>JAABUK010001833.1_pt1 | contig 39767 bp, 57 predicted proteins | sample 5559141 | NCBI WGS metagenome assembly JAABUK01 (sample SAMN10711869, study PRJNA513367) | rock metagenome | isolation source: Antarctica rocks | place: Antarctica: Victoria Land, Pudding Butte nord | collected 2016-01-03 | reverse complement strand
GCCTCATTCAGCACAAGGAAGAAGCCTTTTGGTTTTACAGATTCCTCAGTATTTTCTATGATACAATCGTTAACCCTGGGCACTGGACGGAGGACATGAGGACTGACGCTCTGACAGTTGCAGAACTTAACGACGCAAACCTGAAGGTCAGACCAGCTTTAGGTGTCCAGTACTATATGAGCATGGCCTGGAAGTCCTGCTGGTTTAGAAGTGCTTTGCCACTGTTTGCATCCAGTGATTCACAATCGTGTATGCCGCAGGTTTGTGATGTTGGAGGAGGGACAGGTTTTTGTACTCTTGGCGTTGTGGAGACTGTGAAGCCTGAGAACGTAACACTGGTTGATCAGTCGCCCCATCAGCTCAGCAAAGCTAAAGCCAAGCCAGCACTGCAACGTGTGACCATCAAAGAGGTGTGCTTTGGTGTTCTTCAATTACAGATACTCATTGCTGCATCACTTTTGGAAGAGTCAGACCACTGTAGTCCAGTTCAGACCTAAGCTACAACAAGAACAGCGCAAAGTGAAGGACAGCTGTGTTATTCCACCCAAGGCTGCCAGCACTTCTCACCTGCACACTTGATTTACACATTGCCTGCAGGATTCCTTTCACTGTACACTCAGTCATTTGCAGCCACACTGTCATGTGCTGTAGGGTGATGCTGAGGACCTGCCGCTGCCAACTGATGGCTTTGACAGATATGTATCAGCTGGTAGCATTGAGTACTGGCCAGATCCACAGCGAGGAATCAAAGAAGCTTACCGTGTGGTGAAGAGCGGTGGTCTGGCCTGCCTTATAGGGCCTGTGCACCCCACCTTCTGGTTGTCCAGGTTCTTTGCAGATGTCTGGATGCTTTTCCCTACAGAAGCTGAATACAAGGAGGTCAGTCTCTAAATGCTTCAGAATCTGCATGTATGCTCACTTTCCACCAGTGTTAGACCCAATGTCCAACAGCGTTATGCCGGTCTAATTTGGCACAGAACGCTCTGTATATTGTGCAACCCAACACAACCTTGCGTGAATGTGTGCATACTGTATCTGATGCAATACCTCTGCCATCCAAACATGTCACCTGGCTTTGCACAACGGTACATTGTTAGGTATGCGAATTTGAGATTGGATCTATCAAGGGAAATGCTGAATGCAATGACACACGCGTCAATGCTTTCAGATATTGGCCAAACCATTGTAGTGTGAATGCAAGATTGTGGGGACCAAAACATGAGTTTGATGTGGTGCAGTGGTTCACCAAGGCAGGCTTTGAAGATGTTCAGATCAAGAGGATAGGGCCCAAATGGTACAGGGGAGTGCGGCGTCATGGCCTCATCATGGGTTGCTCTGTCACTGGAAGAAAGACAAAGGTGTGTAAGCTCTACAGTGCATCCCCATGACAGCTGCTGAAGTTGACTACACTGCTTGTCACTGATGCAGGTATAGGCACCAAAAAGCATGCATGCTGTGCTCAAGAGCATCTTGAATTGCAATGCCATCATGTCGTGATCATGACATGGCGTGTGCTCAGAATTCGTATGCATATGTCTGCTTTCTGAGAAGTCGTAGGTCAGCCATATGGAGCTGTCCTTCTTACAGTGCTCTTGCAGTAAAAAGGCAACATGCTTGGTATTTTGCAGGCTGGGGACTCTCCGCTACAACTGCCACCCAAACCACTAGAAACTAGCGGCAAGAGCCGCAGCAATCCCTTGCTGTTTGTGCTCAGACTGTTGTTGGGATCAACAGCAGGCTTTTACTACTTTGTGCTACCTGTATACATGTGGATCAAGGACAAAGTGTGGCCAAGGAGCTTGCCGGGATTTTAGGCAGATGACGCAAGCTTTCACACACTTTTTGCCTATTGCACAGAGACTACCAGTGCAAACCAACAAATGCCTGGAGATTGACATGACTGCGTTATGCTAATTGACCCAGCTTAGCATTATCAGAACTGAGTTGAATTGACTTCAAAGCTCGAATTGAAGCTGATGATTTGAGAGGGATTCTTTAACAAGCTGTCACAAGCAGTTTTGCATGATTTTTATAACGCCAGATCATGAGTCACATCGATAACCTAGAGCCGGCTGGAGGCGATGAAACGCTCGAAGCGTTCTTTAGCGTTGCAGCTGTGCTTTGAATCGTAAACAATTAGCAAGCTCGACCTGTGCTTACCGCACCGCCTCACCATCCGCAATCATGGGGAAAAAGCTCAAGCGCGTGAGTGCTCGTGGACAGCGTATTTGCGAGGATGATGAGCACCGTCGACTTGTTTTTGACTCTTGGCTTTTCTGCTGTAGGGCCAGGCCGGCAATGCTGTCCAATACATGACAAGGACACAGGCAATGCGCAAGCTGCAGGTCAAACTATCAGTTTTCAGGTCAGTGCTTCAGCTATCAACCACGGAGCAGGTTACCAGACTGCTTGGCTAAACGCTTTTGCGCAACTCAATATCGAGGCCCTCATCACTCTTGCCAAACTCTTGCTGTGACTCCCCAGGCGCTTGTGCATCCTCAAAGGCATTCACCCAAGAGAGCCCAAGAAGAAGAGCCAGGGCCAGAACAAAACATACTACCACACCAAGGACATTAGCTTCTTAGCCCATGACCCATTGCTCAGCAAGTTCAGGTGATACCACAGTTGTTCAGTCATAACAAAACATTTGCACAACACCCTGCAGTTGTCATGTTTTCCAGCTGTCAAGCAAGCTTTACAGGTATGCAACAATACATGAGCTCAGTGCCAAGTAAGTTGGCCATCATCATCGTGTTGTGAGGCTGCAATCTGTCTACCATGCAAGATCAGGCTAAAGGCTGGTCACTGACATTGAATCTGTGCACTGCAGGGATCAGTGGAGCTTTGAGAAGAAGATCAAGAAAGCACGTGCCAAGAAGAACAGAAGCTTGGCTGACAGCCTTGCACAGCGCAGGCCGAGCTACAGAATAGATCACCTTGTCAAAGAGAGGTAACACCTGCCACCTCCCCATCAATTTGTGGTGAACTTCTGGTACTGAAATTCTGAGTGTTCAGAGTTCTAGTGTCTCTGTCGTGGTCACAGGTGCAACACCAGACTTCTGTAAATGGACTGTCAGTTCCCAGACAATACCTGCCTTACATCTCCCCAATTTTTTGCGCAAGCTTGCACATGCGACATTCACTGCCTGACTGCTGCTGCAGGTATCCAGCCTTTGTAGATGCTCTGAGAGATCTAGATGATCCCCTGACCATGACTCACCTCTTTGCCACCCTGCCAGCCGAGTCGACTCATGACATTCCGGCTAAGGTGGTCGCCAATGCCAGGCGGCTGTCCATGGAGTTCCAGGCCTATGTTGTGCGAGCACACGCACTGCGCAAAGTGTTTGTGTCAGTCAAGGGGTTCTACTACCAGGCAGACATCCAGGGACAGGCTGTCACATGGCTCGTGCCTCACAACCTCGCACAGGTCAGCAATCAGATGCAGCTTTGTAGTCTCATTTTGTAGTCTCATCAAGATACTTTACCTGTTTCTACAAAGTAGTGCGTTGCTGCTGCACAATTCACTTGGCACTAGTGATGACTAACATAAGCGCCGAGCAAACAATGAAGACAGGCCGCAAGCCCCAAAGCTACTGCAAAGCCTTACCTGCATTTTCCAGCTAGTGTATCGACTTAAGAGTCATGTCAGAGCCTGACTGCTTGTCACTTCCACAGTTTGCTTTGCTGTGCATGATTCAGCTGGTGAGCAAAGACTTGCTCAACAGGTGTTGCCAGCAGACGTGGACTACCGAGTCATGCTGACGTTCCTGGAGTTCTACCAGACTCTGCTGCAGTTTGTCAACTTCAAGCTGTACCACAGCCTGTCAGTGCACTACCCCCCAGTGCTGGACAGCAAACTAGAAGAAGCTGCAGCCGGCCTGGCAGCCATCATGCAAGACATAGCCCAGCATCAGCCACACAAGGCAGGCAGTGCACTGCCAACACTGACAGGCTCTTCTGACAGCAACATAGCTGGGCCAGTCACCGCAGACATGCAGACTCTGCCCACTGTAGTTCTAGATGGACTGACTGCCAGTCAGGCGGCTGCTGCATCAGCTTCCACTCCAGCTGTGACGACAGCAGATGGATCTGATGACGACGCGGAAGAAGATGTGGGGGAGATCGATTCTGGTGATGAGGATGATGATGATGATGCATCAGCTTCAGATGAGGAAGCTGCTGCACGCGGTGCAAACGGCAGCATACCAGAAGGTGAGCACAATGCACTAAATGCTTGAGCCGGGCAAAGGCAGCATACTGCATGAAATTTTCAAGGCTGTCATGCCTGCCCTGCAGAATTTTCACTCAGTGCGTCACATCACACTGAATGCATGTAATAGTACAAAAGTAAAGTGGCTCTGTTTACAGCACCACTGTTCACTGACCCATGCTCACTTCAGATTACGTTTTGGATCATTGTAAGCTGTTCTTAGTGCTTTGTTTATGGGTGCAGATGAAGGCACAGATGCTGCCGGCCAGCAGATAGTTGTTGCGGATCCAGCCAGCCGCAGCATCAGTCCAGCAGCAGAACCCAGCAATGCCGTTGTGGACAGCATAGCAGGCGGCGCACTGCGTGTACAAGATGATGACGAAGCAGGCATCTGTGAGCGTCTGTTCAAGGGCCTAGTCTTCTTTCTGGGGCGTGAGGTGCCCAGGGAACAGCTGCTGTTTGTGATCAGGGCTTTTGGGGGGGTTGTGGCATGGCAGGGGGAGGGCTCCCCCATGGATGAGAGCGACGAGCGCATCACACATCAGGTCAGACAGCCGCAATATGTGCATGCCCTCATCGCCTGTTTTGGCCATTCAATGAAGTGTCCTGCACTACAGCCAATGAGGCCTACAAGCCACACAGTTTGCGTATTTTGTTCGATGCATGTCATGTACAGAGCACTGCCAGCTTTGATGCAATCTTTGTGACAGCCCATTTGTCAACAAGCCCACACATTTGTCATGCAACTCTCTGGAAGACTTTAGCTGGCCAAGTGATTCAATCAAGCCCTGCTCATTCTTCTGCACCTTGGGTAGAGAGAGTGTCAAGCTTATGCTGAACAGGCATGGTCTGGTGCAGACTGTGGACAGGCCAACCCAGGGGCATAAGTTCCTTTCCCGCCAGTACGTGCAGCCCCAGTGGGTTTTTGACAGCGCCAACTTCCGGGTGCTGGCCAAGGCAGAGCTGTACGCTGTGGGCACAGTCCCTCCGCCTCACTTGTCACCCTTTGTGCAAACCGAAGAGGAAGGCTATGTGCCAGACTACTTGCAAACCATGCTGAAGCTGCAGGTGAGGCATTCAAAGATGACATTGTGTCTTTGACCTTCATGCAATTCATGCAGAAGTCTGCCCAGCTGTGTCATTTTCTATCTATTGAAACGTGGCTTTGCATGGTTGTACAGCCTGGCTGAGACCATTGTGGTGTCTTGAGTTTGTATGTTACATGGTTGACCAGCAATTATGTGTATAGTGGTGCACCGACTGACATGACTGCTGTATCAAGTTGACAGGACCACTGATGTGTCATTCTACACGAGTTTGCATGCCCAAGAAAAGCTCTGGGTTTGCTTGCAAGAATCGCATGCCCCTGATGTGCTGTTGAATAGCTTTCTGCAATGCAGGAGCAAGCTCAGGCAGCACGTAAGAGGGCTGCCGGCACAATGGATGAGTACACCTTCATTGCAGAAGACAGCACAGCTGCAGATCAGATAGACAGTGCCCCTGCAGTGCAAAATGTCTCAGCCGAGCAGCTCTACAAGAATGAGCTAGCACAGGAGATGCAGGTAATGGCTCCACGCATAAGACTTGTCATCTGTCATTGCCTGTGTGCTGCAGTACATGACGTTCTGCATACAAGGCTGCATGCTTACAAGATTTAGGGGGTTTCAAGCCAGCTGGATGGTCAATGTCAGACTGTATGCTGTGATGTTTGTCATTGCCCTACTCAGATCCTGTTGCTGCTGCTATCACAAGATACTGGTCTCAGTGTCACTTTTGATCAAATTGAATCTCACAAGCGGCATACGCATTAGCATTGAAAACGCCTGCTATACTGTTTGAGCAGGCTGGATCCGAAGACGAGGAGCAGACAGATGCAGCAGCTCCTACAGCTCAGGAGGCAGGTGGCATTGCTGAGGTCCCTGATCTGGATCCAGAGGCAACTGTTATGATGACTCGCAAGCAGCGTGGCCTATACAATGCCATGCAGCGGGGGCTCAGCAAGAAACGGCAGCGTGCAGAGAGTCTGCAGGCAAAGGCCAAGAAACTGAAGCAACCCTTGTCTTGAGTCATTCTTGTTCAGGTGTTGCCATTGCCTTGTTTGGCACGAGCGTTGCAAGTCAAGTCACGGGCATTATCTGGTTCATGTATTTGTTGTTAGTCTGTGACTAGTGAGACAATTATCTTAACGCTTTATAGAGTCATGAATGGTCGTGCCTGAGATTGCTGTAGTCTTGAGATACACTGAATTGTAGCAACTGTTGAGCAATCATGCAAATTCTTTACACAAATGACTAGAAGTACACTGACATCTAGTCGAGGATATGGTCTGAGTTCAAAACAAGCAAACGTTGATACATAAGGCAGCAGTCAAACTGTAGTTTGCATGCTGAAGAAATGACAGGCTGATTGCAAAAATAGAACCCAGCAAGCAGCAAGCAACCAGTGCAATTTTGTGCTGTATGCTGTTGCACCAAACTCAATGTACACAAGAGTGCAAGGCCACTGAAACAGAGAGGTCTAGAAGGTTGTCAACCAGTCTGAATGTGTCTTAGCCGGACTTTCCACCTGGCGAGGTCGTTTCTTTGCTTGAAGTCACCTTGCCTGCAATCAGTATGCAGCAACTGCTTGTACCGAAAAGCAGGTTTGTGAATGAACGCCTGTTGGCATAGTGGATGTTGCATCATGCAAGCATGAAAGCTGAGGAGAAAGGGAAGCTTATAAGCAAATAAGATCATGAAATAGCACGTAGTATGCTGTCAAAGCCCAACACCTTGTTACTCTACATATCTTGCATGTTAGTCCCAGCGTGCAACAAGACCTTCAGCTTGCTGTCAAGCTAGCGCATAGATCCTGTCCCTTTGCAGGTACAAGCTTGCTGCGCAGTGCATGTATGCTGGACTGACTTTTCAGGTCCAGATGGGTTGCAGATGGCATGCACTCCCTACCGTTTGAGGATGCAGATGTAGCTACAGCAGCGTTTTGGCCTGTCGCAGATGAACTGGCATCTGCACTACCAGTCTTGCTGTTCGTGCTGATGGTCTTCAGCAGCTGCCTCTGTGAGAGGTGGGTCTCAAGATCAGCTGGAAATGGCAGAACACCTTCATTGCCTGTATGAACATGGCAGGGCTTGTCTCTCAAACAGAAGACACGTCATCATATTGTCTCAGCAGAAGGCAAGACATGCAGGCACAACCGCTGAAGAACGTTCGGAACTGTCTAAATGAAGAGCTGTCAAGTAGTTGGCGTTGCAGGCATCGGCGTAATCTGAAGATGAGAAGTGCCAATGACTTTGTAAATATGGTTGTGTGTGTACAAGCTTTGTGCACTTTGTGCTTGTTTGAGCTGTGCATGCTCCTTCATGCATATGACTTCTTCATAGGAACACGTCGCGCGTTCTCAGTCTAGACTCGCGTGTGCATGCGCAAGGCACATGCCTTAGAGTTTAGCGTGTTCACGACCCTGACAGGAGCTCGCAAAGGGCTTCCCTCTTTGTATGTGCACAGTTTCAGGACAGCAGGCTGCAGTGTGGTTGCCGGCTATATACTGACAGCGGTGGCACCTATGAGGGCCAACGTACCTGGGAAGTTTATGGCGGCGTTGGCCTGATGCGCATGAGCCAACAGCATAAGCAGCGTCAGCAGGGCCGCGCTCTGGCAAGCTTGCGACTTCATGCTGACCTGAAGCACCACAGGGTAGGTACGGTCAGCTATGCACGTCAAACGCTGTGATACGGTAGGTTACCTTGAGTTTCTAGCGTGTCACAGCAAGTTGCACACGTCCTTACCCGAAAGCTGCTTTGTGCCTTTGGCGTTTATGACCAAGTGCGCTGAGCAAAGAGGCTTCCCCCACTCACCAACAAGGTCTGCTGACACAACACTCAGTGCCTAACTTAGGTAAGTACCCCCAAGAGCTGCCCCAAGAGCCACCTTGTTGGGCCTTTTGTCATGAGGAGGGACACAATTTGTCACGCGCCCCGAGGCTCTCATGAAGATCCATTAACTGAATCGCGGATGATCGACGGAGATGAGCTGCTTTTAGGGCTGCCAACTGTACAACACCACAGTTTCCGAGGCATATTGACTAATCGAGCCCTTGCGATACACTTGATCTGCTGCATCGTCATTGTCAACAGCGTCAAAATCCCAGATTCCTTTGGTGGCAGCATTAGCGACTCCAAGGTTTCCCCCACTCACCAAGCAAAGCCACCCCTTGTCAGCAGTCAGCCAGCCCTTCCTACATGCATATGAAACCCTTCATGCCTACCGATACATTTTGCAGTGACACTCTCTATGTAAGCACTGATCCCGACAGTTTACCGAACTTTGCTGTAGAGTGCAGTTTCGGGAACTTGTCTTCGGATTCATATCACTAAGAAAAAAGCCACCCCCTGCGGCCACAATGACAGCGTGCCTCTTTCAACACTGGGCAACATTACAGTCGTTTGAGCAGAATTATGACAACTAGACTGAATGATCATATGATCATTCTCACATTGGGGATCATGGGGACCACATGATCATTTTCACATGATCATGATCGATTTTGGGAGTGTCCCTTGGTACCGTGCAATTTGCGCGCACAACGCTGCTTAGCCTAGCCTAGCCTAGCCTAGCCCAGCCTACCGCAGCAGGCGCAATATCAATAGCCTGATCAACCTGAACTATTGATGCAAGGTCTGCTGTGCATCAAGCAGGGTACAGCAGCATTGGAGCCAAGGGCCAGAGGACCTGCAAGCTCAAGCTTGAGAAACAGCAATACATTTTTTAGATGGGCTGCAAGGTGAAACAAGCAACTATATCCAAAGTCAACAAGGACCACATGCCAGCAACAAGCTTGGTGTCAAATGAGATAGATCAGGAAAAAAGGTCTCCAGCAGAGTTTTGCAAGCTGAGCTGCCGCTTAAATTGTTCACTGGTGTGGTGCTGCCATTGACCATTGCCCACATGATGCAATACATCTGTATGATAATCCAAAAGCTGCATCCGGTGGCCTGCAGGCACATATGCTCCCCTGACAAAGGCTGTGTCACCATTATGACCGCTGATTGGGACTACTGGATTGGGACTGCTGATGGCATGCAATGCAATCCCACTCAGCAACATGACACTCTTGCATGCTGTGCATACCTTCAGCTGTAGCATGCTGACAATGCAGGCAAGATCACATTCATCAGTATCATGCATTGACTGTATTCAGCACCAGAGCTGCAAGTGGGCTATGCACAAAGTCATGTCTGGCTTTGCTATTTAATGCCGGTGACTTACCCACTGATACAAAGCTAGTGCTGTGTTTTTGCAATGCTTTGTAGCAACTGGCCTCTGTAGCGCTATCCAAAGCTCCTGTAGCTTCATCTAGGAATGCCAAAGCAGGCTCATGAAGCAGCAGCCGCAGAAAAGCTAACCGCTGCTGTTCTCCTAGACTGAGTACATGTGACCACTCCAACTCAGTGTCCAGGCCCCCTACTGTGTCAGCCAGGTCTGCAGCATCAGACAACATTAAGGGGGGTGGGGAAGGGGGGGGAGGGTGAGTTCCTGTGTGGCCAGCATAGGAATGTAGCTTTTGAAACAATGCAGTGGGTGTTTACCTGGTAGCTGCACTCTGTCTAGTAGTGATCTAAGATCAGCATCTGTCGGAGGATGTGTGCGCATGCTCCATGCGCTGCCTTCTCCTATAGGACACATATGATCAGTGTCAGTTTGCCATAAGCCAGCCTTTGTTCAAACTGGAAGGTGCATGGAGCATGCTACATGAAGTTGCCCTTGCGGCAGCAGCAGAGCACTAGCTGCATTGAACAAGACTGCAGCTGCAGGTGCCACACCGGGCAGATCTGGGGCATCGTGCCATCAATGATTCGCAAGCATGTTGACTCTAAGCCTAGCATGCAGAAATGATAAATGCAAAGCCTTGTAGGTGTCATGTGACGGCCGCCAGCACCTGAGGGGAAAAGCAGTTGCTGACGCAGAGTGCCAAGAGGCATGAAGGGCTGCTGAGGCAGGAAGAACATGTCCTCAGCTGGCGGGCACTCTATCTCCCCATTGCCTATTGTCCAGAGCCCTGCAATCCAGTGGACTCAGTGAGCAGCATGGCAGGGGTGATTGACATGTTTGATATAATGTTGGAGTTCTTCCAGCAAACAATGGGGTCAGGACACCAAGTGACGCACATTCTTTGTCAGCATGTGGCAGAAGTGCTCATGCGATGCTGATTATGAGAATGCAGACGCTGCCGATTGACATACACAAAAGTCGTGAAACCAAGGCCATGTGTGATACACAACATGAGCAAGGTGCTGGGAAGCTTGCAAATACTGATGTTGGAGGTGGAAGGTACAAGGGAGAGGTCAGAACCAGGTGAACAAGAAGGGCATTGTCAAGCACCCATACCACTCGAACAGTCCTTTCAGATGCTGTTCTTGATGATGACAGCAAGAGCTTTGTTGCCAGAGGCAAGGAGGCGCGGCAATACCTGCTATAGCTCGCAGCATGCTGGACTTGCCACAGCCAGAGGGACCAAGTATGAGCAAGGAGTTGCCAGCCTGTAGAGACATGGTCAGATCGCGACACAGATGCAGAGACTGGTTGGGAGTGAAGACGTTGAGTGCTCTCAGCGTCAGTCCTGCTTGCCTCCAGTGGGTGCGCATAATCTGTGAAGACTTTGGCTGCCTCTCAGTTAGCGCTGCAGAGAACAGACAATGCCGCCAGTGTTCATGCGTGTGTATGTAAGTGCATGCTTTGTGACTCTGCAGTTGCACCTGTGACTGGATATGTAAAATCACTTTCTGCCCTGTGCAAATGTATTCACGCCGTGTCCTGGCATGCATCTACAGATGAGATAAAAAATCACGCAATTGTGTTTGCCTGCAGTGCAATGCTGTACATGGTAATAGACGTCAACCAAATAAAAGTTTGAACTAGCGTCATAATGCAATGATGCAGAACACACCTGCTGCTAATGCATCCAACCTCTCTGTTTCTGCTGCCAGCCCACTGAAGCTCTCCAGATTCCTGACAATCAGCGTCAGTGCATTTTCTACGCTCCGGAATGCAAAGCCAACCTGTGGGTAAATGACAGCCAACTCTGCTCTTGCTGACACAGCACTTCAATGTGAAGACCCTGGCTGTTTCATCATGTACAACAGCAGCCTTCATGGGTGCGTTATACATATCAGCTGCGTCCTTTTGCCATTGCCACTCCACGCAAGACTCAACAAGATGTACACAAGTGCACTCATCTTCACACTCAGTGTGGTCTCTCGCTTGCAAGGAGCATGTTTCACCTGTGAAATGATGCCAAACTCAATCTCCCCACGAAAGTACATTGGAGCAGTGATGAAGGCAGGCGCCAGGATGGTTGCATAGCTGTAGCAGTTGGTCCAGAGGGAGAGACAGGCTGACCAGTTGATCCTGAGTCTGGCAATGGCGACCAGGTTGTGCAGGCAGCGGGTGGCCACACCCACCTCTCGAACCTCTCCATTGTAAAAGGCAATTGACTCTGCAGAAAAACAATTGGGCATGGGGAGGTGAAGAGTTTGTTATGTAGCAAATCTTTTTATGCACCTGTTACAGGGTGTCTGTTTGTTACGGTAGACATCACCTTCTGGGATGGCTGAAAGTTTACACATCTGAGCAAAAAGACCTGCCTGAGGCTTTGGCCACCTTTGACAGAATTGCGCGTCACAGTCAGGTGAGGTAGGCACCAAATGGGCAGACGATGTCAGTATGAGTCTAGGCGATCATGTCCACAGCAGTAAGATGCCGCAGAACGATGGGACCAGAAACCACAGCAGTGCATGTTGAGGTGACTCTGACTGGAGTCACCTGGTGCTTTGCCTTGTGCTGTGTGTAAACACATGCATGGAGTGTACATGCAAAATACGCAATGAGGTATGACACAAGCAGCCTGATGAAAGGTCAGGCAACTCTTGTTGACTAGCTCAATAGAAGCCGTAATTCATGAGCTGTTGTACGTATAGCAGTCAGCCTAAGAAGCAGTACCTGGTGGCCATACCTGCATTCTCACGCGTCCTGACCATGTCAAAACGCAGATCTCCTTCCCTCTGAACTGTGGCAAAGTGCAACTGCATCAAGCGCTTGCCAAAAGCTGATGTTGTGACATATGTGCCCACACCCGCATAGACAAACAGGAACCAAACCAATTTGGGCGTCACAGTCCAAAGTAGACCTGTGTAGCACAGTTCAGCGTATCTCCAGACTGTGGCATAAGCGGCAATTGTTTGTTGGAAAAAGCAGGAAGCAAATATGACTTATGCAGCAGCAAAGAATAAAGCAGAAAGTGGATATGGATTGGCAGCAGCAAAAAACGATATCATGGTCAACAGGGGGTCGCATACCTGCAAAGACTACGCAATTGAGCAGTTGACGCACGGCAGACATGATAAGCTTGGTGCTGGCGTCAGTGAAAGCTGGCACATCATCGCAAATACGCTGCAGACACAAGCCATGTAGCATCAGCATTGTTGTGTGCAGACTGCAGGAATTTCTTTTTTGTACAGACTTGGAGAATCAGCGACAGCACATGTGGCTGTCTGGGGAAAGCAGGTCTGCGTGCTGCAAGCCAGACTACTGCAATTATGGCTCAGCTACAATTTTTTATTGAAGCAGTGTTCTGTCACTGACCAATGACTTTGCTGTTTTTGCACCTGGACTCACATAGCACCTGATCTGGGTTATCGAGACTGCCTGCTTGTTGCTTAAGCTTGAAGAAGGCTCTGTCAGCAAAGTAGGCCCGCAACAGATAGCTCGTCAGCCAGTTACGCCACTCCAGAGTCAATCGCTGCTCCACCCAGTCTGCTGTGGCAAAGAGTGGGCAGGCCATGACGATGATGAGCACAAACCTCTTGACAGCTTTCATGAAGCCCTCTGCAGTTGGCACACCTTGTCAAGCTCTTCTGCTTACCAGCAGGGCGTATGCACGGTCGATCCAGGCCTTGATGCACACTTGCTACAGCTGCTTGACAAGTCACACTACCTTCGTCACGTTTCGACATGGTGGTTTGAAATGCAGCCTGAGCGTAGGATATGCGAAGAAGCAGGTATGTGGTTGCAGCTGCCAACAGCACCGCAGCAAAGGAAAACGCCTGCGCCTTGCGCTTGTCCTCTCCTGCAGTACAGCTGTACATTCGCATTGGATTGTGACTTCGATGCAAGCCGCAGAGAAATATTACTTACGCTGAAACCATAGCTTCGCAACCTTGAGCCACTTAGGAAACACTCTCAGCAGTGATCGATCTGGATTTTCGACCGGCGTGCGACTCACGGCGATCTGCATTGCGGGCGGTCGCAGTGGCTTCGTTTCATCGTCCATGCTGCAAATGACGGTCTTGCACTCGAGTGCAAGCTTGACAACAACCTCCAGCCCTTACAAGTGTTTGACTTGCATAGCTTGCTCTTCTGAGTCTGGGTGCAATACGCCCTCTGCAGCAGGGGCGCTTGCCCTGATTCGATACGAACGAGGTCTTACAGAAATTCGCTTGGATTGCGCTCGCGACAGCTGCAGCCAGAATAAACCGGATTGTGCGCATGACTGGCATTATGTTGTCGGGCGTTCGCGCTTCGCCATGCATACCGCTCGCGTGTGGTCACAGATTGCGAGGCCGCAGTCTACCCATGCTGCAAGCCTCACGTCGTAACAGGACGACTGGGAGGTCCCGTCAGCAACAGGTTGTGCAGGCGGCTGCTGCGAGCTTTTCTCCCGAAGATCCATATAAGGTAGTGTGCTTGCTCACCGCACACTCCAAGTTGCAGTAACGGTTCTTGAGTTCAAGAGGAAGTGCCCTGACAGCTGCCCTCTTGTGTCTGCTGCAGATCCTGGGTTTGCATCAAGGGGCTGACTCTGAGGCTGTACAAAGGCAGTACAATAAGCTCAAGCGAGAAAAGAGAGGGGACGAAGAAGCCATCACCAAAATTGAGAATGCGCACTCAAGCTTGATGATGCGTAATTTGACAGCAAGGATGCAGGCATGATCATCATGTTTCAACGTGCAACGTTTGTCGTTTGGCCATTCTTTTCTTACTGATGTCAAGAGCTCACATCTACAGGGAGGTGTTTCAGTGGCAAAGGAAGTGAAATACGCTGACAAGGCGCAGTATCTGCCTTGGCGTCCCAGGTAATGCCATGTTGCAATGACACAAGCAGTTTTGTTTGTGTTTTGTAACAAAAGCTGACACACTTGTGAATGTATCTGGGCAGGGCTTACAGAGCAGACAACAAGTTACTCCTGTACAGCGGGATCGTTCAAGCTTTGCTTGCCGCGTGGGCCTTACTGCTGTCTGTCACAGCTGGCACACAACCAGTTGTTGCATGTAAGTTATTGCAAACTTTTTGCTGCAGACCTCGTCTGTGGTCATGGCAAAACTTTTCTGCAATTTGCAGTGCAAAATTGAACCAACTGTTTCCAATGGCGCATTGTTAATGATCAGGCAGGGCAGTTTGCTTACTGAAGTGTCATCCTCACCTCAGCTGAGTCATTGGGGTGCATGCAGCTGCTGTTGTTGGAGGAGTTGGAAATGTATGGAAGCTCAATCAGGTCTTCCCAACCAGTACTAGCAGCACAGCCTCTGAGGATGAAAAGAAAAAAGGTGTAGTGTAATATGAATCTGCAAATGCCAAAGACAGATTGCACCGACATGCATCAAATCAGCTCAGCGACTTTAGCTCTTTGCGCGTTTGTCATGCAGGGTTGAAGAACATTCTGCGTGGCTGCCTGCTGGCATTTCTGGCAACATTTGCTGGATGCTTTTTGTTCTTCACCCTCCCTGATCTGATTGCATCACAGCTGAACAAGCAGCTGCCTTACTGGTTCTATGCAAATGAGGTAAGGCTAAACATGCATGCTCTACACCTGCGCCGATTGGGCTCACGACAAGTATGATACGGCAGTTGCCCAACGCTCTGCTGTTTCACTGCAGAAAGTGTTGCTGTGCGTCGGCACAACCTTGTGCAACTTCTTGATGACTGCCTTCTTCCGGTAACAAGTACCAATATGCACAAGCAACAGAATTTGCACTGTACAGCTGCTGGCATCTGCTGTTTCATTACACTGGTCAACTTTAGCTCCACGCTGTCAGGTCCAGGCTGCATCATCAGCACATAACATCACACTGCTTCATTCTTAGAGGTGGTGATGTATGACACCAAGAGTCGATAGCAACTTATCAGGGAAGTGCTGGCCTTGATGTCTGCTGAGTTCTGGGGAAGTAATTGCCAGATAGTGAGTACAAAAGCAGCAGCAGGTGAGACAGGGATTCACTTAGAGCCGACTGCTGCAAGGCAATTTTGATGCAAGCATGTGTGTGTCAGTCAATTGCAAGCGAGCTGTCACACCTGTTAACTACAGCCTACTGTTCGCTGTTGTAATCAGGTTTACATCATGCACCATATAGCTACGGTGCTTTGATGGCCTGTGAGAGGATAAAGCGACGTGCATGCCATGAGACTGCCACTTACAGCTGGCAAATGTTGACTGCACTACAAGGACTGAACAGCACTATGAAGTGCAAAGAATGTTGCAGGTTCATTCAGCAGCCAAAATGGCTTGTATAGATAATTACTATGGTACAAATTGACAGTATACATATGGCGTGCAAGCAAAAGAAGTACTAGCAGCAACCCCCCGAGTTGAGCCCCATGTCTCCAGCTGTAGTAATGTTTGCACCGCCAGGTAGTGCCTGTGCAGTGCTACCCTGAGTGACAGGTCCTCTGGACGACCGTTCCAGCCTGTCAGCTTCCATAGCACTTCTGATTGCGCTCTTGTCTGCATTGCTTGGCAACGCTGATGCCTTTGACATGCGGGATTGATATGATACTTGCTTCTTCAAGCGATCCTTGGTGTCCTCAATGGCCCGCACCTGAAGACAACATGTGATCAATACTGAACCTTGTCTCATGTGCCAGCTGCAGAGAATGGTTTGTGATACGCGCACCCTGGTGGTATACAGCAGCAGCTGCCTACCTCTTTCATAGTCATCTGAACGCCTTTGGGCAGCATCAGGAACTCTTTGTCTGCCTCGTCATACACCCATCCCATAGCTAGCAACGAAGGAACACCACCTGTTGTGTCCACAATAGTGGTCTTCACTTTGCTGTTGGACAATTTGATGCGTTTGAATTTGTCTTCTGAGGGAGACACAGCAGTGTTTCTGACCAGTTTGCTCATCACCTGTACAGCAACACCCAGCCCTGAAAGATGAGAGTATGAAAGGCACATTAAGACACATGATACAACGCATACATTATAGCATATGACATCTCCAAAGTACTCATAGGGTTCGAGGTGCATACCTCCAAGCACTCCATGTTGTCAACGCTCCACAAGGCAGCTTGCAAAGCACTAGCCTTAGGAGGAGGTAGTTTGGCAGCAGTGTATCCAGCATATCCCATGACAGTCCTGTATCTGGTAAGAGCCTGAACACGGCAAAAAGCGGTGATTCAGTCACTCACAGCAGTCCCAAAGTCAACGGGTGACCGCACAGGGAAAGGAGGTGTGATGTAGTTGCCGTCAGCCAAGACGTTGGGACAGGCATAGCATCATGTTCAGTCGCACACCTCACCTGCCGGGTTCCTGAACCTTCCTTTCAAAGTAGGCAGGGCAGTACTTCCGACGATCAACGTGCAGTCGTATAGAATCGGGCACAGGGACACAAGCCTGGCGCCGATCACGCTGCACTTCTTGATGCGGGTAACTGACGGGAGCTGTGGCGCTGCAGGATGACCGCGCGCCTCGTGAATCCGAATGACAAGATGTTGCATCGTTCAAAGGTGCCAGGGGGGCGAATGGGGCGTGGCCCTGGTGTTGCGCCCCCGCGCTGGTTAGGTCAAAAGCTGAGCCCACGGTGATATGCAAGCGGCGCAGCGTGCAGTACTCGTGCAAATCAAAGGCTTGGTGTCGGAGCCAACCGCAAGCTACGTTGTAGAAGCGTCATTCTTTCTTGGCTGACGAGCAAGCAAGCTCAAGCATGCATGTATACTTTTACCGTTGACTGGTTTTCACACAACATACCCAGCTGGACCCATATCTTCGACAGCTTCGGATGGCTGAAATCAGATCGCGTCTTGCACGCCCTTGAAGTACGGCAACGTCGCGTCATGCTCATGCTGCAGTGTGAAGCTGATCACGCGTTTCGTGGCGACAGATCGGGACTTGGGAGGGCCAGTCAGCCTGTTGGCTTTTGGATAACGTGTGCTGCAATTCGGACTGCCGCATAGTATGTATCGATACTTGGGCTGGCGCGCAGCAGTATGGCACGGCTGCACAGGTATTTGGCAGTTCTGTGGCTATCGCGCCCTTCCCCATCGTGCACGCAACCTTGTGTTATGCTGCAGGATTGGTGCCTCTCCAGTGAAACGCATGAAGGCAGCAGAGTGCTGCAGAGGTTTCAAGACAACCTCTTAGCCGCTGGGGCCAAAGACAGGGTTGTAGTGCTGCAGCAGTCCTCAAGTGTAGCCCTTGCAGACCTTTTCAGCACTCACCTGAATGCATTTGATGTAAGGCAAGCAAGACAGTCTAGACAAGTCAAGAGCATTGCAAGTTTTGGTGCTGGTTTTGACCAGCAGCAATCCTCTTCCTGACTGTGTCAAGATGTCTCCTTACTCCACAAAGTGTCTGCTGCATCACTTGGGCGAGATAAGTTGTGCAAAGCACGCTGGCACTCTGCAGATTGTCTACATTGATGGATCACACTATCCCCAAGATGTGCTCACAGATGCAGTCATGGCTTGGAAGTTATTGAATGAGGGTGGCATCATGATCCTGGATGGTGCGCTAATCTCTACAGCTGTATTAAACTGCTGCATTAAAAATTTATTTGCAAGCTCAAGCTGTGTTGCAGATTATGAGTGGCACCATGTCACACAGGTACCTGTTGACCAAACACCCAAAAAGGCCATTGATGCCTTTCTTCATGTGTTTGTTGAGGTAATGATATCTGTACTGTGCAGACTCTCAAGTAGACAATCATGCATGCACTGCTGAATCATCCACAGAGCAAGTCGTCCTACCTGTAGTATATCAGACATGTCAATTACCTTCTCATGATGGTGCAGGAACTGCATGTGCTAGTGCTGGGATATCAGTGCATTGTACAGAAGCACACAGCTATGCAAGGCAGTCATAGAATCTGAGTGTCTAAATTGTTACAGTGAGGCGAGTGGGATCCATATGCCACAAGCATGCTCATACGCTGAAGAGACATTTCATGGACACTTTTGTTGTGGTACTGTGCAGCACACACTACTAGCAGTACTAACACCATGATATAGGCTTTGAGCTGTAATGATACCATGCTGCCAAATACCTGCTTCATAGATATCACTCTGCAAGAATACCAGCAGATGCTCAGATGACCAAGCATTATAGCTGCTGATACTGCCTACGATCAATAACAAACACATCCTGCTGCTGTGCAAAACAATCTGGAGATATCTGAGACAGGACATGATGCAGTCCTAGGCAATATACCCAGGGCAAGGCCACTGGGGTGCCCAGATGGCCCCCAAGAACATTGGCCTCCCTCACTGAACTTTGTGAAACATGCAGCAGCTGTTTTGAAAACAGAGCTCGCGAGTAACATCTGCCAGCATGCTGTTGCTGCAGCATACTTAAATGTCAAAGAGGAATTTCTGTGATGGCTCCTCATCTGATGTTGCAGCATCAGAGACGACAGGCTCATGAGCCTTCTGGCCTGGAATAGCTCTCAGGGACTGCTCATGGGAAGCAGGCTGTGCTGTGCCCTGCACGCTCTGACCATCAGCAGACAATCGGCCACTTTCAGAAGGACGCTCAGCATGTGAATCCTTGATGCTGCTGTTCAGCAATGTACCAGCATCACCACTACCTGTACGCTGGGAATGTATGCCATCTGCACTGACATTACTGAAGCTGAGACCAACACTTGATGGTGCACCACTGCTTATAGGCAGATTAGCTTGAAGTGCACTGTAAGCAGGACTGCTAGCAGGAAGGGCAGGACTCGTGGATGGCAGATCAATGCCAAGTGCCTGGGCGTGACTGACAGCCAGACTGGCAACAGAAGGAGACGTGGCACTGGGAGGGCTGCTGCTGCTGAGTGGTGGCTTGGTGGCAGCTGCCTTGGGAGGAGTGGACTGCAGTGTGGGACTAGCACCAGCAGGCAGCATCTGGCAGCCTGCTAGCAACAGCCTGAAAGCTGGGGAGCAGCTGCGCAGCACACGGCTGCTGCCCAGCACTACTAAGTGGTGCTTGGCCCTGGTGAACGCCACGTTCACGCGGTGTGCATCTGTGGCAAAGTTGCCGGCATGCGTGATGGTTGTGGCCAGCAGAATGATGTCCTTCTCCATGCCCTGTACATTCCCAATGCTGTAAGAACCTTATAAGAGAAACATAAAGTGGAAAATGTAAAAACAGAAAAATCTTACTGAGGAAACAACACAAGTGATGCCATCTTTTTAATTTTTTTAAAACATAAAATGAGAAATAAAGTACAATACCGTACTTTATATAGAGAGTCTTCTATTGCTCATGCCTGCAAGCTTGCAGCACATACTGCTGCAGCACTGAGACATACATGCATCACCAAGCAGTGCAGCTACATGCGTGGCTGCTATTGTGCTGTACTCAATCGTTGCAGCACTGAGACATACATGTAATATCAAGCAGTGCAACTACATGCGTGGCTGCTACTGTGTTCTACTCAATCAATGCATCATCACTAGGTCAGCAGCTGTCATGTCTGCAATGCGAGTCAAAAGCTGCAGCAGCATTTGATGAGCAAGCCTTCCCTGTAGGGAATTGAGTCATGGAATGGCACCTGAAAGGAGTCTACAGTGGCGACCTGCACTGCTGATGGTCCCTCCAGACCTTGTTGTGGATCAGCTGCCTTGGCTTGCTCCTCTGCCTCTTGCTGCTCAGCAGATGGCTGTGGTGCTCTGGACTCTGAGTGAAGCAAACTCTGAATAAGTGCCACCTGCCAGAGATGCAATTGCTTTAGTTACAAAACCATGTACTCTGCTGGGCAGGTTCATGCATCACCGAAGCTAATACTCAGATTGCTGCACCTGGCCTGGCTTGCTCTGACTCGTCGTGTAGGAGATAAAACGATGATGATGACATGGCACAAACATCCATGCAGTGACTAGGATAGCCTCGTGTCCTATTTGTAAATGGTCTGTACTTGTCCATTGCTTGTTCAGGGCTTTGTTTCTCAAGCAGGAACACCATAGACAAATGGCCAAGTTTGCAGCATTTAAATGCCAACATCTCCGAAACCATGCAACATCTAAGTATCACTATGATATCAAGCCAGTGTGAAGAGACAACGGAAATGATGCTGTGAGTGGGTCATTAGGACCAAAGTTGAAAAGGCAAACCTGGGCTCTGAAGAAGCAGATGACTCCGATGCTGTTGCCACTGATACCCTTGCTGGTCAACTGCTGAATCACCTGAGCGCGCATCACAGCATTCAATCAAGATCATATCAGAGACCTGATCAGTGGCAGCAGTCTGTAAGACGACACGGCAGATGTCCCAGACCCAACCACAAGAAAGGCACATGTACCTAATAGCTTGACAACAAATGTCTGATTCTCCAAAGTAGCATTGACAAGGCAAACATTGGATCCAGACCTCCTGCTGTTGGTGCAGACTCCGCTTATCAGCTGATAGATCGGCCAGGAAGGAAGCAGCAATCTTGCAGCAGGTTGGCATGTTGCCTCCTGACACAATTGAGCAAGTCAGGTAGCACTAACAAGATGGGGTTGCCCAAGCACACCATTTCATGAGTGCAGTCAGTACAGGCAGACGGCAACAACAAAAGTGAGGCCTGACCTGCACTACAGCTTGGGCCTCAGCCCTGTTGGATGCACTGCTACTGCCATGGCCATACTGCTGCTGACCCCGCACCTCCACAAAGCACACAGCTGATAAGCCAGGCAGCAGAGGGGCCCGCTGTGCTGCAGTGCAACCGTCAATGAGGTGACCATTGTAGTACAGTTTATTTGACACTCTGCTGATGTCTGGGTGGCACCTGCATCACACCTGGCAAGCTATCAGCTTTTCTACCAGGAAAGAAGCATTGTCACCCTCACTGTAATGTAGTGCATTTGTACATTGCTTTCTACATACACTATATGTCGCATATCCTTTTGGCGCCAGCGTGACACTCTGCCTGACAGTCTGACTGACAGCTGCTGACCTTTGAGTGTGCGAGTCAGACGCAAGGGCACACGGCTGTTGCTGCATTCAGCAAAAAACCGCTTGTGCAAACATGGATGAGAGCCTGACCAATGACCACAACACAGCACGTGTTGCAAGGGGCACCACGAAAGGAGTGCTGATGCTCACAGTGGGAAGTGCGTTGGCAGTCTGCCTCATTGTAAAGTCACAGTCCCAAGTGCTTACCTGTACTGGGTGCGCAGGAGATGTGCATGGTGACCCATCTGCACAAGCCTCACCAGCAGAGGTCTGGCCAAGCCTTGCAATGAGGGCCCTTTGGAGAGGCTGTTGGCAGCAGCCCCTGCATTGCCCTGAGGACCTGTGGCAGCTGCTCCGGCAGATGCTGAGGCAGAAGGGCGAGGTGTGACGGATGCTGGGGAGGCAACCACTGGTGGCAGCTGGCATGGGTCTCCTGCCATGATGATGAACCTGCAACATTGCTCTGTGACATCAGCGTATGGTACCACTCATGGGAGCATGATGTGTCTGCTGCTTAACCACTATACACCGTTTTGAAGATGGCAGTAGTGTTTGGGTTCTCTCTCAAACTGCTTGTGCAGTCACCAGAACTTGATGCTGATTGAACAACATCCAGAAGCTGCATGCAATGAGCGGTACAAACAGATGATGAGCGTGGCAAGGCAAAGTGAAGCAATGTCATGCAGACTGGGTTTGCAGCAAGGGAAGGGCTTGAAGTCACCCAGCGGAGCCAAGTAGGTTCTGCGGAAAGGAGCAGGATTCACTTGGCAGTAAACAGCTCAAGATGCAAAAGCAACTTACTTGAACACAAGAATGAGGGGCAGAGGTGAGGGTTGAGGAGTTCTGTGTTTAGCAGTGGTAAGAGGTTTCACCTGGGTTTGGCAGTGGTGAGGGCTTTCACCTGGGTTTGGCAGTGGTGAGGGGGTTGAGGGTGAGGGGCTCCACCATCTGGCTGGCCTCATCTAGCAGCACCACATCAAAGGAGTGCCCCTCCAGCACCGGCAGCCCAGCTGAGCAGCAAGTCACCCCCACCACTGCTGCACTCTTCACCCTCTTCCGGCGCTGCCTGTCTGCACCCTGCATACTCATACACCACCAGTCATTCAAACTGGTCAAACTGTCAGCTACAGATTGGCAGAGGTTGGGCAAAAGGTTGATGGTGAGGAGCAAGACCCAATTTCCACCCACGGAACACAGTCTTCTGACCCCCTGGTTGAGTGTTAGCAGTGCATTGCAGGGTACCAAAAACAACTTTGCACATGTTTGACTCTGACAATCGGCATAGCATGTGCTTTTGCCTTGAGCTTATGCCTAGCCTTGCATGGCAAGTGTTGCACAGCTGACTCTGTAATTACAGCAGTAGCTAGAAGAGTGCATTACCTGCTTGAGCTGGTCTAGCTCCCTCTGAATGATTGCTGCCTCTGCAGCATTGCTGGTGCCAGCCAGCATCTCCTTCAGCTCGCTCACAGCATCACTCTTGGCTTTGGAGTCCACAGCATGCAAGGAGTGCGGCAGCAGGGTCTTGGAGATACGGCGTAAAGCTCCCACCCTCACCATATCTGCACAAATACCCTGCCAGTAAGCATTCTCATGCTGGCTGTGTCACAAGAGGGTGTGTGCAGCTGGGTGATCATGTGCATAGCTGGGTGAGACTGTACAACCCGCGTGGCATGAGATGATGGCTCTGATGTTGCCTTGGCAATTGTCGACGCAATTGTTGGAACCTCAAGGTCTTTGCTGGTGGTCATGAAATCCGGTCAGGACGGTAATGTTGTATCACAGCTAGCACAGATTGACGACCCACATGGCCCTAGGCAGATGCATTATAGCACAATTGTATGCATAATTTGACAGCAAGTTGTTTGCTATGACTGCAATGCGGCATGTGTTGAGATGTGAGCACCTGTGCAGCCAGTGTCCTGCAAGCCAGTCATCACGCGGTCAACTGCTATGTTGGTATGGGCTGACAACAGTACTCTGCAGCCCTTCAGACCACTGCCTTGTTGGCTGCGCTGAGCCAGCAGGTAGTGTATGAGCGCCACCAGCAGACTGGACTTGCCACACCCAAAAGGGCCATGGACGATGCACACCGGGCTTGCACCCTGCAACAGCAAACACTTCTGCCCACTTGGCTTCTAGCAAATGTGTGATGCACTACCTACAGAACCATGGCAAGGAATAGCAGGCAGAGACAGACAGCACATAAGTAGAGCTTGACCCCAATCCAGTGACATGCTGCTGCCTTAGGCAAGTGATACTGGGGTATCCATGGCTATTGCTGCGACATGCAGGCAGAAGCCCTTTTATGCACACTGCAATGTTGGTGATACCCGATACCTACCTGGCTAATGCAAAAGCAAAGGCTGACACAGGTGAAATTCATTGAAATAATCGATCAACAAATGTTTATGAGCCATCACACCATGTCTGCTGATGCCCATCGGCTGCAGTGCGCAAGGACTGCAACCTGATCAGTGTTCAGCTGGAACTCTGCAGCAATACGTCTTGCATGCTCATCCAACAGCTGGGCTGCAGAGCCTTGCAGATTCTGGCTGACACTCACAGTGGCGTCGGCAGGAACAGCTTTGGCCATTTGGGCACCTGCAACAACCAAGACTTTACTTGTGATTTGCTGTAAACACGAGGTCTCAATGCTGAGAGAAAGCCTGTCAGGCTTGTCTGCAAAGTCTGCCTTCGTGATGTACCATCTGTCAATGCTGCAGCAGAAAGGCCTTTGCTGTGTCACTCTTGACTGCCAGAGGACAGAACAAAACGCAGTGACCATCACAGCATCAAATGCATTTGAACTTGACTCAGCTGAGACTCCAGCTGTACTTGTAGTGGAGATGTTGCCAAAAGGTCACTCACCTTGCAAATCAGCTTCCCTGGTTGTGTCAGCAGGCTGTCTGCTTTCTACAGCATCAGCAGGGCGTTGCTGGCATGACAAGAGGGCAGGCAGAACAGGTATGTTGGCAGTTTCCAGGCCTTGCAGGGTGGCCAGCATGGCCAGCTCAGTGGTGGCATTGGGACCATGAATGGCGTAGATGCTCTGCTTCCTCTGCAGCTTGGGTGGTGAGTCTGACAGTAGCTGGATCTGCATTCTGTACCAATGCAGCAGGAATCAGCTTTGCAGTAAGGCATGGCTTCCAGTGCTGGTATGCGTACAAATGCAGGTCTGATAGGGCAGACCTATAGCAAACATAGGCGGTGTGTGATGGTAGAGGCAGTGTGTGGTTTGACACCCAGCAGCGCAAGCTGACCATGCGCACTGCAATGCTTGCTGTAAGTGTAGCCTTTTCAACAGCAAAATTCAATAGCAAATTCAGGTTGCGCACGACATAGCACATGATCCTTACATGATGCATGGCATGTTGTGGGCTATTCTTCCTGCATTGTACTAGTTCAGCTGCTGTAACAATGGCACAAGTCTGGTTTCTCAAAGCTTGGAAGGTGTACACACCTGCCCTCCTTGTTGGGGCCATGCCAGGAAGTGCGGGCCAACAGGACCCAGCCCTGCTGCATGGTGCCCCTCACTCCTGCTCCACCTGCTGCCACCTGACAGGAAGGATCTGATGACAACACCCAAATATCATCTTTCTGGTAAGCATTGGGTCTCTCCTGGCCAGACCTGTGTAGACAGTGAATTTATTGGACAGCATCCAGCAAATCACATCAACACAGAGCAACAGCTTCTGATGCACGCACAGTTGCTAGGTTATTATAGAAGCAGCAACAATGCTTGCAGACCAGAAAAGCTCAGGCATTTGATCACACCAACAGCAACACGCACTTCTTACATCAGCATTTACAGTGAGATGCAGAGAGAAAGACACAAGATGGAATGAGAGGCTTACTGGATCGGCAAAGTTGCAGCAGCATTCACATTGTAGATGCAAAAGCAAAGACACAAGCTAGAACAGGAGTCTTACTGGATCTGCAAAAACACTGACGCCGCCTCTGCCTTGCCTGTCTCCTCATCTGACGAGTCGTCAGGTTTGCTCTTCTTCAATCTGCCCTTCCCATGCCCTCCCTTGAAGTGGTGTGCACCTGATTTATGCTGCTGGAACACCAACAGGTCACATTGGCTATAGTAAGCAATCTTGCGTGACCGCAAGGCTTTCTCTAGGTCAGCTGGTCTTGGGCGTACTTGAGCAGCCACTCCACCCTGAAAAGAGGGAACATGTCAAGATGCCTGAAGCGAGTACACATCATGCTGTGGTCTTACATGCAATGGCTGCTTCACAGCAGTATGATACAGAACGGCAGTATTTGGCTGCATGTGCAGTAGCTATCAGGCATTGACATCATACCTTCTGCATGCTCTGTGCCTGGTGCTGCACAGCTGTATGGAAGTCTTTTGCCAAGCCTACAAGCCTGCAAACCAGCACGGCATTTGGATAGGAACACAGCCGTTGATGTGACTGCGACTCAGGCACTCTTGACAGTCATCAACACATGCACCTGCCAGAACAGCAGAGGCTTTGCATGTACTGACAGTAAGCACATGGCTGTATGGTCACATGTCTGGCAAAACACATTGGGAGCAGCTATAGTCTCCTACAGGGCTGTACCTGATATTGATCTCCTCTGTCACAGCAGCACACCAAGCTTGCTTGTAGGCATGTAGGCTGGCAAAGGAAGTAGGTATGACAGCATGTCGCCCTGCAGGCTCTGCGTCAGGGCCACAAAAGACAACGGCTGGCTGACTGCCACTCTGCCATGTCTGTGCTGCCTGCACTGCCTTGACATGTGGCATTTGAGCGTCCGAAGGTCTGAGCTGAGGCTGGCTTGGCTGATGGCCAGGCGCCATTGCTGGTGGTTTAAAGCCCTTATGCTTACCCAGGACAGGCACTTTGAACTGGGGCAGGGTGTGATTGGCTTGCGTGCTGGTTCTGGAGTGAGTGGGCTGATGCCAAGGGCTTGTATGGCTCTGCATCTTCTCAGGCTTATTTGTTGAATCAGTCATTGCGCCTGCAGGCTCTTTTCCAGAAGACCCTGGAGCACTTTCATGTGCCATGTTGGGCCAATGCTCAGGATGCACTGAATTGTCATGACGATCTGAGCTCAGACACCTTGCAAGTGCAGCTCCTGCAGTCGGCCCAACGTCTGGCTCTAGTGTTAAGACTTCTGGCAATCCCCCAAGAGCAGTACAGAAGCCACTGTCAGCCTCAGGCAATTGGGACACAGCATGGTTGTTGGGCTCTGTGAACTCTTCCCACTTGCTGTGCTGATGGTGCCGTGGCTGATGCTCCAGCTTGACACAATCTGCGCTGCTTTTGGCTACTCCACCTGGATTGTGCTGCAGTTTCCTGTGTTTGTTACTTGGCCCAGCCAGGTCTTGGGTGTGGATAGCCTGTATCAGACATAGATTTTGCACTCACATCATGTTCACAACCAAAACATGCTAGTCTAGGGATTGTCAGAGTTTCCAGTGGTGGTACCTCAGCATGCTGTGGTGACTGGGTGTCAAAGCTGCTCAGGAGACCAAGGATCTCATCATCTGCAAAGCAAAACCCTTACGTCGAATGCAGCCAAACCTATTCATGAGAGTATGCAACGAGGCCATGACCCAGACCTGATCGTTTTGGCACTGAGCTTGTCTGCGCAGACTGCTTTGCTGCAGCTTGCTTGATGCAACTTGGTGACTTGCCAATGAAGTTAGAGGGATGTTTGGCAATGTTGTCTTGTGTATTGTAGGGCGCCACTGCAGCATCACATGGCAATGCCTTGGCTGCTCTAGGCTTCTGGAAGTTTGACTTCCACTTGCATGGCTGCTGTGCCATAGCCGGCTTTTGCACAAGAGTGCTGTGCTGAGCAGGCTGGACTGGCATTTGCAAACTGTCAGAAATGTGTGACTGGCCAGGAAGATCTTGAAGTAGGCACTCTGAGTCAATGTTGACGATCCAGCCCTCAAAAGCAGATATACCTGCTGGCAAGAAATTGTGTTTGCTAGCCAAACAGCAAACGCTAACTGAGGTGCACCCAGGCGGTTTGTTGCACATACCTTCTGATGTAGTAGTCAACTCCTCAGATGCTGGCACATGGCCCTTTGCAACGAGTAAACCAGACTCGTCATACAGCTTAGCAGAACGTCTGGTGTCACCTTGCTTGTTCATTGACATGAAGCCGTCCTGCCATGTCTTACGTTTGCGGCTGACATGTCTTGCGTACAACACCCGTGCATACCAGCCCGACATTCGCTTCACGTACAGTTGGCAAAGTTGATCAGCAGTTTTGACCTAATGGCACCTTGGGCGAACTGGAATCTTGGCACATTATCCTCATCACAACAACGCACGCCTTCAAAAGCCCTTTGGTTCCTCGGGACGGTATGGCATCCCTCACAATATTCGCCGGTTGCCTTAGCGCAGCACAGTCATGATCAGGAATGGCGCCAATGAGGGCGGTTAGTGGGGTCCTCTGGGATGGGGGGGGGGCGGGGGGCCCTTAAAAGCGACTGTTCACATTCCGAAACGTCTCGACATATGCTGCGCGCGTTCAGTGTGACATCAGCCGACAAGATGCAGCCGTGCATCAGCAAACGCAGCACATTGCACGTAGCTGTATTGATGGTGAGGCTTCATGTGCTTTTGTCTGTTGTACGAGTCTTGCAAGCTTGACTCTGATCAGTATGACCTGCAGCTACTGAGTTGCTACTGTTGCAGGCATCGCTTATGCGCGAGGCTGTTGCGTCGGGTAATGATTTTGACTTTGCTGCCCGTTGCCTTGAACTGTGCAGTCGCAGGACAAGCTTTCAACGTTTGACCTTTTATCGGCACCCAGCGGGCTCTTGTCTCTGCAGATGACAACAGTCACAGGTCGCTGCTTACAGCAGGCACACCCAGTTCCGTGAATACTGGTGGTACTTGCTCCAGTACTGGTAGGTGAAGTGAACCTATATGTAGCTACCAGCCTCTCAGAATTATCTTATGCAAAGACTTTTCACGCATGTCTATCAGCTTCTCGGCAGAAGCAATACTGCTGCCTTGCTTCAAGCCAGCTGGCAAAACTATTGATGACACAGCTGCTCCTCCAATATTGCCAACACTGTTGAATATACTGTCCCTGACCACTTTTGTGTTGTTTTGCAGCTGATTGCACTCTCTATGCTGACTACTGTAGCACTGCTGGAGTGTGCACAACCATACAGGAGTATGACACTGCTTGTGCCACAGATGGTATCTGACTATCCAGCTCTGGTTGCAAGGGTGTTGACTTACTGTCAAAACCCTGCTTGTTTGACCTTGTTTCTAGCTGTCTCAGTATCCTCCTTGGATGGCATGCCGCCATTGTTATACAAAGCACATACATGTACACAAGCTGAGGTTGTGCTGTTGTTACTGCAGCTGATTGTCTTGGACGCTGGGTTTGTAGTACAGAGTATATCTGCAGCTTTCCCTTCTGGGCAGGAAGCAATTGCAGAGGCAGTGGTATGTCTGCTCCTCAATAAGCACGGTCAAACTGCCAAACAGCTTGTCTTGTCACAGCAAAGTAGTACTATGTTTGGTTCTGAGTTTGATGTTGCACGTCATGCAATCTTGACTTTACAGAGGTCCCCAATTCTGCTCATACTGCTAGTGCCTGCAGGTGATTGTGCGGCCGGGCTGGTCTGTAACTATCAAGACTGGTTTCCTTACGCTCTGTGTTCAACCGGGCTGAGCACTGGCAGCGCCTGCAACAGAACTGGTAAAGCTGTACATTCAGTCATACAATAGCTGGCGCTGCATCAGACTGCTGTTCCTGATTTTGGTCTGCAGTCAAACAACAGTCATACATGTCGCCTGCTGCAGCTCAATGCACAGTACAAGATGTGTGCAGCAACGGCGCTTGTGCTCCAGTGGCTGAAGATGCTGCTTGCTCCACGACAGGTACGGCTGCGTACGCGTGTATTGCATACTGTCAAAGCTGAGCTAGGTGTACTCTGTCTCAGGCCTTGAGCTGTGTGTGATGTACAATATGGCATGCAAGTAATCAGTCTGCCCTCTGACTTGCTGGGTGCTTGGCGCAGCTGATTGTGGGAATGGCTACACTTGCAATGTGGACGGTGAATGTGCCTTACCAGTGCCTGCTGGCGGGAACTGCACAGGGTCAGGTGAGGCAGCAGCTGCAGCGCCTTCTCAACTATGATTGCTGCTTTGTCCAGAACAACTCTGGTCAGTACTGTGACCTTACACTGAGGTGGGTGACACTTCTGTGCAGCGGACTGCGCCTTCAATTATGAGTGTGGGTCAGATCAGAAATGTGACTTGGTGGACTTGTTTGATTATGGTTATGAGCCCATGCTCTGCAACTCGACAGGTATGTTGTGATCAGGTGCCGCTGTTAATGACCCACTCCAAATAATGGCAAAGTTTGGGTTCTTGCAGGCGACTGTCTTACGCCCTACATATGTGGATCCGATTACATATGTGACCATGGACTATACAACTCTCAAGAGGGCTGTACAACACTGTGTAAGTCATATTCATTGAGTCATATGGTCGTTGAGTATGGTCACTCAGTACTCATACTGAGTCACTCAGTTCTGAGCGCTGTCATCCAGTACTGTATGCAGCTCATGTGCACTATAAGTTGACTCCTTCGACTGAGACAAATCAATCTTTGATTATGCAGTTGACTGTGTGGGCTCCGACATGGTGTGCAACTCCTCCTCCAATGTCATTGGAATTGAGTGTTTTGCCAGCACCACTACCAGCAGCAACTGCGTGAATGTGACACAAAACATCACTCAATGTGTGGTTGGTATCCCCAATGGCGGCAACTGTGACATAACAGGTCAGCAATGTATGCACTGTCGCAGTCCAGCAAAGCTGCTTGGGAACAAGGTGTGGAGCTCCTTGTGCTACATTTGCAGAGGTGTTGAGGCCTGAGCTTGCTGTGTCCGATGCAGAAAGCTGTGTTGAGCAGAGTGTATGCAGCAGCGGAGTTTGCACTCCTGTTGCTGACAGTGCAATTTGCGCATCATCAGGTACATGGCAGACCAGCATTTAGTTTGTGCTTGAGGAGCCTCATCTATTGCATGTTGCCACTCTGCATGCGACAGTGGCTTGGCATTCCTTGCGCTATGTGACCTGTTTCGCCTCTTTTTGGCGTTTTCTTGCCATCAAAACCTTTCAAACACACACCAGACTGCTGCTTGTTGCTGCGTGACTCACCGACTGCAAGAGTGGGTGGCTGCAGCTGATTGTGGTAACGGCTATGACTGCAATGCCGCTGGAACTTGCGCCCTGCCTCTTCACCCTGGGAGCAGCTGCAGTCAGGATGGTGAGGCCTGTACACAGCAATGCATTGCTGTGTGGATTGTACTACATGTCTGGCATTTCACCTCACAAAGCATCTGCATCATGCTGCAAGATGGGCTTTTCCAAAACACTGGATGTTGTATGCACAAGCCTGATGCTGACTGCCTTGCACTCCAGTAAAGACCACAGCCTTGCCAGTAGGACATAATTATAATCTCATGCCTGCTGCAGATGAGTGTGGCCTCCACATTTGCCAAGATGGCATCTGCATACGTCCCATTGTATATGGCTCCAGCTGTGACTCCTCAGGTACGCAACATCAACTTCAACAAGGTCTGCAACACAAGCAAGCATGTGACAAGTAGCTGCTGCATGCATATGGTTGCAACTCATGCATGCATGCTTTCACTGACTGAGCCTAAGCTGTGCCAGCCAAACAAGTTGATGGCAAGCCAACAAGCTCGTGTAATGCATGCTACGCCTATTGCCTTTCTCGCTGACACAAACCCCACTTGAATGCTCCTTGTCAACAACGATGTGCAGTGCACCTTTGGCGATATCCTCCCATTGCTTACGCTGGCACGACAGTGCAGCCTTGGCTTACCATATGTGTACATACTACAGCCGGCTCGTAACAGGTCATGACTTCCAACATCTTAGACCTGAAGATGTGGCCTGCTATGCAGATACCGCCGATCCATGTGCCATTGATTTAGTGTGCAGCTCAGCCAACATCTGCGATGTTCCTGTCTTTGATGAAGATTACTGTGCAGCATCAGGTAAGGCAAACAACGCCAGGCAGATCTGAGCGCAGCTGCATGTCTCTCAACACAATTTGCAAGCTAGACTGATGATGCATCAGCCAGATTACAACTGCATTGGTGGCAGACTAATTGCTGCTCGCCATGCAATGACGCTATCCTTTTATCACCATGCTTGCTGTTTGGCCAGTCAGCATTGCTGACTACCCAGGTTGGAGCTGTGTCTGCTTTTGCCATGCAGTGAAGTCATATGAAAACGCACTGATGCAGTATGCGCTGTCTAAGCCTCATGGGTTTGATGCTTGCAGCTGACTGCCTCATTGGCTCGACGTGCAATGCTAACTATACATGTGGACCGCCTCTGCCAGTGGGCAGCGACTGCATCGCCAATGGTAGGTCTTGTCATCTATGCAGGAACATGTATGCAGGAACATGTATGCAGGAACATGTATGCAGGAACATGTATGCAGGAACATGTATGCAGGAACATGTATGCAGGAACACGTATGCAGGAACATGTCATCCAAAGGCATTGCAAGCAGCCTGATCAACATACGTAATTTTGTTGGGTAGACATGCTGTGACCCAACAAAGCATATCGTGTGAAGTTGGCAAGATATTGAATGCGTTGTATCACGCCATGCCCATGCATTTGTGCAAGGCCAGCTCTTTGGCCAGCTGAGCAAGTGAGATGCTCATATATGTTATGTTATATGTTATTTAACTTCCTTTGATGTAGGTGACTGTGACAGAGCATCAGTCTGCGACTCGCACTCCCAATGTGCTGCTGGTGTGACAGTAGGCAACAGCTGCCAAACAACTGGTATTGCTGGACAATTCTCCGTATCCCAGATCAGTCTACTTGCTTCTAGATTTGTGCCTGTATGAATGCCGTGCCATGCTTGGTTTCAGCAAGGAACTCAGTAAGCCTTGTGTTTGCAGCTGATTGTGTTCTCCAAGACCGTTGTACAAGCGCAAAATGCGCAGCTGTGGCTCCAGAGGCTGAGTGCACCTCATCAGGTACCATTCCTTTGTACTGCTGATCATGACTGTGATAGTCAACGTTGTTAACAGCAAACAGGAACTGTTGTGCTTCTGCAGATGACTGCGGCAATGGCTACATTTGCAATGCTTCCGGTTTGTGCAGTCTACCAGTCAAGCCCTTTGGCTACTGCAATGGAACAGGTATCCTTGTCCTGTTCTGTGTTGACACCTTTCCAGATAGTCCGGACAGCTTGATGCACAAGAAACAGATGATACATAGATACTGATTGCGCCGACTTGGTGTTCTCCTCATAAACATGTCAGCTATGACCGGGCGGTGTGCTTGCTGATACACAAAGACAGCTTTCTGTTTGTTGCAGCTGACTGTGCAGCAGCCTTCCAGTGTAGCTCTTCCCAACAGTGCGCTGCCCCTTTACCTGATGGCTCCTCCTGCATCTCATCAGGTGAGTCCATGCTGGTCGTGGTGCTTGTCAGAACATCTCAGTTGTCTCTGCTGCTGCTGCTGCTGCTTACTAGTTTCCAGATGCCTCTGATGTGCTCATGACACGCTCTTTGTCTGCTGCAGATGACTGCAACTCCTCGTCTGTCTGCAACTCAGCATATGTGTGCGCCGTGCCTATTGCTGCCGGTGGCAACTGCCAAGGAAGTGGTCAAGGTACTTCCACTTACTTCAACATAGATGCTCTGTTTGACTGCTCTGTTTGACTGCTGCTTTAGCTTGCATACTGAAGTGAAGCATTGGCTTTGGTCGCTTCAGTAGAGCACCATTGTTGATGACCTCGTTGTCAGTGGCCACAACAGCCTGCCAGCCTCTACCTATTCGTTCAGTCTGACTGGAATCTGTTGTCTATGACCCCAGGTTGTTGTCCAAAGTCAGCCACAACAGCAACACTCTCTGTCTAAACCTTCCAAGCATCCATCTGTCTATGCAGGCGATTGCACAAATGGGTTGGTGTGTGATCACAGTGGCATGTGCGCTGTTGGAAAGGCCATCAGCAGTAGCTGTACCACAACTGGTGAGAGCTGACCAATCAGTCCATCCCCACATGGTTTGCGAGTGGTTGCACAAACTGCAGGATGTCATGCACGCTATAACATGCATGCAACTTTGCTATTTGATGCTGCTTCTGATGTTCCCCTAAAGAAAGCTTTTGTGCTGCTTGCAGACGACTGCATTCTGCAAGCAGACTGCAATGGTAATGTGTGTGCTGCTGTTACCAACAACGCCAGCTGCGTGACAACAGGTGAAGAAACAATCTGCCTGATAAACTTGCTGCACAGGAGAGCTGTATTCTGGATTGAGATGGCATGTCTTGACTATGCACCTCTCAGGGACTGCCAGAGAGAGAATGCTTGTTGCTTGTACCAAGCAGCTGGCTGCCCTGTGGCTTCCTGACAACGTACGATGTTGCTTGACCTTTCCGCTGAGCTGTGTGGAACTGCAGACAACTGTGGAAATGGCTTTGTTTGCAACTTTGGTGGCAATTGTCAGGTGCCCATTGCTCCCGGGCAATCATGCAGTGGATCAGGTAAGACAGCACTGTGTTGATGCAACCTTGTGGTGTGTGGCAAGCTCAGATGTCAGAAGCCTTGCCAACATTGTAGTTCCTGGCTCAGCCATTGCCATTGCTGACTCAACAAGCTAGCTAACGCACCAGAAATGTGAGCTGCAGCTGATTGTGTTGAGGCGCCAGTCAGCTATGTCTGCAACTCAAGTCAGATATGTACGCTGCCTCTGGCTGATGGCGAAGCCTGTCAAGAGTCAGGTACCATGTGTGGTGAAAAATGCATGTGTCCTTTTGCAAACAGCAGCGTATCATGTATTTTGTCACTGCCAAGCATGACTGATCTGACTAACGTGGGTGTTCCTGCAAGCAATGGTGAGTCTGGTTGCTGTGCTGGGAATGCTTGCTGAGCGACACCTGGCATGATGCGTGGTGTGCTGTAGCGTCAACATGGTTGGCTTTGCGTGCAGGAGACTGCAGCCCATCTTCCTGTATGCGATTCCTCATATGTCTGTGCCGTGGGGTTGACAGCTGGCGAGAGTTGACAGGGCAATGGTAAGACACTTTCTACAGCTCTTTGGCAGCTTTTATAAGCACAGCCGAACCTCTTTTGGCTTGGCCTTGTGCAAAGCAGGTAGATTAACTTCTTGGTAGCAGTCAGTTGGACACAGATGCTGTGCTGTTGCAGATGACTGCGCAGCAGGGTTGGTATGTAATCATGCTGACGTGTGCGCTGTGGGCAAAGCTGCTGGAGGCGCATGCACAACAAGTGGTAAGGACCACATTCCCTCCTGCAGTTGCTTGTGTTGTAATCGCTTGTGACTTTGTGAATAACCGTCATTTGCCATGTCAAATTGGCAGACACTTCAGCGTGGATTTGCTGCTGCAGCGGATTGTGAGCTTCATGATCAGTGTGCTCAGAACAAATGCATTGTTATAGATGATGGAGCCAGCTGCACAGTAAATGGTGAGCTTGCCCTCACATCAAGCTTGCACGCACTTCAACCTGCTCACAGTTGTCTGCTGCTCATCCTGACCTTGCTGTATGCATGTCATCTACTATTGTCTTGTGTCAAGCCCACTGTTCTGGCATCACAATGCCCATCCGTCTATCATTACATAACCAAGGCTGATACTGCGCCGTATGCATGCAATAGTTGCTGGCTTGCACGCTTCAATCCAGGCAAGCTCAAGTGCAACATGCACAAGCCACCCTACCTGTCTGACTGCGTATGAAAGTCAAAACTACTGTTGTGTGCTCTGCTCAACATGTCCATGTTGGGTACAGCTGATTGCGGCAATGGCTTTATCTGCTCTACGTTTCAGTCCTGCCAGACTCCTCAAGGTCCTGGGAGCTACTGCTACAGCTCAGGTGAAATTCGAACTGGTCCAGCGCATGCTTGAGGCGGCCCTGAAGCTTGCCTGTGCTGCTGCCCGCGCTCATCCCAAAATTTTGTCGTGCCGCCTGACATGAATGAATGCTTGCACAAACATGCATGTATGCCCCTGGCATTGCATTCACTCAAGGCTGTCATGGTTTGCATCCCTGCAACCTCAGAGCCATGTGCTGGTGCTAATGAGGCAGCGTTTGTGACTTGACTCACTGTCTTGCAGCTGACTGCGATCCAATCTTTGTGTGTCTTTCGAGTGAAGTGTGTGGCGCCCCATCTGGCCCTGGCGAGCCATGTGCTGCCCCAGGTCAGTCACTGCTTGCTTGGCTCAATGGTTTCCTGAAAGGAAAGCTTTGATTCTCGAATATTCTCAGTTATAGCGCGTTACGCACTCAACGATGAAAGATCTTATTTCCCTGCCTGAGCAACGCGCATGCACAGCCAGAGAAGTGCAGCCAATGTCTGTGTGAAGAATGAGCAATGGATTGTTGCGTAGCTAACTTAGTGACTTCCAAGCAGGCAACCAGGGTGACTTGCATTCACAATCATGTCTGTGAGCGGCCACACAGTGCTCAGCTGCTCTAGCCAGGTGTCAAGACCAGCTGTGTGTTGCTGCATATGCAGAGGACTGCATTGATGGCAGCATCTGTGAAGAGTATGAGTGCAGTGCACTTGCCATGGCTCCCTTAGGCGCAGTCACCCTGCCTAGCCCACTGCAAGAACCTGCCCCTGCATCTCCCACCATGGTAAGATGCCAGATCATAGCGGTGTTTCAAATTGTCAGCTCATAAGGTATGCTTCAAAGTCTAGCATATCTACATGCTGATTCCAGCCACTTGGGCAGCTGAGACCACCTTCATTGCATGAAGCAAGCTCAGAAGGGAGTCTTTCACTGTGCTATAGTTCCGATTTAAATCACCAGCTTGCATGTGCCTCATGGTGTGCACATCCACCAATGAGGGACAAACCCATCTGATCACATTCAGCCATCAAAGCTCTCAAGTCAGTTGACAGGCAATGAAACCCTCTCTGTGGGTTGTGATGCGTGATGCTGTCTGTCAGGCATCACCCATTGCCTGGGTGATGACTCAGTGACCATGTTGCTGCAGGGTCCTGTACCTGCTGTCACCCCACAAGCCACCAAGGCACCGTCTACCCTGAAAGTCATTCCCATGGCAAAGACTGTGCAATTGTTCACAGCCTATGTTCTGAGCACCTTCACAGCTAGCGTGCGGCTACAGGTGAGCAATTTCTTACTGCAGGCATACTGACAAAGTTAGCTTGCAGCAATCTGTGGGACAAGACCTTGTTGCACACTGTGCAAAAGCAATGGTAAGGTTTGCACATGCTGTGACCAATCAGCATGGTCTCGGTGTTGCAGCTGGTGACCACTTTGGAGCAGAGCATAACAGCAGCAACTGGTGGTGCAATCAAGGTGGTGATCACCAGCTACGTTTCAGGATCTGTAGTGGTGACCACCGATATCTTGTTCCTGGATGGTGATGTCAGCGATGCCATTACATATGCATCCCTTGCCTCAGGCAACAACACCTCAGTCCTTTATGGAGCAAGCTTTGGACCAGTCATTGTTGAGTCAATCACTGTCTCATCCGTGGCGTCTGTGGGTAAGCATGCATGCCAGATGTGGGGGTATGCAAACGTAGACCAGCATTCAGGTTGAAGCAGTTTGCAAACGTAGACCAGCATTCAGGTTAAAGCAATGTGCTATTAGTGACCAATGGGTGTGTGGGCATGCTATAAGAGCAGTTGGCAATTGACTGATACTCCATGTGCAGATGCAGGCCTTAACAGTGCGTCGCCGTCTCCAGAGGTGTCTCCAGAAGTTTCACCAGAAGTCTCACCTGAGACTTCGCCAGTGGCAGCTGCCTCACCACCGGCACCACCATCACCTCCACCACCTCCGGTAAGCCTTGCAGTGTTGCACACAAGACGCAAGCAATGCATTGACCACCCGAAAAAGGCTGCCAGGTCTTGCTTGTTGTCTTGACCAGACAAGCCTGCAGCTGTCTGCCTTCTACAGACACATACTTTCTGCCTGCTGTCGTAGCCAGCCACTGTGTGACCTTGTTGTCCTACTGTTCTTTTCTTTGAACCTGCTGTGATGGCTCAGCAAATTCTTAGCCTGTTGTCCTCACCCTCTCTATGTGCAATAGACCATAAAGAGACCTGTATAGGTCCACATGTGCTCAACCTTTTCAGCTGATATGTCTGTCTCAGGTGTCTGACACGCCTTCAAGCGCACCAGTGGTCCCTGCTGTGTCAGCTAGCCAGACACTCAGTGCATACACTGTTGACAGCTTCACCAAAGATGTGCAGCAGCAGGTAGCCCATCCTCCTGTATGTCATACCTGCTGCACCCAGACGTGTTGATGAGCAGCTCTCAAATTCTGTGTTGCTGATGCATGCAGACATGCATGCACAAGGCATGGGAAGAGGAATACTTGGTTGTGTCATGCATGTGTGTGTCTGTACAGGAACAAGCCAGGCCAACATGATATGTGATTGTGTTGCAGTTCATCACGACCTTAGAGACAAACATCGAGAAGCTGTCAGGGAGTCCAGTCCAAGTGAGCATTGACAGCATCTCTGCGGGGTCAGTCAAGGTGGCCAGCACAGTGGTCTTCCTGAATGCCAACTCCAACAGTGCAGCTGCTTATCAGACAGCCATGACAAGTGGCACAGCATCATCAAGCATCTTTGGGACGAGCTTTGGTGCCGTCGCTGTGGATGCCAGCTCTGTCAAGCCAAGCACAGTCGCCAACCCAAGTACGGCAACTATCGCATGTCTGTTCTCACTCAAACTGCATGGTTTTGTCATACCCAAATACTCTTGGCCGCATTGACAAGAAAGCATGGCGTGCGCTGTTGCTTGCAGTGATACACCAACGAGTTTTCCTAGCTGCAGTGCTGTTCTGCAGAAGGCAGTGCTGCTATACGAGCGTAATTTGACACAGCTGTGTGATGCAGAAAGCGGTGCAGTGACACTGAGCATGAGCATTTCTGCTGTCTTTGGGGCTTGGCTGCTGATGACCGTGCTGTGAAGCTCTGTCAAAGGATCAGTATGCTAAGGCGCAATGCACTTCAACACAATGGAACAATGACTTTCTGCCTTGCTTTCAAGTGTATTGACTGTCTCAGATTCAGTCGACACATGATAAGTTAGCATGCGCTTCAACAGTCTACTGCAAAGTTGCGTAACAACACAGATGGAGTGCCTGAGAGAGAGACAGAAATATTGCAATGCTTTGGCCAGCCAGCGATCCTGTTCATGATCATGTGATCACAGACTCAAAAAGACAGAAGTCACGTCTCTTCAGGGGATCAAACAATTCAGTGCAATGTGTGCAAAACCTGCATGTGGTCCTGCTGTGCGAAAGATCCATCAGTACACCGTTGCCGAAGCGGCTCACGAACTGGACGTTCATGAATTATCTCAGATGATTCATCTGCAACAGCAGGCCAGCTGAGCTTAGTCACTAATCATGTGCTGCACGTGAAGCTGCAATTTCAAGTCGCAGCTTGTGCGGGTATCATTTTGCGACGCTATTTGCTTCCGTGTCTTGTGTTCCGTTGGAACTTTTTGTCAACAGCAGTCATGCCGTCCAGAATTGACGGGAAGAAGGTGGGCTTTGTAGGTGCTGGAGCCATGGCAGAAGCCCTTGCCAGGGGTTTCGTGGATAAGAAAGTCATAGAGTCAAGTGACATATGGTGTTGTGACCCTTCAAAGTCTCGAATGGATGTGTTTACCGAATTCGGAGCCAATGCTGTGAAAGACGGGCCTGAGGTAAGAAGCAGCTACATTGCTGTCCATGCCACTGTCGACTTGTCCCGCTTCCTGACCTGCAACCTAGTACTCACATAGGCAAGCACAGTCATGCCGTTTCACCAATGCAGATTGCCCAGAACGTTGACATCATCTTCATATCTGTCAAGCCACAGTATGTGGGTGTAGTGATCAAGGAGATGAAACCACACCTGACTGGCAAACACATAATGGTGTCCATAGCAGCTGGAATTCCTCTGTCTGTCATGAAGGTATGCTGTCACCCAAACCTGACAAGATTTAGCTTCAGCCAAGCGTCAATCTCGTCGCGCTTGTATTGACTTCACACACACAAGACACACATGCACACACACAGGATGCAGCGGGAGAAGACAAAAAGATAATCAGAGTGATGCCAAACACCCCATGTCTAGTGGGAGAGGTGGCATCTGCCATGTGTCTTGGAGGCAGAGCCACAGAAGAAGACAGCAAAATTATCAAAACCCTGTTCAGCGCTGTTGGCTTCTGCTGTGTTGTGGATGAGAAACTACTGAGCGCAGTGACTGGCCTGAGCGGCAGTGGCCCAGCTTATGTCTTTGTCATGATTGAAGCTATGGCTGATGGAGGTGTCAAAGCAGGTCTACCACGAGACATTGCTCAGCAACTAGCTGCCCAGACTGTATT
>JAABUK010001831.1_pt1 | contig 39785 bp, 39 predicted proteins | sample 5559141 | NCBI WGS metagenome assembly JAABUK01 (sample SAMN10711869, study PRJNA513367) | rock metagenome | isolation source: Antarctica rocks | place: Antarctica: Victoria Land, Pudding Butte nord | collected 2016-01-03 | reverse complement strand
CACTTTGATTGTACTCAATTCGATTCTACACAGACAAAAAGAGCTATTTCAGCCATTTGTCTGACACAATCTAATCCCGTTCCAGCTATGCTCGCATCCACCGCGTTGGTCTTCGAGAATTCCAACCTGATGATTACCTCATGTTTGCAGCTTTCGGCTGGTATACGGCCCTGGTTGTATGCCTCAACATTGTAGCTGCGGGCGGCGGCTCAAACCTCTTTCCCCTAGAACAGTTAACGACGTTCTCGCAAGCCGAAATTGAGGAGAGAATCAAAGGCAGCAAGGTCGTCATCATCTCTGAACAGGCCATGTTGAACACAATATATTTCATCAAAGCATGCATGTTGGTCATGTACATGCGCCTGACCATGGGTCTTCGGCAACAGACGATGGTCAAAGCCATCGCCATCTACGTTGCCTGCGGCTGGGTAGGAAGCGAGCTCGGCTTCGTCTTAGCCTGCCGTCCTTTCAAAGCCTACTGGGCGGTTCCGCCCCCTGATCCTCAATGCACCACCCTTCAACACTATGCCATCGCCCAAGCCAGCTTTAACATCTCTTCTGACCTGTTAATGCTGGCCATCATGCTTCCGCTCCTTGTCCAAGCTAACATTCGTCTGAAACAAAAAGTTGCCCTTATCGGACTCTTCAGCATGGGCTCCTTCGTCATCCTAGCCGCCATTCTAACAAAAGTCTTCAACCTGTCTGATGTCTATAGCACAGTCTACATGCTCTGGTACGTGCGTGAAGCCAGCACAGCCATGTACGTGGCCAACCTACCCATGATCTGGCCTCTACTCAGGGAATGGTTCCGGTATCTTCGAAAGGCCACTCCAAGCCAGCCTTCCACAACCGGCAACAACCACAAGACTGGCACTCGGGGAGACCCACGCCTATCAACTATCAACTATGGAAAAGGCTCCTTACCCCTGTCGCACATGTCAAAGACCAAGAACAACAGTCAATCACACCCCATAGGCACGGAGACAGACATCGAACGAACGGGATCAGCTGAGCGAATCAACAAGCCTGCCTTTGACGGGCAGGGGATCCTCGCCGAAACTACCGTTGATATTGACGTTGATGAAGGCACTACGTCTTCCGCCGACGACGACGACGATTTGGCAAAGCATGGCAACACGCTTCGCCTTCACGGCGACGACCAAACGCGCTATGAATGGGAGAGCGATCACGCGAGGTGATAGAGAACGATGTTCGTAAATGAGAGGAGGTTCTTTGATATTCGGATTTGATTAATATTGGAAAAGAGCGTGGAGTTGCCATAATAGGTATAGATTAGATGGGCTCGTAAGGAAAAGTACAGGTACCAAACAGCGCTTGGATAGGTAGCGATGGTTTTGCGAGGACTCTTCTGAGGTTCATGTCGTGCTTGCGTATATTCTGTCCAGCGTTACGCGAACAGCGGGAACCGTTCCATGCTATACAATCTTCTACCCTGGTACGGTACAGCAGATTTCTTCATTCTGATGGTACAGAACAGCCTGATTCCGCTGTTCTTCTAACGGTATCATGATACCCAAATGGATATATATAGATGTCATGAATAAGCGCAAATCTGAAGCTGTAGATGTTCTTGTCTAATAGAGTATATAAATATTCAAGGCACTACTTTTACATTATACATATTTTATCAAGCACACAACAAATCCGAAGCACGCCGCCTTTGAAACCCCCGCCCCAATCCTTTTGAAGTAACCACATCTCTCCGACGACCACAAACCGCCGCAGAAAGAACGGGTAATCAACTAAACCTTAACCGCCAACATTCACCGCCTCCCCCCCCTACCTTCTCGCCCAAGGCCGACACCCTCCCTCCCTCCGCCTTCCCCTTCAACATGCACGGCAGTGCTGCCCAGCGACATGCGCCTGAATCGCGGTCTCCCGGGGGGAGGGGCTGGCCCGGGGGGGGGGGGGGAGAAGAAGCGAATAGGGAATAAATGTAAGAGAGGAACGTGGTGGGTAGGTAGGTTTCAAGAGTGTGGGTGAATCTTAGAGGCAAGGGGATGGAAGAGAGAGAGAAGAGAGGTTGAGAGTGTGGCGGAACATACTAGGCTGGCCTCCTCCCAGGTGACATACCGTTGTAATACCGGTGTAGAAGATACCGTTGTAATATCGGTGTAGAAGATACCGTTGTAATATCGGTGAAGAAGATACCATTGTAATACCGGTGTAGAGGTGATGTAGGCATGATATGATATCGATATTAAGATGTAAAATAATATGACGTCGGAGTTCTATAAAATAATATCGAAGTGCTATAATATAATATCGAAGTGCTATAATGTTATCTTAGTGCACTTTAATATGATATTAGTACTATATTATGACTTTTTTCCCGGGTAAAGCTAGTGCGACATCGATATACCTCGTATTATATATATAATATCACTTTTACACCAGTGCCGCACCACTTATACAGCATTGTTATCATACTGTCGTATCACAGTAGAAATGGTATATCGCCTTGGTGAAGGCCAGCATAGTAGGAGAGCATGAATAAAAGAGAGATAGAGGCGAACAATGTGATCGAAGCCTGGAGGCTATGACGAAGCCGAGACAGAGTTGAAGAGTGTCCGTCGAAAGCTAGGCGCATGGACGAAAGAGAGGTGGACGCCTACCATGTATGGTGGTTGATTCCTGGGCACGGAGCATTCGATGGCAGAGATCAGGAGGTGTGGATACTCGTCTGCTGAGACGGACGGAAGCTATGGAGAGAAGGAAAAGGAAAAAGGAGAATGGCGCACAGAAAGAGCCAGATTTTATACAGAGAGAGCTGGCATGCTTGCACGAGACAGCTTATGTACCGATTGAGTTTTCTTCCTCTCCTTATCTCACGCTCCGGTTGAGACCATGTCAGAGAGATGTTCAGATCAGGCGTGACAAGGGCATCATCTTCCCTCCTTGGTATTTAGCCGGGAAATTTGTGAGTAGTTTCATAGGATCCCTGCGGTCGCCCGTTAGCCCACACGTTCCCAACCCACACCTCCTTCTTAGCTTATGATTTCAGTCCGATCTTGCTCAAAATACTGCTTCCAATACCGCTGGCCGTCGGTTTGCCCTCGCCAAACACACCCAATAGGCTCTTCCATACCACACCGGGTTCTTGACTAGCATCAATACCAGACCAGAGTCCCTTTTTCTGATAATAATTCACCACCGGAGCGGTCTGCGCATGATAAGCCCCCAATCGCTTCTTCAACGTTTCGGCATTGTCGTCGGATCTTTGAATCAGGGGTTCGCCAGTCACGTCATCCTTCATGGATTCTTTCGGTGGGTTGAAGACCCTGTGGTATGTTCGTCCGGAGGCTGGGTGGATGAGGCGGCCGGTGATACGGGAGACGAGGAGGCTGTCGTCGATCTGGAGCTCGACCGCGTGTTTGAGGGGTTGTTGTTGCTCTCTTAGCATTTGATCGAGGCGCTCGGCTTGTGCTACTGTGCGGGGAAAGCCGTCGAGGATGAATCTGGGATTTTTGTCAAAACATGCGCGCTCAAATAAGGCGCAGGCATAATGTACCCGTTCGAGCATTCTTGGTTTGTTGCCAATTCGGACTTGATCATATTGACCATAATATCATCACTGACGAGCCCGCCTTGATCCATAATCTTCTTGGCCTCTCGTCCGAGGGCCGTTTTCTTTGCGACCTGAGCGCGCAGCATGTCTCCTGTTGCCTTAAGGATGTCAATCGAAACGTAATTGCTGGGTAGGAAGCAGTTTTCGTACCAGATGGCAGACACAGTACTTGTCCTTGATCTTGGGTGCTTGGGTTCCCTTGCCTGCGAAGAGGAGTATTAGGATAGCTCACGCGACTCGGACCTGACGTTCCAGTGCTTACCAGCACCAGGCGGGCCCATCAAGATCATTCGCATAGAGACCGAAGGCGTTCTTGACTTTATGCCGTCATTACCAAGTCGGTCTTCCAGCTGTCGAACCCGAGACTCCAGCTTTGCGACGAGGTCTTTCAGGTCGGTCACCGTGTCTTCTCTAATCGGCGCCATGATGGGAAGACACCGGGACAAGGGGCCTGACCAAGGTGACAGAGTGGTGAAAATGAGTGTATGAGAGAGGAGAGAGAGACTTGGGCGCAGGGGGTCAGCCAAAAGGTCGGGCGAGGGGAGACTTGGGGGGAAGCTTGAGCGAGGTTGGCTGAGCTCCTCCGCCCGAGGTGCTGACTAGGAAGAGACCGCGGCTCTTGTAGTTTGCCAAGCAGACACCAGCCCTGCGCGTTCCTCCCGGAGCCTCCAATCTCGTCGATACATCTTTTTGATACCAGAACAACGAATCCAGTCTATTCTGTACCTGGACCGGAATCATTTCAGACGCTTGGGATTAACAACACGTTGAACATCAAACTCCAACGACAAGACGGGCGAGACTCCTAAACGAGCTCGAATCCGTTGCCATCACCGTATAATACCTCGGTTTCCACCTTTTTCGTCATGCCAGCTACAACGGCAGAGACCTTATCACTCGTGTCGAGACAGGTGTCCGTCGCGCCGCTTGTCCTTCTTTCAGCAGCCGATCACTACGGTCGATCAGCAAAGGGTACAAGAAAACGAGTCGTAGGCGTGCTGCTCGGACAAAATGATGGCAAAAATGTCAGAGTATCGAACAGCTTCGCAGGTAAGAGCCAGGATCTCTTTCCCGGGAGATCCTTCGGCGGCTGATGGCCTTGATTTGCAGTTCCCTTTGAAGAAGATGACAAAGACCGTTCCGTTTGGTTTCTCGACCACAACTACGTTGAATCAATGAACGACATGTTCAAAAAGGTCAACGCGAGAGAAAAGCTGATAGGCTGGTATCACTCTGGTCCGAAATTGCGAGCATCAGATCTAGAAATCAACGAACTCTTCAAAAGATACACACCCAACCCCTTACTCGTCATCATCGATGTTCAACCTACGGAAGTCGGCGTCCCCACCGACGCCTATTTCGCCGTCGAAGAAATCAAAGACGACGGCACCACCACATCCAAGACCTTCGTCCACACACCCTCAATAATCGAGGCCGAAGAAGCCGAGGAAATCGGCGTCGAACACCTTCTACGAGACATCCGCGACGTAGCAGTCGGCACCCTTTCCACCCGAATAACGGCCCAACTCCAATCTCTGCAAGGCCTGCACCATCGCCTGCGCGATATCTCCTCCTACCTCCAGCGAGTCCTAGATGGCGACCTTCCCACCAACCACGCCATTCTCGGCAACCTCCAAGACATCTTCAATCTTCTCCCCAACCTCTCCACCCCTCCCGCCCCCACTAAGTCCCCTATCAACGGCGACAAAACATCCTCGTCAACCTCATCACGAATCGAGAACAGCGAACTTGCGCGTTCGATGTCAGTCAAGACAAACGACCAGCTCATGACGATATACCTGAGCAGTCTAGTCCGGGCAATCACAGCCTTCCACGACCTGATCGAGAACAAGAGACAGAATCGCCAGGCTCAAGAGGAGAAAGACGCGAAGAGCAAGGAGGAAGAAGGCGGTAAGAAGGATAAGGATCCTGAGAAGAAAGAAGGTGAGAAGGATGATAAGAAGGTCAATGGTGCTGTTAATGGGGAGGATGGCAAGGATGAGAAGAAAGAGAAAGCGGAGGAGGGTACTCCGAAGGCGAAGGATAAAGGGAGGAAGAAAAGCTAGTGTTTTAGCTAACGCGTCAGGCCAGAAGCGAAGCGAAGCGAATTGAGTTGAGTTGGGTACCTACAGCATTAGCAATGGCGTTAGAGATCCGAAGTCAGCTATTCAGCTAAGCTGAAGCCCTTGTTTGCCTTACAGGTCAGGCACTGCTTGCAACTGCAAGTGGTACAGGAATCAATAATGGACAAAGACGAGCTCACTAGAAGATAAGAATTGACCTACTTGCCAACTGGATTTCTGGCAAGTGCGCCTATGCTGTCGCCGGCTTCTGTTCTGGTCTCACCACTATAAAACCGCGGGACCCGAGACGAACGAACCGAATCTTCCTTCTCCGTCTCTGCGCTGCCACTCGATGCACTCGCGCACAGCAGAGCCAGAGCCGAGAGAGGACAGGCTATCAAGTACAGCATCCCTACCTTGCTGGCTGGATGGCTAGCTCTCTCTCTCTCTCTCTCTCTCTCTCTCCCCCCTCCCCCCCTCCCATAAGCCAAAAGCAAAACCGTATGCCACTCTTCTGTGATCAGGTCAATCTCTCCTGGGCTCCCGCACATCTAAACCTCCTTTCACCCGATGCGACCTCATCCTGCTCCTGTACAAGTCCTGCTCTCGGTTTTCCAGAAGGACTAACCAGCTGGCGTGGATGACTTTTGGGAAAGAATGTCATGGTGATATGATGGTGGCTGTCGTCTGGTTGAGCTCACGCACAAGCAGGAGATGTGTCTTCGTTTCTTACGGTTTCTCTGTCTCTGGTTCTGACTCTCTGAAAGGGGTATGTGTGGAGTCGGCAAGCGCGGCCCCTCGCGATAAACGTCTCTCCTGGCAGTAGATGCTCGTGTTGTGTTGGGCACTGATGCACCGCTGTCATCAATCTCACTAATGCGCAGAATAAGTTCCTTGCTCCGGTTTCTGGTGACTGAGTGAGCAACGTAGCTTCTATGGTATTCATTGCAGTTGGGTTGATCGATGCGTGATTCTAGCGTCCTCGACGGCTTATTAATCGCTGCGTCTCCTACATACAAGGTAGGGAAGATGCGAAACAGAGAAGCTTCATTGGAATAGCGCTGCACGTCTCAGTCTCCATCTCCCCATCCGCCCGCCCATCCAGCTCCTTCATCTGGACTGACAGTGCGGACTTGCACGCCGGACCCGAAGAGACCGGGGATTTGTTGGCCGAGCAGCGCGGCGAGGATGTGCTTGCATACTGGGACCGGGACTGGCACGGGTGCTCCTTTGTTGAACTCGAGCTCGGGTTTGGATTCGGATTCGGATGGTGTGTGGATCAGTGAACCGCCAAACCTCCATTTCACATCCACGCCCCCTTGTGACTGGGAATGGTCCCTGTTTCCAAGGCTGTCGTCGTGGTCGTCGGCTGCCTCGAAGTCAGAGCGGTGAGCATATGTACTACCCATATCATCCTCGGGATTTAGGTCCAGTGCTCGGCTGAAGGCGGAGAATGCGAAGGCTGGGCACGTACAATTCCAGGCTGCTAGCCTGACTTCGTAGGTGGTGGAAGTGTTGCCGGAGTGGTGACGGCGAAAATGACGATGACGGGTTGTGCTGGCTGTGCTTTGAGATGAGGCGGATTGGATGTAGAATACTTCGTTCTCTGTGCTCTTCTCCGTCTGCGGCTCTGACGGAGGCTCGGGTTCCGGGCCAGCTTCGCGGTTCGAGTCCTCTCCTGTGCTTGCGATTTGAGCGTCAGGAGCATTTGCTAGAGCTGTGGTTGAAGCGTGTGGTGAGCGTTGGTAGTCTTCGTGAACACTCGCTTCTGTTGCTGCTGAAGTAGTCCGTTCAGGCTTAATGACCATCCTGGTGACCAACCCTCTATCCAGTAGATCTAGAGCCGGAATAAGCTCGAGGGGAAAGATGAAATACAGTGTTGTTAGGAGCCGGGCTATGGATTCTTGCGTTTCTTTCGGCAGGTTTGAAAGGATCATGGAGAATCTCTGAGGTGTTGAAAGTGAAGGGGATGCGGATGCGTGAAGGTTCCAGGCGACTGGGTAGGCTGATGGTGACAGAGAAGAGGTAGGTTCAGTTGGAGACGAAGGTGAACGACGTGTAATGGAGGAGAGTTGGCAGATCAGGGCTGTGATGAACGATTCGGGGCTGGAGATAGAAAAGGGCATTGGTCTGAAGGATGGACATGAAGGAGGATGGAACGAGACGAGGGAAGATGGGAAATAAGAAATGGTCCTAGAGATCTGGAGTCTTGGTGAATTGTTAATATTTGCGGACCGCACTTCCAGATGGCTACCAGGATACTTCTGCTGACAGGCTTCACTTACATCGGGACGTCTTCTTGAGGCGCTGCGTTAGAAAGGAAAAGGGCGGCCGGGCACCAGATGAGAAGAAGACTTTCCCCGTCCGTATACATTGCTTGATTGCCTCTCCAAAGGATACACTTCGGGGGATCACGCTACTTAGGACATCAAAACTCCCATCCTAAACGATAATTAATTCCCTTCGTGCTTTCTACCTCGTGACCAGTATCAGCTCAAGACCTCCTCGTACATCTGTCCTCTTCCAGAAAAGGACATTGAAAATTTAGAAGGTCGACCCATCCCGGCACCTTTCCTAAATAAAACCATCAACTATAAAACTACGCCAGTGCCTCCTCCATCACAAATGAAAATACTCCAATATCCATTCTCTCACGCCATGCGCCTCCGCGTTCCTGAAAGCCCTTCCCTGCCTTCTCCTAAGCTCAGCATAAGCTTGTCTGACTAACCTGTTCGTAATGCCCTTGCTGATGCTCCTACTCAATTCGGAAATCACAGCCAGACCACCTAGGATAGCGATGCTCGGCACAGGTGTCCATAGTTGCCGGGTTTTGGTCAGGCGGTTGTCCCAAGGTAGGCCAGCAATTTCGACTGAATGGACGGTAAGTCAGGCTAAATTCGACCGCTTTCCCTTGTTGTTTCGCGTGGACCGGCGGATTAATGGTGATGGTGGTGGTGTTTTAGTAGTCTTCGGGGGTTGTGGCTCGCCTTCGTCCTTTGGCGATGACTGTGTTTCTTTCTGGACTTGGGACTCCTTCTTCGCTTCAGATGGTGTCAGTGGGTTCTCCTTCACCCTCGGAGGGGATTGAGGCTTCTCGAGTTGTTTGGCTAGTTTCTTCGTCTTCTTTACTGGTGGTGGTGGTGGAGGACCAGCCTCATCGCCATCATTCCCCCTCTTGCGCTTCGTGCCTCCTTTAACATTGAAATTGATGGCGAATCCATCGGTCACCGCGGTGCCTTTCTTGATAGATCGCAAGTTACCTTCTAGATCACTGAGCTGAACAGTCGACTCGATTCTTGTAGGTGCCTTTGGATTGAAGTTATTGAGCTTGAAGATCGCTCGAGCATTTTCATCATGATTATCGGTGTTGCGGAATGTTGCACAGAATGTCGCCGTGTCTTTTCCTTCGTCGACCTCTTGGGCAATTTGATCCGTTTGTTCCCCTGCAGGCGCGGCCGGTGGGGCATCGTTCTTCTCGTTGTCGAAAAGGTCATCGACTTTCTCATTTTGCAGATTGCGTTCCCGCTGCTTGAGATCTTGTTCATGCTTCTTAAGAGCCGTTTCCCTCTCATCGAGCTCCTTCCCTCGATCCAACTGGGCCACTCCGGTTTTCACCAGCTTCTGACGATCGTTTTCAACGGTCTTCTCCCTTTCATCCAGCCCCATCTCTCGGGCGTCGAGAGCCTTCTCCCTCTCATCCAGCTGCTGCTCGCGTTTCTCTTCTTCAGCGCCTTTGGCTGCCTCGCCTTCATCTCCCTCCCCAGCTATGTCCACAGACCCATCAACCAACTCCCAAGCCATGACGTAGGGCAACATATTCTTTAACCCCGACTTGGTGTTATGATTGATCTCATTGAATCCTATGTTTCTGACCTTTTGGTCGTTGAGTTCGATCCAGCTGCCCTCTTTGGCAGGATTACGAACATAGCTGATGTAATGGCCACTTTTGCTCATATCTCCCTGGTGAGCAACCACTGCAGCGAGCCTATACTTTTTATTCTCGTATTTGCTGCGGACAGAATCATCCAGGGGAACAGTGAATTCTCGGGGTATCTTGCAATGATCCTGTATCTTCTCCTGTTTGTGCGTGGATCGATTCAGCTGTGTGAGGAGAATGGGAGGTAATTCAAGAAACCTTTCGTTGACAGTCCTCCGAGTTTGCCGCCCGCACCTTGGGCAGTGTGACTCTTGTTCTTGCTTGAGCGACGCATCAAAACATTCTTCGAAGCTCTTCTCTCCCTTTTGCTTGAGCAGTGGACTCTGGAAATTGACGATGTGAATCCAAGCCTGCTCATTGAGCAACGCGTATCCATCTCGTTCCATGCGTTTTCTCTTTTTCTGGCATCGGTCAGAGCAATATGATGAACCAGCAATCCAAGGTCTGAACATTGATCCCAGAATCTCTTCATTGGTGCTGTAAGAGTATTAGATTCTGATTATCAAAACCATTGTTAGCACAAAGGGCCACTTACCTTGTTGAGTCCAGCTCCATCAAGGCAGCGTCCAAAAGCTCGGACAAAAATATTGCCGCATCTTCCTGACAGTAGGAATTCTTCTTCTTCGGCTTTGGTGTGAAATTAGGTTTGGCTGCTATGAACCTATTCCAGAGCACATCCATCTCGATATCTAATTGCTCCTGCTTTGGTCGGGTGGCTTCTCCTGACTCCATGGCATCTTCCATCCGGTTTTGGTCAGGCCAGTACTTGGCTGCGAGTCGCTGCATAGCATCAATAATTGTCGTGGGAGATCCCTCTGCACCTTCAGGAGAATAGCCTCCCGCTAGCCAGTTAGTGAAATATGGCAGGTTCAGTAACACAGTGATCGCGGCATTGCGATAGCAAATCGACGTCGGACGTATGGGAGCCTTTCCATTCATGAATCCCATAGGTCTCACGCTTGGATCATCGTAGTCGTATAGTGTCGTAGCCATGAGGACCTGGGCAATTTCGCTCTTCTTAGGGACTTCAGGTCGCTGCCCTGATATCTCATCCGGACTAATCTGGCCACCTTCCTGTCCTGGCGTGGGCACATCAATAGCCGGAGGAGTATGTCTCTTGCCATTGCCGCTTTTCGAATTGTTGGAAGAAGGACCCTTTTTACTCCCGTTTTCTTTGTGGAGGGATGAGCTGCTCCCGTCGTTATTGCCATGCTTCGAATTACTGACCCCTGGGCCTTTCTTACTCCTATGTCCTTTCTCAGGAGGTGAGCTGTCCATTTCGCTATCGTTGGGCCATCCGTGGCCAGAACTGCTTCTCGGTGGCATGATGGCCGCTGTATCTCTCTAGGCGATTTATGTAAATAGGGTGTGATGAAAAGAGAAGATGAATTGTTGCGCTGTGAGGGATATTTGTGTGAAAGAGGATAAGGAGATCGAGAGAAGGATGTTTGAACAGAGAAAGTGGTTGACAAACAGAAAGACGCAGCACAAATGAAATGCAGGTGCAACGAACAATGGAAGTCCATTGCTGTGAATGCGTTTTTCGTACAGAAGGTGGTGAATGAGCGCATCCGGCGTTTTGCGCATTGTTCTGAATAAGAAGCGTAATGGTGAAGACAGTTGCCGCGATCGGGATGGAACCGGACTAGGAAAGACAATGAAATGGGGACAACAGGTACTGAGTTCTAATCAAGAAGAGACACGAAAGCAATCAGTATACTTGTTTGGCTGCTAAGAGCAGTTGCCACATCTTTGAGTCGACTTGCAGCGAGATTGATCCACTTGCCAGCTCCAAGCAAGAGAATATTGGTACAAGGGTTGATTCGCGAGCTGTTGGCGTTAACCATTGTAATGTAGCTACCGCAGTAGACTGACAAGAAAAACTGTGCATGTCAGCCGCCCATACGTCTGCCATATGGCTTTTGGCAAGGAGCAGATGGTTCAAGAAGAGAATTTCAAGAATCACGCTGGATGCGGAAAAAGCTTTGCCAAGTGAATATTACGCTAGCCTATCAAGGCTCACACAGCTGCCGAATCGCCTCGAAATGAACCATCCAGACCGTATGACCACTCCAGTCTCTTTCAAATGAAGGGGAGGTGGTTTGGTATACGACAATTGCTGTACTAGAGTACAATCTTACATGATGTGGAATAGGTGCCTTACTATGACCACAATACGTCTCTGACCCACCGTCCAACAATTCTCGCAAAGACTTCTCTTTTCTCCCTCCTGTGCTCCTCCACCAATTTTACTTGTCCACTGCCCTTCAATTTCGCCATCCCTCATCCTTCCAACGACCCTCCGAGTGATATTACCACCTATCTTCCCTCCCGATAAATCTGCCAGATATTCAGCATCCTGGCGCCTTGTCCGGGCGTGAACCCCGTGTAACACGCATCGATCGAGTAGTCCATAAAATTGTGGATCGGGTCAGGACCGGAGTAGCCTTGTGCTCCGTATGGGTTTACACTACCTGGCGATCGACATCAGGGGATTAGCTTCCATTTCTGGACTGGAAGGATAGTGCAGATGAAGGTTGACTGAAAAGGCATGGAAGAAAGCGGATACTGGCGTGATGCAAGGTTTTGTATGCCGCGCTCAAAGAGCAAGGCACGGAGAATGAGAATGACACAGGCAGGACTCACCACCCGATCCATCAAACCCCTGCGCAACCCCCGAGTCCGGACAACTGTCCTTCGCAGCCGGACACCCATCCGTACTCCTGGCCTCCTGCGGTGTATCCGCCACGTAGTCTCCATAATCGCTGCTTCCGCAGCTATTGCCTTGAAAAGTATGCAAAAGCCCATTCCAGTGCCCAACCTCATGCACCGTCGAGCCTCCCTGGTCATATCCATAGATCCTACCTCCAGGCATCGTGCTACTCAAGATATTACACCCATCGTAGACGTATGCAGTGGCGGGTGTATTCTTCCCCACACCCGCAGCCGGAAGGGAGCAGAATCCCAGCAGGATGGACCCAGCTGGGATCCCAGGGGTGCCAGGAGCGGACTGCAGTTGTGATTGGTAGTAAAGGTTCAGAGTCGAGTAGCCGCCTCGGCGGAGCGTGGTTTTCATCCCCAAGTCGTCGCCGTTGCGCGCCCAGGTGTCATTCGTGCGGCGGGAGTAGCCGATAAGACGATAGCCTATAGACGCATCCGTATATGACTTTGCAAGGTACTCGAATTGCGCGCGGATCATCGAGTCGGTCACGTAGGCTGCCGACGTGGGAGAAGCGGAGACACTGTCAGCGATGATGTGCATGTAGGTGTCAATTGTATAGAGGGGAGCGAGTGCTTGGCGTTTCGCTTTAGCATTGCTTGATATTCTCGTTTGAACAGTGCTGGCGTTATGGAGATCGTTCTCGAGAGGTTCGGCCCATTCGAGGAATGAATGGGCATATAACAGAGAAGTGGATGGCTCTTTGGTACCACAATGACGCGAGGGGATTTCAGGAATGCTGGCGCAGAGGGTAGCGAGAGGGAGGTATAGGAGAGAAAGGGTTGAGACGAAAAGTCTAGGACAACGCATGCTTGAGCGCTCCGGTGCAATTGAGAAAGGCTCTGCGCGACACTGACGGTGTTTTTCTCAAAGAGTGCAGGTGTGCTTAGTATAGTTTTGGGACCTCCCAGGCAATCTCTTCGCGTCCTTGTAATCGGAATGCTGGCGGCACCCGGACAACGCCACAGCTGAGTTTGACAGACGCCTGCGCTGCTGTTCGCGATGAGACCTAGTACCTTGCCGTATCTGATAGAGCATTCAGTGACAGGAGGAAGTTTCCCCCAATCATCAACACGCGAAGAAATAAAACAGAATAGGAAAGCGAACGAGATGGTCATCTTCTGCGCCCAGCGTAGACATCTTCACGAATTGATGTTGGACCGAGCAACGGTATGTGTCATCAGGAATGCGGGCGCCCACGTTGTTGGAGACCGCGAACGGCTTGGTATCCTGCCTCGGCAACCGGGGGGAAAGAACGGTGTCGAGCTCAGGAAGAGCGTCATGAATCTCAGAAGATTCGCTACGGTCGACTTCTGTGCGTTGTCAACAAGACTCGGCAATAACCTTTGGACAAAATTCATTGTAGAACACCTAGTCATATGCACATGTCCCTTACCCATGACGCCAGCCGGGTCTGCCTTTGAGCTTTTCCTTACCCCGAAGAACACCTTGAATGGAAGCATAGAGCCTAGTAAGGATCACGCGTGCTGAGTGCCTGGCCCACTGTCCCTTCCCGTTGCAGTCGCACTTGAAGGAGTATCATTGTTCCAGGTAAGATATGTGTGATCGCCCAATTTCCTACAAGTTATGTTAGGATCACACTCGGAGGGTTGAATGGCACTTTTTCACTCACCTCGGTTTGATGAGATGAGCAATTGTGAACAAGACACCCAGTAGAACACATATGCCACCCACGACCACGTAGGCGATTCCGAGGAATGGGTTCTTGCCACCCATGACAGTACGTGTAGAGAGCAAAATTGATTTCGTCCCACCATAAACACCGACAGGGAAATCTGTGCGTGGTTAGACAAGATTTGAAGAACGGCCGCAGTAACCTACAGTCATATACGTCGATTTGGTAGGTGCCAGCTTGCATCGTAAGGTTATCATTTCGTCTGGCGAGCTTGCTGAATGTGGGAAGACCGGCTGTTCTCATCCAGACTTGAAGTTCCTCATATTGTGAGATATCGGGAATATCGTTTTCTGCTGTATAACCGTCTGGGTATCGATTTCTCCAGTTTGGTGGTGGTTCGACATGTTCCCTTCTATATGCAGTCTTCTTGTACAATTGGTCGTCACTGCTCCAAGCAATGCCTTTATTTGTCATTGGGTAAGTCGCCAGGCCGTCGGGTCTACCAGGTGCCGTAATTGCCGTGGGGGTATTGATGGTATCATTAAATAATGAGTTGGCGATAAGTCCACAAGGATAGTATGGTTTCTTTGATGTCGCGTTGAGTTTCAAGGGGTCGCAAGCACTGCGGTTGATAGTGTCGTTGTCCAAGGCCTTTCCTAACAACTGCTCTGTATTCAGCGACTTGACGTATCGTCGATGATTTTGGTAGAAATTGGTCAGACGGTAGTACAGGAGGACTGGAGGGCCAATGTCATTTGGGAGGTCGAAACGAAGAGAGCAGACAGTTGTATCCTGCTCAACGCCATAAAGTGGTTTCACCGTCCTCTGATCTCGTCGCCACTGAGGTTTGTTGGTTACGTTCGAGCTTTTGAACAGAGAGGTGTATTTATCGCTGGGAATGTCTGAGAAGTCTCTGTCTGTGCTACCCACGTTGGCGTCGCTATGGCAGTGGGTGTAATCGATGGAAAGCTCTTGGACCTGTTGAATGCGGCAAGTCAGTCTTCGTCTGAGAGTCTGCGGCGCTCCACATCTGGCTCACCATCGCACTAGACCAGAGCAATAATCCTCCTATCGGCGCAAAGATAATGCCAACAGCGAAAAAGAGCGGGAGGACGGTCTTAGGCGTGAGTATGGGTCTGGAGAATGTCAATGCTCAGCTTCTGAGCTTCAGTCCCAGAGTTAACATACTGCCATGCTTTTAACCTTTGCTGGCGGAAGGCAGTGTCTGCAAAACGGAGCGGAATCAGTTCATGAACGGAGGAAGACAGTGAAGCTGCTTACTTGCAGGCTTGCGGCTTTTTTGCTTCTTCTCTTGGTCCTTGTGAATGTCTTCCGTCTCCATCGAATCAGTGTGGGCTACGTCTGTCTGCGACATTGTTTCAACAACAAAAAGGTCGATGGATCGGAGAGTGGTGGATGGACACAAAGTGTCGCAGTCTCAGCTTCGCGGACACTGCGCAGCCCCAGTCGGAAGTCTACAAGGGCCCGGAAGTGTGTCAGCGCCAAGAGGTTGGTGGCTGGCCTCCTGGCCTCTACTACACAATACTAGCGACGATACAAGGGTTGTCAACCACGCGAAAGGGAGAAGAGTATTGTGATATGTGATATTAAGTAGACCGCTAAAAGACAATGGATTGGACTCAGATGACCTGCACCGCACTAGAGTCGCGCAGATAATACATAATCAGAGACCTAACCGATCAGGCTGGTCATATCCTTCCTCGCTCTCTGGAAGGACGATGGTTGTGAACAGGAACCTCGTGACCCTTGAGCTCTCGAGCAGATCGCCCAAGCAATATCCAAGCGATGGCCATGCAGTAACAAATTCCCATTTCACAAAATCATACTCGTAAGAATCCAGCTGTGCCATCCCGCCTTCCTTTTCGTTCTCTGCGGATGCTGACATAACCTTCGGACAAATTACTGCTGTGGCTGGGCCACATGCAGGTCTGGAAGTTGAAGGTGGGCGAGACTTAGTATTGTTATAGGTGGGGTTGGGTTCTCCGGCATCCAGCCCCAGCAGTCATGAAAATGAACCCAGAGATGCGTCGCCTTGTTGCCATCAATATTGCACATTGACTGGGTGTGAGACTTCTTGAATTCCTTCTTCCCTTCCAGCTGCATAGCAGCGTATCCGATGAAAGCCATCCTCTTCTGTTGGCGATAAGCGTCGTAGCTCAACCCCACTTCACGCGCCAGCTCCATCTCTCTAGTGTGCAAGCCCTGACTATTTCCATAGTCTTGTACCTTTCCTTTGTTGAAGGTGTACGGTCGCACTGGGACCTGGTCGATCAGATGTCCGGGAGGAGGAATGGCACGCTCGGGAAGTTGTTGGTAGGCATCTTTCTCTCCACCAACAATGTTCTTGAGATAATCGCCCCATCGCTGCTCCTTGGTTCTCGACTTCTCAGGCTTGCTGGTACCAATATTACCGGCCTTCTTCGGCGTCTTCCGGCTCTTTGGTTTCGCAGGGCTTGACTTTGGTGGGGCGACTGGCGGGATTGTCTTGGCTTTCTTTGATTGCGAATCCGGTGTCTTTCCTACCCCACGATCTTCCGACTTCCGCACCTTGGCGGGAGGAGTCTTGAATGCCGAGTTTGGCTCAATCACCGATAGCTTCCTCTTTTTCGATGGGACTTGGTTGTTCGCTCGGGAAGACTTTGTGGTGTTGCGAGACTGAGTTTGCGCCGACTTCTTCTTTGGTGGCGTCCGCAGGACTGGGGCTGCTGGCTCGGGAGTAACAGGCGTCGCTCGTAATTGCGCCGGAAGGAAACGGGGCGGATTCACCAGCTGTAGATATTTCACATAACCCAGCTCACGGATCGTATTGATGATTGTGTTGTTTTGATATCCGGCGGATGCTGGATTGCGAGAGGTAGATCGTGGAGATGGAGTCGACGAGGGGCGGCGTTGCCGCGGATGATATGGGGATGACGGAGGGCCAACCAGCAGATCGGTAAGAGGCGGGTCAGCTGTCCCGAACGAGGTGATGCCATCATGATTCAGATACTGACTTACGGGTGACGTGCTGTCTCGTGGATATTTCAATGGCGATGCTGTAGATGGCGGCGTGACTCTGGTGGTTGTCGCGGAAGAGTCCCTCTGCTTCGCATGTAAGATGGCCGCGTCCTCGCCTGAGCTTGATCCGTGGGAGAAGGAGTTGACCCTGGGTGTCGGTGGAGTCAACATTGGTGGATCTTCGTTTGCCCTTCTCTTGCTTGATATAGTGTCTTCCATCAGGGACGAGGTATGCGTAGAAGTATGATGGGTGCGCCGCGCGGTAGCTTGAAGAACAATTGCCAAGTTTGTCGGAACCGTGTTTGCTGTGGGTGCCGAACAATTGATGGATGTTGGACCAGCCAGTGGTCGTTGGATTGATTGCAAAGGATGGGGAAAGGCAATGTACCGATTGATGATGAAGGCCAAAGGCTGTAATTTCGTGAGAGAATCAGGCAGACGAGGTACTTATGGATTGATCTGATGGAGGTGGCGCAGAAACAGGTCCTCAGAACCAAGGACCCTAGATCTGGGTGGGAAACTATCTAGTGCAGGACAAGAGTCAATGGACAGGTGCTCAATGATACATGGAGATAGGCATAGAATGGAGACAATGGAAGAAGAATACGGGTGAAGGAATCTGGGGCGCGGGTGAATAGAGGGATGAGGTGGTCAATGGAAAGGATGCGCGTGCAGGTGGAAGGTTCCAGGCGGCCGCCATGATGAGTGTGTTGGCCAATTGGGGGGGGGGGTTGATTGGCCACATTGGACAGCTGCTATGGAATCAAATGTCACTTGGACAGTCATCAAGATGAATTGGGGCTGTGGAAAGACTGGCAATTGGCCTTGGGGTGGAATGGATGGGGGATGAATAATGGGGGGTCTGCTGAGCAGGATGGGAGGTCGGACCACGCGGGAGGATTCTTGCTGCTTAGCGACGTGGGTTTCGGTGTGGCGGAGATGCGGATGACTCAATTGCGACAAGGCGAACGGGTTAACGACTGGGACCGAAACCCTCGCCCATCGGCGGGGGATGCCCCGTGCGGGCTAGCTATACGAGGCGTAGATCGCGGGAGCCAAGATCCTTAGCCCTTGTTTAAAAGGGAGGACTGACGCTTCCTTGCTCTTTACCGACCAAATCCGCATCATTCTCCTTCTCCCGTCTCAAAGACCCTCATCAGCGGGCAGGGTATGATCAACTGCCGCGATGAGTTGACTGCTGAGCATGATTTCACAGTCCACGCACCCTTGCGCAAGGCAAAGTGAGCGGACTTTCGTGCCAAAACGGGGCAGGCAATCAATCAGGTGAAATCAGGCTGTCATCAGCCTGACGTGCAGTCCTACGTGGCGGCATTGAGATCCCCTACATTACGCCGCCGCCGTGCTCCTGGTTTTTGGACTACTCAGATCCGGCAGTGTTCGGATTGAGCCATTGCCACATTGGGCACTCATGATTGCTTCATTCGTATCACTCGTCGGATCTGGTGGTGGACTTTGCGCGACGGGGCTCATTGTCAATGGGAATCGAAGGCGCGCATGCCCGGTTACTTTGGGTCTGAGGATGACTGCTGATTGCACCAATTGCCCAGATCTACAAGTCGCATGACCTGGCGTCAGACACCCACACAGTCTCCAAAATCTGCTCCGCTGCTGCCTTTCCAATACCTCGATTGGATAAGATTTGACCTCGCCTAGACTCGCCCGCATCCTCTCTCCATGCACTGTGGGTCAGATGAGGTGCACCAATTCCATTGGCCAGAACGATTGTATGTACGTTCATTCGAAACTGATACGCCAATTGAGCGAAGATGTCTCGCTCTCTCTGCAATGTGGAGGGACGAGAGGACCCTGGCGGCTGTGGCTTGTCAGACCCTGTTTCCCGAGCTCCCCACATTCATCCCCTCGCCCACTTCCCACTAGCGCATGCGCTTGTGGGTCCATCTCATCTGTCGTTGTTCTCGCCTCAGCACTGGAGGTGTACATATGATTCACAATTGTTTGGCGTTATCTTGCGACCCATTGCTTCCAGAACGATAGTGCTTCTACACTATCGAAACGTTCCCAAGTCACATGCTGAGCGACGGCAAGCGCAAGAAGTTTGGCGTTTTCCGCTCTTGGCAAGGCTGGCTCCCGATGATCTGCCGCTGTCGACGCTCCTCGTAGTGGTAGATCCCCACACGCTCGATCTTTTTAGCAGCAACCCAGATCTGCGAGCTTTTGCAGCTTGAAAGAGCTTGAACTTCGAGCTCGCTCAATCGAGTCTGCTTCCTGCATATTTCCGACGCCTCGGCCGATTTCTATCTGGTGATATCGGACTCCCTTTCAATCGTGCTTGTTAACTACCATACGCATAATTCTGGGTAATCATCATCTGAAGGCTAGCTTCACCCACGCATTGCATTGGAGCAGGTCTGCCATCTCATCTTCAACGCTTCAACACTCACGCAACGAGGATTGTTCAGCATGGAGCCTAGCTTAAAATTTGCACTCAGGAAGTGCGCGAACGATTTTTCCCAACTCGTCCAGGATTGGCACAAGGCGAAACAAGTCGTGCTATTCCGTTTCTTTGTCATTTTTGAGGGTCAAAAACTCCTCGTGAGGCCTCGTGAGGGTATTCTCAATGCACCTCGTACCAACTGTTATGGTAGTCTTGAAGAATCGGTACTTCTTTCGCCAATGACTAGATTGCCCGCGTGCACGATAGTGACTCCCCTTCTATCAGCAATTCGGCGCCTACCCCTTCCATTGCTGCATTCAGATTCCTGCAAGAGCCATGCCGCTCTAACAGCGGGTGAGTATTGAATCCTTACACCTTTCCCCCGAGCACAAGAACGGAATTGATTGCTGGACAATTTCAACTTCTGTAACTGGTTGCAAATCTGAGTATTCTTTCCCCTCAGATATGGTGTCAACTCATTTCGACTCACTAATGACCGGTGGTTCTTGGAATCATTCTTGCTAAATGACACCAATTGAGAATGCAGCAAGCCTAAATTCTGTGCAATGTTAAAGAAGCCTTACGAGTTTCTTCTCCCCACAGCATCTACCCCGCTGGCCCTTTCTCCGCAGTCCCGTTCAATCTCTAGTTTAGCAGAAGGAAAGGACTGTATGGGCCAGAAAAGATGTGTACGGAGAAGAAGGGTAGTGTTATAACAAAGGAGCTGTTGCGAGGTGTCAACAATGGTCCGTAGGGTTGTATATGCTTTGTATTATAAGCAGGATTCTCTCTCTCTCTCTCTCTCTCTCTCTCTCTCTCTCTCTCTCTCACTCTCTCTCTCTCTCTCTCACTCTCACTCTCTCTCTCACTCTCTCACTACTTTCATCTTCTGCTTCTCACGGATGAACATTCTGATATGTCAGCTTCTGCGGTGGTGATTATTAGTTGACACTTCTTTGGAGATCCGCTCGAAAAGAATGAACTTACAGCAAGAAAAAGGTGGCTGGTCGTCAAATTCCCCAGCTAGCGGTATTATGACCTCCCACGGGGAAGTGGATCATCTACTGATTGGCTCTTTCGAGTCTCTGAAGCCCACGACTTAGTCTTAATCTTTTGTGTTAGTTACCAAAGATGTGAAGGGGTTTCTTGCCGAAGTCAGCCTCTTGAAGGCAATTCGTGATATGGCCTCCGACCCCCTGGACCCTCTAATTCCGGAACGTCGACGCCGGATCCCGCCATCTCCTCCGGGAACCTACTGTCCGTGCTGGCTTCCACCGAAGCGTCGCTTGACAGCTCCCTCACATATACGGTGCTGCCTGCGAGTTCCGCTCCCTCAGCCTCGCTTGACGGCTGTGGGAGTTGCTTAAGTACCGAGTCCTTCGCGTCGAGTTCGGACTTCTCGAGCGGTTGCTGCTTTGCACTTGCTTCTTCCTCGGATTGGCGGCGGCGACGTAAATTTCGCCGTTGGAAGGAGAGGACAGCAGCGGCCACTGCGATTAGGACTGCCACGCTGACGCCTATGACAGTGCCAGCAGTTACGGCGGTGGCTGTTTTTTTTCATTGCCTCTCTGGGCAGTGGATGATGTCGAACTTGTGGTCCCATCTTGTGAAGGGTCAAGGATCGGGATTCGATGCTCGGTTACGCCCGTATCAGGGAAGATAGCCTGGGAGACGGAGAAGTAAGTGCGCTCATAGCCGACGATCAGGTATGCTTGTTGTAGAAAAGTGCGGGCGAGCGCATACTGTGTCTCGTTTTGAGCTCGTCTTAAGGGGAGATAATGAGGAGTGCCGTTCAGAGTAAGGGGTTCACGGGCTTCAAGATCGAAGGCCCCGTACGGTATCTCAATCTCCACGGTAGAGCCTCCATTGACGGAAGATCCAATTGGTAAAATTTATGGTCGGGTTATCTACTGAGAGACTTGAATGCAACGTGTCGTTAACGAGGTAGAGCTCGACTTCTAGATCCCAAGTAAGATCGAATGCGCGCTCAAAGTTTTGGCGTGCTTGGATAGGTAACCAGATATGCGGGATCGTGGAGTCAATGTACGCGATGATGCCTTGATCAAGGATATTTGCTGCGCCACTTCTAACAGATTGAACGCCGACGAGGATGTCTCGAGAGATATCATGGCCAAGACCACTGGTTAGATTGTTCGAGACGAAACGAGACGTGTCGTAGCCGCCAAAGAGAAGACTGCCGAATGTCTTCTTTGGGGTATAGAAGGCACCAGCAGTGTACGCCCAGCTTCTGCTCGGGATCTGTCCACTGTCGCGCAGCAGTTTGAGAACGCTAGGCTTTGGATCATTGAATTCGGTAAAGTTGGTGCCGTAATGTGTAAACTCAGGCGAGCCGATGTAGAAATCTTTGGTTGCTACACCAGCGACGACAGAATTATTAACGGTGGCACCTTCGCCGCCAGCACACGGCATTACAAAAGTGTCGAACCCAAATTGCCCATTTTCCACTATAGCCTAAAGCGGTCTCAGCTAGCAAGGGAAGCTCATAGAGGCCTTTTTCTATCCAGGTAGATGAGGAAGTGGGGTTGAAGATACCACCACGCGAGGCAGGGCATTCAGGAGGATCCTTCTTTGAGCAGGTGATCCGATTTGAACGGTGAAGGACGACCATGGACCGTCGTTGCCATCCCTATATCATGTCAGACGTGCACGTCTCGAGCTCACTGGCAGGACAAGCATACCAATTTGTGCTTGGCGGGATGCTAATTGGAATCTTTTGCGCCAAGCCGCGGCTGAGGAAGAGGAAGAGGAAGAGGAAGATAGGCCATGCCAAACAGAGGTTTGTCGCACAGCCTTGGACATGGAGGCTGACCATGGTGGAAGGCTTATCAACAGATATCGGCACTGACGCAAAGAAACCAAATCCTTCTCTCATTCTCAGTCGGACTACACAAGACCAACGCTGAACATCTGACCACAATGCGAACTGCGGAAGAAGCAGGATCCCACTTGAATAAACAAGAAAGCGGACTGAAGAGAGTCTATCAACCATTACAAATGGATGCACAACACACCCATGTGGTCACTTTCCTGAGGGTTTGAGGCTCACAGCCACACTCCATCCTCCTCGGTCTCTAAGTTGGGGCTGGGTCTGGTAGGAAAATGAGCCCTCACATATCGGAAACTGAACAAGCCTTGTATAGTGATCTCTGACCCTTGATAGATCCTGGGATAACTGCATACGCAGCTTCCTATTCATGAACGTGGTACCCAACATCCCATGTACTGCTCCCTACTCTGCTAGTGGGATGCTTAATGTTTCACCGCTCATGCGAAGGGAAAGCAAGTCCTTCAATTATTGCATTTCATATCAGACCAGTCCTTCAAGCTCTAACCACCGTTGACCGTTCTCCCCGTTGCTCAGCCCCGCAGGATAGGCCACATTGGGTACTACAAGATGCGACTCGAGCTATCTGTGATCTGGATGAGGTCAAGTCCGCCTGTATCGACAGAGCTCGAGTCCCTTCTTCTCTGAACTTTCTCACGCTTCGCCATCGTTCACTGTCGTTTCTCTTTGGCAGCTCTCACCATGCCGACCTTTTCGCTCGTTTCTTTGCTCTCGTGTTGCGCTATGTTCAGTCATTCCACCCTATTGAAGCGAGCGACTCGAACCACTCATGTCCCAGCACAATACGCAAACTCGACAGTGTCCTCCACTGTGTCCAATGGACCTGCGTTTCGCACTTGTTGTAGAGTTGAACAGGCTGGCGATCAGGCCGAGTTCGACCGGCCCAAGGTGGTAACGACCAAGTTGGTGGTGGCAACAGCCATCTACAAGGTCGGCCCAAACAACGTCACGGCGTCAATGATGCGATACAATAATGCGATCCTCGGCGCAGGCCACTACAAAATCCTCGAGGCCGCGCAATGGAACAAGATATTGCCCACTACAGGCGTCACTGTCGAAAACGGCACACCCCTTTTTGTATATGTAACCACAGTATACACTGCAGCGGACGCTCCCTTTACGATTTCCGCGACTCTGTAAGTCAGTCAATTCAGCAATTTGGGTTCCACGTCTAACCTGCTTCTTGCACCTCCCCCCAAAATTACACGAACTGAGATTGGCTTTACTACACGTTGCGGTCGACGTATGTGGCTTTAACATTGACTTTCCCGTCGGCGGTAGTGACCAACGGCTGTGTGCCGCTGCAGACTGAGCCAGTGATTTCTGCCATCACTCCCACGGCCACGCCTCCCGGCTACACCAACCCATATGAAGCTCCCACAAATCCCGACGAATGGTTCGATTTTATTCCCTCAGATGTATTAGAGAAGTGTAGGCCTTGTTGGAATTCGTCAAGAGCTGCGCCCATGCGGGCCGTCGGCTCCGTGCTCGCACTTACGAAGACTTCGACCGAGCATAACGACGGGCCGTTCAGAACCGAGATTGAACCAAATACTGAACCCGCACCATCTGCTCCAGCCCACCAGAACCGCATGCGGTAGCATCCAGCCCACCAGCATCAAGCACCCTCACTGACCATAGATCCCCTGCACTGACTACGACCGCAGACAATTCGCCGTTACAAACACCTCTACTCTCCCAAGCTCCTCCATCTCAGACACCTTCATCGCCCCGTACTCTGTCCCCCTCCCAGCCTCCTTCATCTCAGGCGTCTCTGCCATCCCAGACTCTTCCACTCCCCCCAGCGCCCTCCGCATCCCAACCAACGACTAGGTCGCCCTCTTCCCCCGCCAGACGTAGTCATCAGCACTCAAGTCCTCGCCCCAGGCTCCTCAGCCATCACCGTGTCGGGCGTCTCCCTTTTTCTCGGCTCCGCTCCTGCCCCACCACCAAGCAGTGCCTCCGATCTAGGCTCGTTCATAATCTTCGGTTTAGGTGGCACTCAAATTCCTGCTCCCGCGTCATCCCCTACAACCACCGCAGCCGCACTAATCGTCGTTGACAATCAGACCCTCATCCCCGGTGCCCCTGCTGTCACTGTCTCCGGTACCCCTGTCAGCCTCGCATCCATCCCCACGGCCATCGTCATCGGCACCGAGACCATTCCCATTGGCCGGGCTTCCACCCCCTCAACCACCGTCGCACCGGGCCCTATCGTCATCGGCTACCAAATTCTTACATCTGGAGGTCCAGCGGTCATCACCCTCAGTGGCGGCCAGACCATCTCGTTTACCAATTCGTCCACAGCGCCAGTGGTCGGAACACAGGCGATCCTACCGGGCGCGCCTGGCGTCACTATCTCCGGCATCGAGAACAGTCTTGCGCCGAGCGGAACAGCAGCCGTGATCGACGGGGAGACGGTGAGGAGCGTCGTGCCGTCAGGGACGAGCACGGTGAGCGGGTTCTCACCTGCTGTTTACACTGGGGTGGCGAGCCGGAGTCTATCTATAACAATTGATTGTCAGCGCGTGATCGCAATATTCTAGTTAGAAGTTCTGCTTTTGGCGACATTGTGCACAGCCCCAAACGAGCTATGGGTCATCTGACAACATGTTTCCTGGCTCCCCATCAGCACAGGCTTTGGCCCTAACGAGTCCGTGCAGACGACAGCTGACAAGGAATGCTGAACGGCCCATAGCTTGAGACTGAAAAGTTGTGTGCAAGGACTCCGGGGTAAACCGTAGAGCTCCATCAAACGAGCCGTCATAAAGTTAGACGACCACATCTAATAAGTAGGACATATCGAACGAAGACCTAAAAACTGTACATCGTTCTATCCAAATCTAAATTACCCTAGGATAACGATAAGAATAAAAGCTGCTAGACTCCTCTTGCCTACCTATCCTCCGCCTTGCTATTGATCTACATTTTACCGAGCCAACTGGGTAATCCAGTAGCAACAACGTGTGAGAAAGCTTGAAGCGGCAAAAGCTTGGCATCTACAGTAGGCCGACTCAGACGAAGTCTTGGCAAAATGTAGATGAGCAGCGGAGCAAGGCGGAGGAAAGCTTGGCTTCCACTGATATGTAGAAAATTGCTCTTCTTCTGTACTATTTCTACTAATCGGATACTCAAAGGCGCTTCGGGCCGTCCCAACGTTTATGTACAGATATCCACCGCCGAGGCCTGAGGAACCATACATACTGGTAGCGTTATTTCAGGGCCAACCTTGCGATCACTTTCCACAATACAGACTCGCATACCCACGTCGTCCACGACGGATCGGAGTATGGTCTCCCATCGTATTATGTTCTGCCTTGCTTGGTCCTGGGGATCCTCGCAGACGGTCACAGCTGGCGTGGAACGAGTTGATTCGGGAGACTACCATACATACGCCACTGCCAGATCTATCTTAGCAGAAGAACGAATGTACTCAGCGGCTGTCGTTCTACTCAGTCGTCCACAAATTGCCCTGAGGTGATTGATGTAGTTAATTCAGATATCATCCCTGACTAAGCTCATATTCAAAATGCGAATAAAAGGCGGGTCTACACCTACAGCAAATCTGGGAGCTCTTGTTGAGAAGTACTTGCCCGACCTAGAACATTACGAGATTGTGTACAAAGATCTCCACCAGCAACCTGAACTCGGGAAGCAAGAATCACGCACGTCTGAAATCGCCGCAGACCATCTTGAGTCCCTTGGCTTCAACGTGCACAGAAAAATCAGCGGCTATGGTATTGCCGGCGTTCTCAAGAATGGGTCAGGCCGCACCGTGCTACTCCGCGCTGACATGGACGCTCTCCCTGTCCGCGAAGAGACAGGCCGACAATATGCCAGCCAAGTCATCCAGAAGAAGGCCGACGGCAAAGAAGTCCCCGTCACGCACGCCTGTGACCACGATGTGCATGTCACCTGCCTGATGGTCGTCGCAACACTGCTTCACGCCGCCCGAAAGGAATGGTCCGGCATGCTGATCTGCCTCTTCCAGCCCAACGAAGAAGGCGGCCCCAGCGCCCAGGCCATGGTCGACGGAGGCCTCTACGACAAGGTGCCCATTCCGGACATCATCCTCGGCCAAACGTCAACAGCGATCGCGCAGGAAACGTGGCCATCACATCCGGCCCGTTCATGACAGCCGCCGACTCGTTCAAAGTCACCATCATCGGCAAAGGCGGCCATGCCAGCCTCCCCCAATTCTGCATCCACCCCGTCCTCATCTCGGCGTACATGATCGTCCGGCTCCAGAGCATCGTCAGCCGCTTGATCGCCCCCACCGACGTCGCCGTCGTGACCTGCGCCAGCATCCACGGCGGCAAGGCCGACAACGTCATCCCCAGCACAACAGAGCTTCAGATCAACGTGCGCACACACGAGTCGGCGTGCGCAAACGCGTCCTCGACGCCCTCTACGACATCATCAACGCCAAGTGCGTATCCGCCGGCGCAAAGGAGAAGCCCCTCATCCAACCAACCACTCAATTCCCCCTCACCGATAACGATGCCGGCCTGGTCGATGCGCTCCGTGACGAATTCTCCGGCTTCTTCGGCGCCAAGCGCACCAACATCCAGCAGAAGCTGTCGGCGAGTGAGGATGTGTCAAATCTGGCAAGGCCGAATGACACTCGGTATGCGTTTTGGTTTATTGGGGGCACGGATCCGGAGATTTGGGATGAGGCGGAGAGGAAGGGTGATTTGATGGCCCTGCCGCTGAATCATTCGTCGAAGTTTGTGCCGGTCGTGGAGCCGACGATAAGGACGGGGGGTGCAGGCGATGGCGATTGCGGCGTTGGAGATATCCGACTTGAGGGTTCGTATTGTTGGTGCCGAGGGTGAATGGACTGCTTGGTTGCCATGATGCTTTTGAGATGTCACAGACCACGTGTGTTGGAGGCTTCGCTGTGACGAGGTACATAATGTTGTGACAGCACGTGCTACTGCGATTTCGCTTTTAGCTCAACAGATTAGCTCCATCCACCAAAGAAATCCTCTTTTCTTATCAACTTGTATTGGGCCTCTCATGTTCAGAGGACCCCTGATAGGCTCTTGCTTTGGGCGCAGACATTGTAAACGTTGGATCCTGAGATCATCGCCAGTGAACACAGGTGCACCGCACACTTTTTGTATATTTTTTCAGCTGCCTCTCATTACCCTCTAGATCACAACTTGTGCAGCGTTTCCACAAGCTTCGGCCGGATCCCTTACACCAAGTGCAACGGGGGTTCCTCTCACAGCAATCGCGCCAAACCGTTCCCGGCCCTTCAGCTTCGCACCAATACATATGTCTTCCCTTGCAATCTGAACACGTGCGGACTACCACGTTCCTCTGTTTAGTATCATTCCCGCCTCGGCCGCCACATAGTTTACATTCTGGGTTGGGCCCCATCGTGCGCCCCATCGTGCGCGATTTGTCGCTGCCACTGCCGGAACCTCTGGGTCCTTCGGCGACATGACGGGAGCTGCGATCTTGAGGAGAGGGCATCGTTCGTTGCTTGCTTCTCTTGACGAGGACTTGATGTGAAGAATGGTAGGGAAGGAAAGTGATTTGGTTAAGAAAGAGACTTTGATAGTAGGCAAAGTTTGATTGATTGGTCGTATATTAACTTGTTCAACTATAAAACGGCGATCGGGATAGCCTTGATAGACCCCATCCAGCTTACATGCTTAGTAATGGCTTAGGCCGATTGGTCATCAATCACGATAGTGTCTGATGATGCCCTGGAACGTCTCAGCGTTCTGTCTGTAACCAACACTACTCGGAGACTATCTCGATGGTCTCAGCTCACGTTACAGATGCTGTTCTAAAGATGTCTCTTAGTTGGTGCACTAGTTCTAGTCTCATTAACCGATGCATCCTTTTAGGCTTCAAACTAACTAGCTTAACTCTCAACACCACGTATGATACTTTCCTACTAACGGGCCACACCACAAAGCGGGACACCCCACAAAACGGAACAGTTGCCGAGTATACCCACCACAATAAAAACGTCGCTGTCGCTGCTATACTTATGCGAATAAGCTGCGTTCTTGATGGAATTGCTTTATTAGGTCTATTCTATTGTAATAGTACGAAGAATTTGCTTCTTCCCGACCTTCTTCCTGACTATTCGCACTGTTTTAGGCTGCCTGCTTATTATAATCTTTCTAATCTGTTTGAAGTCTCACGAACACTATTATATCTCTTTTTGTAGCTGTTTTGAATATTTTGTAATCTCTTAATTCAGTGCTTATTATAACAGCTCAAGCTAAATATATTTAATAGCCTATAAAAATGAATACTTAAGTTGCAAGAACTAATCTAGCTTATAAAGAAGCTGTAGAAGTATCAGATGCGCACTGCGATCATTAATCTTAATACAGCCCTCTAGCTCTGAAGCCCAATCGGGAGGCGTAGTTCTAACGCGTTAAACCCGCGTGCTAAGCCTCAGATATTTCGCCGTACCGCACGTATGATGAAATAGTTGGATTTTCATAATCAAGTCTGCAATCATCTCTCGCGTATAACTATTCTTTATAGCTATAATAACTCGTGATATTATTCTCCGACTTATTAAGTTGATTATTCTTAATTAATAATTAGTAGCATCATCCTTTTATTTCTAATTACTAATTTTCCCGTTATTAATTAAGCTTATTAATATCTTCTTCTTAAATAACAGTTTAAAAATATCATCTTTCTCATTATCTTTAACTCATTTCTTAAAGCTGTTCTTTAATCACTTAAATCTTAGCTTATTAACATTTCTTAAGTAATAATTATTAAGAATTTTCTTTAAATTTTTAAGATTCTTAATTAAATAATAGATTAAATTCTCTAAATAACTTAGTTATTATACTCTTATCTTAAAATATCTTCTCACTCTTTTAATATTAATAATATTCTTTACTTCTTATTCCGCGTTTATCTCTATCTTTGTAATAATAAAGAGAGATCTGAAATATTTCTATTTAAATAAAAGATTCTCTAAATCTCTAAATAATAATATAATATAAAAGATTGAGTGAATCTTTATAAATATAAATAATTTAAGTTTATATACACCTCTCAGCTTCTTTAATATCTTATATAAATCTATTTATTTCGCGTTTAACTTCTTATAAAATCTAATTATATAAATATTCTTTATTAATAATTATATCTTCTCTTCTTTCTTAAATATTACTGATTAATAATATTTATTAATCTACTTTTTCTATTTTTTTTAAATCTCAACTAAATAATTTCTCACTTAATTTTATATTTCAATCATTAGCTTTATTAAACTTTAAATCTTTTATAACTTAATTTATTATCTAATTATTCTTAACTTCTCTATTATATTAAAGCTTATTCATAACTCATATTCTTTATTAATTATAAATAAAGATAGCTAAGTCGATTTGAATATAACTATATTAATTACGAATTTCGTACTTAATAATAATTCCGCTCAATTCTTCTAATTAAAGTTTATATAATTACGCAGATAATACTTCATCTTTATATTCGCGACTTCTATCTATCTATTTATTTATAAATAAAATGTTATGAACAGCTTCGTCATAATATTCAGAATCTCATATAAATATAATTATATTATGCTCACAAATTAAGAATCTCTGTTTAATATAATTGTGCTAAATAGATCATGAATTCTTCACACATTCTTATATAATATTCTGACTATATTTTCCGCGATTATATTCTTATTAATAGTCGTGCAGATAATATAATATCTCTTCTTCATCAGTTAATTTATTATATTAAGAATTATATTAAATCCTTCTGATTTTAATAATCTTATCACAAAATTTATAAAGATATTCTTTTAAGATGTCTTAAAAATCGAAAGAGATTATAACTTTTCTTCTAAGTATTATCTCTTTATCTTTAATCTTTAATAGATATGATAGTTTCTCAGATATTATTTAATTACTCTTATCAATTCAGAAAATTAATACAATTTTTAAATTAATTATAGTGTCTTCAATTCTTTTATATAATTTATCTCTTAACTCTTATAAATTTATTAAATCACTTATATTCTCAGCTCTTTTAACTTTATTAAAATAGTCAGTCTATCTTAAAAATAAAGCAGATCTTCTCTTTTCTCACACAGACTTATCTGATATTTATTATAAACGCCCTCGATCTTATTTCGTAAGATCTCACAAATCTCTTTCAGATTCTAATTATTTCTATTTATCTACTTAACATTTTCATTTAGCGTGCGAATCTCTTGCGTGATATATATTATCTCACAATTCCTTTAAATCTCTTCAGACAATATCTTTAATATTAATAATATCTAATATAAATTTAAATTATCTTTTACTTTAAAAATATTCTTTTCTCATTTTATTAAGATATTAATCTTTTTATTAATCACTTTTAATTAATAAATTATCTTGAAATTAAATTGCGTTAAGAACTCTATCTACCGCGTTTATTATTTTATCAACTTCTTTATTAATATAAAGTACTTTAGAGCTTTATAATTTATAAACATCTTAATAGCGTCTTCTTTAATACTTTATAGCTTCGATTCTTATTCTTTAAAACATTGAATTATCATTAATAATTTCTTATTATATATGATATAATTCCTTTCTATCAGACTTATATTACTTAAGTAATAAGTAATGAGATATAATTTCTTATTTAATTCTTTCTATAAGAGAATTCCTTTTATAATGTAATCACTTATATCATATTTCACGTAAGTCTTCTTTCTCGAATTAAAATGCTGAAGAACTAAATCAGACATTATTAATTTCTTTAATCTTTCAAATGTCTTAATATAGAATTCATTTTATACTAACGAGATATTCTTTCTTAATAAATTATTTAATGATCTCGCTATTTAATTAAAATCCTTATAAAATCGACAATAATAGTTTATAAATTCAAGAAATTATTATATTATTTATATATTCTCTAATTTAAATATCTCTTACTTTTAAATCATCTTAATTTGAGCTGAATCTAATTATATTTTATTTATACTTATTAATAAATTTAAGAATTTGATCTTTATAATATAGAAGTCATATTTCTTAATATTTACTTAAAGTTCTACTTTCTTTAAAATCTTTAACATCTTCTTAATATACTATTTATATTCTTCCCGCGTGTTACTAAATATCAGAATATCATTCTAATATAATATTACGAATCATTTTAATACACTCAGAAACATATTATTTATATATCTCTAATTAATTAAGAGCGCTGAGCTTAATTTAAAAGACATCATTAAATAGCAATAATTTCTATATATCATATTAAATATCATCAAATCATTATTTTTAATCATAATTATTCTAATATAATAAAACGCTTAACACACATTCATCTTTATTAGAAACTTTACTTCAGTAAGCTGTTTCAACATCTTATTAATTCTGAGTATTGAATATTTATTCTTCTTTATAAGAGCGTTTAGATCTTGATAATTCACGTAAAATCGAAGTTCTTTATTTAATTTTCAAATTAATAGAATCGAAGATATAAATAATATATCACTTAACTTAATAAATCTCTTTCTAAGATTCTTCTCGATATATCTCTTTATTATATTAAGCTTCGCAGAATTTATATATTAATAAGACTGTCTTTTAAGTAGTTTAACGCTCTTTTATAGTTCTATTTAATAATCATATTAATCTTAATACGGAAAAAGAGTGTTCAAAGTCTTTTTCAAAAAGATATAAATATATTCACGAAACTTAGACGGAATTATCTCTTATAAATTCTTCTCGATCTTCTTATTATTTCTTCTCTACTTCTTAATATTCTCGAAGATAATTATAATAATCTCTACTCTAGATTTCTTAGTCAGCTCTTCAAAAGCTGCTAAACTTATTATTTTAATATTCTTTAAATTAGAAGAGATTAAGCTTATTAAACTTATATTATCTCTTTATTTTCAAGATCTTTAAAATTTCATTCTTTTCTTTATAAAAGATTTAGCTAAGAATGAGATTAATTTTAGATTAATCTTCATCTCTTTACGCTTTAGAATTTTAGTAGAAGATTATTTCATCTTCTATTCTAATCTATTTAAATTTAAGCATATATACTTAGAGTTGTTCTTATATATTTAATTATAATTAAATATATTTCTCTTTATTTAAGAATAATTAGAGTTGTTCATATCTAACTTATTCTCATTTTTCGACATTTTGTTGTATCGCACGTATGACGAAATAGTTAAATTTCTATTGTTATATTAATAATATCTTAACTCGAAATTCACAATATCGATAATAAAATTAAGTATATAATTATGCAATCTCATTCACTTCTTCTCTAAAATAATAGAATATGTCGCCTGAATTATAAAGAAGATTTATAATGTCTATTAATATCTTATAATTATAATAAATATATAAATCGTCTGTGTTATAATAAAATATTTTCTTTTTATAAAATTCGCTAATAAAATCTTCTTAATTAAATTTATTAACTCGATTTATAATCTTTTACACAGATTCTTAGTTAATTAATAGTTCATTATCGTTATAAGTCGATAGTCAGTATTTATTAACATAAATATGTTCAGAAAATCTATCTTTTCTTCACTTAATAGAGTATTTATTAGAAACGAAGACTTTATTTAATCTCTAACTATTATAAAGATGATCGCAGATAATATTCTTAATTAACGCTTCTATCTAAGCTTCTTCATAACTATCTCTGCACTCGCAGATCTATTCACAGCGTCTTTACGATAAATTATTCTTTTTTCAATTTCTTCGAAATATTAAAGTCTTCTTTCTTAATAGCTGTTAAGCTTAAGCAGTTTCTAATTATATATTTTAATTATTGATATTTATAATATCTAAACTCTTCTTAATCGACTTTTAATATATAAATAAACGCTGTCTTTATAAGCTGAGTTTCATCTTTTAACTTTTTAATCGATCTTCTCTTTCAAAGTTCTAAATCTGCTTAAGTAGATTAAAGATCTTTCGCATATTATTTTACTTTTCGCAAATTCAATTTCAGAAATTATAAATTCTTTATAATCTTCTTAATAATTATATATCTCTTTAAGATTATAATCAACTTCAAATCATTAAATATCTTTGATTTAATATCTTTAATCTGATTCTTCTTTAAGATATTTATCTCTATAATATATCGAAAGAATTCTTTAAGGAAATTAAACAAATTCTTATTTAACTAACGCAGATAATGATAATTATCTCGCGCAGTATCTCTTCGAAAGAAATCTTTAAATCGATTTAATAATATTATAATAAACTCTTAATTATAATTATCTAAAGTATCTTTAAATATAACTTTAATAAATTACTAGTCTCTTTCTTAATTCTCGATCTTATATAGATTATATAATCTATTTCTGTAAAATATCAATCTTTATTTATAAGCAACTTTAATTTCAATATTAATAATCATACTGCGAACTGCTAAGAAATTCTTATTTTAAAAGCATTTGAATTTAACAGCTTTTCACTCTTATTATATTAATCACTCGTTTATATATTAAAGACTGCTTCTAATATTTCTCGAACACTCTCCGCACTATTCTAATATAATAAAGAAGCTGTAGATATTATAGATCTTATTAGCAGATTATTCACTAATATTTTCTTATCTTTTAATATTTTTATTGAAATTTAATTCTTCTAAATTAATTATTTTTATTTAACTGTTCAGATATCTCTTTCTTTCTATTAATAATTCTGTAACTTATGAATTATTTAATGATTTTCTATTATCTTATTAATCTCTTTATTATAAGTCTTAATCATCTCATTATATAAATCACAGAATTTCTTAAATATGCGCAGTATATTACTCACGTTATTCTATATTCTCGCAACAAACTTTATTACTTCTTAATTCTTAGTAAATTATCTTAAAGCTATTATCTTTTAAATTATTTCTATCTTAACATTCTCTATTTATAGAGAAGACTGTTATCGATTTATATCTAAATTATTTTGTGACACAGAATCTTTCTTTAATCTTTCTTAATTAGATTAAGTTATGTTGATATTAATTAACTCAGAAATCGAATTCTAGATTCTACTTTTAATCACACTATTCTAAATACTCTTAAGATTCTTTTATTTATGAATACTAATTATTAATTAATAAATCTCAAATCTATTAATTTAATTCTTAAATTATCTTACTTTTTTAAAGATATCTCTGATTTCTCTCTCTTTAAAGATAAATAATCGAACTTAATATATTAAATTTATTCACGAAATTTGTCTCATTATTAAAGAGTTTGAAAATAATTTAAAGAAGATTTAATAAAAGTAAGCTAGTCTACTTAAAATTTGAATTAATTAAAGAGTAACTATTTTATATTTATTTAAATAGTAAAGAGAATAAATTTAAATATATTATAATAGCTTAAGCTAGATATATTTAATAGTCTATAAAAACAAATACTTAAGTTGCAGAAACTAATCTAGCTTATAAAGAAGCTGCAGAAATATTAAATGCGCACTATAATCACTAATCTTAATACAGCTCTTTAATTCTGAAGCTTAATTAAGAGGCGTAGTTCTAACGCGTTAAGCCCGCGTGTTAAGTCTCAGATATTTTGTCATATCGCACGTATAATAAAATAGTTAGATTTCCACAATCAAGTCTATAATCATCTCTCGCGTATAACTATTCTTCATAATTATAATAACTCGTGACACTTATTTGCGTAACTCTTTCAGCTGCGTTTACAATAATTTAGCGTTTATATACTCTTAAATAACGCTGTAATTAAGCTTATATATTACACGTCTTATTTAAGATATGATTTTAATCTTAATTTGATGAATGAGCGTTTATAACTTATTATCTTATTTCGAAGTATAATATAGATTATTAAAGATAATTGACGACTGATATTCAGATATTATATATTTAAAATTCATGATTTTAAAATCTTAAAGTAATTTCTATTTATTTATAAGTAGAATTCCATCTTTATTTCATTTAGCGTAAATATTTCGTGCTGTAAATATGATCTGACATATCTTTATATAGAGCTGCGTAAATATCTTGCGGATTATAATTATATAATTTGTGAGTATGAATTTTTAAATGACTTATTTATATATAATTAAAAGAGATGAAAATATATTTAAATTAAGTGATTAAAGTTTATAAGAGATATAAGATAATAGATAGAATGAATGAATATTATTTTGAAGATAAAGATATTAAAATTAATTTATTGAATAGTTATTATGATTATTAAGAATAAGAATAGAATACTTACTCTCTTTTAATATTTATGAGATGAATATTTATTGTAATTAATTAACAGCTAGCTCATTATTAGTTTATTTTTTCGGCGAGAAGATTTAAATAATATTAGATAACTCTTTAATAGTAATAAATATATACTGTTTTAATATCTTATTATAAAAGATGAGATAGAGCTTAAGAGTATAATTATATGAGATATACTTAATAATTATAACTTATTAAGAGTTGTCTAATTATAAGATTATTAGATGATTTAAAGAAGAGTTATTATTATTATTCAGTCTTATATCTATCGAGCTCTATATCTAGCTCATAAGAGATAATCTATAGAATTTCAAGTGAGAAAACTCTTTAAAAGATAAAAACTCATCGCTCTATATCAATCTTTGAGATTTTACTGCGTACTAAATAGTCACTATTATTTATAAAGAGATGCGATAAATCACATCTTGTTTCTAATCATTAAGTCTTATTTAAAATTAATATAGAAGACTTCTCTATTAGAGTTATCTTGCCGCTATTTTTGCGTTATATAAAGAAACAAGCATTTACGAGTAATCGCGTGTGTCTGCTTCTCGAAACAGATTCTCTTAATCTTCCGCGTGAATAGAGTAGAAGCGGATAACGTGCTTTATCGTTTATCTTCTTTATTCACACGAATATTATACTATATATCCCGACACTCTTTAATTTATTAGAAATGTATTTAAATCTATCTTTTCTGTTTATATTTAAGTTATTAATAAGTATATTAATTTATTAACTTCTTTATAGATTTGCGTTTCTTTGCGATCAATTTCTATTATTATTAAGAATTTTATATGAGTATTCGAAAGAGTATTAAGATATATTGTTCAGCGCATCTTTCAACTCCTCTCTACTATCTTATATATCTCGCTTGTAAATGAGAAGGACTTTACGTTTATTATTAATATTTATCGTAATATCTTATGATTTTATGTTTATACTGAGAGTATAGATTTAAGTTAAAGCGAATGAGACTTATTAAATATTCTTTTATTATTCTTTTTTTTAATTTTAGACTCAACTACTCTTAATTATATTCATACGCAGGCGTTAGTAATAACTCATTCCGCCTCAGAATCGATTCTTCTTTTGACTATATTTACTATATATCTTTTCATAATAGCACCGATTAATAAGATCTAAGTCTCTTTTTTAAGAATATGAGAATGTACGGCCTGATACACTTCTAAGACTGATCTGAGACTTTTTGTCTGTAATATATTAAGTAGTTTCTCCGTTTCTTTGCGAGCTATTTCGGTTCCTTGCGGGCTGTATTATGTTGTTGCGTTATATGTGATAGCGGGCCGGATCACAGAGGTGTAAACTAATCTTAAAGAAGAGTTATAAATTATAAATTAATCTATTATTTAATTTATTCAGAAGTCTATTTCATTTATATTATAGATATTCTCTATTTTAATATTATATTAATTTTACAGCTCTTTAAATTTAATAAAAAAGATCTTTATAATAATAGAATTAAGCGCAGACAGTCACTTAATATCTATAGATCGAGATCTGCTTATTTAGAGATCTGAGTATCAAGAAATAAAATGAGAGATATAATTCTTGCTTAATAACTTAAAATCCCTCTTATTATATAAGATCTCATACATAAAATGACGGATTTTAGAGTAATCTGAGTAGAGATTCTATCGCTGTAAATCTCGAATCTATTGAATTAAGATTCTTTTCTCTTATAGAGATAGGCGTTAAGTACTGCGATCAGTATTTGCGCGTGAGTGTCAGCTTCCGCGTTAGTAAGCCAATATCGATTTTGACACGTTAAATTTAATAGCCGTCTGACAAATTAAGCTCGAAGAGTTTATATCTAAACTATTTAGAATTTGTTGAATAGATTGCTTTTGATTTAAGATCATTTAAAGCTATATTTGTCGAGTTCTGAGCGTTTGAAAATAGAGGGTGATTGAATGAGTCGGAAAAAAAACTGTTTCATTTTGTGAGATGTCCCGCTTTATAATGAATGAGTGTATAAAGAAGAAGCTATTTACGCAGACTAGCAAGAAAGAAGGAAATAGATCTCTACTAAGTAAGCCGTCAAAAAGAATCTATAACACATTCTCACGAGTGTAATGACGAAGACGAAGTCTGCTGTTATCTTAAATAGACAATAATATAGAAAATCATAATATTAAGATCTCTATTCACTTATTCTCTCTTCTCACTATTTATATTCGCGCCTTTATCTTCTCGAAATGAGTTAATCAGAACTCTTTATTAGTTATACTTATTCGATTTCAGTGTCTTAATCAATTTATCTATCAATTAACTATTTATAAACATGTATTTTATCAAAATTATCTCATCTTCAATAATCTTCTATATAAATTAATATTAAATATTAATATATCTTATCTATTCATTTCATTCTATCTTCTTAATCAGAGCTATAACTCTCTAATTATTCACTCAAATTAAAACAGAACTTAACTCTATAATATTCTGAATTTTCTATATATAGAAGTCTATTTATATAACGTTCTGAGTAGTTATTAATACAGTTATATACTCTATCTCACACGTAAATAAAGTAATCATCAATTATCTTTTTATAAATCAATAAATATTTAGTATAAAAATAACGCTTATTATTAATTTCGCAGAGCTCTCTTCTACTTAATTCGCGTTAGAATAGTCTTATAAAGAATCATTATCTTAATAAATTAGATCTTTATTAATAATATCTTTTAAATAATATAAAACGCGTTTAAGAACAATTCAGATCATTTCTAAGAGTTTCATTATTATACTTGCGAGATAACTTATAACGTGAGCTATATTAGAGCGCGAAATAACGATTAGCTATTATATCTTCTTTATAAGTCTTCTAAAGTCTTCTATTCAAATTAAGATATTAATAAGCTCAATCTTCAGATTTATTTTTATAAAGATAAGCTTAAACTTAACATCTTATAATTCTGCATTCTACAGAAAATGAATCATGAATTTTGCTTGCGTAAGATGAATAATCTACTTTTCACGTGCGATTTCCATATCTAAATAGATCTTACAGGCGTTAATATTCTTCATTTTAAATCAACTTAATATAATCTTTTTAAGCTCTTAAATATCTTAATTATTACTATTTATAATGATATAATTATTAATATGAGAGAAGATATAGATAACGTTATTTAATGAGTGTTAAGAATAAAGAGCTGAGTTGTATAAGATCTGCGAATAATCTAGATCTCGCAGAAAGATGATCTAGATTTTATATTAAATAATTTAAGAAGTTCGAAGATTATATAAAGTCTTTTTAAGCTTACAGATTTTATTCTTTTATTTATATTTAATAGATAATTCGATAAAAATGTTGTTCTTAACCTTTTTATTTAAGAAGATAATAATAGCGTCTATTTATTAAATATCCCAGCTATTTTCTATAGTTAGAATAAAGAGAATTCACGTTATTTAAGCTTTAACAATTAAGATCATTAATTCGTCAAAATTAATATTCTTATCTTTCTACTTAAATTCGTGAACAACTCATCAAGCTTTTTATATTTTAGATCCGATTTCCTACTCTTTTTCTATAAATATCCATCTATTTAACAGTATATTACTATTCTTAAGCATAGAATTAGCGTTAATAACTGATCAGATCTTATTCTCATTAAGAATCTTAATTTAGATATTTATAATCTGATATTATACTCTTAATTTAAAATCATTTCGAGCTTTATTAAAGAATTTAAAACATCGATTTAAAGATCTCTTTAAAACGCGCGCAGAAGTCGCAATAAAGAGCGTATTTATATTCTCAGATATTCAATTAGATCTAAGCAAATTTAGAGCATTTTAAGTCATTTCTAATAGCTCTATCTTTCTCTATTTTATATAATATTTCTTCTCTTCAATTTCGATTATTTTGGAGAAAGGAGAAGACTTATTAATCGAAATTTGAGACTCTTGAATTTACTTTAAATAATCTAAATTAGCTGTAGAATTACGTGAAGAATTGAGCTCAGCTATTTCATTTAATTTCAAATTTTACTCATTAAATTCAATATCTTTACAGAGCGTTAATTTCCTGCTTTTTAAACCTTAGAGACAATAAATCTGCGTAGAATCATAATTAATAAGCCTCATTTTCTGTCTTCTTAGAAAGAGCTTATTCTGACTATTCACGTGAGAAATTCGCGCGTAAATTACGCAGTTAAAAATGCGAAAATAAAGAATAAACAACTTATAATTATAAAATATCTTAAAAGATATTATTTCACGACTTAAGAATCTTATTAAATTATAATTTAAGAGCTG
>JAABUK010001830.1_pt1 | contig 39802 bp, 48 predicted proteins | sample 5559141 | NCBI WGS metagenome assembly JAABUK01 (sample SAMN10711869, study PRJNA513367) | rock metagenome | isolation source: Antarctica rocks | place: Antarctica: Victoria Land, Pudding Butte nord | collected 2016-01-03 | reverse complement strand
CAAACTTCCTCCCCTCCCTCTCACACCTCCAAGCCTCCTTCCTACAAATGCTCTCCCCCCTCCTCCCCACCCTCTCACTACACGAAAGCATGAAACGCCACCTCTCGTCCACGCTCCTCTTAGCAGCCACCCTCTCCCTCTCCCTCCGCCGCGATCCTGCCACGATATACCACTGGCACATGCACCCAGCGCCGGGGAGTCTGTACAGCAGCAAAAGCATGCACATTCTCGACCGCGACGGCGCAAGGGAGGGGCGCGGGGCGGCAGGATTGCGCGTCGTGACAATGGCGGGCTGGCCGAGCTGCGTCGTTTATCGATCTACGGCTTCTGGAAAGGGGGCGAGGGTTGTGGGGCGAGCGGAGGTGCTGGTGAGGTGGGAGGCGCCGGTTGGATCGCTTGGGGTTCGGCCGGCGAATTGGCTGGGACCGAGGTTAAGGGTCGAGATGAGAGGGAGGCTGGAGCGGCGGGATAGGGAGGAGAGGATGGCGGTTGTGGGGTCCGGGTTGGCGGTCGGTGCGGGTTTGGCAATGGGGTGGGCGGTTCAGCAGCCGTGGGTCGTTGAGACAGTGAAGGGGCTTGTGGGTGTGTAAGTTGGTCTTGTAGACCAACGGTAGTATTAGAAGAGATCCGAAAGAAAATCTATAGCTTCCCCGTTTATGTCTAGAATTTGGTTCAAACACCACCTCTATTGATCGTCACACTCCTCTCCATTCTGATCTGGGCATCTTCCTCCTCCGCCGCAGCTAGATACTCGCCCGGTAGCAAGACAGCTCTGTCAATGGCAACGGGCAAGCCGCGATGCCTGCCTCGGATCATGACCGCGCAGAGGATAAGTTTGCTGAAAACGTGCCACCCACCGCAAAAGGAATACGCAACATTGGGCAATCCGACGCTGATGCCCACGCAGCCGTATGCGGAAACGACTTCGAAGACGACGTTGAAGACGGAGTAGGAGACGGGGTCACGCTCAAAGTTGGAAGTTTCTGTGATGGTGATGAACAGTACCGCAAGGACGATCCACCATAAGTCGTGGGCAAGTTGCCCGCGAAGCTGCTGGCGGACAAAGTATCCTCTCGATTCTGCAGGGTTTCCCTGGTTGGACATGGTCCGCTTTATGCGTCCATAAAAGCTCTGGGTTTCTGACTTGTCGTTATACTTCTATAGGAGAATTCGAAATCAGCATCGCCACTTTGGGAACGTATCCAGTGAGTCGCGCATTAGGCGCAGACCATTTGGAGGTAGGGACTGCCACCCCCGAATGCGGTAAGGGACAAAAAGAGGGAGTCGAAATGAACGTACCTCTTGCGGATCATCAGCGTAGATACCCAGGCTCCGCTCCTCATAGACGTTCGAGTTACGCATCGTGATGACGACAGGGTAGACGGAGATATACATCATGATGACATAGAGTATTAGAAGACCGATTCGTAAACCAGGGATAGAGACGACGTAGAAGCCGCCGCTGCGGACTGCGAGGGCCTGAAAGAGACCATCTAGGACGCGAACGCCTCTAGGCAGGGAGTTGACTGTTGAATTGCCAATATTGAGTACTTCAAAGGCAGCCCAATCGGTGCCGTTCAACACAATAAGGGTCGCCAGTAGCCACCAGGTATGCCTTGAAGGGAATAGATTTGTGTAGCATCTTCTGGGATGGTCGAGTAGAAAGCGAATAGTGTCTTTGTATTCGTGAAATCTTCCACTGTCGGGGATTGCTTTAAACATCGTCCAGATAATCAGTCTCAGGAAGACCGGGTAGCAAGTGTTGCCAGCCAATATCATAAGACCCATGGTAATGAGCATGTAGTCGGACGTTTGGAACGCGACCATGTTTGCGTCCAATAGACTCATCCCGTTGTTGTTGAAGGCGGAGACCCCATTGAATGCGCCGACCCACCTGCGAGATAGTCAGTGCACGAGATCTCAGAACAATCGTACGAAATCTGAGCGTACCAGGGGTTCTCGGCATTCACATCAGTAGTACTGGACCTGTTGTTTGCCACGTAGGCCCCCAAGCCAATAGACCCAAGCAGTTGCCAGAGGATGAAGTATGCAGGTACAAGGACCGCTAGAATCGACACAGCTCTATACTCCACTCCACCAAGGCGTTCTCGCTCGGCGATGGTAAGGCCGGCGAACTGCGAGTTCCTACCAATGAGACCGCTTGACAGGAAGCCGTGGCGAGAAGCAGACCCCCCAGCCGCTTCACCTTCTTTTGCCCCTGGCAGCTCGTCCGGATATATCGGCGGAGGGGTCATCAGCGGATGATTTTGGATATTCTGCCGAGCACCAACGCCCTGCATCGAGAGGAATCGCCCATGGTGTCGCTCTCTGGTTGGGGAAGCCGGACTAGCGAATGTGATTCGACGACTCATGCCGACATCTATGCTCAGTGGCTGAGTAGCTGCCGGATTCCCAATGCTACCACCTATGACTCCTGGTCTCAACTCGACGTTGTCAGCGTTGTCCGGGACGCGTGTTGTAAGCACATCACTGGGGATATCCTCCTTCGTCCTATGCAACTCCTCGTTGATGTCTTCGCTAGACGAAGGTTTTTCCGCATTGGCGATTCCTCCTTTTATACCTGGCCCATCAGCTTCCGACGAGGACCTCCTCGTCAGCTTCGGGGATGATGGTCCTCCCCTCGAGTTGCTCCTGGAATTGCTCCGTTCTCTGCGTCTTTGACGACCGGCTTCCACAATCCGCTTGAATTTGCGCTCAAAGGCTTTCCTCCTGATATGAACAACCCCGATCGAGACCCAGATCGCCGAACCAAGAATTATGAGCACGAAGAGGATAGTTTGCTGAAATGTGTTCAACTGTGATAGATTGATGGTATTCAGTCCTGCCAGTGTCATGGCGGAAACGACGAGGAACAGGGAATCGGTATAGTTGACGCTCCTAGGGGGTGTAGAGGAGCCCCAAAAAATGACGCTTGAGAGCAAGCAGACTCCAATGAAGTAAGCATAGTGGAGGGTGATGAAGTTGAGTGGGGGAAGATGGAGGCTAATCGATCGCAATGAGCGCGCGACGAGGGGAGGTAACCGCACTCGTGGGCGTGAGACTAGGGAGGTCAGTCACTGAGCTTCAAATTCGACAGCCTGGACCTGGAGCACCTACCCACCATTTGTATGAGTGTTGCTTCAAGTTGTATACTTCGCAGAGAGTAGTGTAATCTTAAACAAAAGACCGGCCACCTATTGCTCTCGAGGATCGGCCGCAAGCCCCGTGGCCAGAAATAGCTTCCAATCGACACGCACCAAAGCACCTGGAAGATCTGACCAACTACGGAGTACAGTAGAGGGCAGTGATGATAGATGGCCCAAAAGCCCGCGCTCTTACGCGCGACTTATATCTCCCACATAATCTTACTGTAAGGCTGATACATGCCTGACGCAGGTGTGGAATGGAAAATCTACCAGAGACCCGTACGCATAACATAGTGGTGAAGGTTTAATGTTCACTCGATGATCCGTATAGAATTACTAAACACATAGTCCTGAATTATGAACGATCGGTCTTCTGCAGATGCTCCACGCGCATGGTATCGTGATAGCATGGAAAAGGAACGCTCGCCAAGTATCGCCGGAATGAGAACTGCTATATCTTCTGGGAGGTGGAATGAGCAAATCTACCACGTCCAATACGAATCGTTGATCTTGTTGCCAGGCTAAATGTGAAATGAAGGTAATAGGAAGTCGCTATTTTCAAGCGTGGCACTGCGGAATTTGGTGATGGTTACTTGTGCGACGGTGATGATTGAACCTGGACCTCGCGCCAGTACCTAGATGTCGATCAGACGAGGATTGTGTCAGAGATTGACCGCAGTCGACCGGATCGACAAGCAGGCGGGCCATGCACCTGAAAGAAGAAATCTGCGTGTTGAATTCACTACTGAGGCCGTTACTGAGATGGTTGCGGCGTCTCATCGTCATAAGCCTGCTCTTACCAGCGGTTCATTTCTCCCTGGCCTTCGGGCAGTGATTATATACCTGGCAAGAATTAATGATCTCAATATTGGCTGCAAGAGAGAGAATCCAGTAAAAGGTAGCGAGGACTTGTAAGGAAAGCGGACGTTTCAGGGTAGCGGAGACACATGATATGGAAACTATGCTCACAGATTATGATAAGCGTGGATGTCGGCATCTTGCACAACTTTGTTGACGTCTTCACAATATCTTTTTATAGTGGGATTGTCCCAATAAAACGTCCTTGTGAAAGGAGCCATACTCAGCGCTTCGATCGTCTCGCCCAGACAAACTCTCATCATTCTTCCGAGAGCCCAGTGGCCAATTGACCATTCGCCCACGGGTATCTTGAGCTTGATTCGTTGCACATCAACAAAACCGTTGTCCCGCAGAAGCTGTGGGGTGTTGTGGTCATATGCGATTGGACGATCTCTTCGATGGGTAGCATCTGTCAGATATTTGTGATACCACACGCTCCATTCCGAATCGCGGGGCAGAGTTCCATCGTCGCAGCGTGGCTCGAAGTCTATTTCGACTTGTTCGATGTGACCTACGCCCGGTTTCAGATGGCTACATGATCAGTCGTAAGCACTTGATACTCGCAGTTGGGATGGTCTAGAGTCACCGCCAACAATTGTGATACAGCTCTCTCCAGTTGATGACGCTGCCGCAAAGCATTCCTAAGCGAATCATGTCCCATGAATTCTCGCCCATAAACCAAGGCGACTCAAAATCTTGTCTTCGAAAACGTAGATTTTCGGGAATTCTGGAAGAAGCATAAGCACTTGAACTGAAGATGAATGGCAGCGGCTCACATCGGAGGTTGGATTAGTGAAAGATCTATGCCTATGACCTAGGGAACAGATCAACAAGTATCTCGTAGCTAAGGAGTCTCGTCCCATTGGCAAACCTCTGCATCCGGGTATTTGCTGTTGCGCAAGCTTGTCAGCGAGCTGTAGAGGCATAGAGGAATCACACATACTCCGCCATCTCAATTGCCCAGAAACCGGTACCGCAGCCGACGTCTAGTATACGGAGTGCCGGCCGCTCGCCTTCGGAGCGTGTGAGGGGCACCCTGTGTAACTCTTCATTGCGCGCAGAGGTGTAGATGATCCAATGGAACATGTCCAGTCTGCTCTTCTCGGCCTACCAACACAGAGGGAGTCAGTGAGCTTTGTGCCTGAGCAAGCGCAGTGGCATACTACGCACATCGTCACATGGGGCTATGTAGAGGCCTTTGTGATAGCCATGGTAGGTTCTGCCATTCTCCAGATAGTCGTCTGGGTGATCTCCTCTCGGTGCCCCTGGCCTGTACACGGCTGGTGTGAGCAGCTCGAGGGGGGTGAGATCGGAAGCATGCGCTGACCCGATGTTCATTACGGTTGTTGTTTGCCAAAAGGCTCAAACAACTTCCCAACTGCAAAGGCTCCCGGCAGGACCACGGTCCCTGATGCGTACGAGTTGATGGGAACTCGACCCTTTCCTCCCAAGCAGATTTGACTTTTTCAAGGATGTTCGCATCGAGGAATGACGAGGAGGAGCGTGAGACTTGGTGGGGATATGTACGAAAAGCATCCAGACCGATTCAGGCAGGATCGAATGTCGGACCGGTCGCCTTGTGATGGTGGAAGGGATCTTATTCAGAGAAGGGTTTCGCCAGACATCCGTAGTTGCTAGACATGTGCAGTCAAGATCGAGGAGTAAAGTCAGAGGAGCGAAAGTGGGAGAGGAAGAGGTATGGGATTTCCCACGACGATGAGCGAAGTGGCACCAATGCAGTGGGCAGGCAGGGATGTTGGGCGTGAACCGGAGTGCCGGGTCGGTAGGGTCATTTGGGGCGCGAGACTGTCGGGGCCTCTAAGCCGCTTTGGGAGGCCAGCCAAATGGTCCGGGGCAGCACTTGTCGCATTGCCTGGCGCTGTTGTTCAGGGGCAATCTGGGAAAGTTTGGCCCGGTCGTCAGCCGGCCAGCTCATCCTTGGTACGCGCAGGAGGACCAGACGGGAGCTTCTGTCAGCCAGGAGCCAGCCAGGAGCCAGCCATATGCTTTTTGCCCTCTGGACTGGGACGCATAATCTGTGCGCACTTTCGGTGACAAGTCGCTATCATCCCCGTCCCGTACGATCTGACCAGGAGGCAGGAGCGCAGACCCGACGGGCATTCGTCGTTCTTTAGTCACGGAGATGCAGTCAATTCCCAATGGCTGGGTCATGAAATCGACGGCTTTTCGTCCGTCACCATGCATTTACTCCAGCACAACAACACCCATCCGTTGATTTGACAATCCGGGCCTCCATGCCAACTGCCGGACCATGCAGCTTATTGGGTCCCACACACGTCCGGCATCGGCCAAGGCTTCTCCTGCATCCCAAGCACACGAGTCCAGGTGTCATCACTTCCCGGCAGGTGGATGCAGGATACAGGTGTCGCTGGATGCAAGAACCATGTTCGTCATGGCCTGACTTTGGCCAGAATCTTCCTACTTGACTAGATCCCGGCCTTTGCCTACCTTACAAGAGCGGAAGTAGAGACAAGCTAAGTCGCGCTGGAACCATGCTTCATCATGATACCTTCTGTACCACTGCGCTGGGTCGGCTTCTGTGATAGGAAAGGATACTCGTTCTTTCCAAGCATCTTTTTCCAGAGTGGATCGTGGACAACATCTGGCATCGTTTTGAACGCATGTGTGCAACTCTCCACGGAGACAAAATGAACAGCAGCGGGTTTCTCAATCTACTGATATTGACAGACATCCAAAAGCTGTGCTGCAATTACTGGTCTATGTGCTTCTACCCATCTGTATAGCATCGTAATCGAGCCATCGCTTCCCTGCAGCTATTCACCTACCAGCGCGGTGAGCATACGTGCAGTCCTCATCGGGGCTGATATGCGGTCCAGTCGATTATTCACCTTCCTCCGCACTACTCTGTCCCATTCTGCGGCATGCAGGATGCATGAGGCCTGGGAATCTTACTCATACACCCAGGTATAGAGTCTCTTTCAATGCTCTTGTGTAGTGGCACCAATCTCCTTGACGTGGGGCGGCTGTCGACTGGACCAATACCGACGCTCGGCTTAGACCGATGTGACGTTCTTCCTGTTCTTTATGACTTCTTCATGCAGGCGACAGAGATGGACAGGCCGGACTTCCGTCAATCTCTTTCGTCTTGGCGTTGATCGATAAGGTTGGAGCCACCCGAAAGAACCACCCAACGGTCACCCTCCGCCCATGACCACATGCAATGTACCCAGGTATCGACCGCCATGAAACGTGCTACTTCGACAGCCATCTCGTCTTTGGCTTTGCCACTAAACTCATACATCTATACCATTGCACCCATCAATCACAATGCACAGCTTGCTGCCATTTCGTCGGATGACTCGCTTCGTATCATTGACTCGAGCACATTGAAAGAAGTATCGAACGGGATCATCCCGAACGTGCATAGCGGCGTGACCTGCTTAGCTGTCACGAAGGACGACCTCAATTGCCTTCTAACAGCAGGCAGAGATGGGTTGGTACGATATTGGGACTTACGTTTGGGTTATAGCACGCTAGAGTTCCGAGGTTGGAGTCACTTGACCAAGACACCTTTCCTACATGGTGCTCACGAAGATCCAGATGGCAAAGCTGCGTATCTGTCGCTATGTTGTGGTGACTCCGGCCCTGTCGTTGGGACCGAACTACATCAGTCCCAGGCTTCTGTAATTCAATGGTAACGGAATTTGCACTGGCTAGATCCCTTCGGACGTGCGAGACTGACATATCATTACTAATATAGGGACTACAGATATCCGAGCAAGCCCCTGCTACAATATGTGGAGAGCCACAATGACGATGTCACCGTGGTATGCTCGACTAAGCGCTTTCCATCACCAGTATTCTAACGAAACTGGGTACAATTCCATCCCACTTCACCCCAAAGACTTCTCTCAGGTAGCACCGATGGCCTCGTAAACATCTACGACACCATGCAAACAGACGAAGATGATGCCCTGATCCAAGTATTCAACCATGGCAGCTCCATCAATCATGCCGGCTTCCTTTCCGACTCACAGCTCTACGCCCTCAGCCACGATGAGAATTTTTCCATTTACCAACTTAGCAAGCCAGACGGGTCTCCGGTGGAAGACCTCTCAGCGAACGCGATGGGCGATCTCAGGGAGCCGCTGCAATGCGAGTACGTAGTTGACTGTATTGCTTCTTTTGGAGAGAACCGAGCCGTTCTCGGTGCAGGCTCGCACAGCAAGAATCGGCTCGACCTCGTCCCCATCGTTCCAAGGGGGTCGGAAATCTGGACCTATGATTTGATGAATTCTGTGAGCCTTGCGGATGCCCATGGCGAGGAGATTGTTCGATCGATGTTCTTCGACCACCAGGCAAGTACTTTCGCTCGCTCTAGCCTCCATTGGCCCAAGGAGGAAAGTCCACCCATCTGACCGCCTGACCGACTAGACACAAGCAATCTTCACAGCCGGTGAAGACGGCAAGGTCAAAGCATGGCGAACAAGCAGTGAACCTAGCCATAGCGAAGATCGAATGCAAGGAGCGGATATTGAGAGGCTGAGAAACAAGAAGAAAAGGGAGTCGGCAGAAGCTGGGGATGGGAAGGGTAGATTTAAGCCTTATTGAAGATGTGATTCTGCTTGGTATGCAAACCCAGGATGGCGACATGAAGACCGTTACCTTACAGTCCCATGCAGAAGCACCTCCCAACGCCTTGCTGATGTGGCCCCATGTGTCCAAACTCCTCGCTTCATGAAATGCTGTATGCCAACCCTCCAGCGCCTTACAGCTCATGACATTTATACATTATCGAAAGCCAGGGAACACAACTCCGATAGCTCTGCGCCCTGGACACACAGAATCAGTATCAACAGCACGCGCAGTTGCCAGATGGATCGTAGACTCACATTTAGGCGACCTAGCTAATCTTTCCGCCTCATCCTCGTCCACAGTCCTCTCGTTGCCACGCAATGTATTAAGCCTCCTCCTCATCCACTCCGTCCTGTTGTTACCATCAGCCGGCGGCGATCTCAGGGTATCTCCTCTCTGCGCAGAAGCTTCCGCTGCCGGTGGGCCCGAAACAGCTCGTCTCTCCAGCACTCCCATCTCAATCTGACTAGTGGTTGGGGTAGCGGCAGGGCCACCAGGCGCACTGACCGCCCTCCTTCCCAAGTTGTATCCACGCCTGACGTTAGCAATCCACCACCCGTTCTCACCTTGCTCTCTTGCAGCCGGTCTGTCGCGCAATCCCTCCGCTTCCCTTTCCTGTCTCATGCGTCTGACGCGCCGTTCGTGCCGCACCATGTAGTTTGTGATAGGTTCGGAGACGTGGTATTTGGAGTTTGATGGCAGGACGCGAGCTTTGCATAAGGGACAGAGGGAACTGTTGTCTCGGAGGAAGGGGTCGATACAGGATGGATGGTAGATGTGGTGGCAGGGGAGGGAGCGGACTGTGGTGATGTTGGGGATGAAGTCGTCAAGGCAGATTGGACATGTGGTTTGGAAAAATCGAGAGTGGTTGCCCGGGGCGTCGGGTGGTGCTGGTTGTTCTGCAGAAATGTTGGAGGGTTGGTCTGCTGGCATGTCTTCTTTGTTGGAATCCTCTGTATGTTGGGTGTATATGGATGTCTCGAGCAAATCAATGGCTTCTTGAGGAATTCGAGATCGCTTGATACCGAGAGTTTCGAGGTCCACCTCCCCGTTATCAACGCGGCGTCTGAGATTCCGTCGTCCTCGGCGTTGAACCCAGTGCATTAGGAGAGAGATCATACCGATCAAGGAGAGGGCCAGTCCAAGTGCTATGAGCAAGAAAGCCCAAAGCGTAGGTAGGTTGCTGGCTTGGCTTATCCCGAAGGTTGTGTAAAGGCGGACATAGTCTGTAGGATCGAATCCTTCCTGTGCGAGGACGCCCTCAATTTTAGCATTTGACGTATTGCCCGAGAATTGCCCCATCTGCTGCATGAGGGCTTGCCCCTCAGACCCGGGAATCGCATAGACCGGGAATTGATTCTGCGATTTCCACTGTCCGCCATCATGTAGATCCCAGGTCTCGTTGTTCGCCAAAGGAGGGGTGTCGGTCCCAAAATCCGGTAGGTATGTCAGGAACGCTCTCGCGCCACTCGAGGCGGCCAGGTATGATTTCGTGCAAGGGGCCGATATCCATGGTGCAAAGGCGACATACAAGTACTGTTCGCTTGGAAGATTGCCTTTCCGGGTGGCATTACTCGGAACGTGTAGATTTGAGGCATTCACGCATGGATCGAAGGGATCGAGGTCGGGAACGTAGAGCAAGCCTTCGACATCACCGCCGTCAGAGACGGTGTTGGTCGAAAGGGTTCGGATATGATCGTCGTCTGAGAGTTCGAAGGAAATGCTAACATTGACCCGCGTTCTCTGGGGTTTGAGAGCATTCAACGCAGGGTTACTGAAAGCGAGGACAAATACGTCAAACGATTGAGCACCTGTCCTGCGTAAGTATGGGGCAGACTGATGCTGAGATTCTAAAAAGCTCACTCATGATTGCTCGTCTAGGCCGGCTTCGGGCCGTGAGCGGATCCAACGACCATGAGATTGAGGATTAGAGGTACATTTAAAGGCGACTCGAGCACAATCGAGATGTCAAGATCCATTTCAGAACCTGAGACTTATGTAGGTATGATGGTGGTCGAGAGAAACAGATAAAGATGGGAGGCGGGTTCTCCCAAAGCACAGCGTTCGGCAATACTATTAGGTAGTAGTATGCGGAAACCCGAGGGGTATCAGCGGCTATTGCCGAGTCTAACTAAGCCTTACGGCTCTAGCCTCATGCACGCTCGCACGCCCATATTCCTCGTTCTTCAAGACTCCCTCCGGAATCTTCTCAACTCCCTATTGTTATCCAATCTCATTCAGAAGAGGTCAATACACTGTCCCACAGCTGTGACTGTCTCCGAGGGAAAATCTCAAAGTGCTGTGACAACTCCGAATTGCCCGGGTATCTAACAACTACCTTGCGACAGAGTCACTTCCTTGCTCCACCTCCTAGAATAGTCTTCATATCTATTTATTAGCAAATACCTCCGTCACCAAGCTCTGGTCTCCTTTGCGTTCAAAGTTGAAGTCTCACGCCACCATCATGCCTCCCGCAATCAAGGATAGGAAGAGCAAGGGTCGCGAAGGTCGACAGTCGCGTAGTCGCAACACAACACCGAGCTCTATCGCCAGCGCACCATTAGCATCAACCACTCCATCACATACATCATATTTAGACATTCCCATCGGAAACCTTATGGTCCCTACAAACATATCATACGATGATATTCTCGAGCGACATGGCGGCTCCGGTGGCATACCAGATCCTAGTCATCTTACCACAATGGTCAAAGACTTAAAGCAATTGTGCGAATTAGCATCAGCTCGAAATGATACATGTAATCTGGGAATGCGTGCGTTAGCCGAGAGGAGGAAGCAGGCTCTGGACGATGAGAGAGATCGGGAAAGAGAGCAGGCGGCCCGCGCTCGGGAAGCGGAGGAGAGAGAGAGTTTGAAGAAGGAGGCGGAGGATGAGGAAGATATCAGAGGTCGTAAGCCTAACAAACCGAGGAAGCAGAAGAGGGAACCAAGCAGTGTGAGAGAGGAGCGACCCCTTGCCCATGGCGCCCATGGCCTGGCAAGGCAGGATGGGTTGGACCTGCCACTGAAAGGTACGTCAATCGCTTCCCCATAATGCTGCCGATCCGTTGCGGCTTCCAAAATGTAAATTTCGTATATGGGAAATCAACGGACTTCACAATGTTTGGTTACTCTCTGTGCCTCTGTCAAGCATACTGTATATTATACTTGACAAACATTTGGCCTACTATCCATGAGCCTTGTCTTCGTTGCATGGAAAAAGTCTCATTCGGTCACTATGAACTCTCCAGGAGAGCTGAATCATAAGAGTACATCTTTGATGCTTTGCACATATGCAATTCTTAATGGTGCTAGAATTAAGAGAAGGCAAAGGAGAAGAAGGTGCAATTCTGACCGTCGAACAGCCTCGCCAAGCCTGCCTCCCAAAGGAACGCCTTCACCTGGTAAGAGGAAGCGTGATGCTGTCTCTGGAAGCTCATCGTCGCTGTCTGAGACTTCTCCACTTGCGTCCCCATCTACTGCGCCTCCTCCGCCAGAACGGGAATCTGCTCGAGCTACGCCAACATCAAGCGTTTCGTCGGATGACGCGCGACAACCACCGCCTGCTGCAAGCATAGCTCAATATCAAACGTTTGGACCCAATCCGTTGACTTTTGACGATCCTACAGTCTACGAGATCCTCCCAATCACTGATGACATGGCCGACGAAGAGAAGAAGGAAATCTATTGTGTATCTTCGTTTCCTCATGATGATCTGCATGAATTAATTGCTGGTACACCTCCTAGTAAAGACTTCAGTAACGCTGTGAAGCCGAGTAACCAAGTCGCTTTCAATACGTTCAATGCTTACCTTGAGAATTACCTCAGGCCCTTGAAAGAGGAGGACATTGGGTTTTTGAACGAAAGAGTGGGTCCTTCCGGTGAAGCAGCCATGCCCGTGCACTAATGTTCCTAGGGTGATCGAACAACGCCGTTCATTATGCCTCGCCGTGGCAAACGCTGTTACACTGAAGTGTGGGCGGAAGAAGATGGGTCTATGTCTCGTGACACGCCGGAAGTCGACAGTCTACCACCAAACCAGCCTCGGGGCAGCCTTGATCTTATGGACGACGACGTCGCCGAGACAGACCAAATTTCCAGCGGTCCGCTTCTCAACCGACTACTTTCGACTATGCGCTTCGAGCATCGCCCTCCACCGTCTGACGACAAAGCACAACAGAACGGCCTCACCAACGCGAACGGGGAATCTTCACTCATGAATGGCGACCTGATAAACGGTACGAGCCATGACAACGGTCAATCCGACGAAACTACCGGCAACAAGACCCTTCCTCCAGCAACATCTCTACCCTCATCCGACCGGCTCCCAGCCAACGCGCCCTCTCTCTCCCACGCCCAGATTGACGAACGGCTCAAAGCCGAACTACGGCACATCGGGTTCCTGTCCTCGGACAATGAACCCGATTACGATGCACATTATGACGACGAGAATGCGGAGCGTTTGCGCTTTCTCCAGGCTGAGTTGAGGAAGACGAGTATACTGAATGGCGCTCGGAAGCAGAGAGTCTTAGACTTGGCGCAGGAGCAAATGGCTTATCAAGAATATGCGACGATCCTTGAAGATTTGGATGGGCAAGTCCAGCAAGCGTATATGAAGCGAACCCGCACTCTTGGTAAATCGAAGAAGAACACGAAAAGGCCTGGTGGCGCGGGTGGAGGCAGTCATGCCGTCAATGGTGGTGTGTCCACGGATGGTGGCATTAGCAGGCCAGGTATTGGAGATGCGGCAAGGCACTTGATGACGAGGAGGGCAAAGTGGGAAACTCAGATTGGTCCTGTCTTCCGCAGCGATATCCGGAGAGTCAGGGGCAAAGGAGAAGGGATCTTTGCCGAGGTGGATATGGAGTCGTTGATGACACAGGAGAGAGAAAGGTGGGAAGAGGAACAGGGACTGTAAACCAATGCTGTCCACTGACTGTTACCCTCATGAGATATGCGCAATGGACATATTGTAGCTATATAGATGATCTTCTCCAATTCAATGTTTATACACCTTCTTGCCATTACAGAAGTCCAATGAAGTAGTCCTATCGGGCTCGTTCCGCACCGCAGAGCCGCCAACCACTCTCCCAACTTGTTCAATCAGTGTGTAGCTTTCAACACCACCGGAATGTGACCCAGAGCTTGATCACTGCCTTTAGGGCATGTGACTGCTCGAAGTTCCATCATGATTAAAGCAATTTTCTTCGCCACATTCGATGTCAACGAAGGTGTTTCTGCCCATGCCACGCTCCCTCTACCATAGCTAACCCTCTACCACAGGCCCCAGAGTTATTCACCAAGTCCCCACTTCCTCCATAACCGCCTCGCCTTCTACGCCTTCAATCCCACTCCTCCATTTCCCCTCAGTACACCACCTCATAATCCCACACCCCACTCTCTGCAATAACGGTCTACTTCAATTCACGACCTCCCACCACCGCATCCTCAGCTACCCACAATACATTCCCTCCCCCTCTTACCCACGTAATGCATACACCTTCAATTTCTGCCTCGTGCTAGCAGAGGACACCGATTTCAGCTCTTACATACCGGTCGTGCGGAAACTCAACACCCTCTTCCGCACGCTCGAGGAGCAGAGTCAATTCTTGAGCCGTGATGGGGCCGAGGCCGATTCTGGGAAGATCTACGCACTGTGTGAGATTCTCTTGGAGGACCTGAACAATTACAGCGAGGCGATGATCCCGATTGACAAGGAGAACACGCTCAATATCAAACTTTTCCCTACGTATCCGCCTCCTCCCCCACTGTATGCGCACCATGTGCCTCTCAGCACCGTGCGGCTTGAGCATCTGGTCGATGAGAATTGGGACCTGACGATGCTGAGGGTACTGCCATGGATCGACGGCGTCAACAGCGTCAAGCAGATCGCTCTGCTTGCCGATGCGGACTTCAAACTTGTCAAGAAGGCGATCCGCCACTTGTTGTACTACGGCTGCGTGGTACTCCTTGACATATTCTCTTTTTCGGCCATCTACGCGCCTACGGCTGATGTATCGGAGTTTGTGGAGAGTACGAAGATGCAGGAGGAGTGTGCGAGATACGTGGCGCTTCCCGAGAGCAAGCTGGATCTGGACTCTAGTCTCCCACATGCTGCGCACAACGTGTCAGCAGAAGAGGAAGACCGGGTTGATGGGACGCAATTGGCAGAGCTGTATTTGTCCATCAAGCAGGGTCAAAGTGTCAAGAGCTGGTGTATCGACCATGCGGACGTAGTATCGAAAATCGACGTACGCCGCTTCATCACCTTTGGCATCTTCAAAGGCTTCTTGTATCGAGTGCACAAGTACGCGTTTGCCGCTTCGCTCAGCAAGCCCAGCTCAAAGAAGCTGACAAAAGCCAACATTGATCGCTCGAGAACCCAAGTAGGAGGAGGTCTGCAGAGCAAGGGGATAGCAACAGATAGCAGCGAGGATGTGGCCGGGGACGCGGAGCTGATGAAGTATCTGGATGGTACGCACTGCTTCGATGAGATATGCACGGATCTCATGGTTAGCGAAAGGGAATTGGGAAGTAGGTTGAAGGCGATGGGGGATGTGCAGATTATATGTCGATGACTGTGCGGTCATATACAACACCCGAAAGACAAAATTGACGAACTACAATTAATGCAGACTACTCAATAACGCAATAGTCGCCTGATGAGGGGATCAGTACTCACGCCGTTATATCTTCCATGCTCGAGGATTTCGCTTTGCTGTGCACTCTTCTCTCAAGCACCTTGCAGCACGATATCCACCACTCACCCAATGAAGATATACACAACCCACTCTGGTAAACACAATGTCTGTTGGTCAAGTAGGCCTACTTTACTATCACCTCTACCTACCGATATTGTGGTATCAAAGGCACAGATAGCGTCAATCGGCTGAGATTGAATAATGCATATACAATTAATCATGATACGCTTTTAAGAGCTTCTCCTATATAGCCAATCAGGATGATGGCCATATACTCACAGGATCAGTACCATGCAAGTACCCAATCACTGCTCCAGGCTCCAGCGGTAGTGACATTATTCAACTTCGTCACCAGCAAAGCCTTGCTTGTGGAGTTATACTGTACGCTACTACTAGGCAAAGCATTGCCGTTCAGCGACACACCCGCAACGCTCTGCTGCACGCCCAGTACCGTAACATTGGCCAACGCGTTGGTATCCTGGTACGTCCCAGTCGTGGATGCGTATAGAGCACTGTTTGAAGCAACGAACTGAACGTTCCATTAGCAAATGCTCTTGCGCCGCTAGGATGAAAATTTGAGCTTCTTACCTCAACCACAAGCGTCGCATTTTGCACCAGACTCTCCCCATCATCGACGTACAAGTTACCGTTGGCGGTCCCATCAGGACTCAATGCAGCAATGACTCCCCAAGGATTCTTCCTGGCATCTCTCGTTACCATCGCCGGCTCTTGCGTCGGAATGACATTACCACCCCTGATGTAGACCGGAATATGACCGAGAGGCGCATCGATGGTGACGTTCTCACCAGGTGCCGCATTGACGGCTGAGAGCGAATACCAATCATAGTATACTTCGCCTTTACTGACGCCAGGGAAGACGCCGCTCACGTTTGTATAGCCTTGATCTAGCACCGGCGTGACAAGGATGGCTGGGCCGAGGAAGAATTGGCGATCGGCGGCAGCGAGCGAAGGGTCGTTGGGGAATTCCCAAGCGAGAGCACGCATGACTGTGGAGCCGGTGGTGTGGGATAGGTAAAAGAGGGTGTACATGTACGGCAAGAGTTGGTAGCGGATGTTCATTGCTGTCTTTGATGCATCAATGACTGACGACCAGACATATGCCTCTTGTGGGTCTGCTGCGATCGCATTGTGATTTCTGTAGAATGGGAAGAAAGCCGACAACTGCATCCATCGGTTGCAGAGTTCCTCATCGGAGTTGCCGGCGAAGCCACAAGTGTCGACCCCAAACATTGGGATACCGAAGAGAGAGAAGGACAAAGCTTGGGGAATGGAAAAAAACATATAGGCAAAGAGAGACGTATTGTCACCGCCCCAGTGGCCGGCCCATTTGCCGCTGCCTGCGAAGGTAGAACGACCTATGATGAACGGCCTGACTCCAGGTATTGCCTGCAATAGGGCGTTGTAAGTGGCATTCAGAATTTGATGACCGAACAGATTGTGAACATCGTATTCTTGAGTACCGTCCGCATGGGTCGCGTTGGGTGATACTGCATGTATTGCTAGGTCGCCCTGGACATTGTTGATAACGTAGGGCGGATGGTTCACGTCCCTGACACCTGGGGTTGGTATGGTCCTCAGGTAGTTGGTATTGGACGCCGACGCAGCGGTGGGATAAGCAGATGCTTGGCGGTCAGACGCAGAGGAAGCAGAGGCAGCTTCTGTACCGTTTGTAAGATTGAAACCTTCCGGATAACGATAATCAACATTTCCAGCCTCGCCAGGAAGTAAGAATGGCGGATGTACAGGATTCAAAGTGATGTTGCCCGATCCGCAGCTACCTACGCAAAATGACGAAGCTTCTGACATGTCAATCCACGCTCCGTCAAAGTTCAATTTGCTGTGCCAATTGACCATCTCATTCGTCCACCAGTCTCCAGCGGTACCACTAATCCAGTCGGGAAAGACTGTGTAGCCGGGCCATACAGCGCCGATATACAGGCTATGATCCGGATTCGTGATGAAAGATCCCGTCCTATTGCCGTTGTCGAACGTGGAGTAACTGTCACTCGCATTGTTCGAATTTGGAACGTATATGGCAGAGTCGATGATGGGTATATAGCGACGTCCGCTGGCATGCAATCCTGACAAGAAAGTCTCACCTTCGCTATAGCTGAATCTGATTGGATCGTTGTCAAAATCACGGTACTGGTTCATGTAATCGATATCAGTCCAAATATTTTCCAGAGGAATTCCGAATGCCTCATATTTGTCGACCACTTCTTGGAGAACAGTCCAATTAGCGTAGCCCCACCTGCACTGATGAAAGCCAAACGTAAAATATTGTTGCATAGCAGGCAGCCCAACCGCGCTTATTTGATAGGCCGAGGTTATCTCTGGTTGCGTTGGACCTGCGTAGAAGTATAGATCAACACTGCCACCAAGTAGTCGCCATGTGATATTCGTTGGACGAAGCAGGATCTCCTGGCCGTGAGCGTTGCGATTGTAGACTCCATGCGAGTATGACACATGTTCAGCGGTACTGTTGGTCTCATTACTCGTAATGAGTGTCAGGCTACCATTGGGGCTTCTCTCATAGTATCTCGTGTCAAGATAGAACGGATGGGAGCCGTAAATATTCCTGCCAGAAAAAGGTCAAATCATCGACCTGCAAAGGTCTGAGGGATGACATGATATCCGACTTACTCGTCGATTGTGTCTCCCACGTCCGCGGCGTAGATGGTCTTGGTGAAATTGTTTCCCAATCGTAAGCCATGAATGGTCTCTCCAAGACCATACAAGTTGTAATTTTCGGGTAATGAGCTCGCAAATTCAATGAATTGGTCTTCAAACACCAACTTTGTCCCTGCCGTGGAGAAGAGCGTGTCGCCTGTCGATACACGAAATACAGAGAACGAAAATGTGGGATTATTGCTCCACACAAAATTAAGATCGCTTGCTAACTTCGTGCTATTGGCGTATATATCTGCTGTAGGCTCATGAACCAAGTATTCTGGCAGAATGTACTGCGACGAATTGGAAGCATCAATCACAGCGGGAATGACTCTGATTGCCAGCCTGTCCGCTGACTGGTACTGGACTGTTAGATTGAGCGTGTCGATATCGTTCCCATAGACGTTGCACGCAGCTCCAGCTATTGTCAATGTCGCAGTCAAGCCCAGTGAATTTCGAAGTACATTGGTTGCTATGTAGCCAGGGCAGACAACCTGGGCATTCTTTGCCTGGGGGTCTTGAATGTTAGGTATCAAATTCGCACCAAAATCGGCCGCAGAAGGGACGGTGAAAATATTCCTAGATGATGGCGAAGTGCCACTGATATCGATGCTCGATGGAGCAATCGTCACGGATGGGATTGAAGAGATGGTTGGGGGGTCACTAGCGACTCCACCCGCAGTGGCTGTGGTCTGAGCATTAGTAGGACTGCTTAGCCATAGGGTAACCAACGCAAAATGGATCAGAACAGTAAGAGATGAATGGGTCATGGTTGGATGTGGTCAGCTAAGACCGATAGATACAGCCAACCGCATGGACATGACAGAACGCAAGACCAATATGGCAACTGTCTTGCCCAATCGTAGATTTTTGCCAACTGGATAGGCGATGAAAACGTACCTCTCGAGCATCTGCGAGCCCTCCATTACCTTTATGTAGCCTATCTGCGGTCAGGTACCAAGTGCGATGACCGTCGACAAGAACAATGGCGGGGTTTTAGGCGCACCTTATTGGTTGTTGTTGCTCCTTGGAGAACCCGAGGCAGACGGCAGGTAGAACTAGAACTAGAGCCAGATGAAAAAGAGCGTCGATGATCATCTTGAAGTTTCACTGGCCCTGATTTGTCGTGGGAAAAGGCCCGATTTCCGGACCAGGCTGCAATGGCGACTCGGTGAGGAAGGTGGTCGAGCTCGATACAAATCCGAAAGGTGGAGAAAGGCCAAAGCGATCACGCACTCTCACACTCTAAGAGAAATTCGGCAGCTAACCCCGCATCTAGATCATAGCATGTGTGGGGAATAAAGTCAATGGCCATCTGGCTGCAAGTAAGTCGTTACGAAGGGGTGTTTCAAATGTCAAGAGGGGAGACCGGTTAGCGGAATGGCCCAACGGCAAACGCTTCACGTACAAAATGAGAACTCAACTTCCAAGGCCACGGGTGACGAAGATAACAATAGAGAGGCCCATATGGCCCAAGAGAAAGCTATATTTGTGGCAATCATCCCTATCTACTGTTATATGCTGCATGGCCGCCATGTTAGCATGCCTGGAAAAGATACGCTCTTGCCACTCTGATATCTCGAATTACACGCCCAAAGCGCACATCATGCCTCTCTAGCCCCTTGTTGCTCACTGTTATGCCGATTCGCAAGCCATGTAGCAATGAAACGCCTGCCGAGTGCTGTCCTCCAAAGCGCCGAACATGTACAGAAAAGCCCAATCGATCATGCTATCCTATTGGGACATGGGGGTATGAAAAGCGCCAAGCTCGAAGCGGACAGCTCGCGACGTCAATATATGAGCACAGAAACAAACGGGTTATCCCTCTGACTCTCTACCCTCTACTCTCCAGCTCTAGCCTTGCCTCGCCTCCGGAAGAAGTCCATCACTCTCTTTGCCGCGCCAGAGGATCCGGCATGATGGCCTCCGGCACCTTGGCCAGGTTCCGCGTCTTGCTCGTATGCATCTGCGAATCGCCTGTTGTTCTTTTGTAAAACACCAGGACGTCCGCTCCGGCCTTGTTGCGTCGACGGCCTAGCTTGTTCTTCTTCGTAGCTGTTGAAACCCTGCGGGTAGATAGACCGTTCACGACGGGGTCCTCCAATTGATATCTCCGACTCCGTAGGGGTGCCCAGATAAGATTGTCCAGGTGGAGGCGGTTTTGGCGGCGGATAGAGGTCGGGCTGAGACTGATATTGCGGGCTACCATACTGGGTTTGCTGTGAAATTCGTTGAGGAGGATCGTTCCTCCGCGTCTGCTGTGTAGGGCTGTCGCGTGTGCGATCTCGTTGTCCGTCATACCCCGAGGGAATGTTTTCCTCTTGTCGGTAGCTGTTCCCTCCGCTTTGACCACGATTATATGCCGTTGTCTGCGGCCGTGACGTACCTCGACTAGCAGGTGCCTGCTGGAGGCTGCTCGATTGCCTCCACTCAGAGGCTGGCCTTGTATCTGCCTCATCCTTACCGTTCCCCGTACTAGCGAAATTCTTGAAGGAGAAAGAAGCGGGCAGCAGAGAGAATCTTCGAGGCTTTTCCTGCCCAGTGAAATCACTCTCCTTCCTCAAATCGCTGTTCTTTCGTCCAAAGCTAAAAGATGGCCGCCGTGAATCTGTAGACTGCCGAGGGCTGTCGGATACCATTGGAGCCTTCATACTTGTTGGCGGGTACCTCTTTTCTCTCTGCGTCTCCCCAGGTGACTGCGGTTGTGATCGACCTGCAGAAATCGAGCCTGTTCTGAAAAAGTTGCCTAAAGTGTTCGAACGTTTGTGACCTCGAGGCTGGTCTCTCGCCACTTGTGTTGGAGGATCGTACTGCTTGGTGCTTGGGACTCCTATCGACTCGTTCTGAAGATAGGATTCTGAGTGCGGAATGGGTGCCGAGATATTGTATTGTTTGCCGTCCTTGGGCTGCGCCAGCCGTCCTTGTGCATTGGTTGCAGCTACCGTCGGTGCAAGTAGTTGGCTGTACGAGTTGCCTCGAGATGGCAGCCTTCCTTGCGCACTAGAAGCCATCGAACCACCAGTGGTCGGTCTTGTTGTAGCTGGAGGTATTTGAGCGAAAGCACCGGTGGAATCTGATACGGAGCGGGGATAATCTTTTGGTGGTCGTGCAGGTGGTGCCATGTCCCGCTGAGAGCTGCTCGGTCGTTGTTGAGTTCTACCTGAAGTCGACTGGTACGTTGAGCCTTGTCTCATTCCCTGAGAAGGATCCTGTGGCAAAGGCTTTGATGTCGCTGGAATTGTATTATATTGAGAGGGAGCAGCTTCGGCGCCTTCAGTTCCTACTTTTGCGCGAACCTTGGCTTGACTAGCAATCATGGCATTTGCGGATCCCTCCGTAGAAGGCGGGCTGAGAGGAGGTACGGCCTCTCCTCTGACAGTTTGTCTCTGGGGAGCGACATATTCAACCTGTACAGTCCTTCTTTTTGGATCGCGAGGGGCTTTAGTTTTTTCAGCCTTCTGCTCTGGGTCAATCTTGCCTTGGTGGCTTAAGGCTCCTATGGAAGACAAATTGGATGGTTGGGTCTTAGCTGGTTCACGGACAGAGGCACTGCGGAACAGTTGCGGGGGTTCTTGCTGCTCTGAATTGACGGTAGTGTGTGCAATCTGGCCAACGGTCGTAGTGCTGCTTGTGACTTGGGCCACCACATGCGCGAAGTCACTCAGCCAACTGTGCCTGGCGACCTCAAAAAGATCTGCTCGCTGTCTTGGGTCAGGTACTAAGATCCTTCGAAGGAGATCCCGTGCGTGTGGGGTGACATATTCCGGGAATGTGAGAGGTGTTGTAGTAATGTACTTGTACAGTAGATTGATGTTGTCGCCCTCGGGATTCGCTGGATCGTCGTCAAAGGGAAGGTATCCCGCTAACATGGCGTACTATGACACGATTAGACGAGATACGACAAAAATGTCCTAGACTTCCTCCTTACCAGAATCACTCCGCAACTCCAAACATCGACTTTCCTACCAGTATACAGAGAATCAGTCACCACAAGCTCGGGAGCTGCGTAACACGGGCTGCCACAGCTGGTAGCCATCAGATCGCCCCTACGACTTCCGTTTTCCTGCATTCGGTCAAGATCCCTTCTCTTGACAAAATTCCGATCTGTCAAGTTTTCCTCAATCTCGTCCTCCAGTTCATCCTGGGGATCGAAGGTATTGGCAAATCCAAAATCTGTGATAACAATATTTCGATTTCGATCAAGGAGAAGATTCTCGAGCTTGAGATCTCGATGCACGATCCCTTTCTTGTGCAGGTACCCAACTCCAGAGACCAATTGAGCGAAGAGTTTCCGGGCAGTATTATCTTTGAGGTAGCGATGGGTCAAGATATAGTCGAAGAGCTCGCCACCAGACGCGTATTCCAGAATAATGCCAATGAATTGAGGGGTTTCGATCATTTCATGCAATCGGACGATGTTCGGGTGTTCGAGCCCTCGTAGGATATGTACTTCGCGGTAGATTTTGGGTAACCGACTTGGGTTGCCATTGAGAGTCTCTCGTCGGATCAGCTTGATTGCGACCTGGACCTCCCCTCCCTTTTTCCAGCCAAGTTTGACCTTCCCGAATTCTCCTTCCCCTAGTGTCTGTCCTAGTATGTATTCACCGAACTTTGTCTCTTTCCGGCGGCCGGTACTTCCTGAGCTGGCAGAGTAATCTTGCCGAGTTCGAGGAGTTGCTTTCGCGATATCTTCAGCCACAAGATTGTTGACCACTGCCAATCCAGGCACGGACTCTAATTGCCGTTCCTGAGCTCGCTTTATATCAACCGTTGGGTCGTCTACAACGACACGATTAATGATTTGGCTTTCATCCTTTATAGCTCTCGAAGATGGCGCTGCTGAAGCGACATGGCTGGCTGAGCGACTTTGTACAGCGGCAGGGGACGAGTGAGCACCAGGTTCGCGGGTGCTTATCGCGCGCTGCGGTCCTTCTGGCGAAGCTGGCCCTCTCCGTCGTGAGCGTGCGGCACTTGCAGCCGCGGATGTTGCCGCTGTATCATCCGCCACTTGTTGCTCTTCTCCGCTCAATTGATTCCTAATTGTACCCTCTTCCCTATTTCCGAGCTGCTGCACATCGTTCGTAATACGAGATGACGACGGCCTGTCACTGACGTCCTGTATGTTTCGTCTTGAAGAGACACTTCTGTCGGTGAGGGGAGCAGTGGAAGGTAGATTGGAATTTTGACCTCGTTGATTTGATGAAGTCCGTGGGGGAGGCGATATTGGCGGTCCACCTTGTTGCTGTTGCTGTGCTCGATAATCTCTTCTCCCCTGTTGCAAGGGCGGAGATGAGGCAGAAGCGGGTGCTGTGGGAGAAGGCCGGGTAGTGTCTACAATATCTTGACCACGAGGTGTGCTGGCGCTCGAAGGGAATGACCCTGCAGGCGACTGATATGTCGTTTGTTGGGGGATATCTGTGCCATTACCGCTTGGCCGCCGTGATGGCCGTCGAGAAGACTGCGGCGTGCCTCTGGGTTGCGGCTGACTTTGGCTTGGATCACCTGCATTTTGTACGTGCTGCGAATATTGATGTCGAGATGCCGAGGAAGGGTCTGACGCGTAGGTGCCAGGAGCCACTGGAGATTGTGTCTGCTGCGAAGCTACTTGCATCGTAGCCATCAACCGCTTTTGTACCTCCACTCACACTTCTAAGTCTCTCGTGGGTCTAGCGGAAAGCAGCCCCAAACTAAAAAGATCTATATCGGAGGTCGCGGCTCTCAGGATGGTGGACTCGATCGGCCAGAGCACTTTGACGAATAAGAGAAGCCGGGAAAGCTTGACAATGCTTAAAAATGTATCATTGGACTCGTAGAACGAGTCTACCTCCCAATCAATCCTAGGTGAGATCCTCGAATTCAAAGCCAGCTGTAAGCCTTGTGTAAGATGCCCGCTGGTTTGGAAGGTAGTTGGGGTTGGGAAAAGGGGGGCGAAGTAGTATCGAGTATTGTGTATTCTAGAGCTAGAGCGTCGTCGATATGAAGTTTATTATCAAGTTCTCTGACTTCGTCTGGTGTGACCCAACCAAGGACTGATTGGAGGGCCGGTAGGCCTCGAATGGACAGAAAGTGTGGGCGCAACTGGGATTTTGAAGGATCCAGCCACGTGTATAGAGCGTGCAGTAACTCAGCCGCGCAATTGATATTCCCCAAATGTCGATGTTGCTTCGAATGGAAGTAGAGGCTCAAACAAAGTCAAGGAAAAGCACAGTGAAGGAGCGTGAGAACGACGGATGGGAATGACGCTAGGTGGCTATCATCAGGAAAGGTTGACGCCGTTCGAGGCCTCGAAAAGCCGCTCGGCGGCCTGGCCTTATGAGGAGGAGGGTTTGGGCGGGGAGTGGGAGGTGATGTTGGCGGTGGTGAGGTTGCGAGTGCAGTTTCGAGTGGTCCTGCGTTGTCGCTTGTCGATCAATGGGGCAATTTCCTTTGAGCAGGGGTTTCAGGGAAGGCGTGGCGGCGTTTGACACTCTAAGTAACGCCCTAACTACCTATAAGTAAGGTAACTATGACTTATGGGGGCCAGACTCTGGGCCAAGTTTTGCTGCCTGAGGTTCGTTCGGCAAGCTCTGGTCTTTAAACTCGCTATATCTGTACTTTACAATGGCTGCCACCGGCTTTCTACTGATCGAAGGCTAGTGTTGTCAGTCCACAGGGCATATCATTCTATCTCCATCTTCTATTGGCTCAGCAGAGACAGGTTTTGCGTCATCAAGCGCGCAGGGCCGAATGATTGATGGCGTTATCGAATTAACCTATGAATAGATAAGAGCGCCTCCTGCTGCACGAAGAATGTGTTTCAGGTTCGATCCGGCAGCGTGTGAATTATGAATAGCCCGACGACGAAGATGAGAGTCGAGGTCAAACCAATATGTTTCATGCTTTCTTTCGGATCCTTGCAGCATCAAATCATGTCTCGGAGAGCTGCCGATTCTACGATTTACTCCAGGTTATGTATAGACGCTGGCATTGAATAGGTCTTTACGGAACCCCAATCAGGAAGTTCGTACCAATATGTTGGTGTAACAGGCCTTGAATGCTACACTTCATTCCCCATGAACAGTGTTCATGAAGAGAAGATTGACCACGACACTTTTCATGAGCCCAAAGGTTCGCCCAGACCACTCGACTTCGACGCTGGTGCATAGTTGCCGAAACCGACTTGCGTCCCAGACCCGGCTTGACCGCCAGAGGTCACTGAACTCAAGCTCTGATTTCCTACTGAGCCAGGCTGGTCATCAGGCATTGCTTCAGGAGGAATGGCTCCACCGTCTCCGCCACCAACCACGAGGTTTCCTCCACCCGGCGCTTTGCCGACCACCATGCCCTTTGCCACTGATCTAGGCTTCGATTTAGTCATTGCCGTCAGAAAGATTTTTGCATGACTTACTTGATGACAGCTCTGCGTGACACGCCGGCCGCGTCCACATAGACAAGACCTACGTTTTTCACGCCACCCGCAAGACCACCAGCAACATTTCTCGCATCTTCTCCGTATCGATGCCCAACTACTTGAGTTGCGGCACTGGAGCCAGATGCCAGTAGATTGCGAGAAGCATAATCAACACCGTCGGCAATGGTAGAGAACGCCATCATCGATTTGTTGAGGAGGCCTGGCTTGTACCCTTCTCTGTCGTGCTTCGATTTTTTCTGTTGCTCTCCCCGGCGAGCCAATGTCGCACCAAGGTTCTGTGCGTGCCTGGTAACCTGACCGACTGTTTTGGCAGACAAGCCTACGGCACCTTGTGTGACACTGTTCAGTTTTCGGACCCTTGCTTGTGTCGCAGGCGTGAAAGTCATGGGCTTGGGATTGGGCTTCGTTTTTTGAGCAAAATTATCTGCTCCTGCCGTCATCTGGTTTGCGAGCCATCCGGATCCTGTGACGATAAGGCGAGAGGCCACAGCGGCGTTCTGAACTAAAGTTGAGTCCTTGTACGCTGGATGCTTGGCCATCTTGAGGTATTCTTCTGATGCATTGGTTATATTGATCTGATTGCCCTCCCCTTCTTGAGGTAGCAGAATCTCGACAGGCCCTACGTCGATCAGTACAAACCTTGATCAATGCAGATAGTAAAGCATGGGTCTTACGCTTGTGGCCTGCTTTGACGTCCTTCCCTTCTACCACATTGAATCCCTCACCAAGCTCACCAACAACGGACCCGTCCTCTTCATCAATGAGAACAATATGACCATGGCCCCTGTCCTCGAATCCAGTACCGACGTAGCCCTCACCAGGAGCATATCGCGAGGGGTCATACTTCTTCTCGTCGCCTTTGGGGGGTTGGGCACGCTCCAGGAAAGCGGTGCATTGAGCAAGAATCGTCTCGAAAGTATCGATGTCTTCTTGTGTGACCCTGTCGGGTCCTGTGCCGATCTTGGGGAATTCAATGCGCGTAAAGACACCCTCGTGTCCTACGTCCCATCGTGGAATCAAGTAACTCCTTGGAGGCTTATGGAAGATCTGAGTGGTGGCCGGAAGTGAGATGTCAAGCTCGGGAGGGAGATGCAGGTGAAGGTAAAAGTCTTCTTCAGGTGCTGCACTAGACGGATTGGCAGACGAAAGGTCGGCGAAGGGAGACGAGGTGGGAACCATCAACAGTGACAATGTCTGCGGTCCAGACTGGCTAATTGGAGTCTCCTGACCATCCTGTATGTGGTATGCACTGATGTTCCCAACGCTGTAGAGCAGCCGTGGCTCATTGTGACCGGCCGACATGGCTATGGAGTTGGTAGTGGGGCAATGTGGGGTGGCCGTTTATGTTCACCGGCGACTGTCACCTGTTACTGTATTACCCTATACTTGAATCAGGTGTTAGCTCTGTGAATACACATCAAATTGTGAACGGTAGCAGCAGTTCAAGTGAGTGCCATGCTCACATTGTGGGATGTGGTGGAAGGAGCAATACGTAAGCGTGCCAAGCACTCGACACTCGTTTCCAAAATGGGATGATCTGTGGCTGTGCAGGGCCTTGCCTCGCATCTCTACTACTATGTACGGGTAGAACCATATGAAACAATACGCAACATAACCTTGGTGGTAAAGTGAAAATGCGATGTACTAGTACGCTCATGATAATGGTCTTTCGCCCTCGTGCTCACCATCTGACCTGTGCGGCCGCGAGATTCCCCCCAACTTTCCTTTCCCTAGGTGACAATGGTCTCTTCCTGATGGCGTCCACAACTGCCTGATTAAGAACCTTCAGAGATTTGGTATCTGGGCCCTAAAGTACCCAAGAGCTCAGCCCTAGAATATAGGGGTGGACCAGAAGGCGTAGACTCTTCTATCTCGTCCATTATTGCATACTTAATGCGTCTGTCAGAGTCACGCGATCTCGGTGTTTCCACATGGCAACGCGGCACATCGAAGCTGCTGAACGGGACCATGTAAATCAGGTGTAAGCATGGATGTCTTCACTCTAGCGGAGCAGTAGATTGGCGATGGGAGATCTGCCCCTGGCGCCGGAACCACGGTCGTCTTCCTCGCTTAATACTAACCCCTGTTAGCGCTATATTAAGTTCTTTGATCCCAACGAATGCTCACTTTCTTTCAAGACACCTTGCTCCTTCGTGAGCCATTGCTGCTAACAGCTACCTCTGTCGTTATTCCCAGCAGTTTAGGCGGGAGGCTAGGAGATATGGCTGTGCGGCATGACCAGCTTTTCGGCAATTGGACTACCAGGAAACAAATTGGTTTTCATCAGCCCCGTTCTTTGTCAATTCGGTTAAGAGCCAGTCTGACAGCTTGCAGTTGTCTCCGGGTCTATGATCCTTGCTGTGGCCTCCGTACACTCGTTGATACCGCCGGTGAGACAGTATACTCAATCGTTCTACAAGCTGCCGTACCCCAATGGCGAGGGAGAGTGTCTGCAAGGGGTCGACGATGTTCAATTTGTCCTGGGCTGGCTGGTCCTGATGACCGCGCTACGGGCAACAATCATCGAAAGTATATACCTACTCGTTACACGGTTCCGCATTGTCTCAAGCAAGGCACGCATGCGTTTTGCTGAGCAGGGTTTCCTGCTCTTATACTCCGGGACATCATTCTCGGTCGGCATGGTGAAAAGCTCCAACGCCTCCCGCGCGTACATTCTGCTAATATCACAACCCAGCACCTCCTCGTGACCTCTTCCTACTGGCTCAATTTCGAAGAGCTCTGGTCCACCTGGCCATCACGTCAAATATCCGGCGAGCTTAAATGGTACTACCTAGTACAACTCTCATTCTGGTTACAACAGCTACTGGCTATAAACTTGGAAAAGAGGCGAAAGGACTTTGCCCAAATGTTCACCCATCACGTGGTCACTAGCCTGCTGATGTACGTTGCCTACTCCTACCGCTGGACGAAGATTGGCAATGTGATATTGGTAATAATGGACGTGGTTGATATTTTGTTGCCAGTACGCAAGCGATGCACAAACCCTCCAGCCCCGTGCTTTCTGACCAAAGAGCTGACCCAAGATCTTAGTTGGCCAAGTTACTCAAATACTCCGGGTTCGAAACTGCATGTAATACAACGTTCGTCATCTTTTTGATCACCTGGCTCGTCGCGCGTCACGGCATCTATCTCTCCCTCTGCTGGTCCATTTACCGTGACGTGCCCCGTGTGATGCCGTTCGCTTGTTATAGCGGCGCCACAGAAGAATTGGAGACAGACGCGAATAAGTTGGGCAGCAAATGGCGGTATGCCGAGCCGTTTTTCGATCAAAAGGGCACAATCTGTCTGGACAGCAGTGTCAAATCAGTGTTCTTGGGCCTATTGCTCATGTTGCAGGTACTGAGTATTGTATGGTTCGGGATGATCATCAAGGTGGCATTGAGCTTGGTGAAGGGGGAAAGCGCGAATGATACCCGCAGTAGCGATGAAGACGAGGCTGGAGACGAGGAGGACGAAGAGGACGAAGAGGACGAAAAAGGGCAAAAAGAAAAGTTGAAGTGCGAGGAAGCTATCTCAAATGGCAAGCCACAACACCCGACCTTAGACGGCAAAGCACGAGCATCTGGCAGTGATTCACCTCCTCCGCGCCAGACGAGCCTTTTCCAGCGAGGTACAGGAATCAGGGTCCCCGGCTCACGGGATAGGAAGGAGTTGATTGGTAGAGTTGGATGCAACGGTTAAAACGAGAACGACGTGCTCCGTTGGGTGCGAGACAGGTGGCAAGGTGAAGTGCACCAACAAAGAAAAGCAGCCAGTAGTTGCAGCTGTTTCAAAATCATGATACCACATAGAAACCAGACGACTGTCATTCCAGCAATAACGAACGGACGAATCGTCGACCAGAACATCCTGCTAGCAATGACGATGTCGGAGCGCTATGAACCCACATACCTGCTTATTATACGTGAAAATGACAGCGATTACCATGTCCTATACGTAGAACCTGGCTTGATGTAAAACTGATTTCTCAGACCAACCAGTCAGAGTTATCCACAGCTTCTATGGTTGAAGTTGTTGTCGTCGCCAACAGTAGCCATCAAGCCCGAGGGGCAGCATCACCAAAATGCAAGGAACTCTTTAATTGAAGTCTACCTCTATCTGGTATATTCCTTTTGCAACAGTTTCGCAATCGTATTTAATTGGACATTGCTAGTCCCCTCATAAATCGCTCCAATCTTACTATCCCTAAACATCTTCTCCGCAATGCCCTCCCTCACAAACCCCATCCCACCCATCCATTCAATCGCCTGTCCGCTGACTCTTCCCGCCACTTGTGAAGAATAGAGCTTCGCCATAGCGGCATCCTGCACGAAATCGAGACCCGCTTCCTTCTTCCTCGAAGCGTTATATACGAGAGCGCGGGCGGCACATATTTCCGTATAGGCCTGGGCGAGCTGGTGTTGCATGCCCTGAAATTCGCCAACAAGCTGATGGAATTGCTTGCGGTCGTTCCATACGTATCCTGCGGCGTTTTCCCATGCGCCCAGGGCCAATCCGGTCATTTGAGCGGCGATACCTATCCTGCCTTCATTCAAAAGTCCTATGGCGTATTTATAACCCTGACCTTCTTCGCCCAGTAATTGATCTTTTGGTATCTCAACGTCGTCGAAGTTGATGACGCAGGTGCTGCTTGCTCTTATCCCGAGCTTTTTCTCCTTTTTCGCTATTGAGAAACCTTTTGCGCTCTTCTCGACCACGAACGCCGTGATTCCTTTATACCCCTTGCTGGGATCGAGGTTCGCGAAGACGATGAAGAAGTCTGCTTCGACGGAGTTGGTGATCCACATTTTCGATCCACTGATTCGATAACCATCTGTTGTCTTCTCCGCTTTAGTCCTTAGGGCGAAGGCATCAGAGCCCGATGCTGGTTCTGATAAGCAAAAGGAGCCCACGGTCTCTGTTGCCAGTCTAGGTAGCCATTTCCGCTTTGACTCATTGGTTCCGTATTTGATTATCGCTGTATTTACCAACGTATTGTGAACATCCACCAGCACGCTGACACTCGGGTCTACTCTGGCCAATTCCTCAATGCCGACTATACCAGCCGTAAAGTTCATTCCCGCACCGCCATATTCTTCGGGAATCTCAATTCCCATCAGCCCCTGTTCGAAGAGTTGTTCCACCAGGGCTGGGTCCATTGTCTCGGCTTCGTCCATTTCTCGCACTTTTGGTAGTATGGTCTCCGTAGCGAACTTGCGAATCGAGTCAGCCATCAAGGACTCGGTTTCCGAGAGGTGGGTTATTGGTGTTGGTGGGACCAAGGAGATGTCGACGGTGTCTGCGTGAAGACGGGGCACGGTAGTTGAGAGGGAGCGGAGACTGTATTTTCCAGTCAGAAAGAGCCCCATAATTTGAAAGTGCATGTAAGCGGGTGGACCACCATTGACGAGATTTGGGAGTGATTCTTAGGCATTTGGACGAGGTGCGAGAGGTCGTTCGGGCAAGTGGCTGCAGTGTTTTGGCAATAGCAGACATGGTGAATGCCGGCGAAAGGGCAGATTGTAAGGACCTGAGAGTGGCAGACAAATGCCTTTGAGAGGGAAACAGGAAGAGAGGGTGGGACGGTCGAGGGTGAAAGTAGAGAATGTGCAGAGTGGAAGAGACGCATCTGGATCCAGCCGCGTCCAAACCGACCTCGGCAACTCAGAGCCCGACGCCAGCCGCGGGAGTGAAAGGAGAAATCACTGTACCACTCTTTAATCCATCATATCATAGAATACATTACAACATCAATTTATCGGCCCGTCGTCAGTGCTAGGATCGTGACCCGGGGCTACCCTGTATCTTTGATTGCTGATACCGAACATCTACACCACTCTACTTGCTCGGACGCAAGCAGATCCAGAAATGAGTGATCATGAAATTCATAAATGCCAACGATGTGTTCATGGATCACTGCCAACAAGTGCCTGTTTTTACACTGAACAAGCCACAGAGATGCCTATAATATTCACTCGCCGTTCACTCAAGAGGCATCGTTATCCAGAGCGCCTGAGCATGCAGACCTATTGACTGCACTCCAGTTTTGCTTTCTCTCAAACAGCACCTTTACAGGAACACTAAACCATGGTAGTGATGTCGTGTCATGTTCAGTACAATTCGGCGTATGGCCAGCGCAGTCGCTCTGAAGGAAGTCAAGAGCGAACAGCAAAGCCCTGTGGGAGCGCTCCGAGGCCTTGTAGATTGTTGCTTTCCCGTATTACTGTTTTCCAAAACTTCGTTATTACAGTGATCTCGACTAATGATACAGAGACTGTCAACAAAAGCCTAGCTGCAACAATGGGGTTGGCGCTAATAAAAGCGAGAGGGCAACCTTCATGGTCTTAGAGCGCCAGGTTCTCGGGCATTGGACTGTTGTACTTGCGCAGACACGATACTCGAGAAGCGCCAGCGCTCGCGGCAACTCAGTGGCCTCAAGTGGCGAATATGGAGACTACAGAACGGTCAATGGAGGCTTGTGAGTTGACCCGCGGATTTTGAGTGAGGCGCATTAGCCCTTCATGCTTTTACCATGATCGAGATGTTAAGGTATCTTTGACGTTATGTCGCCAGCCCAAAGCATAAGCCGTGTCTGATCTAAGACCCATCACTGTGCGGTCCGCTACGCAAATCTGACAGGACACCCGTCTCTCGCTGACATGACTAGAGTCATCTTTTGTCTCTCCTTCGCTTCTTTCCGAATCCCTTGCCTGTGGTGGGACGAGTAGGCCTGCCAAGCCTGGGGTTGAGGCCGCTCAAATTGTCCAGCTCTGATCACTGGGAACGTTTGCAGTATCCGGACGACAGCATAAGATGTTTCCGTAAGGCCAAAGTCCTGACCAAGGCAGACCCTTGGGCCACCATTGAAAGGCAGATAGCCCCAGGCAGCATTGATCTCGTCGCGATGCATTGGTAGGTTTTCCTCCCACCTTTCAGGGCGAAAATCTTCAGCATCTTCTCCGTAGAGATCCTTCCGCCGATGCATAGCGTATATACAGAACGCAACATTATCGCCCTTTCGAACCAGTACCGGCGAGGAACCGTTGGCACCGCCACCTCTTGGTAGAACAGTAGTTCGGTGCACAGTGCGTGTGTTGACTGGCACCGACGGATAGAGACGGAGAGTCTCTTTGAGAACATTTGCCAGATATTGCATCTTCTTTAAATCTTCGCGCTTCAGGTCCTGGTTGCCTCCAGCGATTGTTTGGATTTCGTCCCGTAATTTTCTCAAGACCTTTGGATGTCGTGGCAAGAGGTAGCTGCGATGCGATCTTCATTAGCCGTCGCCAGAAACATGTTAGGATGAAATACTCACAAGGTCCAGGACAATAAACAGGCTGTTGTGTCTCTACCAGCCAGCAGTACGTTGACCAATTGATCGCGCAGTGAGTTTCGATCTTGGGAGTCTTGAGCGATCGCATCAATGAATACGTAGCGGCCAGCTTTCTCGTGATGAGCATTCGACTTGGTCCGTTCCTCGATGATGTTCTCGATGAATCGGTGTACGGACGTACAGGCTTCTCTGAAACGCTTCCCTCCAATGAGCCAGTAAAGGTCCAGATAACGGTAGCGTTGGACCACGAAGTCTTGTGCAATGTCGAAGTTCGCAGCAAACTGGAGGTCTTCACCCGATTGATTCGCTCGCAGACTGTACGTCGACTCCCCAAAGAGAAAGGCTGAAGTGGTGTCTAATGTGAAACGGAAGAAGAGCGGCTGCAAGTCTAGACTCTGGCTATTTCTCTTGATGCTGGCAATTAAGTCATCGACATGCTCACGAAATGTGTCGAGGTCCTGGTATTGCTGTCGAGCGAACTGGGGACGCAGCATTTCTCGACTGTGCTTCCATGCTGGCCCGTCTTGGGTGAAGATGCCATCTCCAAGTAACGGAAAGAATATCTGGCGCCGAAGGCCATACCCGAAGTCTGCCTTATGCTCAGCTCAAAAGTGTTTGTATGATCGGATCTCTCCCGAATGGGACACCTACCGTGAAAGCGTGATGAGAACATCGCTTCCAAGTTTGCTGGCTCTATCGTACCACTGAACGAGGTTTCCGAGTCAGCATTACTCTTTCTGGATTCGAACTGGGTCTGTAGGACAGGTCTGGCGAAACACTGCATGCATTGGGGAAGAAATGACCCGAAGATACGTACAACGCTGGGGTTCCTAAGAACCTTTGTTCTAACGTGTTCCCAACGTCTTGGAAGTGGAACAGGAAGAGCTCCATCAAACGATTGTTCTTATCGGCTTCAAAGATTTGCAAGAGGCGATCAATGCCCCATGGCCACCAGTTTCGAAGCCTAGGAGCAGGTTGACAGCCATGACTTTGGCCGAACCTTTGGTCCGCCTACCATCGTTCAGTGTCCTCCAACTACGCAATGGCAAAGACATCATCTGGGAAGGGCTAATTACCCATCAAAGCATACCTTACAGGCGACATACTTTGCAGCTCTTCGATAAATGAACCACGCCATAAGCAGGACGAGGAAAGCGCGCAACACAGATACCGTACTCTCGTTATAACCAATGCGATCAGGGAACATCTTGATGACGGCGCAAAAAGGTGAGAAGGTATTCACTTTGTATTGGTATTACAGAATCTTATATGAGGCACGAGAAAGAGCTACAGTGCCAATAGCAACTACCTCCATTTGGGTGCCTCGCGACATGAGATGGAACTCAATGGCAGGCGTGCGCCCTGCGAGACGTCAAAGATCCCCCCGATAAAGTAACCAATGGCACCTCGGCACCTTGCCGTGAGGAAAAATTGCCGCCCGGGGATGAAATGCCTGAGTCCTAGTGCGTGGACTAGCTCCTTAGTGGCTGGTGCCCGAGCAGACATTTTAGCAAACCCCTACGCGACGGTTTTGTTGGCCGTTCAGAACGGAGCAGATGAGATCTTCCCTCCATGTTGGCAATACAATATCTCAAGAAGGGAAGAAGACTCTAACGTTCGACCAAATTTGAAAGGCGGGGCTTTGATATGGCATGAAATCAATGAATAGCCCATCGGGCAATCACAAGCAAGGCTAGTACTATGTAACGAGTTAACGACAGACCGCGGGCGTCAACGTTCCATGACTCCTGCCGCTTTCCCATAGCCTTCTAGTACGCCGTCCTGCAGTCTCCAGCCTTCAGCTCTGGGCTACATCACCGCTGGCCTATCATACACAAGATCGAAGATGATCGTTGTGACTAGCAATAGGTCGTTCATCTAAGTGCCTTGGATAGCTAATTAAGTGTTGATGCTCCTACAGCTATCTCGTGCAAGTTGCGACTAGAGAAAATTCATGCATAAGAAGGGACGGCTTCACAAGATTGGTCCAGATGCTCCCATCCTTCCGACAACAAAAGCGCTAAGGCTTGCCTGCAGCCTCGTTGGTTGAGCATGGCAAACGATCGTGTGGACGCCAATGGGAGCCATTGCGCCCCGCTACTCCATAGGCGGCTGATGCATGAAGCTGCATGATCCTCCAGGGGATCCTGAACGCAATCTGCGTTAGATTGTAGCCAATCAGCGCGTAACAACGAGCTCATAATGGCTGTTGTATACCGAAAGCCACACCTCTCGTCATTTACTGAAGGTAACCTCCACCCTAATCAAGTCACAGCACCAATAATTGAATATATGGTATCCAAACATACTGCCATAAAGAATGGTCTAATTATGGGACTGAATCCGAAGATGCTACTCTCCGCGGGCTGAGACCCGGCAGACGACCACCTTGAGCAAGGCCTTGACCTCAAGTTGTCTCCACGAGTAGTTGCAGTCTTCAAAGTCTCAGGCAGCAGTCCTGCAAACGTCCCCAATGGATGCGTTCTCCATTGCGGTTGGGACGGTTGGGGTACTCGATGTCTGCCTTCGTCTGGTAAAATACATCAAGGATTTCGAGGATGCAGTCGCAGGAATTGATCAAGAACTTCGCGATCTATGCCGTAGCCTAGACGCTGTAGCGATAGTCGTCGGCTCTATTAGGGAAGCTTTTGGGGCCAAGTTGGCTCCATCCAGGACCGCAACTGATGTGGATCCTATCGACCAGCTTTGGAAGAATGCGGGTACGATACTTGGCGATTGTCAAACAAAGCTGCGAAAACTGGAACAACTTGTTGTGGCGATCAAAGGCGGAGAGAATCCGAAAGGTCCTAGCAAGTTCGATAGCTTCAAGAAGCAACTAAGGAAGCAATCAAAAGATGACGAATATGGTCGACTTCGCCGTGATCTCGATCAATTTCTACAGACACTTCAAACATTGCTGCAGATCATTGAATTGTACGAGCTCCATCTGACGGCAACTATACCTCTGCTTATCCAACACAGGTCATATGACTTAAGGTCTCAGGCCACAAGTGACCAGCTGTCTGACGACATTCGGACGCTGAATACAAAGATAGAGTCATTACACCCGCATTTAGAGATCTCCGAAGGTGTGAGTACCCATTAGCTTTTGATTCTCTGGGATCAAAGTCTGAACCACAAGCAGCTGCGTGATGCTGTGGACTCCGCAAAGGCTATGGTGCGATTGGCATCATCTAACAAGCACTTTGATATTCCACAAACTGTCAGTAGCATCTTTACTGGTAGAGAAGCGCAGATAGAGGAGCTTGGATCGGCCTTTCTGGCTCCGGCGCCCGAGGGGAAAAGCCAGATGCAGAGACGCTTCGTTATCTCAGGCTTGGGGGGTTCGGGCAAAACTCAATGGTGAGTACTTGTCAGAGTCATCAGATCTTTGTTGGGCCTCAACTCCAAGTCGCATCATATGCAGTGGGAGCCTACTCATCTGATATGTCATGTTATTCGAAAGCTGACTCTAAAGCTTGCGGTAGGTGCTGCAAATTTGCCCAAGATTATCGCAAGCAGTGGGTGAAATGACTCTCTTGATTTCAGCCATCCTGCAAGCTTACAAGTACTTGTAGTTTCTGGGGCGTCTACTGGATCGGCGCGAGTTCGGTAAAGAGAGCGAGCCAGACATATGCAAGACTTGCGAAGGAATATGGAGCTAGAGAGCCAAATGAGGCTGCGGCAAAGGACTGGTTGTCAAATTTAGAGGTTCCCTGGCTTCTAATAATTGACGATGCAGCAGCAGATGACTCGCAATTCCACCTCGAGTCATTATTCCCCAAAGGCGAGAGAGGCCATATATTGATTACAACAAGGGACGAAACTCATCGAATACACGGGACAGTAGGCTCCAAGTCCTTCATGTTCGGCAACCTCGACCGTGAGCCAGCAACTCAACTGCTGCTAAAAGCGGCCGACAAGCCCGCGCCTTGGGATTCACCAACTCTAGAGATGGCGTCGATAATCACGAAATTGTTGTACGTATTCGAGAATTCGCATTCCCCAAATACTGCTCAGCTTTAAGTTGCTATGGTCATGAGTCCTCAAATGGTGATACTGATGTTGGGCTGTCTTTTAGAGGGTACCTACCGCTCGCCCTCGTCTACGCAGGCAAAGCAATCGTGGAGGGCCTTTGTACAATGCAGGATTACGCAAAATATTACAAAACCAGTTTTGAGAGGATCGGCCAAGCCCAGAGCGACGCGGATCAGCAACCGGACCAGGATTACATGAATGTCTACTCTGGCTTCGAGATAGTGTATCTTGCCCTCGGAAGAAAACAAGACCGAGCTGCAAAGGATGCGCTGGAATTACTGAATATGTTTGCATTCATGAGTAATGGGGAAATTCGAGAGAGTATGCTCAAGCAGGCCGCCACCAATCCTGCAATGGAACAGGTGCAACAAGAGAAGGAAAGGCTCAAAGCCAAAATAAACAGCTCCTGGACACAAACCACCAAAGACCTGGGTATACGAGTGTTGGAATTCCTGCTCAAAGACCACACCAATCCTGTACTGCCCCAGGTTCTTTGTAACAATAAAAGGATGCAATTTGATCTATCTCGGCTGCGCAAAGCCTTGAGGGAGTTAAGCAAGAGATCGCTGATCATTCGGAATGCCGACAGTAAGAGCTATTCCCTGCATCCCGTCATTCATGTGTGGGTTCGTGAGAGGCCTGAGATGGTGCTAGACGAACCTAACGCGACAGAAAAATCGGTCGACACAATGGGAGAAGTCCCGGGAATAAAGCGTGCCAAGCCAGAAATGAGAATTGGACGGCAAGCGCTGTGGTGCGAAGCTGCAGCCACCGTTTTGGCTCAAGCCATCTTGTTACCGCCTTTAGGTGATCAAGAAGCAGACGAAGACCTACGGAGAGAGCTCTTACCTCACATCGAATATGTGCGGAAGCGGCAAGACGAGATCCGTATCCAGATTAGCCACAATCAAGGTTTGGGTAAATGGCTACCTGCTGTGCAGCCAATACTCACTCCAAGAGAAGCTCTACGATTCGCAAAATACAGCCGTGTCTATAGCCAAAGTGCGAATTACAAAGAATCGGAAAACTTGCTCTTAGTAGTGAGGGACTTCGTCTCCAGCAAGCGGGGGGCTGATCATCCTGTTACGATCAGGGTGCAGCTTGGATTAGCAGGAGCATATTTGGGCCAAGGCCGCGGTCCCGATGCCGCCAATTTGCTCGAAGAGGTCCTGAAAATTTGCACCAGGTCTTTCGGTGATGATGCCCAGCTAACGCTCCAGGTAATGGACCTTCTTGGAGAGAATCATTGGCAGCAAGGCCGAGTTCTGACGGCGAAAACCCTTCACGAGACTGCCATCGATCGGATGACTAGGACCCTTGGTGCCGAGCATGAAGATACCCTCAGAGCTATAACTCACCTCGGCCGCGTACATGATCGCTTCCTTCGATATCACGAGGCGAAAAGGTTGCATTCAACCGCTTGGGAGGGGATGAGGAAGGCTGATGTCCTCGGTCCGAATCATCATGATACCCTGACTGCCCAGGACAGCCTTGCCATGGCATATCTGTGCATTGGAGGAAATGCCAACCTTGAACTTGCATACCAACTCGAGACTGATATATTGAACAAACGGAAACAGAAGCTGGGAAAGGAACACCAGTGGACGCTGCATTCGGTACTGAACCTCTCTAGGATTAACTTCGCGCGAGGATTTAGTGATGAAGCCGAGAGGGGGCTACGCGCCGGTTTGATGGTGGCTCATAGAAATCTAGGCGCTGAACACTTTGGCACACTCTTTGGAGAGTCTCGATTGGGCCTAATGCTCATTTGCCAAAAACGTTACGCCGAGGCTGAAGAATTGCTGCTTAAGACGATCGAAACCTACAAGATAATGCCAGGTGGAAGAGAAGGAAGGCATCCTGACCGCCTATCGGCAATGTTTCACTTGGCGCATTGCTACAGATTACAGCAGAAATTTCAACCCGCAATCAATATATGCCATGAGATCATTTCCATAATGGAACAGATCGAGGGGAGATTACATCCATATATGAGATTATTTGAGCAAACAAGAGACGCCTTGAGCGATCCTAATGACAGGGGACGATCGTTGACTGATGAATGGATCTTCCGTTAAAAGAGAAGGTGTCAATGAGCGATAAAGTATCACGATATCGTCTCGAGCCTCTAAGGATTGGGTGCTGCGAGAGGCTCCGAGTGTCGAACTACTCCAGCAGCAATTTGCTGACAGGTACAAGGATTCTCCTCCTTCAATAGACGGAAATGAAAGGCAAGCACTGCGCTTGACAGATAGTTGAGCCACGATCAGCGATGAAGCGCGATCTCGATTTCGCTCATCAATCCACGGGTACCAGGTCAAGGTGAAGACCAAGTCTGAATCTGACGATGGAATCTCACGACACTTCACCTTCTCGAGAATTTTCCCACGAAGACACTGGAGCGGTAGTAGGAATACTGGAAGACTTCACTTGGTGGTCCTTCGGAGGGGAGAATCGATGCTACGATTCTCGCGGAATCTCTGTACTACGCTGCGGTCAAAGCTGCGATGACGGATTTTATTACTGTCGTGGTCGAAGGACAGCGGCGAAAGACCAGATTTGTGGTTTAACAGAGCACAAAGGTCACCAAACAACCTAAGGCCGTAGGGAACGTCTGAAATGTTAGAGGAAAACAGCAGGGTACCCCATCGCCTGCTGGGGGCGTACAATGTATGTCCGAGGTAGACGAGTATTGTTGAAATTCCCGGAGCAAATCCCTATGTACTATGCTGAGCTGAACTTTTGTATATACGAGTAATCTGGTTGAGTCACACGCTTTGATCCTAAAGTGGACTGCTGCGGAAAGGTTAGGAGGTTGAGCAGATTTTATAAGAAAATTCTTGAAAACTTGTTGCTCAGTACATTCCTCTTCTGAGACACTTTGCGACCTCGGGAAAGAATCCAAATATTGGGATCTAAAGATCGAGAATTCTCAATGAGGCATCGCTAGTCTCAGGGATTAGTATCACAGTGTTAATCGAACGAGGGTCGGTGGCAGAAGTCCCTG
>JAABUK010001829.1_pt1 | contig 39805 bp, 41 predicted proteins | sample 5559141 | NCBI WGS metagenome assembly JAABUK01 (sample SAMN10711869, study PRJNA513367) | rock metagenome | isolation source: Antarctica rocks | place: Antarctica: Victoria Land, Pudding Butte nord | collected 2016-01-03 | reverse complement strand
ACGAGAAGGAGAAGGCGAAGGAGGTATGGGATCAGAGGTGGGAGAGGGGTGGGGTGGCGGATGAGGAAGAGGCGATGTAGAGGTTTGTGAGCAGGGTGGCGATATTGAGGAGGTAGATGATCCCCGGGGGGGGGGGACGCCGCGGGCGAACAAGGTGGAGAAGTAGGCGGGGAGGTGTTTGCTGGTGGGGGGAAGGTGGGGAGTTCTTTGACTTCGAGATCACTCGAATCCTGGGTACAGCTCCTTGCGGAGGCTGTGAAATTGCCGAATTTCTCGCGACGCGGTAGGAGAAGTCAAAAGAGATAACCCAGAGAGCTGGCATCGAGCATGGCCGGGCACGAGGCGAGAAGGCAGAACTGATAGCAGAGGATGCCTTTAAGAGCGGCGATGGAAGATCTGCCCGCAGAGCTTACCTTCGAGCTTCAAACTACTTTCGTGCGAGCCAGTATATGATAAATGATCGACCACAGTCTCGAGACATTCGGGTTGTTCCTATTTTCTCAGAGGACTATCCTGAACTTTCTCTATGCCCTCAAGCGCCTTGATGGGCCTGTGAAGCACTTGGAAATCCCAAATGGGCGTCACAAGCTCCCGAGCTACCTCTACCTTCCGCCGGCAGCGAAGCGATTGCCAGGGGAAGGCTCCGGTAATAAACAACACTGGAGGTGGAGATTCCACTCAGGAAGAGCTATACTTCTTGGTGCCCGCAATCGGCCCTGATCTTGGCTATGCCGTTTTGACCTTTGAAGGGCCAGGTCAAGGCATCGTACTTCGGAGAGACGAGCTGTATCAACGTCCAGACTGGGAAGTCGTCACAAAGCCTGTTCTGGGCCATCTCTTCGAATACGCAAAAGCTCATCCAGAGCTTAATCTCGATCTTGACAGAGTAGCGATTGCAGGTTCTTCAATGGGTAGCTACTATGCCAACCGGGGTGCTTCAGATCCTCGTATCAAGGCATGCGTTGCGATGGATCCGTTCTATGATATGTGGGATTTAGCCATGGTCCGAATGCCCATGCTGTTCGTCAATGTCTGGCTCAGTGGGTGGATTAGCAATGGGCTTCTTGACGTCCTGGGTCTTCTGCAAAATCGGCTCAATTGGAGGAGCAGATGGGAATTCCAGTATTCGACATGGATATTCAACCTGAAGACACCTTCGCAACTGCTGTGCAAGATGCGTGAATACACTTTCCGGCTTGAAAATGGGGGCGAGTTCGTAGACCGCGTCAAGTGCCCGATGTTTATATCAGGAGCGGCGCACTCGATATATTTCAAGCCTGGGGTTGGGACAACGAAGCTATACGATAAGCTCACACATCTTAGAGAAGATCAAAAAGAGCTCTGGATCCCTTCAGTACCAGCTGATGGAGGGCTGCAGGCTAAAGTGGGTGCGTTTGGACTCTCGCAACAGCGGACTTTCAAGTTCTTGGATAAGCATTTTGGTATCGAGCGTCCACGTCTGATGGTGAAAGAGTAGGCCCATAGCTGGTGTGATGCTGTAAAGAGTACAACAGCATCGCTGAGTACACGCCAGGAATCAGCGGATGCCTGTCCACCGTGGCATTGCAATTGCTCGATTCGTGTTTTGTTTCTCGGCGACGGGTTGTAGGGCTGGAGGCTTGCCAAGAGATGAAAACGCCGTTAGCGTGTGCTGACTCAGCGCGTGGCCTGGCAAATATTCGTTAATTCGTGCCGAAGACTGTAGAGAAGGGAGCTATTTCGATGAAATACAAGCACAAAGATAAGCAGATGGCTGACGGGTTGATCAAGACACCGAAGCCGGACGAATATAGCAAATGGCGTAGCCTGATTGGGCCAATTCGAGGAGGAGAGCTAGATATGGATAGGGAGGATGATTGAGGAGCGCAGGAAGCCTCAACACCATGGTTTTCTATATCATTGCCTATTCAGGTCGACAGTGAGCTTCGTCTCCGCCGCTGCACTCGTGGGGGTGTGTGGTAGGTCCTCCTTGGCGGCTTACTCAGCAGAGGCCTAATTTCTTCTTCCTTGCCAGTTTGCGTAGATAGCTTCCTTCTGTATACACTCATTCATCACAATCACCTCAAAAGTGACGAAGCGCAGCAGCGGAGCGACCCGATGGACCCGATTATCTTCACACCGCGGCTGAAACTGACTCTCGTCACGAAAGCGGAAAGAGGAAGTCCGGAACTCGAGTGGTTTCATGAACTGCGCAGCAACGAAAAGGCTACGTGGTGGAGGTAAGACGTGCTCTTCGTTACTCCGTTCTGTTCATGTAGAGTTCCGTTCTTTGAGTTAGTTTCGCGACTGACTTTGTGAAGCATCTATGGCCAGGCGAAGTCCATCGAGGACACGGAGAAGGTCATGAAAGGTTGTCTGCCAACCAATGAAGGAGAAGAACACACATACAGAGTCGCCTATGCTGTGCACAAGGTCCTTGAGTCGATGAGCGGTTCTGTTGAAGGCGAGCCGCAACCCGCAGAACAAGGGAAAAATCCAACAGAATTTGTCGGCCTTGTGACTCTGACATCGTTGGATGCTGGCAGCCTTGCTTTGCCGGAGGATCTCACGTTATCGACTGCGGCCGCGACTACGACACTGACTGTCGAACTCGGATATCTGTTCTTGCCCATCGGATGGGGTAAAGGATACGCAACCGAGTCGGTGGGGGCAGCATTGGAGTCATGCAAGAGGGCGCGATCCTTTTGGACACCTTTCACGAAGCTTTACGTCAGGGCAATTGTGAATGAAGATAATCCAGCGAGCCTGCGAGTGATGGACAAGATTGGAATGACGAAACGTGGTGTTTATGATTGGACTGGGAAAGCTGTTTTCCTTGCTGGAGAATGGCAAGAGCGGAGTAGTATTCATATTTTTGGCATGCATCTGTTAGAGTGACGAAGGTGGGGTGTCAGCGGTGAGATTGTTCAACACCAGATCCCAGAGCGCTATGAACAGAGATGTCTTTGTGTGGGTGATCTGTCAAGCAGTGCAACCGAGGGATCTGGATCAGCAATCCGAGTGGCAGAAACTTAGAAGATGATTACAGATGGGTCCGTTGATCCTAGGGATATCCGTTGATCCAGACCGCAATTTGAAACCATTGAATTCACGTCTTGTTCATTTGTTCCTCCTCGCAGACGCGTTGCAGATATACCGGGCAGGTGATAATGAGTACAAACTGGGCATAGGCTAGGTGCCCCAGCTGGTGGCAATATGAAGGTCTGAGATCGAGGCAGTCTCACCCGGGGCATCCAAACGAGAGCCACATGCAGTCATCACTGGCCAATCCGAATAGGTATTCCGCCGAGCTGCATGCTTCTATTACTCCGCCGCCTTCGACCCAGCAGGCTAATGATACCGACTTTATTGATTTCGAGAGTGGTACACCGGCGATAACGTGAAGCCGTCAGGAGACCGGTAGAACATGCCTCTGATGGCACTATAGCAGGAGGACTGCCATAGGGCTGCTGAGTCACAGCTCGCCAGCGCAAGATCGAGGTAGTTATGACTCAGCAGCCACGTGACTCAGCAACCACGTGACTCAGCAACCACGTGACTCAGCAGCCACGTGACTCAGCAGCCACGTGAAGAGCTCTGCGCTGATTGGTATCTGAGAACGGAGTGCGGGGTAGCGATATTCAGACTCCTGGCTTTCGTGTTCCTGACAGCTGGCCCGGCCACGCTCTCTTCTCTGGCGTAACCTTCACCCAATCGGCAGCAGGTGTCAACGCTCTAAGATGATTGTGGCTGAATGACCACAGCTACAAGCTCGGTCGAGGTACCGAGGCAGCTGAGCAAGCGCGACGATGACCAACATAAAGGTGCGAGCTCCTCCCTCTGCCGTAGAAGGGCGCGTTGTTTCGCTTCAGGATCGCCAAACCAGCTTTCCTTTGCTGCTTCCTCTCCGATTCGCACCAGAATATCACACAGCTTTGGGCGGCGTCGGAAATGCGTGGCCTCGCTTTGCTCGTTGGCCCTCTGCTCCTTCTCTTGTCTTCGAGTACTCGGGCTCAGCACAACTCAAGCACCACCAATGGCTGCAATGATGGATATTACCCTGGGACGGACACTGTCATTTTTACAACTCCATATCCCTACGCTCAAGTCATCTCTGTAATTGGCTCCTTCAAGAACTTGACCTGGTCCGGCAACCCAGACAACACTGTCACTTTGAACGGCACCGACAACACTGTCGGCACCTCTCGAACATATGATATTGTTGGTGCGCACGTCATTGAAACCATCACCGTTTATGAGAAGCCACCCAATGGCCCCTACTACGAAGTCCACACCCTCGCAACACTCACAATCCCGAGCTACAATCTCAGCTTCTACGGCGACTATGACGCCACGAACGTGACACAGGTGTGCGGTGGCAAGGCCAGCGAATTCAGCTTCACTATCAACTTCTGCGCAACCAACGCTACACTGGCGGCTGCGGTTCTGCATCAGATTCATCTGACGGATGCGCAGACGGTGGGTGTATTTCTGGGTGGAAATAACTTCACCAGCTGCGATGCTATAGGGTCGAAGAATGGGAGTTCGAATGCAACGCCTACGTCTTCGGGGTCGATGACAAGCTCGACTCCGGCAATGTACACGGGTGCTGCTGGGAAGGCTCTTGCGTCTGTTTCCCAGTTGATGGCTGGTGTATTTGTCGCGGGTATCTCTGCTCTCCTCTGAAATCATAGAGTTAGTCGCATTAGCTCAGCGATATAATTGTACATAATAGATCCGTATTGAGTGAGAAGACCGTGAAATCTATCCACCAAAACCTCTGAGAGGTCTCGGCACGCCTGCCCAGCCTTGCAATTCTACCGAGAACATACCGGTGACTCCTACTAAAGCAACGGTTTCTCTAGATTCTTTATTATCACGAAAAACTCGGCCACTAGGATCACACCAGAGCACTCCGATGTCTCGTCTTTGGAACAACTAGTCCCATAAAACAGAAAACATATCATATCTTGCTGTGGACGGACCTCTGCCTTCCAGCTGAACAGGCGAAAAGATTTTGCTTCGCCCCTTCACTTGCTAGCTAATGGCCCTGTCATATTTGAGCATTAAAGCGAGCTGGGGCTGTGCGAACGATCGGCAGCAACCCTCAGTGCATTTCAATTCCTTCTTCACAGAAGGGAGAAAGTCGGTGGCGCTCTTAACCATAAATGAGCAGCACCCAAACAGTCATCGTAATATCTACCTTCCGAGATTTATGCTTGACCTTCGCTGACCTTGAGGACCATTTGTTCGCGCTATGGCGTATACATATGAGACCCTGGACACGCAATCGATCCGTCTCCTGAGACTGTTATCTGGAAACGAAGACGATATCATCCAATGCTCTATTCTGCCATGCACCTTACGTGATGCTGATCGTCTGGGTTATTGCGCTTTGTCCTATACTTGGGGAACTCCTGGACACTACGCCTCTATCCAACTTGAAGACTTCTCACTTCCTGTACAAGCAAATCCGTACGCTTTTCTCAAAGTCTTACGGCTCCAGCTGGCTCCTCCGCTGATTTGGGTGGACGCTGTTTGTATCAACTAGAGAAACTTCCAGGAAAAGAAGGTCCAGGTGCCATTGATGCAGAAGATATACAGTCGTGCAACTCAAGTCCTGATATGGTTAGGACCCCATCCTGATGGCAGCGAGCTTTTGTTCTATTTCTGCAACCAACCGTAAAGGCCACCACCGGGCCACGAAGTATATCTTCAAACCAAGACCCGAGAACGCCCTGATGGCATATATGCAAGTGATGTGATAAGTGATGCAGTCGAGCCTTTGGTGTATCGCGAGTACTGGCAACATTTAAGGGTCGTTCAAGAACTTCTACTAGCCCGCGATATTACCATTCATTGTGGTAATATCAGCACTTCCTGGAGGTCATTGATTGCGGCGCGGGACTGGTTAGAAAATCACCGGCCTGTTGTTATAAACGACTGGTCCGACAATCCTTTCGAGCAGACACATACGACGCTTTTGATGACCTTTGCAAGCAACCTAAAAGAAAAGAGCGATCCACCTTGGAATTCTGCGTATTCAGCTTTGGAGGCCGGAAATGCACTGACCCTCGTGATCTAAGTCTATGGCCTGCTTGGCATTGCGTCCGATAGCGAAAATGTACAAGGAATTCCAGTGGACTGCTCCATCGACCTCGGAGAGTTGTTGTCCAGAGTCTTGAGCCTTTATCCTTCAAGAGCCCCGATTCATTTCTGTTTATGCCTCTTGAAAGCGCTGACTACTGGCCATAAAGATTTTTTATCATGGGCTTGGGGTGTGGTCGCTCGAGTTGGTCCACCTCTGGGTAAGCTTAATCTTACAGCACCCTGCTTTCCGTGTCAGCTGCGATACTCTGGGCTGCTTGAGTACGACTTGCAAGACGAACTGGACAAGTCAGCAAAGTTCCAGCCTGGGCTAGACGAATCCACAATGGATCCCAGACTCTGAAAATCTGCCAAGGACATAAAGCAAGAGCGGCAAGATCAAATGCAGTAAAAGCGGGATGACTACACTTCAGCTATGTGCGAGCACAGAATGTCTAGGTTCTATTCTAAGTCAATTGAAGAGTGCGGGGAATACGACGTGGACTTCTCGACCAAAGCACCGGTCAAGACTGGGGATGCGGTATACCAATTATCTCCCGCAACAGCAGCCCTAATCTACCGAAAGACCAACCCAACAGCGGACACTTTCATCGGCTCCGCTGTCGATACACGTCACCTTCACCAATCCCCTCATCACTGGAGAAGTAGTGTATAGAGGACATAGACAGCTATGCAAGACCCTGGTTCTTACGCAGATGTACGAGACAACCTTGGAGACGACGACACTTGCGGCTCTTGTTTTACGGATGGCAATCAGCGGAAGTTATAGATCTCTGAGGCAAGGGATGAGGTAGGTAAGCAAGACCCAGAGCTAGAAAAGTTTGTGCACTGAATTGGTGATGGATGCCGAGGGTTTTTCGTTCATGTTAGGTACAGGTTCGACCTATCAACGTACGTAGGAGGTTTGTCGTTGTGGTGGTGTCCTTTCAACCTGAGTCGGTTCGGCCTGCTTAAGAGATAGAAAAAGCATCAGCATTTGGCTTGCCTCTTTAGACCTCTTCACCTTGCGTGTCGAAACAAAACAGCCATACAGCGGAAGCCTCTGATGATCTACGGACCCTCCAAGACCTCATCTCATGCCGTTCCGGCGCGGCAAAGTTCTGGCATAGTCCAAACTGCGTGCAACCTCGCTTTTATTGCTGAACATGTGCGGCAGGACTCTGGTCACCCAACAATGCCGTTTCGTACAGCCAGACAAGAAGATGGCGTTGGCTTGGTCGACTCTCCACTATCTGCGTGTATCATCGATGATAGTGCTCTATAGACGCAAAACCTGTGTATCTCTTGCCAAAAGATAGTGATTGCTTCATTTAAAGCAGGTGGCACAGGCATTTGTTGGCTGACCTTCTAGGAGACGGTCACGCATGCCACACTGCACATCTCAGAACCAGTCGTCCCGGTATCGGAAGAAGGCAAACACTCAACTGATGAGTGCATCACAAGAGATGCTGCGCTTCTCACTTGGGCGGTTTCTGCGGCTTTCGAGGAGGACTGAGGACATCATATACCTTATTAATGCCAATGGCCTCCGCTTGGTTTAGCACAGGCAGTCACATCCTCGGCCTATGATTATATGTTAAGCAGCCTGCGCCTTAGGCCCTTCGGCCTGTCATCGATCACATTATTCTCAAGAGGCTTCTACAATCGGCTGTAGACAATCAATTCAATCAATTCGCATTGCATTTCTACTTGATGCTAGACAATCTTTAACAACGATCGAAGAGCTAGAACAGTCGTATGCCGTCTCCCCAAGATCCAATCGTTGCAGCATATCGTCCTCCTGACTCCTTTGCGAAGTTTTGGTCGTCGACTAATGGACGTCAAGTCCACAGTCAGACCTCAGCAAGATACCATCTTGCAACGAACCCCAACCCCATGAACCGGGGAAATGGTCAAACACCTAATATCTTCAGCTTTCGACATCTGGACATCATCATCCCACTCGCCGACCCCTGATGACTGCAGGATAATACCTGACGCTGTGTCTGACATCTGACCAACTAGTCCGTCCCCAATCTCCTCCAAGCACAGGAACTTTCTCCACCAAGACACTAGCTTTCTTCCTTAAATACCCGCGCATTCCTTTTGGACTCTATAAAATTCGGAACCACCCGAGCGCAACAGCTCCGGCAGTGCAGAGTTTCGAATGGAGCTGGACCATTGTGGCAATCAGAGCGTGTGAACGCCGCAATCTTAAAAACGAAAGATGAAGACGAAGACGAAGAAGAAGAAGAAGAAGAAGAAGAAGAAGAAGAAGAAGAAGAAGAAGAAGAAGAAGAAGAAGAAGAAGAAGAAGAAGAAGAAAAAAAACACATTCAACTAGCCTTGTGAATGACGTCCATGACATAATATACAAAAGCATAATTACCAGTCGCGCAGTCGAGGCTAACTTACCCGGCATGATCGGTAGATAAGGTCCACATCAGATTCCATTAACCAACTAACCAGGTCTCTTGCCCCTTCGTCCTGACTTTGAGACGAAACAAGGGCAGGCAGGAAGGAGTCTCTCGCCCTCTCGCCTTGCTCTCCGTCCCCCCCCCCTCTTTCAGAGGATGATAACCCATTCAAGAGGGAATGAAACAGCCATGGCGAATACGGGATCTGGCAACATTGAATCACCGCACCAACTAGTTAACTAGTTAGAGATGAGAGGAGAGTCGAGAAAGAGGTCCCCAAAGCGGCGGCGGCGGCTTCATCCCTCCTTGCAACGGTAAAGAAGAGAGGGGGGGGGAGGGGGCAACCTCTCTATCTGTAAGTACGGTAGGTCTAGGAGGGAACTCGGGACGGGGAAGTTCAAGAGAGGAGGTTGTGTGATAAGAGTCGACGAGTGTGCTTATATTTTGCAGTTACGGATCGTGTGTATCTAGAATTGTTCATATCATTTTTTGATACAGAATATTGTTGTCTGTGTTTGCAGGAAGAAATCAAAGGATGGAAGGGTACTCTGGATTGTGTTTACAGCATGTCTAATAATCGTTACATGGATGTAGAAGGGAAAGAAAAGATTAATAAATTGCTGCTAGAGAAGGGAAAAGCATCTAGCAGAACGTGATTGATTTATTTGGGTAACCAACTACCTCAGATCCCATGGAACAAGCTCATTTGAAGTTCAAGCGCTCTGCCATTGTTAGAAAAGGAAGCTTGGGTTACCAGAAAATCCAACAGCCAGTCAAGTACTTCGTCACCCTGGCCTCTATATTCAATCATCCTCCTTCCGCTCCGCAAAATCAGACGGACGAAGCAGCCTGCCATCCAATATCGTCCCCATATGAGTCTTGTCGATTCCCTCGCAATTCCTGCGAATCTTCGTCATGAGCACCTTCAGGAATTTGACAGGACTGGAACTGAACCTAGAGCTGGACGCTCCGCAGCCACTGCCACCCCGCATGATGAAGCCGTCGGCAGCGACAACGCAGCCCTCCTCAGTCTTCTCCGACGCGAGGCCGAGGAAGGCGCACACCTCGATGTACTCCCTGAACGAGCCGAGGTACAGCTGCCCGGCAAACAGATTCAGCTGCACAACAAGAGGGCGAGGCAGGGCCCACATTCCTGACCGCGCAGGGACGGTATACAAGTCCAGCCCATCCAGCGCGCGGAAGCCCAGGTTCGGCCGCGGCGCGTAGAGGTGCAGCGTCACGGCCTTGAATTTTCTGATGTCTGGCAGGAGCCCATGCGCCTCGTATGGGCTGATGATCATCATGCGCTTGACGGTGTTGTTGCTGGAGGCGCTGCCACCAGTGCTCGTGAGGATCCACTGCACCGTAGGTGATCAAGGAGCATTTCCATGATGTCAGCTCCCTTCGACTGCAAGTAGTATTCCTTTCCCCAGTCCTTCAAAGAGAGGAGGCTCTCTTGCAGGTCCTCGACGTAGTTCTTTCCGTACTTGGAGCTGGCTTGAGCCTCGAGACGCTCTATCAGTGCAACGAGACTGGGGGTTGTCTGGTCCGCACCAGTGGAGGTTGACAAAAGGTCGGCCAAGTTCTCTGTACCACGGGGCAATACGGAGGGCGCTGAACAAGCTAAAACATCATCGATACAGATGAAGCCATGTCTCCTCCGGAGATTCCATGTTGGGATGGTAAATGAGGACGAAGGCATCTCCACTGGATTAACCGTTCGGCGCCAGAGTGTCTCCCCGACCTGACCAAGATACTCGTAAAAACGGTGATTGTCGAACCAGATCTTGAACTTCCGCTTCGCACCTCCCATGGCTTGGCCCATATCCATATACGTGCGGCAATCGACAGAGCTATCATCAATAGGGGTAGTGGGAATCTCACATGGCCACTGAGCTTCCAGTGCGTTCATAAGTCTGTCAAGAGCAAGGTCTTGATGACTCTGGAACTGACGTTGTCGGCGCTCCTTGAATGCATTCGTGGATTCCCAGGAACAAGACGAGAGCTTTGCCTCAGGGCAACTATGAAATGGGAGAAGAGCCGTCCGGAAAATCTTGCGTAGTTCAGGCTTGTTCACTGCAGCGCCTTGAGATAGGAAGAAGGAATCGATCCACGGCGCGGAAATCTGAGCCGTCTCGGGCACCGCGAAGAATGAGGCAAGTGTCTGAACAATCTTCATATCGGCGTTTTTGGCGAAAGCCAGCGTGGAGAGCCAGATCATCAGGCGGAACTTGTCAAACCGGGGGTGTGCTTGACTGAACGTTTGATGAAGAGTACTCCAATACTTAGAGAGAAATTCGGTCGAGTCTAAGAGCAACCCAGCGTCATACTTTATGTCGGAGGATTGTAGTGAATGGCTTGGGCCAAATATTTTGGGGGTTCCCGAGAGGAATTCCCAGAGATGGGCTCCCATATCGGATGGAATAACATAGTGAAGGTTCTTACGTCCATGGTATATGACGCTCGACATTATAAAAGCTTGGAACCCTCGTGCTGAGTTCTGGTCTCGATCCCTGGCTAAGTATGTGGTATCGTGCTCTACGGTGTGATCCTCGGCACCGAAGCCCGAGACGCGAAACGTGGATGACCGGATACAATCGCGTTCCAATAAGTCCAAGTCAACGTGATTCAGATCTGGTGGTTGGACATATGATTCTGGGTGAAATATTCTTGCCTTCTCCGCCTGGTCAAATATGGATTTGACACATTTGTAAAATGCGCTGTGCTGGGCCAGAAAACCGAGTCTTGGTGACCACTTCACCGTTTGCATAACGCGTTCGTTGGCCGGATAGTAGCTTCTTTCTGGGGTCAGATGGGCGATTCGACCGAGAATCTCGACGTTTTCCTGTGCTAATCGATCAAATGATCTGACAGCAGCAGAGTTCAGGATCGAAAGCGCCTGCTCTGTCCCAGTTCTTTGTGTGAGTAAATCGGGCAAGCAAAAAGAAGTGAGAGCGTGCAGATAACACAAAAGTAACTTGCTCTGCAAACTCCCATTGTCGACTAATCTGCCAATCTGGTCGTCTACAGAGTATGCGTGAGCTTTGGCGGTAGAGTCTTTGTCAATGATGACACGAACATGATCGCTGTTCTTTTCATACCATACACGCCCATCTGGCACAACAACAAGGCGGTTACCATCATTCTCGTGTTTCAGCATGAGTTTGTTGCAAAGGCCAACAAGGGTACCAAGCGACTGATCTGTGTCGATGGACATTCCGCGGAATTGCCTGGAGTGGATTGATGATGCCCCCGACTTGAGATGAAATCCCAGCTGGAGCCTGGGAAGCTCAACCTGCAACCGTAATGAAGAGTGGTCAAAGATGATGTGTATCCGGAGCGGATCTTCGAGGGGAGAAAGTATGCCGGATAGCACTTCCGTAGTCTTGCTCTTGACGCTGACCAAAGAAATTCCATCCTTCATCAGATGCCACTTGGAATCGGCTCTAGCTCTGGTCAATCTCCAGTTGTCCGGAGATGAGGTCCAAGGATCCTCGATAGGACGAAATTCCAGGCAGTCATCAGTGATGTCGTACCAATGAACAAACTCGTCGACGAAAGCTACAGGAAACTTCCCACGCAAAACCCTGGAAGGAATTAGTTCGCATTTTCGATCATCTTTCACGGCTTGAACCAGAAGATCGTATTCGGGTGAGTCGAGGGTGCCAGAAATGGGGTTGATGCCGAAGTGAACTGTATACCCAGCATACTCCTTCTTTCCAGAAAATTGCATGCCTTGGACGGCAGTAGGCATAACCTCCAGAGAAGAATGGCCAAACAGAGTGTGATAGGTTGGGTGATATTCGTACTTTGAAGGCAGACGAGCCAATGGAAGGCCGTTCACGAGAAGCTCGCCGGTCAAGAGATTAAAATGGACCCAAAGTGGATCACGGTTACCTTGAGGTGCTGTTTGGCTGACAAGCCAATGGTCAGCTTGTTCTGAGACCGCTTGCCAGCCGTCTCCTGCCTGATAGGCGGACCAAGACTTCTTTATGGCATCGTCCAGGGATCGACTCCTAGTTTCCAGAATTCCTTTCGCCAGAATGGGATAGCTGCGGTGTGAGAGCCACCTCCAACGTCGGTGCAGTATAGGAATCATGGGATCGCAGGTCTCCGAGACAGTGTAATTTCCTTCTTGGATGACGGTGGAGCATTGGATGAAGACTGAAGCATCTTCCGGCAATTCCAGTGTGTCTTCCAGATATCTTTCATCAACATTGAAAGAATCGACACAGATCAAAGCAATCTCGACAGCCTTGAAAATTAAGTCCATTCTCTGGCCGTCATTGATTGCCTTATGCGCCTTGCCTCTGAGAAGATTGACCCAACCGAAAGCAACAAGTCGAACACCTGCCAGATAAACTAAACACCCGTCTTTAATTTGCTCTGCGGAGGTCAGCGACAGCAACCGCGTAGCCAAGGAGATGAAGGTGCTGAGTGCTTGGGAAGACTCCCAGTTCTCCTTGACTCTCTGTGAAGCCTCATGGAGGCTTATTAAGAGAGCATTGGCAAAATTCTCGTCGTCCACGATTTCGTGACCTGCTCTGAGGACATTGCCGTTACTGGATGGCCCAGCTTGATAGATGGACTGGAGAATCACAAGGCCGGTCTCCACATTCTTGAAATCAACGGATGGCACAGAGAGCTGCAATAATACATTCTGCCACTGAACCCGGTAGCCAAGAGGAATGGTACTTAATGCCTTGTACTCGTCGAGTGACATGTGATCAGGACAGTCAGACTGGCTAGCTATGACAGTGTTAGGTGATAGCCCGCTGGACATTGTAGCTGGGCGAAAGAGAAACTGCTGGAGGGATGATGACTCCGCTGGTAGCTTGTAGGTGGAAAGCTTTGGAATCTCGTCTGTGACATGGAAGTCGTCGACAAAAGAACACGTTCTAGTGTCATGATATTGATACCTCAGCCCATTTTCAAGGCAAATATCGCTTTCGGTAGTGATGGCAATGGACTTATTGCAACGGTGCGTAACTTCATGGGGTTTGCTTTGCGACAAGAGGCCAATACGCTGCGTCGAGCTGAATGGAGTGAAGAAGGACGAAAGTCCCTTATAGTTTTGCAGAGGGTAACTTGCTCGCGGCATCTCTATCGACAAGTATTTAGCCTTCAGGACATCAAGCAGAAGGAACACAGTTGTGTCGCGCCAACGACCAAATGAGGGAGGTACTTTGAGTTCGAAAACTGTCGATCGTGCTTCCAAGGCGTTGCTCGGCAGTGGCCATTCATGAATTCGGATATCCAGGGAGGCTGCTCGGGATTTGTAGCCACACTTCTTGCAACTGCTGCTGTGGCAGTGTTGGCGGAAATCATTGTACGAATCGACGATGACTTCATGGTATTCGCACTCGCTCTGATCGTGAAGTCGCATTAGAGACTTGTACTCCTCCTTCTTCAGGCGAAGCTCGTTGCTCTTTTCATGTCTGACTTGAGTTGCTCGACTTTCGATCTTTTCAAGTAAATTTTGATGCTCAGGGGACTGGTCGAAGTAGATTACGGAGAAGCAAGTTTGAAGACCAAAGTCCCGAAAGATACATGGGGCTCGAAACCTAGCACGGGCTCGACGGCGCTTGAGATAATTCTCTGCACGAAGCAGTCTTTCCATCTGGCACCTGAAAGGCAGTGCTAGAGATTGAAGGAGTTTTTGTGGGATGCCTGGATCATATTCCCTAAGAAGTTCGCAAACGTGAGTTGCAGATTCATCACAGGAAATCCAGAGTTCAAGGATGGTGAGCAGCATTATGGAAGTAGCCTCAGGGTTACCAGAGTACAAGAGACATGCAACACCATGGTAACTCTGAATCAAGTCACCTAATTTACCGCAGGTGCCAGTATTCCACTTGTGGAGTTCCAACCACTGACGGAGATCTGAGGCAACCCAGGCCTCGAAAGCCCTTAGGTTGAATGCCATATAGTCTGGAGTCGAGGAGCCAAGATAGGTCGGAAGTTCTTCGGCTTGATACTTGATAAGGGCAGATGCCGGCTGAAAGGCAATGGAGCTTTTGTTGTTCTCCCGCTTGGCCATCGACTCGATGTATCCATCTAGTGCGGGGAGAGTGCTGAAAACATCCTGACCAAAATCCAGGCCTTCAAGACGCGATAGATCATAGCGAGGCCCGGCTTGTTCCACGATCTTCGACCATCTTGCATGAATGAGTTTATCGGTGTTCTGCATGACATTTTGGACGAATTTAAGTCCAGGTTCGTCGACAGATGAATCAAGTTTGAGCAAGCGACGAGCAAGTTTGGCATTCATCGCGTACATAACGTCGCTGGAAAGAGACCTCTGGTGAGATAGCTCTATAACATGGCTCATGAGAAACACCATAAACGTCTTGTAGAGGTCTCCTGATAACTTCGATAGAATTGTCAACCTGAAAAAGATGAGCTGCATGGCGACGCGGACAAGCAACCACATTGGGGACCTTCGCCACGGCAGCAGACTGTCAAACCACATGACTTCTTCGCGGGTATTCTTCCAGAGGCGGGACACATCCACAGGTTCACCAACAGACCCTAAGAACCCCATGAAAAGCTCCGTAACTATGTTTGGATGTGTTGTGTCCCGATCCTCGTCGTGCATTCGGCCGGCCTTTCTCGCTTTGGACTTTGTTTCCACAGCAGGCTGATGACTCATTTTGGCAAGCGTATGTGCCATCGTAGCTTGGAACCCAGGTTGTTCGAAGGTGCCGATGCTCAGAGAGAAGGCGGGTCCTGGAAAGGACCGCCGGAGTCTGCCCTTGGTGGTGACGACTGGTTGGTTGAGAGGAGACAGCTCAAATACCTCGACGTGAATAGAGTCGTTAATCTTGCTGATCATTACACCAGCATTCTGGGCGCGTATGTGAAGCGGAATTGTTCCACCTTTGGCAAGTTAGATGGAATGATAAAAGTCGCAAGGATCGTGGGACATGTGCTTTACCTTTCTTGCATAGATCTCTCAGAGCACTTGCAAGCTTCTCTTCGCTGACAGCACACACAGTGCCGAAGGAGTCGTGCACAGTCCTCAGATTGGTGACCATAGCAATAACCGAGTCGATGATACCATTCTGATCGTACGTAACGCAGTCCTTGAATTTCAAAAGAACGTCGACGGTGGTATCTAGCAGGATCATTTCGTACACCGAGTCGAAGTCATCTTGGTGGGGGAGTTTGGGTGGGAGGAATATGTGACGAATCAAGTATATGATCGCCCCGGAAGACAGCTGGTTGCTCGATTTTCCATTCATTGCGGTGGTCGTGGTGAACAGCAAGTCCAATTTGACAGTTATGACGGAACGCGAGTGGACTGGTGAAGGAGGAACACTCAAGGGTTAGTGTCGGTGCTGGAGTGACTGAGGCTCTGGGTGATGATTCTGACAGACTGTACTTTGTATGGCTAGAATCCAGGAAAAGCGACCTGACCAGCAAGACGAGCAGCCTGATCGTCAAATGTATGTCGTCTAGACTGCATCATACGGAAAGAGGTGAGCGATCTCAACTCGCGCAGATCTGGCACGTTTGCTGCCGGCCCAGCTTCCGAAGGGACGAAGATGCAGGCAGCCAGCAGCTGATCCTCTGAATGGTGGCCGTCATCTCACCGCAGGCTCCCGGAAGCCCTCCATTGCCTCCCTCACATGGTGATCACGGTCGGTTGCCGGATCTTCGTTTAAGAGGACAGTTGAAGACCCGGCGAAAGACAGACTAAAGAAAAGGCAGCAGAAGACAAAGAAGCCCAGAAAACCACTAACAGAGAAGCCGAAAAGACTGCTAAGCATGCCATGAGGCTTGTAATTAACAAAATGCGCTTTGAATTCAATGTCGTCAAGTAGATAGTTGGGATAGAGTAGTGGTTGTAAATAAGGCATTACGCAGCCGGCCGCGCTACTAGGGTAGTCGGCTTAGCGGGACCAGTAGATAGGTATGTTGATGCTATAGTAACTTAAGCCCGCGAAACGTACTCGTACACATACATCGCAGGCCGCGAAGCATGCAAGATGAAGCAAGAATAAATCAAGGTCAAGCCAGAACAAAAGTTTGGAGGGACCTACAAGGGAGTTACTTTGTATCTTTCTCCTTCACCAATCTAGATACTGTCCAGATGAAGTATGTCTGAATCTGTCTCATTCGACCCACAACGCCATGCGCTGAATGAAGAAAGCTTTCTCTCCACAACTATGGTACAGAAGAAGAGAAGGAGAAGTCGAGAGTGCAATCTCCAGAATCAAGATTCCCTCCCACCAGTGGGCCAAAATCCCATGCTATTCTTTCACTCCAAATTTCAAACCACCGTCCCAAAAGCCGGAATAAGCACCTGCACCAACCAAAAGCTAAACACCAACTTCGGCCCCGTCATCAGCATCTTCGGCGTCAAGCCCTTAAAGAAACTAGTGACACCCTCATTCTTCATCATACTGCCCACGATCCGAAACCCACTCTCGGGGTGTTCGAAGTTCCGATTTTGAATCCTCGTCTTAATGACATCTAGGGGCGCGGAGACAATCAACGAAGCCGAGGCGCCGCATATAGAGGCGACGAAATTCTGCGACCAGCTCGCAGCATTGTAGTCTTGTAGCTTGAAGATCTTCTCCTTGGCGAACGCGGAACCGCCGAAGAGTGCAAAGGAGCCCGGGGCGTTTCGAGCGGCGGTCCAGCCCGCGCCGCGATACAAGCCCATTCCCTCGTCGGCGATGATGCGGAAGAAGCCTCGGGAGCGGAAGGCGCCGGGGTTGGTTTGGCGTTTTATCTTGAGGACATCCAGGGGGAGGAGGACGATCTCGCCGATGCCGATGAGGGATCCCGCGGTGGCGTTCAAAATGGCTTTGCCGGTGCCAGTGCCGAAGGTAGAGTCGAAGGAGGGGCCATGGTGGGAGGCGAGGTAGTCGCGCACGAAGGGTTGGCCGCCGTATTTGTAGATTCTTTGGAGGATCTGGGGGAGGGGGAGGGCAGGGTCAGATTGGTGAGGCCTGGCTGAATATGCGGTGCCTGGGACTCACTTTGTATCCAGCGGCGTAGCCTAGGCCGGGGAATAATGAAGTGAATTTTCTGGTTGGGGTTGCGGAGGCATGGTCTCGGAAGATGACTGTCTTGAGATTCGAGGCAGAGGTGATCTGTGAATTTTAGCAACGGATTCCTGATCGCGGGGCATTGCTGGTGACCTTCGATTGATTGCTCATCAGTCTCTTTGCGATCGTGTCGACCTTGGTTGTTTAGTAACCTTGAGACGCCGTCCACGATAGATTATGGCGTACTGGGTGGAAGATGAGAAGTTCAGCAACTCCAGCAGATCCTACAATCCATTAGTCACTGACAATTGCATTCGCCGAGGAGTGGCGTACCTGATCCTAATAGCCTCGCAAGCCCTGATTCTCTTTTGAAGTCCTTTGCTGCGGCGGTAGGTAAGGATATGGGAGGTGACATGACGGCTGCGGAGAGCTTCAGATGGGCGGCCGAGACACAACGATATGGGCAATGACTGCGGCAGACAGCACTATCGATTGGGAAGGCCACGAAAGTATGGTAGACAGATCAATTGATCGTTCAGCAATCTGAAAATAATCTGAGTCGTTCAAAAACAAGCTGCAAAGACCATGCTGGGCTCGCACCACTCTACCAAATCTGCGCCAAGAACTTTTTTTCTCCGCTCGATCATTTTTAGCGCGCCGCGGAGATAACTACGTTAGGCCAGTCCCCGAACCAGCTTTGCTAACGTGATACACACTGGTCTGGAAGCATTTTCCTCTTGAAGCATGATTATACGTTAGTACTGCGCTGGAGGACTTGTGCTAGCACCAACGACCATGAAATATGCGTTAAGCAGGGTCGTCCCAATAGACAAACACCAAAACCTCGTTTGTGAGTCAAATAAGTTAATGTACAATGACATGAACTTCAGGTACTAAGTATGTATGGCGCTGACCATAAATCCATCCAGATCCTTGATACATTTCTCCCCTGTCAAACACTTCATTACCCGTATCTCATCATCGTCAATATCTGTACGTCAAATCGATGACTATCGCGTAGTCTCGAAGAAATTTTTGTGTGGATTGTTCAAACAGCTGTCGCGCATGGATGGCAGTAAGGCTTTCGACTGAGATCGATGCTGCCAATCTAGAAGGTCCTCTAGCAAGAAGCAGTATGAGCGCGTACTGTGATTGACATTGCTCACCCGCGCCAATGGACATGTCATCCCTTGTGCATCGCAGGCGAAGCAGGCCCAGCTTCTGCTGGCCTAGCCACAACGCGCGAGTCCACAAATCGATAGCTTCGTGGAAAGAAATCCCAGCTGCTTGAAGAGATGACGTTCTTCGCACCCGGAAAGACCGTTCTCAACATCAGCACAAGTAAGATCACGAAAAGTGGAATCTGCCGTCATTAGCTCTGAGTCCTTCTTGGAGGAGAGGGCACATACCGCAATAAACAAGAGATATAAGCCCGTAACTTTGCCGAATCATCTAGTAAATCCACTGTTTGATAGTTGTTACTTTCCAGCAGCTCTCTATCTCATGTCTCTTTCGTCTCGAGCAAATGACTCGACAGTTCCAAAATGATGATCCAGGGCTGCGTCAGCAGCAGCCCGCGACGCAGAAGCCTTGTTAATACTCAAGTCATCGTCTTTTGACTTTTCGGCTTTTTTTGGAGATAATTCATTATAAGCAGGCGGCGCCATAGGCGAGGCTGGTCCGACACCGGCCAGGCTGTCTGAGGGCGCTGGTCGTTGCGGGAACAAAAAGCTGACTCGGCGAACCATCGGATATGCCTGATAGTCGGGCAGGTTCGGAAGTGCCGGAAGGTTGAGATTCGGCATCGCCCAGCTGGCGCTTTCTTGAAACTGCAGGATCTGTGCTGCGAGCGAGTCTCGCCAGGCTGACATATAATGCGCTGGTGAGATCGCTGCCGCTTGTGGCTCGTCCATACTTTGTTCCGTGGGACCAGATGATGGACGGCTTAGGCCATCGGTGTCAGAGCTCTCACAGTCATCCGATAAGTAGTCCGAGTCCCCTTCCAGAGAGACAGCGCTGGCACGACGACTTCGTGTTCTTGAGGATCCGATTCGCTGCCGTGGAATCAGTGCAGCTTGGTGTTCCCGCAAGGAAAGGGCCAGATCGGCGATGATAAAGCCACGAATACTCCTGATTTTGTGATCTGCGCCAGCAAGACGTAATCGATGAATGATGTTGGGGTGAGCATTCAGGGCTGCGAAATGGAGAGGAGTGTTTCCAATCTTGTCCACAGCATTTGAGTTTGCACCTCGTGATAACAGTCCAGCCCCGAAAGGGGTCAGACCTAAAGAAGACGCCAGATGTAGCAATATGACGACAGGGCGTCTCCGAGTGTTGAGTCGAGATGGCCTAGCAATTCCTCCCAAATCCAAAGAGTCTAAGAATGTAAGCATATTGGACTCCAGCTCGGCCAAGCTCACAGTACGATGCGCAGTGCCTCTGGCTTGCCGCTATTTAACCCTCCCTCCACCATAACCACCTTGATTGCTAGGCCAAAATGACGGCGATGGTCCTCCTAGAAGCTGTTGCGCGGCTGAATAGGGATCTTCGGTCGGATGTTCCATTTGCTTGCCTACCGTCTTCAATGCTAACCGATACATCTCCACCTCTCGATCATTAATGTAAGTGAAGAGACTATGTCTGACCTGCGATTGTTGTTGCATAGACGAATACTGGTGGTGCTCATGTTTAAAAACGACTGCGACAGTCCCTGCCTGTAACGCAGGGGGTGTAATACAATTGAGACACTTCTCACCCCAAAAAGTCGTGGTGGTAGCTTCAGTGTCACCAAACATGACTTCTAAACCTTGATAGAATCCGTTGCCGAGAAGTGTCACCTCGGTGCCTCCGGTGATGGAGCCTTCAGCAGGCACAAGCTTATGAATCAACGGAGGCGGACGGCGGGTTTGGCCTCCGAACAGCTGGTTGGCGAGTTGTTGACTGGTATTCTGATCAGCACTAAAGCTGTTTCTGTTGGATCCGGCACTGCCCGGCCTACTGGGCTGACGGGAGCTAGGAGCGGACATCATAGCCTGTCTAGGCAGGTTTTCCATGCTAAATGACCTGTTAATTGCGGTCATAAAGCCATTGTCATTGCTGTCCGGGGTGGGAGGGTTTGTACCGTAGGTTGGCTGCCTGGATGGCATGGGAAAGCGATCAGACGTTGCGTTCATAAAATTGGGAGCGAAAGAAGATGCTGTGGCAGTGTTGGGTACAGTGGAGGAGCCACCATGGGGTTGCAAGGTCTCCAAACGTGTCATGGTCAGGCCTGACGGAATCTTCCCGGACCCGCTTTGTTTTCGACGTTTCGAGGGGCCAGAGAAACCGGTCGGTGACGCCGGTCTTGACAAGTTTCGAGGAGTGAGTGTTGCCGATGTATTTGATGATATCGCAGGTGGCACTGTAAATGGGTTGTGCGAGGAAGTCATTGGAAAATTGGGGTTGAAATTGTGTTGCAGTCCTTGCAAATCTGTAGTGGAAAGTGACTGCTTGAACATTTTTGGGCCCATTGCTTGACTACCAGAGAGGTCCATGCCAGCTGTCGAGAAGACACCAGCACCTGGCAACTGAGGTGCATTGGGAAGGGATGGATTTGAGGTGGGCGCTGGTGGCGGTGCATTGTGAGTTTTGTGATCGTCAGTAATCATGATCGAGTTCGTCATAGCCTGAGCGACAACCTTGTCTGCATGGTCTTTGATCGTGAAGATGACTTGAAACCCAAGTTTCTCATTTTGATGTCGACAATAGCAAGCGATTCGCATGGGAAGCTCAACCTGCATCGCTCCCTTGGGCAGTGGTGTTGGAGGGTTTGCTTGGTACCCGGGGATGCCGCTTGGAGCATCTTTTGCAGGTTCGGCCCACTCCTTGATTTCGTTCGTGTTGAATACAATGATACGCTTCTCTTCGTCCTTCTGAAACATTTCCTCTTCGTCAGGCTTCTTCTGTTTCTTTCGCGAAGCTCTTTTTCGCTCTCTTTGTATGCATCCAGAACAAATCTTGACTTCACCACCATTTAAAGGCTTCTCCTCATCGTCCTTCGAAGATTGCGAGCCGGTCGAAGATGCCGGGCTAGGCTTAGACAGAGGATCAATCTCTTCACCTCGTGCTCTTGCAAAGGCTCGATCACGCTTTGCATGGTCTTGCATAGCGCTGGTACAAACTAGCGAAGTGAAGAGTTCTAATATATCGGGCGAAAGCTCGGCTTCTGGCTTAGCCAGAAATTTTGGTTTCGAAACAGTGTGAGCTGGAAGTCGTAATTTCGTCACGCCGGCCGGTAGCGACGCCAACGTCATCTTTATGGGGATTTGAGTTTCCACGCGCGACTTCAAAGACGTGGGATATACAGTCAGAAATGGAAGACCCTCAGCAGAATTGGCAGTGGATGGAGGAGACGACACATCTTTGTTGAATGTCGAAGGAGTCGCACTTGAGTCTGTTGCGTCAAAATTAAACCCGTTGGTCGTAAATTGAAGAGTTGGCGAGAAAGTCGCATTTCCTGGTGAGTCTCCATTCATAGTGATTCCATTGAAGGTCTCTTCTAGACCCGACGAAGGCGAGTTCTTGGCCCATGGCGATTGCCCGGATGGTGGAAGCATGGTATTCATGGGTGACGTCTCACGGGACGGGCCAAGGTAAAACTGGCCGTGAGCGGGAAGCCTTGGAGACGCATTTTTTAGTTGTGCCAGAGAATTGAAGCTTACGGAAGTTCGAAAAGGCGCCGTCAGAGTAGGGGCCCTCGAATTTGATAATGTAGTGTTTCCAAAGCCACTCGGTGTGCTGGCAGCTGTGTCAAAATCAAAATCCGATGCCATCTGTTGGTTGCTCGCCTCGTAATCCTCCAAGCCTGTCATGTCCGTGGTGCCAAAAATTTCATCCCCAGATGGCATCGTAAGTCCGTTAATACCACTTTGCCAATTACCCGCTTGTCTGGCGTCAGTTGATGCAGTAGTGCTTGATGCCCTCTGCGCCTGCATACGAGGTGAATTTGTCGATGATCGTGCACTGGACGAGTCAGAACCTGATGGAGAAGCCCCCTTCTCTTGTTTGACTGTTGTTCTTGAAGTATTTGTATTAGTCGGCGATTGACTTGCCGCAAGCTCGCCTGCGTTCATGAAGACGGCAGATGAGCTACCCACCGGTCGCGGCGTGCCCCCAGATAGGAAGTCATCGAAGGCTTGGCCCGGGAAGGCAATTGGCGGTTGACCGAAGCTGGAATCGAAGAGGTACATGTCCTCATCTTGGGTACCCTCCATCTCGTCCTCTTAGACCCAATCAGATCTGATGTACCAAATTCTTGCAACAGCAGGCAAGTCTAGTACATGTTCTCTTCTGTGAGTAGCTATGAGTTGGTATGCCAGGCTCTCTTGAGGTAGACTTTGTGCTGCGGACTCCTATCGGGCCTCGAGAATAGGAACCCGTTGCGAAGAAGCGCTGACGGAGCAACCTCATGAACTTGCCTGGCAGACTGACAGAATGAGTGACAATACCGTCGATCATGGACACCGCCTGCTATTGAAGACAAAAGAAGAGACGGAACGGCCGGTAGCAATAGTTCGGCGGCGCTGTGTCTCGAGATCCAGTGAGCACGGGGGGGGAGGACGACGGCGAGGTCTTCCGGTGAACGACCTGCTGGAGAGAATCGAGTGGCGCTTCGGAGTGATCACTTCGACTGAAGACGGCCGTGGTGCAGGTGAGGGCAACCCCGGTATGGTAGCCTGAGGAATGGGCGCGTGGAGACGACGACGGCGAGGTTGATGGAGCAGCAATGCCAATGCGGAGAAAGAAGGCGGAAGCCAAGACTGGTTAGGCGAATTGGGGTTTAGGGGAACATCAAAGCCACGAGCGAGCGCAGTCCGTGTGAGAGAAACCATCCTCCACCCCATCGGTTCCCTGTTACGCCACCTGTCCAACTTACCTGCCCTAAGACAGCAGGTTACGGGTACTGGCAAGCTTCATTTCAATCGAACACCACTAGGACTCCATCACATGAGTATACAGCTCTGACATGGGGGCTGGCCGGTCGAGCGGAGAAGCATGTAGCCTCTCTTGAAGAAGACAGGAAGACCTGCAGCTGGTTCCGAGAACATGCTTTCTCATATGATAACCCGTAGGAGATACTTCTGCACCAGGTACCCCAGACCTTGACTTCCCCGGGATCATGCCGGCAGGAGTCCATTGATCCACACTCCTGCATAGAAATGCCAGCTCGTCTCCTGCACCGTGCCGGACGTTTCCGGCTTTACGTATACTCCCTTGGAGCTTTCAAAGTCTCTTCCCCTTCTGTGGATGTGTTCTTCCCCCGTCAATCCTTGCTGACATCTCTGACCACGTTCTGTGGCTTGGGTTTGATCCTCTCGTCACAAACGAATGTCCAAGCTCTAGCCAGCACGCAACCCGTTCAGACCGTGTCTCTTCAGTCAATTCCCAGATTTCTTGACGCACACAGCTCGCCTCATTTCTGAACCTAGCAAAAAAGACCAATTAAGTTGCTTGATCTTATTATCTAGCATTTCTAAGAACTTTAAACGAACCTTACCTCCAAGTGCAAAATGAATACCTCCAGCTGCAAGAACAAAAATGATGTCTACTGAAATGACATACACCCATTGCTTGATTATGACGCCTGAATCGCACAGACAATCTCCCACTCATTCCCTCTTCGTACATCTCTGCCCGTGTTTTGAAAAAGGCCCGGTCAATCCCCTGGTTCGATGCAGCCGTGGGTCAAAGGTGTGCTGGTCATAGAGCTCTAAATCTCTGTAGATCGATCAGGCGACTCAAAGTGTGAAATCATTCTCCAGTAGAGCCCAACCATCGAATCAGTAAAAGACGTTGTCTCCCCTGTTGTTGCAACCTTGGCAAGGTTATCCGAGCTGAAAAGGAGACTCTTAAGAGCCTCAAGCATCTAAGAAATGATCCTCTGAGGCATGAAAGCCTTCAATCCCTCCTCCCCCTGTAGTTCCATCTGATTCCCTTGTCCCTGCTGCTCATCGTACTCTTCCGTCACCTCCCCTCCATTCCATTTTCCGCACCATACTTTCTTTCACACTCCGCCTTTAAATCCCGCACCCAAAGAGCAAACTTCTCCATCAGTGTCTGCCCATAAAACCACTTAACCGTCCTCGCCAGTACACCACCAAGGCACTCCCAAGTCCTGACCTCACACTCCCCCTCTCCCAGCATAACAACCTCATGAAACCTCTCGCTCCTCAACCCACGCATAACAAACCCTCCCTCCGTCGTCCACGAAATTCTATACACTCTGCTCAAATCCTCTGTGAAAGTCGGATCCTCTAGCAGCGAAGTGGGAACGTAACCTGACTGTTTCTCTGGGGTAGAGATATCAGTGACGCGGAGCAGTGTATCAGTGACCTTTGAGGGTTTGGAAGCATCCATAATGACGTGGAGGGTGAAATGCGTGTCCTTCTGCAGGACTGAACTAGAAGTTGGATGGTCATCTGGCTGAGACCGGGTGGTGACATTAGGACACCAGGTGTTCCACTCAGGGTACGCGGATGTGCCGAGGAGGGTGGAGAAGACGAGGGAGGCCGGGGCGGAGATCTTAGTTGAGGCGTAGCTGGGGCATATGGTGTCGTGGGCTGAGACAATGACGGTACAGAGGGATTGGGGGGGCCAGGGGGTTTGGGGGTCCGACGGAGGCATGGAGGATATGGTGGTGTGGATGGTGGATTGGGGTGGCTGCCGCTGATGTAGCAATGTGAATCCCGACTACTGCAGACAGTGTCTTATGACCTTTGTTGAGTTGGAGTCGTTCGATGTAGAAGGAAGATCTCAATGCTCTATTCTAATCCAAGGGATCTCAATCAAGGTAAGTGGTGACGTTCTCGATAAACGTTCGTCGTCCGAGAGATTCTTGCTCTCTACTTAATGCTGGGTAGGGAGTTTTTGACTACCAGCACGAAGCAATTAAAATGGCGCCCTGGTTCGTAAGGAGAAGTTATGATACACAGATGGCTGCTCTTGCTAGTCGGAATGTCCTGTCAGAGCGATCTGAGTGGCGTGTTGCTAAGCAGCCCCTAAGTGTACTAGCGGGGCCTTGGCGCAGATGGAGCTATCTCCTCCGAACTTCGTAATTCATATTCCTACCCAATACGAATACTCTACACTGCTAGTGTCCAGACAATCACGCCTGTGCGTATCTGTCAATACTATCTCCTCATCCAGCAACTAGCTTCCTACCTGACCATAGTGAACGCCGGTACACTCAGAGTTGTGCATCCTTGTCGCCTTGAAAAAGCTACTCAAGAACAAAGCCACTCCCAGCTCTTCATGCCGTCTGATGGTGGCCGCCTAGGGGATCATTGATTATTAACTAATTGGCGCTCAAAATGTGAGCCTGGAGGCCACCAGTGTGCTGATTATGTTTTCCGGCGTTCTTTATCTCAGAAGTTGACCTTCTGTCCAATCTGTCTCCTCTATTGCCATAAGAGGAATGCCTTGATCTGGTATTGCCTGATTAGGCATCTGCACGGGCATCGGCTACTATCGGCCCTGCTCGGCTGATTCATTCACTGCTCAACAGTGAATTTACTCATCCTTCCGCCCATCAATTATAGAACGATCCTCCCACTTCCCTACATCGATCTTCTGTCCAACACTTTCCAGCAACTTGAGACCAAGTTTTACTACCTCCACGTCGCCGACTACTCTTCACAAATACGAACCGCTAGCAAAACGGAGCATCGCCTTGACCATGTCTTCGTCAAACAGTAACGTTAACGCCCAGGTCAGTCACGTTCTCTATCGATCTCCATCTTCCATTGTAATTTCTCTACAGCAACCTTCCCAAGCTGTGAACAGCTCAACCAATAGCCAAATGAACGGCAATCACGGCGGCAATGCGCAGGTCAGCTCTTGCCCCTGTCGATCTCCAACCAAACCCTAACTTTATACAGCGACTGGCACAGCCAGTAAACGGGAACCACGTCAACAGCATCAACGGAAGTCACATCAACAACTCAAGCTCTGGTGCTATTGGCACAACAAACACCGCCGCCGTCGCCGCTACAACCGATCAGAACGGCTTTCCTCTGCGTGCTGCTGGACGTCCCGTCGGTTCGCGCTCTCCAGGTGGCACAGAAATCACCAGCCAAGCAACTACCGTATCAAGAAGCCCAGGCGGCACCATTACGGAGCATACTAGGATTGAGTATGGCAATCCTAATCAGTTCGTGATTTGGAGCGAGAGCGGGGATATGTGGTTTGATCGGCGCGAGTTCATTGGCACCAGACTCGCAAATGGAGAGATCGTGGTGGATATCTGCCGTCGTTGTCACTGTTTTATCATTAGTGGTGAGGCCCATCGTTGCCCACAGTAGGGGGCGGTGGCAGTGAGTGGATGGAAGTCTGCCTGAAGCGCACATTACTGATTAATGGCGCTGAATTGAACAGTGATTTTTAGATAGAAGCTGGTCAATTTAAGAGAATTCGACTCGTTTCATCTTGCTTCTATTCCCAGAGTGGTAATTGCCAGTTGTGGATTACAGGCTTGGCAATTCTAACCCAGCTTCATGAATTTCAAATTTTCAATACTATGATGCCTTCTAAATATACTGAAATCCAATTTGAATTTCAATCAATTTGGTGCCCTTCTGAATGTACTAAAATTGAAAGTCAAGATTTTTTCAATTCTAATTTTCAATATTTAGTAACATGGCACCCTCCCCATGATGCTGAAACTGTGAGTCCTGATTTCAGCTTACAAATTTTGGAAAACTGCATTCCACTTTTCAATAAAATGGTGCCCTCCTAACGGTACTGAGATAGAAAACATTTATGTTTAAGGAAACTTGAGGAATTTCAACGTTTCCAAGTTTTCCACAATGAAAGTTTCAGGATCACGATGTCCTCCCCGTGCTACTAGAAATGCGTATCCTAACCTGTGGGGCCGAGGGTCCACCATGTTCGAAATGCAGAGGAAATCGTAATGAAACTTTTTCATCTAGGCTGTAGGCATGTATCCGCCCGTGGCAAACCCACATCCAGCTCACATGCTCGTGGCAATGCCAAACTTCCGTTGAACTTCCCAATCTCTCTGTCTTCATGATAACTATCGCAAAGCTCCCAAATTGGCTGTTCGGAAGCTACAAGTATCACAAAAAGGACACTGATAGCATCGCGATTTGACTTGCGCAGACCGCGAAAGATCGCAGCTATGATGGTCTCAATTCAAAGCCTGAGACTGATACAAAACCAAAAGCCCCTCGTCTGAAAGGAAAGGCTCGCAAGGAAGCTCGAGCTCGATGCTGCAAAACCTAGCCCATCAAGTCCGACAAAGCAGATGATTGGCACCAGAGGTTTTGTCCTACTGTCAGAATAAATAGCAGATACTACGAAAAACCCTGTTCAAGCCCGCAACGCCTTCATCAACACGATTGCCAAGGTCATCAGACTTCGCAAACGCAGTAGTAACCATTTCCAAAGCCAGGATGATCGCAGTAGCCATGCACACTTTGTTGGAGTTCTTGAAAGACTGTTGCGCATCTTAAAACCATTGTGCACTCCGAAGACACAAGCTAGAAGATCAAGCTTCGGGACTGCGAATGAGAGCTCAGCAAGGTGTGTGGAAAATGCTTTTGCAGGTTTGGCCGTCAAGAAACCATCAGACTAATTGTTGAGCGCCCTAGATGTGATTGCATGAACCGGCCGGCCTTGCTACGCATATCAAGCCGAGCCAGCGAATGACGAAGAGATCTTCTTTGGGATACAATGTCTCTTCACCGATATCAACGACGGTTGCCGCTTCTTGAAGCAGCTACGGTCTGAGCAGAAGAATGGAGAGGTCGACCTCATTACTGCCTCGACAACAACAGGTACAGCTACTGACATTGTCGGCCGTATGGAAGAGGACTTCAACCGTGATTTTCCAGAGTATGCGAAGTACGAGAAGCTGTTCGATATATGGCTCGGTCTTCAATGTTTACTCCGTGGCGAGGACCCAATGTACAAGGAACGCCCAGACGAGCCATTCAAATTGGCTTGCTACGATGTTGCTGAGTGGGTCATGGGTCCAGTCTATGCGATGCTCAAGGGCTTCGCGGCTGTAGTGACGTCGGGAAGCCTTCCGATATACCAGCTCGGCCATTTTGGTATCTATGACCCTCACTCGAGCCACAAACTCGCGTCAGATCGCGAAAAACTACTCGAAGATGAGATCATAGTAGCGGAACGTCTCCCTGAATACTGCACCATTGCGCAATACAAGAACGGTAAAGTCCCAGCGGAGGACGAGCTTGCCCGCGGACTTCGTGCTATGATGCAGACGAAACAAATACTCGTGTGGCTGGTCTTTGCTGCACAGTGCTTCCTCGATGTTCACCACATCCTTCGACAGCACATTGATTCAGGTTTCGCTCAACTCTACAAGGTTGCGTCGAAGGCACGGCAGACCATGAATGAGCACTTAGACTATCACAAAAATATCACCATCGCCGGGTGGCCACATTCGAACAGTCGGCTGGTGGACCAGGAAATCGATATGCTTGAAAGAGATCTTGCATGTAGGGGATTCAGCCCGACGCTTCGGTCCAGAACACAGAATCTCATCTCCACCAGCTGCTACATTGCATCTCCTTCGACGGCACCCACTTCTTTGTGGTCTCTTCATCTTCAGGATCCGCCTCGATGTGCAAAACGCTGGACTTAACCTTGTCGATACAATGCTGTCCGTAACGAAGGCTTCTGCTCGCAACTTTGGCCGAAAATGGAACAGATCATCCAGTTTCACACACCGGAGAGGATGTTTGTTGGCGGTCGGCCCGCTGGCCCAGACGCTTATCTCAAGCGATTTATACTGTGTATGGGATGAGCTGCCTGAAATTGCGCGCCAAACCGGAGACGTCGGGAGCTTTTCGAGTCGAAGACGGGACCCAGAACCTCGTATGAAATTTCACCAGTATCAAAAATCTTCCGAGATCGATACTGCAAAGGCTCCGACTTCATCAACCTGACGCTGGACAGCGTCGAAAGATTTCTCAACGAACAATTCCTAAACGAAGAATTCGTCACCGACATGCTCTCTCGATCTCTACCGACTCCACCTCCCACAGTCCCACCATCTCAGCCACTTCATACACCTCAACCTCCACCTCTCTCCTCGAAGCCACGGAGATTATGCGCCAAAAGAAATCTCTCCTTACGAGAATTCCAATCAATCTAAACCCTCTCCACCCCTCGCCCTCCTAACCGCCCTCAAGCTCGCCATCAGCGCCGAATTACCAGAGATAACCTTCGACTGTTTCTCCTTCCACCGCACCTGCTGGTAGCTACTGCGCCGCGTCCTGCACGAACTCAACCCCAAACTCATCCAGTACTATCCGCTCGGCCACATCGAGCGAGAGAACCAGCTCCCCTACGTGGACGGGTTTTATCTTTATGACGGCGATGGAGAGCGCGAAGGCTGCTGGCGCGATGCGCATGAGGATGGTGGAGGAGGCCAAGGTTTCGAGTGCGATGTTGAAGAGCGCAGGGGGCATTTTGGGGGCAATTTTTTGGAGAATAGGAGGAGGGATGAGGAGGCGTTCGGGGTGGGGTATGTGTTTTCTAGGACGAGAGTCGATGGGAATGGACCCGCTGGTTAGATGGGGGGGGGGAGGACGATCTACTGATCTAGAACATTGGCCAAGGCACGGGTCAACAAGCCATTCATTGCCGGATTTTGGGTGAGCGCTGGCCAGGCCAACTGGCGGTGGTGGCTTGGGAAAAGCATATCCGATTGCAACTGAGACAGACGTGGTTTAAATATGCCAGTTTTAGAATCCAAGGGGGGGAAAGACCGGAGAGTGCTATCAGGATGCTGGGGGCAGAATTCGAGGAAAGCAGGAGCTAAATACCAAGTTGTACAGCGTGATGGAAAGAATTGGCCAGAATGGAAGGTCTGATCTGGAAAACTTGTGATAGAGTCAAGTTTGATGCGCTGTTCGCTAAAGTGGCAAGACAAAGTCTTAAGAAGGCCTAATGATACAAAAATCCTTAACCACTTTGCGGTTGATCAGACTAGTTGATAAGTCCCAGAGCAACTGGGAACTTTGGACTCCTTTTCATAGCAGCGTGTGAAAGCACCAAGCCAGCCCGAACCAAGCGCCATCCAGCCATCGCTATGCTAAAGATGCAGTCATCCATTACCTCATGGAATCAGTATCCATGTTCACCGCCGCCACCGACAGGTGACAACGAACGTGGCAATCACCAAGCGTATCTCGACGGAGCTTCAACATCCCGCCCGTTCCAGTCTTCGTCTCCGCTCAGCTCGTCGTCCAGAAAATCGGTTTCTTTGAATTGCTCGTCTGCAGGTCGTTGGCCGTCGATGTGTAGAACAACTTCTGAGCACATGCCCTGACGGACAATCTCTTCGGCCAGATCGTCGTCGCGGGGTGCGTCTTTGCCCTTGTTCGTCGAGGATTTCGCCTTCCCGAGTATCTCGTTCGCGTTTGCTGAGTCGTCTAGCTCGCGTTTAGCGATTCGAGCACTCTTACGCTTGTTTGGCGTTCCGACTGTGGAGTCGTCTGGTGTGGAGGAGCTAGAGGAATTTGAATGACTGGTCGATGGTCGAGAAGATGCAGTCGTAGGTGGAGATGGTGGAGGTCGGAGTATAGGGGGTATGAAACGTGCTGGTGGAGCAGACTGTCGAAGAAAGACGTCTTCGAGCTTTGGCATCCAGGTTTGCCTCAGCTTTGCCCGCTCTCGCCAGCCGTCATCTTGTAGTAAGATGCGAATGCTTAGCTTGCGTAGATCCTTCAATTCAGGTGCAATAGCAATCAATGATTCGAGGAAGCTTTCTGCGTCTTGGGCATCGAGATTGCGAAGGTTTTCGACATCGATTGTCTGCAAAGTTCGAGGCCAGGTCGGCATTAAACCGTCCGGAAAGACTGCTTCATAGTGAGGGTCAATGTCATGGAATGCTGTTGGGTCAGAGTACGTAAGTTCCATTTTGAATCGCTCAAGACGAGGGCACAGGGTTTCGAGCGATGCAGCGAAACCAAGATCCAAGGCTTGGTTGCCATTCAAAATCAGCTCTTTCAGCTCATAGCCGTGATCTGCAAGATATGACCGCAAGTCAACCGAGTTAAACATCCCGCAATTGATGATGGAGAGATGTCGCAGGTGTGGCGGAAGAGATGGAAGCACCAACTTGTTGACTATGCTGCAACTCTGTATTTTCAGCTCTTCGAGATCTGGTAGGGCCTTGAGAGCTGTGGTAAGACAGTCCTCTAACATGCCCTGTTCCTCCTCCTTAACCTTTCCAGGCGCCGCTAGATTCAGTATTGACAAAGAGGTGAGACCTTTGAAATTTCCTCGGCCATGATTGTCCTTCATCTGATCTAGCACTGACTTAGTGTCTGGGAATCGACCATTCCAACTCCAGTCCTTCAGTCGAATCTCATTCGCGTCAAGTGCCTCGAAAAGCTCGGGTGGGTAGGACCAGCTTCGACCGGTTGTAGCGGATGGTTGAGCCCATGTGACAGCACCAACTCGATCATAATTATGATACAGATGAAGGGCACGTAGCAGCGGAGTCTGCGTGATGAATTTGACAAGATCGATACCGCTTTTCTTGATCAACAAATTTCTGACTTCGACGTCCAATCGCTTTACTTTATTCCGATAGCTTGTCGAAAGAATCTCTTGTGGAGCGTCAAGGAGTCGCTGCAACCCGTGAGCTCGATGAGAAGGAAAAAGTGGTGGTGAGTAGAGCAATGTTGCGACTGCCGCGTCATGGAATGATTTTGAAAGAGTTGACACATTGATCAGCCATCCGATGGATCCAGTGTCATGCGAGGCATCTCGGTAAAATGGGTATGCGGCGTACTGAAGGATGCTAAGGAGGATCTGATATGGTAATGTCTGCCACGGGGGAATCCTTCCCAGTGGAATCACCGCGACTGCTGGAGTCTTTGTCTTGACGACCTTGCTCGGATTATCAGGACTGATCTTGCGTCGTTTGAAGGAATCAAAAGGGCCCTTTTTGAAGATTGTTTGGGTCGACCGCGGTCGTTTTCGTTGTTTCGTTGAAGGATTTGGCGCAGGTGCTGGATCTTTAGTGATTCCTGGCTCAACCTCACCGTACTCTGCGTCCGAGTCCTCGTTGTAATTCTTGACATTTCTGACTCGAAGACTTGACCGCGTTGTTCGGCGTGCATTGCTTGGGATTGCTTGTGTTCGTCTGCGAGTTGTATCTTGTGACTCCTGAAATGTGTCTGACTCTTCTCCTGAGGAGCTGTGACGTCGAGTAGTTCTTCTCAGACGCTGAATCGATCTAGCGAGTGAAGAAGTTGTGGTTTCATCATCACTGCTTTCGTCGCGGTACGCAGATGGTGGAGGGGCGGTGCGACGAGGACGGGAAGTGGAGACAGCCATGTCTACTGTTGTGGTACAACCATCCTGGTCGATAGCCTTGGCATGCAGCTTCACCGAAGAGATGCTGATGAAGACCACGAAAATGTGACAGAAATTGCAAGTCGGTGGTGGTGGTTGAGGTTGCAGGTGCCTGGACGGGACTCGACTCGAGGCGGCAGTGACTGGAATGTGTTTTGGAAATCTGGAATGGGTGACGTAAGCGTGCTTCGACATGCCGCTGAATTAAGCTCATGAAGCTATTCTTTGGCGCCCGCAGCTAGCAGATCAATAGGACTAGCTCGCTAACTTTCTTGGCAAGATGTCCCTGTGCCAATCCTCCGCACTGGATCGTGGCACCCAGCTGAGGCTACTTGGATGCAACATTGGCCGCGCAGCAATATCGGGATTGATGATGATGCCTTCGATGCGATGATGCCTACATGAGACCAGGACTGAACCTCTTTCCTTGGCCGAAGAGGAATTGCCTGATTGTTTCCCGCGAAGACCTTTCAAGCTCGACAAAATTTGTCATTGACCGGTATGGCACTCTGCTGCCCGCCACCTATCAAAGACCCATCTTTTCCATAGTCGCATCCATTGGCTGGAACTTCTAAGGGGCTCATAATACGACAGAAGGAGGTGGTATTGCTCGGCGCCGGCTTGATGGACAACAACTTCCACTTGAATTACCATGCAATGAATGACCAGGGCGTGCATCATCGGCAAAGCTCGCCGCATCACGTATACCATGGCTACCGTCAGCTTGCGCCATTTGCCGTCGAATCAGGAATGCAGAGTCATCGCTCTTCCATTGTCGGCACCAACGCTACAAAAGTGGCTAGCACGCCTTCACCGAAACATGTCCGGCATGGCAGTATGCGCAGCTTACAATCATCACCACGAATGCTGCAATCATCTCCCAGGATTCAACGTACTGGGACGCCAACATCTCTTGTTGGTCGAGCAGCCTATTCTATGTCTCCGCCTCCACCTTTCGATTCCGCATCTCGAGGCTCGCAGCGCACAATAGAGCCACATATGGTTGACGACCCCGCTCTTCCTTCTCGCGACATAACCGACAACGACATCGATGACGCTTACGTGAAATTTATCCTCTACGCCAACCCCGGTGTGCCACGAGACGTGGACACCACAGAGCTGCGCCGGGTCTTCCGCGCCCCGCCGCGAAGCGATGGCAAGAGCTTCAGCATATACACATTATGGCAACTCATCAAAAAGCTCGAGAACAGGGAATTGAAGACTTGGTCGCAGCTGGCAATCGAGCTTGGTGTAGAACCACCATCTACTGAAAAAGGGCAGAGCGCACAGAAGATCCAGCAATACGCGGTGAGGCTCAAGCGATGGATGCGCGCAATGCACATCGATGCCTTCTTTGAGTTCTGTTTGGGCAAACAGCATCGGTACTATACTGAACTGCCGACTGCTGTTACGAACTCTTCCGAGGAAGGTCGTGATGGAGTTCCGTTGGAGGAGGATCTGGCGCTTCGCGCTCTCATGCCCGAATGGAGACCAAAACGAGGACGAAAGAAGAATGAAGACAAGGAGAATGACAATACTGTAGAGCAGCCAGCAGCAAAGAGGCCTCACTTAGACCCACATCACTCGGCAATCGAATATGACGGACTGGGCGTACATTCAGCTATTTTTCCTGGGAGTGCTGCACCTTGGACGGCCTACCCAGACGAAATTAATCACGACGCCTGGAATATGGCATCTGTGATACCGCAGGGGCAAAACATCCCACAAAATGTCAATTCTCACCTGTTTCCAGGCCGTGCTGGGTTTGAATTTCCGAGATGGCGACGAGAATTATCACCGTCTGGCTATCCTCAATCCGCGATAACGTTGAGCCACCGCCAGCCGGAGGCCGTCATACAAGAACCTCAGTCAGCTATCACGCCGTCGTCGTCTTCCAAAAACAAATCTCGGCGTAGGCATGGGCCAGCAGTCTCGTCGGCATGGCCTAGTAAAAGTAATGCGGGCAGTGGCAGGCAGAGAGGTAGGCCACCTGCACAAAAGACCCCCCAAGATGAGCCACATTCTGCTCTGCCATCAAACATCCACACCAATAGTCATCGCAATTCTCCACCGAATCCCCACCACGGACACCAAACAATCCCTCATGCAATGACACCGCAGCCCCCTCCTCAGCCATCTCAGCCTTCCCAAGCGCGGCCAAACAAACTACAACTACAAGTCCCTGAACGTCTGGGTGGTCCGGTTCGACTAGCAACACCACCTCTTGTTCTCGTGAATGGCAACGGCCATCTCCGACGCAGCTCAGCCGACTATTTCCGCAACCCTGAGGGAGAAACCGAAGATGAAGGATCGATCATTGTGCTGCAGCAGAGGCCATCAGAAACAATCAATGACAATGAGTTCACCATCGAAGACGTGGCTCGAGCCTTCGCCACCCGACTTCTGCGCATCAAAATCATCGGACGTCCCGTAAGTCTGAGTGTCGAGGAAGGCAACATGCTTGCCAGCAAAGCCGTGCTTTCAATTTGTGGAGACACAACCAACGCCGGACCAAGATCTAACCGGATCCTAGCGATAAAATGCGCAATCATCCTCGGCGTGGAAAAGGAGATGGGCTTGACCCTCTCCAACACCAGCAACGTGATCAATGATTCTCATCTTAGCGTGCGGTCTGTCTTCCAAAACGCTGATGGTTCGGTCTCGCGGAGCCGAAAACCTACTAATAGCAGCACCACCAACGGCACGAAGGGATTCTACAATTACACCATTTCGATCGACACCATGAATCCCACCAGCACATTTTCCTCGAACATTCAAATCCGCGACCTCATCGTCCCTGCACAGATCTCCTCGAACGTTTTGGAAGACGACTTTTCGAGCCTCCGAGAGCAGATCAAATCTCTGTCTGAAGTCCCGGCGTCGGCGATCGAGCCACCAACAGCAATCAATGGCGATGAGGACGCGATAGATGACGTGTGGAGACGACGCTTCCTGGACGTGAGAAGGGATGAGAAGGTTGCCGAGGAGAAGTTGAGGAGGTTAAAGAGGTTGATGTTGGAGGTTGTTATGGGGAGTGAGTGAGTGACTGACCAGGAAGTTGGAATGAGGCTCACAAACAAACATGACTATGGTAGAATGAGGAAAGCTCCTTTATTCTCTCCTCACATCAGCCCAAGTTGGCGCTTGAGGGAGAAAGCGTGACGAGCGAGGACGATATCTAGGCCTTCTGGACGCTCGTCCCAGCGAATCTCTTCAACAAGAGCTCAAAGAGGTCGCAGAAGAGGAGGGCCTGTTATGTACTTCTAGGGCCCAACTTCCCCTCAGGCCTGGATATCTGCGACTCATCAATGATTAGCTTCGCCGCACGGCTCACAGAGCCCCTTTTGGTCCATGAGAGAAGGCAGGACTTTTGGAGAGCACAACATCATCAACCTCGATTTCCAGAAGCACTCCACTCGATTGCGTTCGAGTCAGTGCCACCTTCCCTCCGAAGACCAGAAGGGCAAAAGCTGCAGAAGGAAAAAGGGCTTTGGTATACGTATGCGAGGACTTCCTGGCGGCCTCCAACCTCACGCTGCCTGCAGAAGCAGCGGCCTTGTGTAACCCCTACCGAAGCCTCAAGTTGCCAGCGTTGAACTCAGCTCGTCAGTCAGTCGTGGTTCAGCATGCAAACTCCGCACATTGCGCTCAAGTCCACCTCTAGGAGGAAGAAAGAGAGAAATAGACAGACAGCAGGAGAGTAAGGCTTGAGCATAGCATGACTATATCCCCGCCGCGGGATTCATTTTCAACCACATTGGTACTGGCAATGGCACTGGCACTGCCAGTATACTACCCCCGGGCCCTAAAAATCATCCACATTGAACTCGATCCGTCAGTCGCTGTCTTCGCTGGTGGGCCAGGCGCGCCGCGGTATGGCACGCACTCCGTCGTACGAGTCGCTACCTACATCGCCGTGTATCAAGAATAAAAACAAGGGGAAAACGTAGGGAGAAAGGAGCGAGGAAAGCCCGGGTATAGGGAGAATCGAGAAAAGATAGCAAGATATAAAAGAAGTGGGAAGACCCCTACAATTTCAACCCGCAACTATCTAGATGTCTGACAAATTAACCATAGCCCCCCCACAGGGCCAGTCAGTCAGTCAGTCATACTACGAGACCTACTTTATTCGATCGACTCGGATCTCCCAGTCTGCTGCTTTGTTGGAGGAATTTCCTATCCAATTTTCCCTGACATGTATGAGTGGGGACGGAGAGAGAGAGAGAGAAAGAGAGAGAAGCCCAAAGATGGGAACATCGCGTCTATCCTTTTGCAGGTCAAGCTTCGAGAGAATAGCAATCCATGAAAGCTTGGTAGCCTGAATGAATGCTGAGGTTGGGAGATATCTGGCCAGCTTGCAGCAGACATATGAGTTGGAGCTTGGGTGAGGGTATGCTGCGTTACTTTTCTGCGTGCCTCTGTGTGAGAATTGCTGCCTTTACGAATATGGCGATGCAGATAGATACGTTGCTGGCCGCCCAGTGATTTATATGCGGTGTTATCGACGGCTGCAGGTCTGTTGTAGCGTATATTCGTGGTGAGCGTGGAAATGCAAAATACAGGGAGATCCATGGTGGACGAACCATTGCGGGGTCAAAATGGAGGTGTATCAAGTATGCTAATTGGTACGACGTAGAGCAGGTCAGTCATTATGGACAGAACGCGAGTTTGCTCCCTGCCCGGCATTCCTGTAGATGCAGAGCTCTAGTCTTCTAGTGACGACGTGGAAAAAGAACTTGAAAACAAGACCCTTGTCCCTCTATGACAGCAAGAACAACACAGCCAACCCATGCAAGTTTATCACCACTTGCTCAATCAGGCCAGAAACCCATATCGCTTGCGCCCATTCAATGCTTTGCAGTAACCTTGTCCCCAGTCAACTTTTCGACAGCCTCCTTGGCCCTATTGGAAAGTAGTCAGCATGATGTCCGAAGTGGAGGATGGAGGTTGAAAAACTCACAGATCACCCAAAGCAACCATGCAAATGGTTTGCCAAACGCCAAGCCCGATCCGCGGAGCAACACCACGATACAGACCCTTGAACCCATTTTGCGAATAGATGTATCTCAACGTCTTTCCAACAGTCAGGTTCTTCGGTCGGTTGGGATCCACGGTTTTGCTTTGCATTTCCACTCGAATAACCTCGATGGGTTGATTCCAGGCGCTGAGACCACCACCCAGACCACTAGCTAGGATCTTCTCCATAGCCCCTAGTTTTTGGCCTTCGTCTCTCCCCGTGACTCTGCGGATGGCTGTCTCTGCCAGTCGGGACAGGCCAAATCTAGAACCCCAATTGGTTGTCTGTCTGATGGCGACGGCATTGACACCTCGGTTGATACCCCTGATACCCTCCTTGCGATAGATGTTCATGAATGTTTGGAATGTGCTCGGAGGCTTCGCGCCTGAGGCTGCGAGCTTGTGCTGTGTGATTTCGACTGTTTTCATGCATGTGCAGAAACCCATTGTAGCGTAGGCTTGGGCAACACCACCAACCATGCCTCCGCTAACGCCACCGACGAAGTCAGATGCGCCGAAGGATTTGGCGTAGTATTCTGCTTCGGAAGCGACGAAGAGAAGAACGGCTCCTTTGGTGGAGGCTTCGATCCAGGCCCACGGAATCAATCCTTGGTAGACTGTTCGGAGTACCTGTCAGCATGGGCACTCTAAAACGTTGGAAATTTAAAACGAACAGCCTAATACTCCTCCACGTCCCCATATTCTTCGCAACGCGCCGGCAAAGGTGTCCTTTCGATTGGCTGCCATAGTAGTTTTAACGACTTCCAAGGGCTGTCCCAGAGTTGTGACTTCAAACATGTTCAGACCAGCGCCCAAGAGCAGGTTGCTGAACTTGATGGGCTTCTTCTCCAGCTTCTTGGGCTTCGCGGCGGGCGCCGTAGCAGCGTCGATGGCGGACATGCTGATAAATTGAGTGGAGAGAGGGCCCTGACCAAGGGAAGAGGGTGGCTTCGTCGCCTGGAAATGGTACAAAGGGGATAACCTCAACAGTCACGGAATAAGGAGTTGCGGCGCAGGGAACCTGACTTCTGTGACTGAGATAGGGCTGAACCGGGGCTTGATGAACGGAGATCGTTCTCGAAGGGGTTGAAGGAGAGGAGATTGAGACACAAGAAGGTCAATTAATCGAAAGACGAATTTCAACACGGACGAGACAGGAGAGGGAATGCGACAGATCAAAAAAGTTGGTGAAGCGCAGCTCTTGGCAATGTCCGCTGGGAAGGATCAGGGACCGACCCAGCCTCCCAATCAGGCTTAGCGTCAAAGTAATGCTTTTCGAGATGGTGTCAACGCCTTCAGAACAAGGTACTGCAAGCCACCAATGCTGACCCTCCGCAACGGACTCCGGCTCCTTTTGCCTGATCGTAGTATCTACTACTGAGGCTCAACCGTCCTACGGGTACGTTGCTCCTCGAAAACATCCAAATGTCACACGAAGTCTGTCGCAGGAACAGCCAAACGCTAAGTCATATTGCTAATGAATCCAGGCCCTGTAAGATACAAGATGTTATCCATCTCTTGCGCATACCAGCGCCCGGAGGAAGAGATGATTCTAGGTATTACAAGGTTGCGCCAACAAGTTTGGCATACGCATCTGTGCTAAATGACTTGGGACGCTCGATGGGTGCACCAAGAGCACGGTCGATGATGAGTTGAGGAAGGACACCGAGCGCTCTGGAGACACCGAAGAGGACCGTGTAGTACTTGGCTTCAGTGAGACCATAGTATTGGAGCAGGACACCAGAGTGCTAGTGGAGTTAGTTCTGAATCAATATGCAATCGACATTGCGGGACTTACAGCATCAACGTTCGGATAAGGGTTCTTGGTCTTGCCATGCTCGGTCAAGACGCCGGGGGCGATCTTGTAGACCTGGCTCACAAGCTTGAACATCGGGTCATCTGGCAATTTCCGGA
>JAABUK010001828.1_pt1 | contig 39819 bp, 29 predicted proteins | sample 5559141 | NCBI WGS metagenome assembly JAABUK01 (sample SAMN10711869, study PRJNA513367) | rock metagenome | isolation source: Antarctica rocks | place: Antarctica: Victoria Land, Pudding Butte nord | collected 2016-01-03 | reverse complement strand
CCTGCAAATCTTCGTCTGTTTCCGTCGGCAATCCGACCATCATGTAAAGTTTGACGGTCAGCATTCCGCGATCAAAGACTGCGCCGCAGATGTCCACGATTTCGTCGTTCGTCAGATTCTTGTTGATGACTTTGCGCAGGCGATCCGAACCCGTCTCCGGCGCAACCGCAATCTGTTGATCGCGCGATTCGACGAGCGCATCCAGCAACTCATCTGAAATTTGATCGAGACGCAAGCTTGAAACAGAAATGCGGTATTCCATCGCACGCAAGCCCTGTAAAATCTCGCTGATTTCAGGATGGTCGCAAACGGCAGTTGAAACGAGTCCGATTTTGTCCGTCTTGCCGCGCCATTCAGCGGCTTTCGCCAGAATATCGCGTGCGGGCACGACGCGCGGCGGCCAGTAATTAAACCCAGCCCAGCAAAAGCGGCAACCCTGCGAACAGCCGCGCGAAATTTCCACTAGAAAACGCTCGCCCATCTCCGCTTCCGGTGCCCAGATAACAGACGACGGCGCAAACACCGCTTCGCGGCGAAGCTCTGCGGCGACATCCGTTTGCTTGCGACGAATCGCGCGCCTGAGGCTTCCTTCCTTCGGATTCTCCGACGCCACGATGCGCCCGACGCGCTTCGGCACACCTTCTTCAGTCGGCGTGTAAGAATCAATCGTGCCGTCTGTTTTGTACGCTATGTGATAAAGCGACGGCACATAAAAGCCGCGCCCCTCGCGCGCAAGCCCGAGCAGAATTTCCGGCTTCGTTTCGTGTTCAAAAATCGCGTCAATGATTTTGGGCGCGAGAACTTCGCCTTCGCCGACGGCAATCACATCAGTGAAATCCGCAATCGGTTCGGGATTCAAAAACGACGCCGCGCCGCCCATCACAATAAGCGGATCATGCACAGTACGATCACGCGTCCACAAAGGAATCCCGCTCAAGCGCAACATGCGCGCCATATTCAAGTAATCCGTTTCAAAGGAAATAGAGAACGCGACGACATCGAAATCACGCACGCGCGTTTGTGATTCTAAAGTTAAAAGCGGGGTGCGCGATTTTTCATACTCGCGCATCTCCTGTTCTTCCGGCAAAAACACGCGCTCGCACGAAACGTCCGGTATGTTATTAAAGAGTTCGTACATCGCCTGAAAGCCGAGATTCGCCATTCCGATGCCGTAGGTGTTCGGATAGCACAAAGCGACACGAAGCTGCGCGCCGCGCTTGAGCGTCCAACCTTCTTCGGAGGCGAGCTTTCGTTTGTAACTTTCGACGATTTTTTTAGACATGAGAAGCAGATGCTAGATGTCAGATGCTGGATGTTAGTGAGCAGCCAAGAACTGACATCTAACATCCAGCATCTGACATCTGCTTTTTACCTTTGCGCTGTTTCCAAGAATGCTTTCAGCTTGCGCGAGCGTGATGGGTGGCGCAGTTTGCGCAGGGCTTTGGCTTCGATTTGGCGAATGCGTTCGCGTGTGACGGCGAAGTGCTGGCCGACTTCTTCGAGCGTGTGTTCCGAGCCTGTGCTGCCGAGGCCGAAGCGCATCTTGATAACCTTTTCTTCGCGCGGCGTGAGCGTCGCTAAGACTTCGTCCGTGATTTCGCGCAAGTTCGAGGCGACGACGGCATCCGCCGGATTCAAGATGGATTTGTCTTCGATAAAATCGCCGAGGTGCGAATCTTCTTCTTCGCCGATGGGCGTCTCAAGTGAAATCGGTTCCTGCGCGATCTTCAGCACCTTGCGAACTTTCGAGACGGGAATATCCATTTTCTTCGCAATTTCTTCGCTCGTCGGTTCGCGCCCTAATTCCTGAACAAGCGCACGCGAAGTGCGAATCAGTTTATTGATCGTTTCGATCATGTGTACGGGAATGCGAATCGTGCGTGCTTGGTCGGCGATGGCGCGCGTGATTGCCTGACGAATCCACCACGTCGCGTAGGTCGAGAATTTGTAGCCGCGCCGCCACTCGAATTTATCGACGGCCTTCATCAAACCGATGTTGCCTTCCTGAATCAAATCGAGAAATTGCAAGCCGCGATTCGTGTATTTCTTGGCAATGGAAACGACGAGGCGCAAGTTGGCTTCGACGAGTTCGCGCTTGGCTTGCCCCGTATGAATCTCGCCGGTTGTGATGGTCTGCAAGCTGCGTTTGATTTCGATGGGCGCAACGTTATGCTCCGCTTCGATTTGCAGCAGATGTTTTTTCGCGGCGGCGATGCGGCGCTTGTACTCCCGCTCGTCTTCCGGCTTAATGCGCCGCTTGTTGAGCTTCTCCGTATACGAATCTATTTCGCGTTCGGCGGCGCGCACTTGTTTTTGCACAGTACGAATCGCGCCGATCAGACGCTGGCGCGCTCGTTCGGTCAAGTTGAGGCGTTTAATCTCCTGCGCGATTTCAAGGCGCACGCGCGCGACTTTGCGGCGCAATCGAAGAAGTTTTTTGCTTTTCTTGCCGCGCGTTAATTTCTGCTCGGCGCGCAGCTTTTCCCACTCTTTGAGACCGCCCTTAAAGTGCTTGCGTATGTTCTGTATACCTTCGACAGTCCACGCGAGATACTCGTCCGCTTTGTCTTCCTGTCCCGTCAATTCCGCTTGATCCGAGAAGCCCACGATGTCGCGTATGTTGAGCGTACCGGCTTCGAGTTGGTCGCCGATTTCCAGAAGCGCGTTGACGGCAATGGGCGAGCGCGCGATGGCCTTTTGCGTTTTGATCTGCCCGCGTTCGATGCGTTTGGCAATGGAGACTTCGCCTTCGCGCGTCAGAAGAGGCACGACGCCCATCTCGCGCAGGTAAAGGCGCACGGGATCGTTTGTTTTTTCAAGCGCGCCCGCTGATAAATCTAACTCGACATCTTCATCCGAGTCTTCGTCGTCGATGTCCGTCGCAATGGCTGCCGCCTGTTCGATAAGACGCTCGTCGGAATCCGCGACGGGAATGTTCGAGCCTTCGAGCTTTTGCAGCACGTCCTCTATGTCGTCGGGCGAAACAACGCTATCCGGCAATTCACGATTCAAATCGTCGTAGGTCAAATATTTTTTGTCGCCGCCGAGTTCAAGCAGCCTTTGCACAACATCGTCCTGATCTTTTTCTTCGGTGCTCATCCGTTCTTAGTCTACCTTCCGCGCCGGATTAAATAAGGGAGAAAGCTTTGGCGCGCGCCCGTCTCCTGCGATTATAATAGCCACTAAAATTACTGAAACAGCTACTGAAAATTAAGCTGCGCCGGACGACCATCCGGTGGCATTCATCTTTGGAAGCAAGGCATTTCTGCGCCGCGTCCGTTCCACATATTCGACGGCCAACTGTCCGCTGCGTTCCTGTTCGCCCGCGCGTTCCGCATTGGCAATCTCGATGCCGAGTTCGTTGATGCGGCGATCAAGCGCCATCAACTGCAACGCCGTCAAACAGCTTTCCGCAATTCTCAACGTGTCATCCAATGCTTCACCGTCGGCGCGCTGCGGCTCTGACATTAAGAGTAGCGGCAAGAGTTCTTCGGCTACCGGATCGTACGCCGTTTTTTCGGAAAGAGTTGCGAAGTCAATTTCCGCGCCCGCCGATTCGAGTTCGACGAGCGCGCGAAAAATACTCGCCGTCGGCAATTCTTCATAATCGGCCAACTCGATTTGCGGCAAAACGGCGCGGCGTAATTCCGCATCGGCGAAAAGCATTTCGAGCAATTGCCGCTCGGCCAGCGTCGGCTGCGCGCCCGCCGCACGCGCAAGCTTTTGCCGCACGCTCGCTTCATCCTTGTTCGGCGCGCCAAGACCACTGCCGCCCTTCACTGTTTGCCAGAGATCGTTGCGCAAACTGCGTTCGTCAATTCTGAGCGCATCCATCGCCATATCGAAATACTCGCGCTTTTGAATCGGATTACGCACGGCGCGCAAAGACGAAATCACTTCTTCGACCGCCGCCGCTTTTTCCGCAGGGCGATGAAGATTGCGATCCCGTACCGCTTGATCGAGCAAAAAATTTATGTGTGGAAAGGATTCTCCACGCCGCCTGTTATATTCTTCCGCGCCATACTTTTTGATGAATTCATCCGGGTCGGCGTTGTCCGGCAGCACCAGCACCTTCACTTCAAAGTCTTCTGCCAGAAGCGTTTCCGTCGCACGCCGCGCCGCATTTAACCCAGCCTTATCTCCATCATAGTTAATTACCACCTTACGCGCAAACCGCGCCAAAAGTTTCGCCTGCTCCCCCGTCAAAGCCGTCCCCAGACTCGCCACCATATTTCCGATGCCGAATTGATACGGCACAATCAAATCCAGATACCCCTCGACGAGAATCACGAACTTTCGCCGCCTGATTTCCTCGCGCGCGACGTTCAAGCCATACAGATGCCTTCCTTTAATGTAAGCGGCGGTCTCCGGCGAGTTCAGATACTTCGGCTCACCGTCGTTCTGCAAAGTTCTGCCGCCAAAAGCGACGGCGCGTCCCTGCGCATCCATCACAGGAAAAATCAAACGCCCGCGAAAGCGATCATAAAAGCCGCCCGCATCTTTTTTAACCACGAGGCCGCTACGCTCTATCTGCCCTTGATCCGCGCCGCGCTTCTTCAAATGCGATAAAAGCCCGTCCCAACTGTCCGGCGCATAACCGAGACGAAAAACCTTCCCTGTCTCCTCCGCAATCTTCCGCCGCTCAAGATACTCGCGCGCTTCCTTCGCTTCTTTTCCATTCTCCGCCAACTCTGCTTCCCACCATTCGAGCGCCCACGAATTAAGCTCCACGACTTCGCCAGCTTCCTGCCTGCGCGCCTCATATTTTTTGTCTTCCACAAGGGCAGGCAAAGGCACGCCCGCTTTCTCCGCGACAGTCTTCACCGCTTCGGGAAACGACAAGCCCTCGATCTCCATCACGAAACTAAACACACTCCCGCCCTTCCCGCAGCCGAAACAATAATAAATATCCTTCGATGGACTAACGGAAAACGACGGCGACTTTTCCTGATGAAACGGGCAGCACGCCATCCAGTTCGTGCCTTTCTTCTTCAAAGACACGTAATCCGAAATGACGCGCACAATATCCGCCTGCCGCCTCAAGTCATCAATAAATGTTTGCGGGAAACGCATTGCTACTCTGTTCTAAACTCGGCAATAACTTCAATAAGCCCGACGATGTTTCCATTAAATTCCGGCAACTGTTTGGCGGGAATCCAATACTCCTGATGAACCGCACCGCCGACAACTTTAATCTCATATTGTTGTAAATAATCGGCGCGCACGCGAAATCGCGTTACATAACCGCGTTTCGGATTATTATATTTCGCGTTCCAATCACGGGCGATTTTCGTCGCATATTCTTCGTTGAGCACCGGATAAAAGATCGGCTGCTCCGGCAAGCGCGGCGGAAATGCTTTGTCGCCGCTCTCATGTATCAAGTCTAGTTCGTGTTGTCCGACTGGACGATAAAGCGTGACGGTTTCTTCACTCGGCATGTGCTAACACTCGTTCAATTTTACAATTCCTAAAGCTATTTAACCTTGTCTTGTCGCAAACAACTTCGCAACGGCGTATTGAAAACCCGGCACGACTGTTTCGCCGTCAAGCGTGTCGGCTTCCGTCAGCGTGGTGATGCTTGTCGGTGAACGGTGAACGGTGATGGTGAGAAGTTTCGGACTGATGACCCACACCAATCGCGCGCCTGCTTCGAGCCACTCCTGCACTTTTTCTTCAACCTCGTAAGCAAGGTCATTCGGCGAAACTACTTCAACTGCGAGATCGGGCGCGCCCGGCCAATAGCCTTTCGCATCACCGACTTCATCGACGCGCTCCTGACGAATAAACGCGATGTCCGGCGCGCGCACCGTGTCGGGATTCGTGCGCAACTTAAAACCTGTTTCCGCTGCGTAAACTTCGCCTAGTTCGTGCTGTTCGACATACGAACCGAGATGTATGGAGAGACGCATTGCGATTCGCCCGTGCCTGTGTCCTGCGGGTGACATTTGTTTCAGTTCTCCGTTGATTAACTCGTAACGAAATTGGCCGCGCGGCAGCGCCAGCAGTTCTTCGGCGGTGGTGACGTTCGTGATTGTGGTGCTCATTGCTTGACCTCTACGATGGTTGCGCCAGCGCCGCCCTGATCGTTTGGCGCTTGGGCAAAGCGTGCGACGTGCGGATGATTGCGCAGGTGTTCGCCGATGGCGCGGCGGAGCGCGCCCGTGCCGTGACCGTGAATAATTCGTATGGTGTGGTGGCTGTTGAGATATGCTTCGTCGAGAAATTTATCCGTCATGTCAACGGCTTCGTCCGTTGTGCGCCCGATGACGTTGAGTTCGGCACTTGCGCCCGCATCGTCCATGCGAAGATTAATGACGGTGTTGTTTGATGCGAGGGCGCGCGTGCTGCGTTTCGTTTCGGGTTTGGGCGCGATGGGCGCGAGCAGTTCGAGATTGCCGATTTTTTCTCTGAGACGCACGGAGCCGACGCGCACTTCCGCTTCGTTGCCTTTTAGTTTGTCCACGATGCCGATGGAGCCGAAGGTGCGCAGGCGAACGCGGTCTCCGGCGATGATGTCGCGCGCGGGCGCAAGCTGTTCTGCTTGATCGTCGTCGGAGATTTGATTGAAGTCCATGACGCGCCCGCCACGAACGACTCGCACGTTGTCGTTTTTGCCATCGCGATCAAATTCCTTTGTCGAATGATTTGTTGGCGAAGCAGTGGGGATCGGCGGGCGGGCGGTGCGTTTGACTTCGCGGCGAAGTTCAGCCGCGCTTGCTTTAGCTTGGCGTTCGATGCGCGTGCGCGCGGCTTGGTCTTCGATTTTGCCAACGAGTTCGCGCGAGCGTTTCTCGAACGCTTCGACGGCAATCAATAGCTCGTTTTCAAATGCGGCCTGTCGTTCGCGTTCGCGCTTCATTGCTTGCGCGTCAAGCGATGCGTATTTTTCGGCGACGGCGTGGCGTTCTTCTTCGAGGGCGCGGCGCAAACTTTCGGCGTCTTCGGCTTCGCGCTTAATGCGTTGGAGATACTCGGTTGCGTCAAGCGTTGAAGTATTCACGCGAGTCGCCGCCGCGCGCACAATTTGGTCGGGAAAACCGAAGCGCCGCGCGATCTCGAGGCCGGATGACGAACCGGCGAGGCCGACGAGCAGTTTGTATGTCGGCTGCAAAGTCTTGTTATCGAATTCGACGCTCGCATTAATGACTGCATCTTCGTTCGCCGCGTACATTTTCAAGCCGCTGTAATGCGTCGTTGCAATCACATGCGCGCCGCATTCGCGTCGAAAATGATCGACGACGGCGACGCCCAAGGCAGAGCCTTCTTCCGGGTCTGTGCCGGTTCCGACTTCATCGAGAAGCACGAGCGCGGGCGCGTCGCAAAGCTCGATCATGCGGCTGATATTGGCGACATGCGCCGTGAAGGTCGAGAGATTGGCGGCGAGCGATTGATGATCGCCGATGTCCGCGAGGACGGACGCGTAAAAGGGAACTCGCGCGCGGCGCGCAGGCACGGGCAAGCCGGAGAGCGCCATTAACGCCAGCAAGCCTGTCGTCTTGAGAACGACTGTTTTGCCGCCCGCGTTCGCGCCGGAAATCACCATGACTGTTTGCGTCGCGTCAAGCTCGAACGAAACAGGCACGACGCTTGCCCCGTGTTCGCGCAAGTTTTCTTCGAGCAGCGGGTGTCGCGCGTCAAGGAGTTCGAGCGCGTTGCCTTCGTCAATCGTCGGCACAACACAATCGAAGCGCGCGGCGAGCCAGAGTTTCGCGCCGATGAAATCGAGTTCCGCGACGGCGCGCGCAGCCATTTGAAGCGCGGGCAATTCGCGTCGCAACTCTTCCGTCAGCGTGAAGAGAATTTTGCCGATTTCGCGTTCTTCTGTTTCGCGCAAATTTTGCAAATCGTTGTTAGCATCAATCGTCTCTAAAGGCTCGACGAACATCGTTGCGCCGGAGGATGAAAAGCCGTGAGCGACGCCCTGCACGCGCCCGCGATGATCCGCTTTGACGGGAATCACAAAGCGGTCATTTCTGATCGTCACGATTTCATCCTGAATCGCTTCTTCGGCGCGGCGCATCAACGTTTCGAGCGAGCGCGTAATACTCGAACGAAGCCGTGAGATGTCGCTGCGTATGCGCGCCAGTTCCGGGCTTGCGCGGTCATCCAATTCGCCGTTCGGCAGAATCTTGTTGGTGACGCGTGCCGTGATGCTGTGCAATTCGCGCGGCAACTCCGCGACGATTTCCCATAACGCCGGACACGCATCCCGCTCCGTGAGAATATTCGCGCGCGCGGCCAGCGCTTGCTCGCAGAGCCGCGCGAGTTCGAGCAGTGCGAGCGGTTCGAGCGTCGCGCCTTCGACATGAAGCCGCGCCAAAAACTCCGTCGGGTCGGCTAACTCCGAGAAAGTCCATGCCGCCCCGCGCCGTCGCAACTCCGTGCCTTCCGCGAGCGCCTGCAACGCGTTGTGCAGGTTTGCGCGATTATCCAGCGGCGCAAGTCCATGCGCGCGCGCGCGTCCCATCGGCGTCTGCGTGCCGCGTTCGAGAAGCGCGCAGAGCGAATCGTATTCCAGCGTGGCGAAAGCTTGATCGTGCATGTTCCCTGAAAATCGAAGCGGATTAGTCGAAGACTTATTTTAACATCGGCGTGGTGGTTCTTCTATGTCTGGAGATTGTCGCAAAAAAGCGGGAGCGCGGCGGCGATGGCCTGCGGGTCGAGTTCAGCGTCGGCGAGTCCTGCTTCGGAAACGGCGCGCGGCATTCCCCAGATCACGGCGGTCTCGCGCGATTCGACGATGATGCGCCCGCCCCGCGCGCGTATTTGGCGAGCGCCGCGCAAGCCGTCTTCGCCCATTCCCGTCAGCACCACGCCGAGCGCGCTTTCGGCTGCGGTTTCCGCCAGCGACATCAGCAAGTAATCCGCCGACGGAGCATAAAAATCATGTTCGGCGCGCGGTTCCATGTGGAAGCAGAGCGCGCCGTTTTTATCCGCGCGGACGAATGTGTGCTGACCGCCGGGCGCAATGTAAATGTGCGAAGAAGCAATGCGCTCATCGTGGCGCGCTTCGCTGACGTTCAATTTGGTCGCGCGCGCAAGGCGTTCGGCAAATGAATGCGTAAAGCCCTGCGGCATGTGAAGCGCGATGACGACGGGCGTCGTGAATGTGGGACGCAGCCGCGAAATGATTTGACTAACGGCGGCGGGGCTTCCCGCAGAGCCGACGATGCCGACGATGCGCGCAGAGTTCACGGATGAACCCTGCGTGGGTCGTGCGGCGAGTACGGCAGCCTGCTTCGATTCTTCGCTGACTTTGACACTTGCTTGATTCGTTCCCATCGTGTGCGCGTCGGCTGCTGCTTCGACTCTGTGGCGCAAATGCGCGGCAAATTCTTCGGAGCGAATTGCGTGGCGCAGTTCCGGCTTGGTGATGAAATCCACCGCGCCTGCTTCGAGCGCTCGAAAAACGCTGTCGCTTTCGGTCTGCCCGCTGCACACGACAACGGGCAAAGGCCTGTGCTTCATCGCCCATCGCAGCACGCTGAAGCCGTCCAGTTCCGGCATCTCCAGATCGAGCACCAACACGTCCGCGCGCCGCTCCGTCAATTGTTTGACGCACTCGCGCCCGTCGTTCGCAAGGCCGACGATTTGCAAGCAATCTGAAGCCGCGAAAATCTGCGACAGCCGCAAACGATAAAGCGGCGAATCATCGGCGATGAGCAAGCGGTAAAGCATAGTAAACAGTTTTGAGTTTTCAGTTTTCGGTTTTCAGTAGAAGCTCAAAACTGAAAACTGAATCATTTTTGGTAAACCAGATCGTTTTGTAAATGCGCGAGGCGAAACGGTGTGTTCAGTGTCACGAGGGATTCGGATGCGCCGAGCACGAGATAGCCGCCGTCGCATAGTTGATGATGAAAGCCTGCGACGGTCGTGCGGCGCGCGGGCGTGTCGAAATAAAGCATCACGTTACGGCAAAAAATTACGTCCAGATTCGAGTAGATGTCGAAGCGGCGGCTGTCCGCGAGATTAAAGCAGCCGAAGTTGACCATCGTTCGCAGTCGTTCGTCGATGAGCCATGAGTTATCCGGCTGCCGCGTGAAATAGCGCGCGCGTTGTTCGTCATTTGTCTGGCGAAAAGAGTGTTCCGTATAGCGCCCGTTGCGCGCTTCGGTGATAACGCGTTGCGAGAGATCGCTGGCTGAAAGTTCGATTGTCCATTCCTCGAAAAGACCGGATTCGAGAATCAGAATTGCGAGCGTGTAAGCCTCTTCTCCTGTTGAACAACCCGCGCTCCACACGCGCAATGTACGCGTTTCACGATTGCGCGCGTGAATCTCGGGCAGCATTTCTTCGCTGAAGGCGTTGAGCGCGCGTTGTTCACGAAAAAAGTAAGTTTCGTGGACGGCGACGGCATCGAGCGCGCGCTGCATTTCCGCGCGCCTGTCACGGTCGAATTGGAGATAAAGGTAATACTGCTCGAAGCCGTTCAGATGCAGCGCAGAGACGCGCGCGCGCAGGCGGCGTGCGAGCGAGGATTGCGATTTTTGATCGAAGTAAAGGCCGGATGATTCGTAGATCAGTTCACGCAGACGCAGGAAAGTCGTTTCGTCCATGCACGCCGCATCGCCTGCGCGCGGGAAAAATTCGGGCGATGAATTGAAGGAAGCGAGTGACATGATTAAAGCCTGCGGCCAGACGTTTCATCCGGCAATGCCGTTGCATCCGGCGATGTTTCGCTTTCTTCGGCGAGCACGAAATCAATGATCGCTGCCGCGCGCGGAGAATATGAGGCGCGCGCATCGAGAAGCTGTTTGCGATGCGCGCGCTTAAGAAACAGCAGCGACGCAAAAGCATCTTCGACGAGCGCCGCGTCCGCTTTTGAGAGCGCGAGACAGACGAGCGGCAAGGCTTGTGTCGCGTTGCGACGGGCGAGCGCGCGCAGGGCAGCGCCGCGAACTGTGGCTGTTTCCGATTCATTCGCTGCCGCGTCGAGCAGCAATTTCAGCGCGCCCGTTTCCGCGCAGGCATCGAGCACGTTAATCGCCGCGCGGCGCACAGGCCACGCCGCATCCTTCAGCGCGCCGCGCGCCACAGACAGCATTATGCGCGGCTGTGTGCAGCGCGCAAAGCAGAGCACGACGGCACGGCGCACTTCCGTTTGCGTGTCGCGTTTGGCGAGCTGCGCCAGCGCGTGCCACTCTGCGGCATCGGCAAGAGTTTGCAGCGGCGCGGAAGTTTGCGCCGCTTCGGATTGCGTCGCGGCGTGGTTAGTTGTTGAAGAATGATCCGGCGAAGCGGTTTCTTCTGCGGGCGAGTATGTGTAAAAGTTGTTCGCAGTCGAAGAGTGCGCGGTCAAAGCTTGTGCGGCGGCAACACGGCACAAAGGATGCGGCGCTTTTAGTTCATTGCGAAGACGCGCGCGAATCGCTTCATCTTCTCCGAAGAGCGCGCCGAGCGAGAGCAACGCTTCGGTCTTTACCCATACATCTTCATCGGCGAGGCTCGCCAGCAACGCGCGGCTCGTCTCAAGTGATGCTGCTATGCTCATCGTCGATGTGCTGCGCCGCAATGCGCGCGCGCACTCTCGCCGCACGCTGACGGCTTCATCCGTTAAATGCGCGGCGAGTTGGATGTTGTTGTGTGAATCGGATTGTTCGCTCAAAATTTCGATGGCGGACAAGCGCACCGAAACGTTCGGGTGGCGCTGCGCTCTGCGTGCTTCTTCCATGGCAAGCGCTTGAGAAAAGTTTTGCCGGAAAGCCAAACGCGCAAGCGCCGCGTCGTCGCGCGTTTGCAATTCATCGTCAACGGTCTTGGCCGACGCATCCGAAACAAAGCGTGCGAGCGCGCCGAGAAGCGCGGCGAATTTAACGAGCGTTGCGCCGTTCGCTGTCGCCGTCCATCCGCGCACATTCTCGAATACGCGCCTCGCTTCGTCCTTGTCAATTTGTGTCGGCTGCAACTCCAGCATCCACTCGCGTGCTTGTTCGAGCGCCGTCAAACATGCTTCGAGCGTTTCCGCATCGCTTGCTTCGATAGCCAGACGTGACAATGCTTCGATACTTCCGAAACTGCGTGCCTGATTAATGGTGAGCGCGACTTCATGGGCGGGAATCGAATGCGACTCTGCGGCAGCGAGCAATGCTTTGAGATTGTGTGGCGTGTGCGATAAATCTGCGAGAGCCTGACGCGCGGCGGCGGCAAGCGGCGGCTTTTTGAGCGCACCGGCGACGATTGAAACGGCGCGCGCATCGCCGAGCCAGCCGAGAGCGCAAATGCCCGCGCGCGCGTGTTCCACTTCCGCAGACGAAATCATTTGCGCCAGATGTGAGAATGTCGATTCATCGCTCGCTTGGCGAAACGCTTGCCGGACGCGCGCGCGTATCGCTTCGCTGATGCGGCGCGGTTGTCCTGTGCGTTCGCCGCAGGCGAGGGAAACGAGCGCGGCAAGCACCGCCGAGCGCAAGGTTTTATCTTCATTGCGCAGATGCCCTGCGAGCGCCGCGCATGAGTCGATGCTTGCAATTTCGACGAGCGCGCTTGCCGCCGCATCGATCATCAAAGAATCTTCAAGCAATTCTTTCAGACGGGGAATCGCGCGCGCGTCGCCCAACTCCCCGAGCGCACCGACGGCGGCAAAGCGCAGCCATTCGTTCGCGCTCGCCGAATAATCCAGAAGAATTTGTGTCGCTTCTCTATCGTTTGTGCGACCAAGGGCGGCGATGACGGCGGCGGCAACATTCGTATCCGCGTCTTGCGCAAGCGGCGCAAGCAATCCGACGGCGCTCTTGTCTGCCGCCGCAGAGACGATGCCCGCCAACGCGATTCGCACGGCAGGCTGCGGCTTGGCTTTTATTTCCGCTTCGATGCGCGGCAGAATTTTTGAGCAGATGCCTTCGAGGACGGTGATGGCGGCAGCCCTTCGCCCTGCCTGCGCGCTGTCGCCGCTTACGGCTTCGAGCAGTTCATCGAGCAGTTCGTCGATGTATGTTTCGATTGTGTGATTATGAACGCGGTCAATGATGGCTTCGGCGGCGGCGCGGCGCGTTTGCCAATCTTCATGTCCGAGAAGGCGCGCGAGCGCACGCGCTTCTTCCGCGCCGCCCGAAGAAGCGAGGCGCGCGACACGATCAAGCGTTATTTCATGCGAAGACGGCATATGTTAAGCGCGCACGACAAAACTAGATGCTGCTGATTTGTGTAGGGACAAGCCGAGGCTCTGTCATCAATTTTTCGAGCGGCGGCGGCGGCGTTCGGCTCCGTGCATTGCTGCCGTATATAATTCTTCGATGTTAAGGATTGTGACGAGCGTTGATTCGTGTTGCAGGACTCCGCGAATTACGCGGGAGCTTTGCGTGCGTCCGAGCGGCGCGATTTCTTCGACGAAGATTTCGCTGATCTGCTTGACGCGGTCAACGGCGAGCGCAAGCTGTTCGTCGCCGCGCAGCGCAATGACGAAACCATTCACGGGCAATTCCGGCGCGGGTGGCCGCGCGCTTTTGTCGTAAACGAGCGCGAGCGGATCGAGCAGCGTCAACATGCGCCCGCGCACGCTGACAACGCCGAACACCGACGGCGGCGCGCGCGGCAAAGGCGTCGGTTCGATGTGCCGTGTAACGTCGCTCGCTTCATCGGCAAAGATACCGAACAAGCGTTCTGCCCGAAGAAAGATGAGCAGTTCGCGGCGCTCGCGCAAGTCTTCGCCCGCGCCCCGTTTGAGTCCGAGCGTGCGCGGTAAAATCGAGACATCCGTAAAGTCTTGCGGCTCATTCATCCCGCGAAAAGTGTAACAGGAATTTGGCTCACGGGCATACGCAAAAGATACGAAGCGAGTGAAAGTAAGAAGAAAGCCGTAGCGCATGACAGCGCATGTCGATTCAAGGTAGAATTCCTGACCGCGTTTATGCCGGAAGGTATTTGTCGGGTGCATCGTGCATCGTTCGCCCGTTCATCGTTGTGCGTGTGTTTGGCGGGTTGCCGCAGCAAGGCGGCGACGGCACAAGGGGCGCAGCACAGTTTTTGGAAACATTATTAGAAGCGTTGATGGCTGGCTTAAAAAGATTTGGCTGAAAATAAATCGAGTGAGAATGTTCGCGCAGGGCGTCCGGGCGTGTGTCGCAGTTGCGGCGCGATTGTCGGCGCTGGCGAAAAGATTTGCGCGCAGTGCGGTGTGCCGCTTGCAACCGCTAATGCGACGAGACGCGGCGACGCCGACGACGGGCAGCCGAAGGGTTTGCGCGTCGCTTATGACCGCGAGGCACTGCGTTTCGCGCGCGCCGTGTTCACGCGTCCGGCAAGTTTCACGATCATCTTTATCGCCGCCAACGTCTTTGTTTTTCTGTTGATGTCGCAGGGCAACACGGCAAACATCTGGGAGCCGTCTGCGGCAACGCTCTTGGCTTACGGCGCGAAATTCAATTCGCTGATTAACGCCGGACAGTGGTGGCGTTTCATCACGCCGATGTTCATACACATCGGCGTCATTCATTTGCTCGTCAACATGTACGGCCTCTTTATGCTGGGGCCGTATGTCGAGAAGCTTTACGGCTCGGCGAAGTTCGTCGTGTTCTGGGTCGTGGCGGGCGCGTGCGGCGTGGCGGCAAGTTATTTCGCCGCGAGCCACCAGATGCAGAGCGGCTTTCTCGGCGGTTTTTTGTTTCGCGGCGGCGACGGCCCTTCCGCCGGAGCCTCCGGCGCGCTCTTTGGTTTGATCGGCGTGCTGTTTGTTTTCGGCATTAAGTTTCGCCATGAACTGCCCGAAGAATTAAAGCGCGCATTCGGCGCGGGAATGCTGCCGACGATTCTCCTTAATCTCTTTATCGGCTACACCGTGCCGTTCATCGACAACGCCGCTCACTTGGGCGGCCTCGCGGCAGGCGCAACGCTCGCGCTCGTCATCGACTATAAGCGTCCGAATGAAACGCGTCGCGGCGCTTTTGTCTGGCAGTTGCTGCAATGGGCGATGCTCGCGCTCGTCGCCGTCAGCTTCTGGATGGTCGCGCGGCATTTCAAAGAATATCCGCAGGAAGCCATCAATGCGAACGCCTCTTCCGTTGCGCTGCCCTTCAATCAATCATCGGAATTCATCGCTTACTTCAAAGCGCTCAACGAAGGCCAGCAAGCCTTCGTGTCCGACTTAAACAATCACGACGCGAACGCCGTCGATCAAGCAATCAAATCGCTCGACGATGCGCCGCCGATTGACGAACAGGCCAACGCGCTGCGAAACGATTTGAGGACTTTGCTCGTTCGCGCGCGCGGTTTCGCCGTTGCCACTCCGCCACAATTATCGAACACGCGCGCCCGCAAACAAGCAAAGGAACTCGTTGACAATTTTCAATCGTGGCAGAAAAACTTCCGCGAATATCTGCTGACTAACGGCGCGAAGTACGGTTTGAAATTCAGTGAAGCGCCGCCGCAAGAAAACAGTGCGCCGGATAAAAAGTGAATCCGCGCGGGCGAGTGCGCAAGGCTGGATTAACGTCAGAGCAACGTTGAACGAACGCGGAAATAATCGTTTCACGCTTCGCCGCGCATCTGCTTATCGTCGAGCAAAATTTAGATTTATGCGGCAGCCATGATGGTTTCGGCTGCGCGCGTTTTTAATTCTTATGGAAATTTATGAAGGAGAACGGAAATTGAGTATGGAAATGAAGAAGGTAGGTATTCTCGGCTGCGGGCTGATGGGCGCAGGCATTGCGCAGACCGCCGCGACTGCGGGCTTTGATGTCATTGTGCGCGAAGTGTCGCAGGAATTTCTCGACAAGGGTTTCGGCGGCATCGAAAAATCCCTTGCGCGGTTTGCCGAAAAAGGCACGATTAACCACGACCAGCAAAAAGAGATTCGCGCTCGTTTGACAGGCACGACCTCGCTCGCGGACTTTGCAGACTGCGATATTATCATCGAAGCGATTATCGAAAATCTGGACATCAAGCGCGACACTTACAAACAACTCGACGAACTCTGCAAACCCGAAACGATTTTCGCGTCCAACACTTCTTCGCTGTCGATCACGGAGATGATGACGGCGACTTCCGCCGAGCGCCAAAAGCGTTTCATAGGTTTGCACTTCTTTAATCCCGTGCCGATTATGAAGCTCGTCGAAGTCGTGCGCACGATTCTGACGGACGACGCGGTTTACGAACAGGCCGTCGAATTCGGCGCGCGGCTCGGCAAAACTCCCGTCCGCGCCGGAGACAAAACCGGCTTCATCGTCAATCGCTTGCTTGTGCCTTACATGCTCGATGCCATCCGCGCGCTCGAAGAAGGCGTCGGCTCGATTGTGGACATCGACAACGCGATGAAACTCGGCTGCGGCTATCCGATGGGGCCGTTTACCTTGGGCGATTTCGTCGGCCTCGACACGACGTATTACATCGCGGAAATCATGTTCAACGAATTTCGCGAAAAGCGTTTCGCCGCGCCGCCCTTGCTCAAGCGCATGGTGCTCGCAGGACTTTACGGGCGCAAAACGGGACGCGGTTTTTACGACTACACGAAGGACGCAAAAAATCCTACGCCGATGAATCTGGTGTAACTCTCTGCATCGCACGAAGAATGAGCCGCGAACCCGCAGTTAAGCCTAGCGTTATATTTGAGACGCGCGAATCCGTTGCATTCGTGCGTCTCAATCGTCCCGCAAAACGCAACGCGCTCACACGCCGTATGCTCGAAGAACTCGGGCAAGCATTCGGGCGCATCGAAAAAGAGCGGGATCAACTGCGCGCCGTCATCCTCACCGGCGCAGGTGAAGCGTTCTGCGCAGGCACTGACATCGAAGAATTATCGACGCTCGATGTCGAAGCGGCGCGAAAAGCGGCGACACGCGGGCAACATGTTTGCGACTTGATTGAGCGTGCGAGCGTGCCTGTCATCTGCGCCGTCAACGGCATCGCGGCGGGCGGCGGATGCGAACTCGCGCTGGCGTGCCATTTGAGGATCGGGTCAAACACGGCGCAGTTCACTTTACCGGAAACAAAGCTCGGCGTGATTCCGGCCTACGGCGGCACGCAGCGCCTCGCGCGCATCATAGGCTCTGGCCGCGCCTACGGTGTGATGCTCGCTGGAGAAAGCATCAATGCTGAAGAAGCGCAACATCTCGGCCTGCTCAATCAGGTTGTCGAAGAAGGGCAACTTCTTCACGAAGCCGAAGCGCTCGCTCAGGGAATTTCCCGGCAAGCGCCGCTCGCCATTCGCGCCTGCCTCGAAGCCGTCACGCGCGGTCTCGAACTTCCGCTCGACGAAGGACTCGCGCTCGAAGCCGAATTGTTCAGCCAACTATTTGCAACAACAGACCTGCGCGAAGGCACGCGCGCCTTTCTCGAAAAACGCGCCCCCGTATTTGAAGGAAAGTGAAAAATAATCGCCTGCTTGTCACTCATCTGCGCTTCACCTATACTGCGAGTGCATCATAAATTTTTATGTGACCGGAGCCATTGAATAATTTTGCAGCCCGCTGTTGTACATCAGGGAAAATTGAATGCCGCAGGGTTTCGCTTTGCGATTATCGCAAGTCGTTGGAACGAATTTCTGACGGCAAGGTTAATTGATGGCGCGCTCGATGCGCTGGAGCGGCTCGGCGCGGACGAGAAGGCTGTGGAACTTTACCGCGTGCCGGGTTCGTTCGAGATTCCGCTGCTGGCGCGCAAGGTTGCGGGCGCGGGAAAATTCGACGCGGTGATTTGTCTCGGCACGATTATTCGCGGAGACACGCCGCACTTCGAGTATGTCGCGGGCGAAGCGACGAAGGGCATCGCGCAGGCAGGAATGGAAACAGGCTTGCCCGTCGTTTACGGCATCGTCACGGCGGACACTCTGGAACAAGCCATTGACCGCGCCGGAGTCAAGGCAGGCAATAAAGGATTCGACGCCGCGATGTCGGCAGTCGAATTAGTTAATCTTTACAAGGACGCGTTTCAGAAATAACGATTCAGGAATGATGAATGCGAAAGTGAAACCCGGCGTCCCTAATTTCATCGTTTCGGATTTATCGTTCATCGTTTCGTTTGTGGTGTTTTATGGGTTCGAGACGTAAGGCGCGCGAATGCGCCTTGCAAATGCTCTTTGCGGCTGATGTTTCAGAGATACGCCCGGATCAACTGGTGCGTCTCTACTGGCGTGAATTGGGCGAGGTTGACGTAGAGGAAGCGGCGCGCGAGTTTGCGACGCGGCTTGCCACCGGCACCATCGCGCACAAAGATGAATTGGACGAGCGCATACGCTTGCGCGCAGAGCACTGGCGTATTTCGCGCATGGCAATTGTTGACCGCAACGTGCTGCGACTCGCCGTTTACGAATTTCTTTACGAGCCGACGCCGCGCACCGTCGCCATCAACGAAGCGCTGGAAATCGCGCGCCGCTTTTCGACCTACGAAGCGACACAGTTTATCAACGGTATCCTAGACGCCATCAAACGCGATTTAGACGAAGAACAGCCGCAGACAAACGTTGACGAAACACTCGACGCGGAAGACAATACCGCAACGCGCTCGGACAACGGCGACGATACGAACGACGATCAGCATGACAATGCCGACGACGGCGACCACAAAGACGGCGAAGATCGCAGCAGCAACGGCGCGAACGACGGTTCGCCTTCAAGTTAATTTCCTCTGCACAGCATTACCTTTATCCTAATTCCATACGTTCTTGCTCTTACTTCTGTCTCCCGGCTTCCGACTCCTGAATACCGCATTAGTTTTATGGATGCCCAACTGCTGCGCGAATTTTTAGCTGAAGCCGAAGACTTAATCGAAGTCTTGATCGGCGACACGCAGACGCTGCGCGCGCGGCGCGGCGAGGGCCGTGCGCGGCGCGAACTCATCGGGCGCATCTTTCGCCATGTGCATACGATCAAAGGTTCTGCGGCGGCAGCCGGATTGGATGTGGTCGCCGAAATCGCGCACGAGTTTGAATCCTTGCTCGATCAAATGCGTCTCGGTCAAACGAGCGTTGACGATGCCGCGCTCGATGTCTTCGATGATGCGACGAATGCCATTGCGCAAAGCCTGAACGCAGTCGCAAGCGGTGATGCGCCGCCCGCTCCGCGCACCTTGATCGAACGCCTGCGCCGCGTGTCGCTTAAAACCGAACCTCAGAGCACCGACGCCTCTCCGCCGCTTCAAGAGCGCTTGCTCGAAGCGCTTCCCGAAGACATAAAAACTTCTTTGAGCGAATATGAAACGCACCGTTTCCGCGAAGCTGCGGGCGAAGGCTTGCATCTTTTTGTGGTCGCCGTCGGATTCGATTTGATGACCTTCGACGAGCGCTTTCGTGACTTGAGCGATGCCCTCGCCGAAAGTGGTGAAATGATTTCGACGATGCCGGGACACGAAGCTTCCGCGCCCGATCAAATCAGCTTTCGCATTGTTTACGCGACGGATTCGATGCCCGATGAAGCCGCCTCGCGCCTCGCGCCATTCGGCACCGTCGTCCTCACGGATTTATCCGCCGCTGCTAAAACAGGTGAACAGGAAAGTATTCACCGAGTTGAAAACAAACTTGAAGGCGAAACTGCAAGCGCCAGCGAAACTGCGGGCGCAAAAGAAGGGGAAGATGCGCCTTCGACTATCCTTTCGCTGGCTCCGCTTTCGACGCTTGTGCGCGTGGAACTCTCCGGGCTTGATGAAATAATTTCCGCGACGCACGAGCTTTTGACGGACACGGCGGGCGCGCTCGACTTTGCCTTGCAGCAAAATTTGCCGCGCGGTGAACAAACGGAAATGGAAATCCGCGCCGCGCGCATACGCCGCCGCTTCGTCGAATTAGAAGAACGCTTAATCGATCTGCGCATGGTCGCAATCGGGCAAACGCTCCAACGCGCCGCGCGTGCCGGAGCAATGGCAGCGCGCTCAATCGACAAAGAGGTTGATTTTGAAACAGCGGGCAATGATGTGCGAATCGACAAATCTCTCGCTGACGCGATCTCCGAACCGCTCTTGCATTTACTGCGCAACGCCATCGACCACGGCATCGAAGCGCCGGACGAACGCCTGCGCGCGGGCAAGGAAAAACGCGGGAGCGTGCTGATCGAAGCCGTTGCCGAAGGCAGCCGCGTGCGTCTTCGCGTAACGGACGACGGGCGCGGCATTGATCCCGAGCGTATTGCACGCGCCGCCGTCGAGCGCGGTATTATCGACGCGCACGCGAAGATCACCAAAGAGCAGAGTTTGCGCCTTATTTTTCGTCCGGGTTTTTCAACCGCCGCTTCCGTCTCGAATGTTTCAGGTCGCGGCGTCGGGTTGGATGTCGTCGAGAGCGCAGTTGAAAAAATCGGCGGCGAACTCAGCGTTGCGGGCGAATACGGCGCAGGCACGACGTTCGAGATGCTGCTGCCGACGACGCTTGCGCTCGTGCCGTCGCTCGTCGTGCGCTCCAGCGGCTACGCTTACTGCATAGATGCGAGCCACATCTCGGAAGCGGGCTTCGTCGAATCGAATGAAATAGAAAGCGTCGGACAAGCGCGCGTAGTTCGCTGGCGTGGTCAGGTAATGCCGCTCGTCGAATTGCGCGAACTGCTCGCGCAGGATGCCATTGCCGTTACAGACACAGAACAAAAGAACCGCGTGCCGGTCATCGTCTCACACGTTGCGGGACGCAGGCGCGGTGAAGAAGCGGGCGAACAATTAAAGCACGCTGTCGTCGCATTAGACGAATGGGACGGGCACAGGGAAGTTCTCGTGCGTGGACTCGGACGCCACGCCTCACGCTGGCGCGGCATCAGCGGCGCAACCGAACTGCGCGACGGCAGCGTAGCGCTGATGCTCGATCTGCCGCGCCTGCTGGAAATGGCTTTATGAAAAGAGGAGCGACGGGCTGGGATATATATTAAGCCAGCGATCTTCGACTACCTCATAAGTTCCGTTCCCGTACCACTTCTTGAGCAAACCTTCCGCGACCCTTTGCACAATTTCATCTCTGCGTCCCTTAGCCCAATTTGCCCCATGTTTTTCGCAGTAGGCGTCCCACGCTTCCGGGATGGGCATATCTACACCTGTTCCTTTGACGCCAAGAATCTCCCAAGAAAATGGTAATCGCCCTTGCTCGACATAGAATGCCCACCCGCCACGACCGTGCGCTTCGACTTCTATTTTGTAAGTCTTCGTTTTGCTCATCAAATGTTAAAGAGGCGAAGCACCATAATGCCTGAACTAACCGGTGAGCAATCAGCATCGGGTTTAAGAGACAGGCCGATGATGGGTCTGGTTGACTGAGTTGTTAGGAAACATTCGATAATCACACGGCATGATAAACTTGTGCTATTACCACCAAAACGGCTTCTTCAGCTAAGGCTTCGACTGCCGCTTGTTTCAACTCATCTGCATAACGAGCCACGCTCTCAAAATTGGTGGATAACGCGAGCGGCAAATCTGTGTAGATAAGATTAATGCGGTCGGGAGTTTTCACACCCGCGCGTGAAAGATAATTGCCATCAAGCCCACGCACAATCGTGCAGCCGCCAAACGCATAGGTGAACTCTTCCTCGAAAGACAGAAGCAGATTGCGGTAAGAAATCGCTGGCAAGTCAGGGACGTACACTTCGACTCTTACCCGTTCGAGCAGTGCCAAGGAATTGCTCCTTCCGTTTGGAGAATTCTTTCATGCGCTTCAGAGCGTCCTTCTCTGACACGACAGCGCGCGGTGGACGCTCGACTTTAACTTCTTTCACGGCTTTCAGCTTTTTCATAACATCCCCACAGCTATTTATCCTGTATCTTAGAAAGATGTCAACGCCGCCGCCTAACAAGAAATCCGCTGGCGATCTTCAACTGAGCTTCGGATGCTCTTTGTGCCACGCCGTCGCTTGTTGATAGCGGTTCGCCAAATCCAAGAGCACGTTTTCGCTCCACGCCGCGCCGACGAACTGTATGCCGGTCGGGAGATTGTTTTCGCCGAAGCCGTTCGGCACGGAGATGGCCGGCACGCCGACGAGGTTGGCCGCTCCGATGGGCGAAACGGTTGCGCCCAAGTTCGGATACGCTTGATCGAAAGGCTTGCCGACGGGGTACGAAACAGTCGCGCGCGATGGCGCGGCGAGCACTGTGTATTTGGAAAACATTTCAGCCCACGCGCGTCGCATCGGAGCGCGCAGGCGCATCGCGTGAAGGTAATCAACCGCCGTCACGAGCGACGCCGTATAGCCGCCCGCGCGTCCTTCGGGTGAAGCGAGTTCGCGCACGCGCCCCGATTCGATCAAGTCACGAAACGCGCTCGCGCCCTCTGCGTTGACGATTGTTCCGACCGCCGCGCCGTAAGGAAAATCCGGCAGCTTCACATCCATCTCGATTGTCGCAAATTTTTTCAGCGCCTCAAGCGAGCGTAGGAAATTCTCGCGCACGGCGGGCTGCGCCTTCTCGTAAGAATCCTTGACGACGCCGATGCGTGGACGAGCGGGCGCGCCGCGCCGCGAAGACATTGCCAGCGGAGAGCCGAGCGGCGCGTCACGCGATGTAGGATCGAGCGGATCGCGTCCGGCGATGGTGCTATAAACCAACTCGCAATCCTGCGCTGAACGGCACATCGGCCCCAGCTTATCGAGCGTCCAACTCAAGGCCATTGCGCCGTGACGCGAGACAGCGCCGTAAGTCGGACGCAAGCCTGTCACGCCACAGTAAGCCGACGGCGTGATGATCGAGCCGGAAGTTTCCGAGCCGATGGCGAAGCCGACTAACCCTGCCGCCGTCGCTGATCCCGGCCCCGAAGACGAGCCGCCGCTCCAGAAATCTGTGTTCCAAGGCGTGCGGCACGCGCCCGTCAAACTCGCGTCCGCTTGGTTATAACCCATGCCGCCAGCGAGTTCGATCATCGCGAGTTTTGCGACGAGCACAGCGCCCGCTGCGCGTAGCTTCTTAACGATTGTCGCATCTTCCGCGAATCGTTGATCTTTGTAGGGCGTCGCGCCCCAAGTTGTTTTAGCGTTGCGCGTCGCAATCAAATCTTTCGCGCCGTAGGGAATGCCGTGAAGCGCGCCGCGATAATGTCCCGCGCGGATTTCACGTTCGGCCTCGCGCGCTTCCGCCAGCGCCGTATCGCGCATGATCGTGACGACTGCGCCAAGACGCGTTCCGAATTTTTCCAACCTGTCGAGGTAAGCTTCAGTCAGTTCGACGGGCGAGATGCGACGCGCGCGAATTTCTGCGGCGAGTTCGTTGACGGTGGAGAATAGCGTGTTGTCGTTGATGGTCATAAAAAGAAAAGTGGTGAATCGAAATATCAGCGTGGAAAGGCAAAGTTAAGCGGCAAGATTCTTCGTTGCTTGAATCAGGCGCTGAAAGCGAAACGGCTTTTTCGTTTTCAATGAGCGATGAATCAAGCCCTGAAAACGAAGTCCGGCTCGTCTGCGTTCTGTAATTTCACCGCGCGCAAGCGATCCGCCGTGCGAACCATGCCCGCCACGTCCTTCTTGATTTGCGCGAGTTGTGCGGGCGTCACCTGTTCGCCGAAGCGCACACGCGCTACTTCCGCATAAGCTTCGGCGAGCGGCGAAGGCTTTTGCGCTGCCGCTGTAATCGCGGGCGTTGTTTGCGGCTTGGGCGGCGCGGGCGTTTCCTTCGATGTGCCGGGCGTTGTTTGCGCGCGGGCAACGGAAGATGCGAGCGGCGCGGCGGCAAAGATGGCGGTGGCGGCGATGGTCTTGTTAAAGCTGCGACGCGACGCGCTCTGCGGCTCTTCGCTCTCCAACGTTACGGATGTTTTTGATTTTCTCATCACAGTTATCCCGATTTTAGTCGCGTTTTTGTCCTACGCTCGCATGAATGTGTGAAATTGATGTGAGCTGTGCCGATAAATTGCTTTTTCAATTGCCACTAGCTTTAGCTAGTGGACAGGCAATGCTCACAGAAAAGGCTTTAGCCGAATGTAAGATAAAGAAGAATCTTCCGCCCTGCTTTAGCTAAAGCTGACAAGGATAATCTTTCAAATTTAATTCGGCTAAAGCCGCACTCTTAGGCTTAGCTTACCCACTAGCTGAAGCTAGTGGCAATTGACGAAACCTCAGCAATAGCAATTGATGGAATTTCTACAGAACCTGTTAAAGGCGTAGGCGGATTATTGAATGCAATCCGTTTTCGCGTCAAGACCGCACGTGAAAAGCTGCGGCGCGTAGCGGCCTGTGAACTCACGCACGTTTCGCCATGCTCTCGTCTGCCCGTAAACACTTTGCGTCCAGCCGAGTTTCGCTTTGTCGCGCCACACGCCGCCGAACGCCGCCGGTTCGCCGCGCCCGCGCAAATGATAAGACTCATGCAGCAACATCATCGCGCGCTCGACATCGTCAACGGGTACGTTAAAGAAATCGGGATAGAGCGTGACGACTTCAAACGGAAAATTCGTTGCCGCATAAGCCGTCGCGTGTCCTACCCACTTGTTCCACCAATTATCCGTCGCGCGATAGCTTACAAAGTTTTCCAACAGAAAAGCCTCGCTCGTGAATCCCTTTTCTTCGAGTACCTTAATCGCTCGATGAACGACTTGTTTCTGTTCAAACGAAATCGGCTCGGAAGTCACAAGCAGGGAAACGTACCAAACGAATAGCAGAATGAAAATCAACGTCGGAGTAAACAGCAATCGCTTCAATGACAAGCGTCGTTTTTCACTGGTTTCGCTTTCTTCGATAACATGATGCGCCGCGTTTCTTTCGTCGAGCGCCGCGCCGCAACGCTTGCACTGCGCGTCAACTGCAAAGTTCATCAACCCGCAATTCGGGCATCTACGGCTATTCATTGTCTGTCTCCGCTTTGGTGATTTTAAGAGTCAGCCGATTAGCCTGCTGCAATGGCTTGTTTGGTGAAGGCATAATGTAAAGGTAATTGGTGATGGCAGAAGATTCAAGCAAACCCTCGCTCGGTTTGCACTTTCTCATCACACTTCTTACAGATTAAACGGGTATTCTCCGCCGTGTAGCCGGTCATCGCCTCAAATCTATCGAGAACCGCATTGCGCTCAGGCAAAATCTCATTGCAGCAAGCGCATTTCCCGCCCTGCTCTTCGCGTTTGAATGCCTTTAACTTGCGTCTGTGTATCGGCTTGCCACGTTCATCATACGAAAGTTCTTTGGCGAGCTTACGGCGAAGCGCCCAGAAGAGTTGGTCATCGTCTCCACTCAAAGAGTGAAGCTGCGCCCGAACCTCTTCGAGGAATGGGCGAAATAGTTCGAGTTCCGGTTCTGTCAAGCGCCGATTAGCCATGATTATTCTCCCGACTACTGAACAAATTATTCTACCGCAGATGTGAGATAAAATATGCCGTAGTGTAAACTTATATTTCAACGTGCGGGCGGTGTTTACAGCCTTCGGATGCAATGAAGGGCGGAAGGTGATAGGCTTAACTTTCAATTGAAAGAACAAATTGTTATCGCGCGTGCCTTGGCGAAAGGCAGCGCGGATGTGAGGTGAGAGAACCGTGAACGAAAATCAAAAGGGCGTTGATTTCTCGGAATTTATCGCCGAAAACTTTGGCGCAAACGCAACTTATGTCGAAGGATTATTGAATCGCTTTCGCAGCGATCCGGCGCTTGTTGATGAATCGTGGCGCACTTATTTTGCGGAGATGTTGAATGATCCGGCGGCGAGCGCGAGTTCCGGCAATGGTGCGGGCGGGCGCGGCGTCGCGGCTTCGTCCAGCGGCGACAGCAGGGCGGCAGCGACAAGCGGTGCGACCACCACCGCTGCGACGAGCACGGGAGCGGCGGGCGCGAAGACTGCGCCATCATCCGCGCAAGCATCTGCGACGCAACCCGCTGCTGCCGTCGTGTCTCCTGTTGCGGCTGGCAATGGCATCGAAGCACAGCCCATTCGCGGCGCGGCGCTGAAGATCGTCGAGAACATGGAGACGAGCCTGACGGTTCCAACCGCGACTTCCGTGCGGCGCGTGCCGATCAAAGTCCTCGACGAAAATCGCCGCATCATTAACAAGCATTTGAGCGAGAGCGGCGGCGGCAAGGCTTCCTACACGCACTTGATTGCGTGGGCGCTGCTGTGTGCCCTGCGCGAATTTCCGCAACTCAACGACGGCTACGAGGAGCGCGACGGGCAATCCGTGCGCCTCAAACGTGAAGCCATCAATTTGGGCGTGGCGATTGATCTGGCGAAAAAGGACGGCTCGCGCTCACTGCTCGTTCCGAACATCAAGAACGCGAACCATCTAAGCTTTCACGAATTCCTCGCCGCTTATAATGATGTGGTCAAGCGCGCGCGCGACGGCAAACTCGGTGTGCCGGATTTTCAAGGAACGACTCTTTCACTGACGAATCCCGGAACCATCGGCACCGTCGCTTCGACGCCGCGCTTAATGTCCGGTCAATCCGTGATTATCGCGACGGGCGCGATTGAATATCCGGCGGAATATCACGCGATGTCTCCCGAAGCTTTGTCGCAGCTCGGTATCAGCAAAGTGATTTCGATTTCGAGCACATACGATCACCGCATCGTACAGGGCGCGGAGTCGGGCGCGTTCCTTGCGCGCGTGCATGAACTTCTGCTCGGCGAAAAAAACTTTTACGCTGACGTGTTCGCCGATTTGCATATCACAGAGCAGCCGATGCGCTGGAGTGTCGATCACAATCCGTCTCTGCTCGGCGGCGATCACGTGCGCGAGCAAACGATCAAACAAGCGCGCGTGCTTGAACTCATCAACGCTTACCGCGTGCGCGGGCATCTCATCGCGGACATCGACCCGCTGCACGCGATGCATGTTCATCATCACCCGGAACTAAACATAGAGTATTACGGTTTGACGATCTGGGATTTGGACAGAGAGTTTATTACGGGCGGTTTGGGCGGCAGGGAAAGCTCTACCTTGCGCGAAATTCTGGACATACTGCATCGCGCTTACTGCGGCAAAGTCGGCACAGAGTATCGCCACATTCAAAGCAAGGAACAGAAAACATGGCTGCGCGAACGCATACGCCAGCAGTTCGTTAGCCCGCAACCGCTCTCCGCTGAAATCAAAAAACAAATTCTGTGGAAGCTGATTTCCGCAGAGCAGTTCGAGAAATTTCTCAACACGAAATTCTTAGGCCAAAAGAGATTTTCCATCGAAGGCTCGGAAACGATCATTCCGCTCCTCGATCAATTAGTCGAAGGCGCGGCCATGCGCGGCGTGCATGACATTACGCTCGGCATGGCGCATCGCGGGCGTTTGAACGTGCTCGCCAACGTCGTCGGCGATTTCAGCGAACGCATCTTTACGTCGTTTCAAGGCTCTGTTCACCCGAGCTTTCCGGCTGACGAAGGCGACGTGAAATATCATCAGGGCGCAGTCGGCGGACGCACAACGCAAGGGCAAGAAATCAAGATCACAGTCTCGCCGAATCCGAGCCACCTTGAATTCGTCGATCCGGTGGTGGAAGGCATGGTGCGCGCGCGCCAAGATGAAAGCATCGCTTCCGGCACGGAGCGCGAGAAGGCTTGGGACGAATACTTGCCCGTTCTCTTGCACGGCGATGCGGCCTTTGCCGGGCAAGGAATCGTCATGGAGACTCTGAACTTCGCAGACCTTAAGGGCTATCGCACGGGCGGCACGATTCACATTATCGTCAATAATCAAATCGGTTTCACTACGTCGCCGGAACAAAGCCGCTCGACGATTTACTCAACGGACGTCGCGCGCATGACGCAGCTTCCGATTTTTCACGTCAACGGAGACGACCCGGAAGCGGCTTACCGCGTGCTGCAAATCGCGCTCGATTTTCGTCAGGAATTTAAGAAAGATGTGGTGCTCGACGTGATCGGCTTTCGCCGCCTTGGGCATAACGAAGGCGACGAGCCGAGCTATACGCAGCCTTTGATGTACGCGCGCGTGCGTGCTCACGAAGGCGTGTGCGAAATTTATGCGCGAAAATTAATCCGCGAAGAAGTTTTAACCGAAGCCGAAGTACAAGCGTTGATCGAAGAACGCGTGCGCGGTTATGAAGATGCGCTGGCGCGCGCGAAGGATATTGTCGCGCACAAAAAAGAAGTCAAAGAACTCGCCGCGCCGACTCCCGAAGAAGACGGCTCAAGCGTGATCGAGACGGGCGCTTCTGCGGAAATGATTCGGGACATCGCGCACAAAATTTCGATTGTGCCCGAAGGCTTTCACATCAATCCGAAGATGGTCGGGCAACTCGCCAAGCGCGCGAAGATGGGCGAAGGCGAAGCGCCGCTCGATTGGGCTTTTGCGGAAGCGATGGCGTTCGGATCAGTTGTGCTCGACGGCACGTTTGTGCGCCTGAGCGGTCAGGATTCCGGGCGCGGCACGTTCAGCCAGCGCCACGCCGTCATGTATGACACGGGGAACGGGCAATCTTGGACGCCGCTTTCGGAATTGCGTTCCGATAAAAACACGCGCGCCAAGTTCGAGGTTTACGACAGCTCTCTGTCGGAACAGGGCGTGCTCGGATTCGAGTATGGCTATTCGGTTATCTCGCAGGACGCGCTTGTGATATGGGAAGCGCAGTTCGGCGATTTCTCGAATGGCGCGCAGGTCATCATAGATCAATACATCACCGCGTCCGAAGATAAATGGAAACAGCGTTCGCGGCTCGCGCTGCTGTTGCCGCACGGCTACGAAGGACAGGGGCCGGAGCATTCCAGCGCGCGGCTCGAAAGATATTTGCAGCTCTGCGCGGAGAACAATTTGCAAGTGTGTTATCCGTCCACTCCAGCGCAGTATTTTCATTTGCTGCGGCGACAAATCAAGCAGGAAACTGCGCGCCCGCTTATTGTGATGACGCCGAAGAGTTTGCTGCGCCTGCCCGCCGCTTCTTCGACGCGCGATGAATTAACGAGTGGCGGCTTTCTGCCCGTCATAGACGAAACAGAGGGCGTTGACCGCGAACAGATTACGCGCATCGTGTTGTGCAGCGGCAAGGTCTATTACGATTTGAATGTCGCGCGCCAGAAATCGGATGACCGCAAGGTAGCTATCTTGCGGCTCGAACAGTTTTATCCATTTCCGAAAACACGCTTGCAGGAAATCTTCGCAACCTACCCGAACGCCAAGGAACTCTTCTGGGCGCAGGAAGAACCGCAGAACATGGGCGGCTGGACGTTCGTTGAACCGCGCTTGATTGACTTGCTGCCGGGCTGCGAACGCCCGCGCTACGTCGGACGCGCCGCATCAGCGAGTCCCGCGACAGGCTCCTACACAATCCACGAATTAGAGCAGCGCAAGCTCGTTGACGAAGCGCTCACAACTCACGCGCCATTTCTTTCCGGCGCCAGCAAAGACCAGAACGCAGGGCAAAGCGCGGGCTAATGAATTGTTAGATGGCTTCTCAGGGCATAGCCCAAAATAGCGGAGGTGACATTTTGGTGAGTACAGATCGGCTCAGCGAATCAGATCAAACTCGCATGGATTATTGGGATGAACTTGTGAGGTACATGAGGCAGCGTAACAGCCTCATAATGTTTAATGAATCTAATTCCAATCGCCCGCACCAGCTTAGAGCGAAAGCAGATACTTTCGGCAGTGGCAAGTTTATTTTAGTCGCATTGGCAAACGTAGGCCGCGTGTCGCGTATAGGAGTCGGCGTGGAAATCTCTGACCCCAAGGAGTATTACTTTGCTTTAGAGAAAGATAAATCTAAAATTCAGAGTGAAATTGGTTGCGAGCTTGTATGGAAACCAAAAACGAAAGTTAGGGATATATGGCTATATTGGCATACTGATTTCCGCGAGCGGCAACAGTGGCCGGAACAACATAAATGGTTAGGCGAGAAGCTTGAGGCTTTCCAAAGAGTCCTAAAGCCGAGAATTTCCGAATTGCTCCGCGCCTCTTTATGACTCGAAACGCGCCATCTAACAACTCATTCAACCGGAGCGCGAATAGCGCGGCTTTCATCCGCGAGACTTGCGTTATAGTCACGGTTCGTCGCGCCCGGTTAATTCGAGCGTTGGACGGCTCGCTTTTGCTTCATGCGTCCCATTTGTAACTAACCGCTCGATTGAAGATTATGAGTGTAAAACCGCAATTCGCAATTTGTGTGAAAAACGAAGACTACCCGGCTTCGTTGCAATTATGGAAAGTTTATCGCGTGTTGCCCGACGAACGAGGAGCGCGACATAATATGTTGAGAGTAGTTGACGAGTCGGGTGAGGATTACCTTTTTTCCGCAAGCTATTTCGTTCTGGTGGAATTGCCGCAGGCAGTAGAATCAGCGCTTTTGGCAACGGCTTAAGTGTAATCAACACGCCTCGAATAGTTATTGAACTTGAAATCACGCGCCGCGACTTTCTTCTCACATTGCCTTTTAATTTTTCTTCGTCCCGCTTTTGTCTTCGATTTGATCGTCGTCGTCGAGGATTCTCAATTCCGAGCCGAACTTGTTGTAGTTGCGGAAGCGAATTACGTTGCGCGTTTGTTGCTCTTGATCTTCGTAGCGTGCAGTGAGGATGACTTCGGCGCGCGACGGCAACAGATATTTGCGCTCTGCGATAGTCGTCCAATCGTAATCAATCGCGCGGCTTGCGGCGGTGATGGGAAAGTTCGTCGGAATTTCCGTCGCAATCGATTCGATGCGCAGCACTCTGGCGCCCTCGCGGTCAATCCAGATTCTGCCGCGATAACCCGCTCTCGTCGAAACGGCGCTGAATCTCGTGCCGGATTTAATCACTTCCTTTGAGTACGGCAACTTGACTTCAAACTCGTAGATGATGGTGCTGCGCCCGCGCAATGTATCCGTGTCAATCGCTTTGAAGGATGCGTGGCTATCGTCGGAGAAAAGCTCCGCGAGCAGCGACGCATACTCGCCCGTCGAAGTCGTTCCGCCGACTTGATCTTGGAAATTCTGTCCTGCCTTCGCATCAACGCTCGGCGGCAGGCCGTTGACGGCGAGAAGTTTGTAATCCTCCGCGCCTGTGCTCGCGCGGTAATTGACGGCGAGCGCCAAACGATCCAGCGCGTGCCAGTTCTGTGTTGTGCCGAGCGCGACGGAGCGTGTGATTAATTGCTTGACGACAAAATCGGGCATCCCTTCGACGGCGGCGAGAGTGGCCGTGCGTGTCTTCGCCAGAAGACTCACGCTCTCTGCTTCGGAAGGGGGGCGCGAAGATGTCGGATTGAGCCTGCGGCGTTCGGCTTCTTCGATAGTGCGGCGCAGGGCAGCGTCGTTGCCGCTTTTGGTGGCGATCACGGAACGTAGACCGCTCGTTAGCGGAAAGCCCAAACCACGTTGCCTAATCTCGCTAATAATCTCATCGCGGCGCGCCGGGTAATCGTGAAACTGATAAACGAACTGCACGAGTTCCTTGCTGGTAATCGGCGCTTTATTCGTTGCAGTTTGCGCTTGCGCAGAAAACGTTGCGGCGCAAAGTAAAATCAGCGAAGCGAAGAAAGCTGCCAATCTGGATTGTAAACGGAACATGCGTTGCTTCTTTCCAAAGAGAAATTCGTACCGTGCTTTGATTGACGAAGGAGCGGAAACGTTGCAGCGTCGGCCTAGTGCTCCGTAATTTAAGATTTATAAATTGCCTCCAGCTTTAGCTGGAGGAACGGATGGCAAAAAGATGTTGGCTTTAGCCAAATCATTCGGCTAAAGCCGATTCTATCAACTATCCTTGTCCACTCGTCTGTTGCTAGTGGCAATTTATAATCTTAAAACTTAAATTACAGCGCTAGTTTTAATCGTTTCCTTGAGTTCGTTTCTTCGCGCTGATCCATTCATCTACGTTGCGTTCGAGTATGTCGAGCGGGACGGCTCCGCTGCCTAATACTACGTCGTGAAATTCGCGCAAATCGAAACGCGCGCCCAATTCTTTTGCGCTTCGGGCGCGCAGTTCCTTGATTTTCAATTCACCGATTTTATACGCGAGCGCCTGACCCGGCCATGCGATGTAGCGGTCAACTTCGTTCACTACGTCGAGTTCCTGCTTGGCGGCATTCTCCATGAAGAAATTTATCGCGCGCTGCCTGTCCCAGTGAAGAGAATGAATGCCTGTATCGATGACGAGGCGGACGGCGCGCCACATCTCGTAAGTCAGTTGACCGAACTTCGCGTATGGGTCTTCGTAGAGATTCATGTCTTCGCCGAGCGATTCGGCGTAGAGTCCCCAGCCTTCGACAAAGGCCGTGTAGGAATCACCGTAGCGACGGAAATTCGGAATGTCGCCGAGTTCCATCGCGCGCGCGATTTGAAGGTGGTGTCCGGGCACGGATTCATGCAGCGAGAGCGCCATCATTTCCCACTTCGGGCGCGCTTCGGGTTTGTAAAGATTGACGTAATAAGTTCCGGCGCGCGAACCGTCCGCCGCAGGCTGCTGATAGTAAGCTGTGGTCGTGTCGGGCGCGATGTTTGCGGGGATCGCTTCGACGCCGTAGGGTGTGCGCGGCAGAGTTTTGAAGACTTTGACAAGGCGCGGGTCAATGGTCTTCGCCGTCGCTTGATAAGCGGCGTAAAGCTCTTCGGGAGTTTTATAGAAAAAGCGCGGATCGGTTCTAAGATAGTTGAAAAACTCCTGCCGCGTGCCTTTGAAGCCGACTTTGTTCATCACCGCTTGCATCTCCGCGCTGATGCGTTTGACTTCGGCGAGGCCGATTTCGTGTATCTCTTGCGGAGTCAAATTCGTTGTCGTATGGCGGCGCGCAAAGAATGCGTACATCTCATTACCCTGCGGCGCTTGCCAGATACCGACTTGATCGAACGAGGCAGGCAAGTATTCATCGACGAAAAAATCTTTGAAGCGTTTGAACGCAGGGATGACGCCGCTCGTGATTGCCGCCTGCGCTTCACGCGCGAGACGCTCTTGTTCGCTTGCCGGAATCGACTTCGGGAAATGCTTGAACGGTTTGTAGAAAGGACTGCTCGCGGCGTCGGCGACGAGTTGCTTGTCGAGTTGCGCAGGCACGCGCTGCATCACGACTTTCGGCAAAAGCATTTTCGCTTTGATGCCTTCGCGCATCAGCATCGACGCTTGATCCAGATACGCTGGAAACGAGCGCAGGCGGGCAATCCAGTCTTCGTAATCCTTGACTGTCTCGAAGCGCAAAAGGTCTGCGAGTTGATCCGAAGTCTGTATGCCTTCGCGCTGGTTGAGCGGCACGAGATACCACTGGAACTTGTATTCTTCGGCGGCGGTCTCATAATCCTTTTTGAATAAATCGTAGTTTAATTTATCGGGCGCGGGCAGCGCTGCGCGGTCAATCGCTTTGAGCCGCGCGAGCGCTTCCATGTCGTGTTCGTGGCGGCGCTTAATCGCCGCAAGACTTATATCATCCCAACGATCATTGAAGCGGCGGTCACCGAGCGCGGAAGCCTGCGTCGGATTCTCCCTCATACGATAATCCCACTCGGCAGCGAATAGCGTGTTGAGTGTTTGCGCGGCGGACGACTGCGGCGCAGCAACGGCGCCCGTCGCAGAAACGGATTGTTGCGCGAAGCCGATCAAAGGCACGCAGGCCGTGAGCGAAAGCAGCGCGATGATTGAAAGGGAGCGGGAAATCAACGATTGAAAACGAAAAAACAGTCGTGATGGAACGTACATACGCGCTTTGTTCTCCTGAATATATTTGCTGTAGTTGATTGTCGTTGCGCAAGTTTTGCGAAAAGCCTGTGTGCGGGAAACAATAGCACAGACTGTTCGAGCGGCACACGCGGGCGGGTCTCCATTCATGCCGCACTTCCACTCATAACGTCAATCGCAAAGCGCTCGCCTGCGCGCCGGATTCCTAAAACTTTGCTTCGCTACTTTTAGCCCGCAAGCCGCATCTAAAAAACTATGAGCACAATGATCCGTGATTTACAGACGCGCGCGAATTTCGTGCGCCGTTTTGCGCGACACTTTATCGAGGAACGCGTGCGTGAAAGCCGCACGCCGATTGCCCTTGCGCCGCACACTCCACAGCCTACAACGTGGAGCGACGAGCGTTTGACGCTGGCGTGGCTCGGCCATGCGACGGTGCTGATGAACTTTTACGGAACGTGGCTTTTGACAGACCCTGCTTTGCGTTCGCGCGTCGGCGTGCATGTCGGCGGCATCGCCACTTTAGGCCCGCGCCGCATGGTGCGCCCGGCGCTTTCCATCGCCGGAATTCCCGCGCTCGACGCGGTGCTTGTTTCGCACGCGCATATGGATCACTGCGATCTCGGCACGCTACGCCGCTTGCCGCGCGAAACTCCTGTCGTAACGCAGCGCGGAGTGAGTGATTTGTTACGGCGTTTCCAGCACGTAAAGGAATTGGCGTGGAGCGAGAGCACGGAAGTGAACGGCGCGCGCATTGAATCCGTGAAGGTCAATCACTGGGGAGCGCGCACTTTGACGGACTCGCATCGCGGCTACGGCGGATTTCTGATTACAAAAAACAATCGCGCGATTCTTTTCGGCGGAGATACGGCGTACACAAACGATTTTGCAACGCTGAAGCATCGCACGCCGCAGATCGAGCTGGCGATCCTGCCTATCGGCGCTTACGATCCGTACATACACGTTCACGCCAACCCGGAACAGGCGTGGCAGATGCGCGCGGAGATGAACGCGAAATTTATTCTGCCGATTCATCACTCGACGTTTCAGTTGAGCCGCGAGCCTGTGCGAGAGCCAATCACGCGGCTTCTCGCGGCGGCGGGCAAAGAACGCTGGCGCATTGCTTTGACGGAACCGGGACAGACATGGACGCTTCCCGAAGACGACGATTAAGCGAAAACTTAAAGTCAATCGAAGGGAAAAGGGACGCGGGCGTGATGTGCGCCCGCGTCCCTTAGTTTTGTGCAGCGAAGTGAAACTGGTTATCGCGTATAAGTAAGCGCCCGACGTGCTGCTATCGCTGCGGCGTCGAATGATGCACGGCAAGAAGCGCGTGCGCAACCAAACCCACGCGCCTACGCTCAGGCCATCCGGCTACGGCTACCGATTCGCGTTGCCGTTCATATTACCCTTCATGTTGCCGTTCATATTACCCTTCATTTTCTTGGGCTTCTTCGTTTTCGGCTTTTTGTTTTTGCGCGTGCGTGTGCTCATGTTGCCATTGCTCATGTTGCCATTGCTCATGTTGCTGTCTTGAGCGAAGACGAGGCTGCCGAAGCACATCACGAGCGCGAGAGCGATACTTAATTTCTTAGTCACGTTGGTACTACCTTTGCGGAAGCGAGACGGTAAAGCAATAAAATGTTTATGCGAATTTCGCCAGCAAGTCAATGCACCGAACTGAAAAGCATATGCGCGGAAGCGTACCGATTTATACGCCGAATTACTTTCACTGTGCTGCAATCCGACGCGAATTCATTGTGTGAAAACTTTAGAATCATTCACGCCCGACGCATCACGATGAAACAAGCGCGGCATGTTGTTCGTACATCCCTATCCATATTGTTTGTAAAATCCTGATTAATGCCTCGCGCCGAAAAACCGATGCCGGATTCAATCGAAACTCTGCGCCGTGATGATGATGCGGCAACAACTGCTGCCCCGCCGGGATTGCTGAAGGCGATACGCGGGACACTCGCCGGATCGCACTCCGATTACGATTACACCGCAGGCTCAATCGGGCAGGCGATTCTTTTGCTTTCCGTGCCGATGGTGCTGGAGATGCTAATGGAAAGCGTCTTCGCCGTGGTGGACGTTTTCTTTGTCGCCAAACTCGGCGCGGAAGCAGTCGCCACCGTCGGCCTCACCGAATCTATGCTGACGCTCATCTACGCCGTCGCCATGGGACTCGGCATCGGCGCGACGGCGATTGTTGCGCGCCGCACCGGAGAAAGGGATGCGGAAGGAGCGGCGCGCTCTGCCGTGCAGGTGATCGCGCTCGGGCTGATGGTTTCGCTTGTGCTCGGTGTCTTCGGCGTGCTGCTCGCTCCGCGCTTGCTGACGCTTATGGGCGCGCAAGCGAGCGTCATCGAGCACGGAGTGAATTACACGCGCGTTGCGCTCGGCGGAAATCTCGTGGTGATGATGCTGTTTCTCATCAACGCAATTTTTCGCGGCGTGGGCGATGCGGCGATTGCGATGCGCGTGCTGTGGCTTGCCAATCTCATTAACATACTGTTCGGCCCGTGCTTGATCTTCGGCCTCGGCCCGTTTCCGAAATTGGGCGTGACGGGCGCAGCCATCGCTACCCTGATCGGGCGCGGCACGGGAGCGCTTTATGCCTTCTCCAAACTAATACGCAAGGGCGGGCGCGTCCGCATCGCGGGGCGGCATCTGCAACTCGATACGGCGCTGATGCGGCGCGTGCTGCGGTTGTCGGCGTCAGCGGCGTTTCAGGTTTTTATAGGGATGGCGAGTTGGATCGGCTTGACTCGCGTGCTGGCAAGCTTCGGCAGCGATGCGCTCGCCGGATACACCATCGGTATGCGCGTCATACTCTTTGCGCTGCTTCCGTCATGGGGCATGTCGAACGCGGCGGCGACGATGGTCGGGCAGGCGCTCGGCGCGGGAAAGCCGGAACGCGCCGAACGCGCCGTGTGGCGCGCGGGCTTTTACAATATGTGCTTTCTGGGCGTCGTCGGACTCATCTTCGTCGTCTTTGCGCGAACGATTATCGGAGCGTTCACGAGCGATCCGATAATTGTGCCATACGGCACGGATTGCTTGCGCATCGTCGCGTGCGGCTTTCTTTTTTACGCTTACGGAATGGTGCTGACGCAATCGTTCAACGGCGCGGGCGATACCTTGACGCCAACGATCATCAATCTTTTTGTGTTCTGGTTGTGGGAGATTCCGCTCGCTTACTTGCTGGCGTTCACCTTCAACTTCGGCGCGCGCGGAGTCTTCCTTGCGATGACGATTGCCTTCTCGACGCTCGCCGTCACCAGCGCCATCGTCTTCCGTCGCGGGCGTTGGAAAACCCGCAAGGTTTGAGACGGAACAAATCGCATAAATTATTTCGTTTCAAACGTTGCGCTTTATCACGAGCGCTTACTGCGCTTTATCGCACGCGATTGAAACTCTCGTAACTTCGGTCTCGCTCGCGGTCTGCTTCCGGCAAATAACTCGACGGCGCGGTGATCGTGTAGGGCGTAAAGTCCGGGCGCGTGGTGAAGATGCTGAACATCGGCACGGCAACGCGATCATTTAAGTTGAGCGAGTTTAAGCCGAGCAGCATTTCGACTGTCCGCAGAACGCTCAATTGATCGTAGCGGTCGCTGATGACCGCGTTGCGCTTCACATACGGGCTGATGGCGAGAGCGACGGTGCGCGTCGCGTCAACGTGGTCGGGGCCGTTTTGCGCGTCGTCTTCCTCGACGATGATGAGCGAGTTGCGCCAGACGGGACTGTGCGAAATCGTTTCGATGATTCTGCCGAGAGCGGCATCGTTTTGCGCGACGAATTGATATGGATTGAGAATCTTCGTGTCGGTTCCGGCGGTGTGGTCGTTCGGCAGCCATAGATAATTGAACTGCGCGACTTTCCCCGCTTGCAATTGTTTGTTGAAGTCTTCCCGCCATGCGCTCGCGCGCTCGAAATCCGAGATGCTTAAATCCCAAGAGCTATAATTGAACGGATAGCGGTACAGAAATTCTGCGATGCGACGCCGGAATGTTTGATTCGAGCGAAGCGCTTCCGCAAGGCTCGCATCGCCCGTTAAGATATTTGAAAACCCGTCGGCGAATTCCTTATCGTTCAGTAACTGTGCGGCGCTTGGGATGGTTGCGGCGCGCCCGTAATAAGTTTTCGCAAATTGATAAAAGGCTTTGCCGCGATCCGTCTTGGCGGCGAGCGTCATCGAGCGCGCGTAAAACTTTTTGGCGATGACACTCTCGGCTCCGTAAGTGTCCGCGATGATGCGATAGACGCGCGTGAATAGAAAATAGTTTTCGCCGTAAATGCGATAGTCCACGCTTTTTTCATCGAGCGCGTCCCAAATATAAGCGGGCGAATAAACGGCTGGCACAGTCCCGAACGGATAGCCTTTGTAGCGACTCGAATAAGCCGCGTTGCCGAGCCATTGGAGAAACGGGCTGGCATAGCCGCTCGTCGTAAAGCTGTGGCCGAGCACGCTGATTTCACCGTCGGCGTAGAAGTTATCGAGCGTCACGAAGGAGCGCGCGAGAGCATGGCCGTTCGGCGTGACGTTTTGCCCGAAGATGGTTAAGGACGGATCGCCGTTGCCGCGCCCCAGATCGCCCATCACCTGATCGTAAGTGCGGTTTTCGCGGATAATATAAAAGATGTGCTTGATCGGTAGATGCAGCCCTTGCCGCGCATCGTAAAGCGGCGAACTGTTTGCGGCTTGTTTGTTCCATGCGATGCGGTTCGTTTCCAATTCGTTTTTGCGAAGAATGGCGAGCGTGCCTTTGAGCTGCGTCAGCACATAGTAATCCGAACTGCCTTTGTCCGGCACGGGCTGCGGCCCTAATGGATTCGGGCGGCGCGCGCGTATGCCTTTGGCGCTCAAAATGAAAAGCCGCGTGTCGTCAGCCAGCACTTTCGTCGGATACCAGCCCGTCGGCACAAGACCTGTTTCTCTGCCGCTTCGTTTATCTATCACAGCAAGAGCATTGACGCCCGCGAGAGTGACGTAAAGATGATTGCCGTCGGCGGCGCATGATGTCGGCTGCGAGCCGAAACGATTGTTGCCGCGATTCAATCGGATCGTGTTAATGACCGTGTCACTTCGCGTATCAATTACAGAAAGCTCGTCCGAGCCTGTGTTGACAACATATAACCGATTGCCGTCAATGCAGATGTCCTGCGGCGTGCGCCCGACGCGGATGGCTTTGATTAAATTGAATTGCGAATTGTAAACAAGCAGTTTGTTTTCGCCGAGCAGCGAAACGTAAAGTTTATCGTTTGCGCGCCGCACCGTGTAAGGAAAATAGCCGACGCTCGTTTCGCGCTCGATGTTTCCGGTTTCAGTGTTGAGCAAAACGAGCTTGCCCGCTGCATAATCGCCTTCCGTATTTTTGGCGACCATATAAGCAATGGCGATATGAGTTGCATCGACGGGCGCTAATCCTGCCGCGTAGCCGCCGAGCGTGTATTCGCGCGCGACGTTGAATTGCTTGTCAATGCGATAGAGCTTTCCTTCGTAGCCGCCGCTAATGTAAAGATCGCCGTCGATGCCGATTTGCGCGCCGGGAAAAACTGATGCCAGCGGCAGAGTCTTAACCACCTGCGCGGAATTCGGGTCAACGACGGAGACTTGCTGCGGCGCTTTGCTGTAATAGCCCGTGTTGAGCACGACGACGCGCCCGGCAAAGAAAATCGCTTCGTAAGGAAGCCTGCCGACATCCACCTGCGCGCCCGCCGGAGCAATGCGCCAGCCGTTCGGAAGCGTCGCTTCCGCTGTCTGCGCGGCCTGCGCGCGGGCTTGCGCCTTCGCCACATAGCGCGTCATTTCTTCGTATGGAGTCTTCTTCGCAAACTCCCACAATTCACGATTGAGGTCTTCTTCGTCTTCCGGCTGATCCGGCGCGAAATCCTGCGCGCGTTGCGTTGGCGTTTGCGGCAAAGAATGTTTTTCCTGCGCGAAGAGGGCAACGCTCGACAGAATAAAAACCGAAATGAGAAGAACAGCGATGATACTGAATTTGCGATTCATAACGTAGAAGTTGCGATTCATAAAGGAGACCATCTTTTACTATCTTTCCTAATCTCTGTGTCCTTTCAATTGCCACTAGCTTTAGCTAGTGGGACAGGCGCTGCTAGTAGATAAGGCTTTAGCCGAACGTCAGATAAACAAGTATCTTCCGCACTACTTTAGCTAAAGCTGATAAGGATAAATCTTTCAATCTTAATTTGGCTAAAGCCGCGCGACTTAACTTATCTGATCCACTAGCTGAAGCTAGTGGCAATTGATGAAGGCAACAGAACCTAAATTTCTTAGTCGCGCTTATTCTTTAATCGCCGCGAGAATGCGTTTGAACAGTTCATCGCCGTTGCCTTGATGCCAGCGCCAGACGACGACCAGATCATGTTCCGGGTCAATCCAGATTGTGTTCGAGCCGTAGCCGATGGCGGCGA
>JAABUK010001827.1_pt1 | contig 39823 bp, 37 predicted proteins | sample 5559141 | NCBI WGS metagenome assembly JAABUK01 (sample SAMN10711869, study PRJNA513367) | rock metagenome | isolation source: Antarctica rocks | place: Antarctica: Victoria Land, Pudding Butte nord | collected 2016-01-03 | reverse complement strand
GCCAGGATGAGCAGTGCCATGAACGGGGCCGTCTTCCACGTGTCGGCGATGATGATCGCGAGGCGGGAGGACCACTGGCCGCCGGTCCACAGGATGTGGGCATGCAGCAGATGGTTGGCGATGCCGTCGTAGGCGAAGATGAAGTACCACAGCTTCGCGGTGACCGCCGTGGGGATCGCCCACGGGATCAGCACCGCTGCCCGCAGCAGAGCGCGACCCTTGAACTCGCGGTTCATGATCATCGCGAACCACATGCCGAGCAGCGTCTCGAGGAAGACGCAGACCACGGTGAAGAAGAGGGTGACGAACAAGGCCTGGTAGAACTGGGCGCCCAGGCTCCCGTTGGGGCACTTCGTGGTGCCCCCACCCGCGGTAGCACACTGCTGCAACAGCCAGTGGGTGTAGTTCGAAAAACCAGCAGCGCCGCCCTGCTCGAATTGCCCGGTGGTCGGGTTGAGCTTGCCCGCATCCTGCTGAAACGAGATGTAGACCGCGTCCACGATCGGGTAGATGATCACCGCCGCCAACATCAGGATCGTCGGCGCAACGAGGAACATGCCCCGCCGAGACTGACCGGCGTTGAGCCCCTTGCGCTTAGGGGTGGGCAGTCCGCCTTGAGCGGTTTCGCCCGCCGCCACCCCTGCTGTTGCAGTCATTCAGACCTCCTGCGTCGGGGCCTGATTCGCCCCTCGATGTGAAGATACGTGGAGATGCAGAAGTAGAGGGGGCGGACCGGGCCCGGATCTGGGCCCGGCCCACCGTCCTCAGGCAGACGCTACGCCGGCTGGCCTACGTCTGCCATAGGGCCGTGGTCAGCCGGCCGACGCCGAGGTGAGCGCTGCCGCCATGTCCGTCGTCGCCTTGTCCACCGTGACGGTGCCCTTGATCGCCGGGTACGCGTTGTCCTGGATGGCCTGCGTGACGGCGGGGTAGAACGGGCTCACCGGGCGCGGAACCGCGTTGTCCAGGGCCTTCTTCAGCACCGGCAGGTACGGAAGCTTCTTGCTCAGTGCCGCGTCAGCGTAGAGGCTGGACAGGACCGGAGCGCTCGACGCCTTGTTGGCCGAGAACTTCTGGATCTCCTCCGACTCCTCGAACTTGATGAAGTCGATCGCCGTCGCCTTGTGCTTCGAGAAGGCGCTGATGGCCATGTTGTGGCCACCCAGCGACGAGGCCCCGGGGCCGTTCTGACCGGGAAGGGGCGCCATCGCGAGGGTCTTCTTGACCTTGGAGCTGCCGTCCGTCGTCGCCAACGAGTAAACGTAGGGCCAGTTGCGCAGGAACAGCAGCTTGCCGGCCTCGAAGGACTGCCGGCCCTGCTCCTCCTGGTAGGTGATCGCCTGCTTCGGAATGTCGCCGTTCTTGTAGTGGTCGACGAGGTTCTGCAGGCCGGCCTTCGCCTGGGCACTCGTGACCGTCGGCTTGCCATCGGTTCCGAGAATGGTGCCGCCGAAGGAGTTGATCGCCTCTGCCGCGTTGACCGTGAGGCCCTCGTACTTGGCGTACTGGCCGGCGAAGCAGTCCATGCCGTTCTTCTTGGCGATGGCGCAGTCCTTCCACAGCTCGTCGTACGTCTTCGGCGGTGTCTTCACCAGGTCCTTGCGGTAGTACAGGATGCCGCCATCGGTGCTGATCGGCCCCGCGTACAGCTTGTTGACATAGGTCGCGGTCTTGACGACGGCGGGCAAAATCTTCGACGTGTCGAGGGCCAGTGGGCCGACCAGCGGCGTCAGCCACTGCTTGGCGGCGAACTCGGAGGTCCAGATCACGTCGACCGAGACGACGTCGTAGCTCGGGTCCTTGGACTGGAAATGCTGCACCAGGTCGTCATGCTGTTGGTCCGCCTGGTCGGACTGTTGCTTGAGCGTCACCATCTCTTTGGGGTGCGCCTTGTTCCATTTGTCGACGATCGGCTGGGCGACGTTGCTGTTGTCCTTGCCCTGCACATAGGTGATCGGGCCGCGGGATGCGGCAGCCGCGCCGCCGCCGCCTCCACCCCCGGAAGCGGACCCGCCGCCACCCCCGCCGCCGCCGCTGCTGCCGCCGCATGCAGCGAGCGCCAACGTGCCAACCATCGCGACGGACATCACTGCGGCGTGGGGTCCCTTCACGCGTACGGCCATTGTCTCTCCCTCGTTTGACGTTGCAACGGAGCGCAACGAGCTTCGATCCGGCCCACCGGTGGGTGGCCAGGCCCTGTCATGATTGCCCCGACGCGGGACCTGGGCAAGCACTAGCGCGTCACGGATGGGTAACACAGTGTTCACAATGAGGCCTATGCAGGCGGCGCATGCCGCATACGCCACATTTCAAGCTGAACCGAGTTAGCCGGGAGTTTTCGTGACGGGGAGCTTTGACACACGGCGTAGCCCCGCTTGGACGGGCGTCCGAGCCTGCGTTGCCCAAATGGGCGACGGTTGACCGGCCACTCCGGAGGGGCGATGGTGTCGACGGCGAGCGGAGACGAGGAGGTCACATGGTCGTGACCCGAGTGACCCTGGTGCAGGTGGCCCGTCGCGCAGGGGTGTCCAGGACGACCGCGTCGTTCGTGCTGACCGGGCGCCGGGACATGCGCATCTCCGCCGACGCCGAGGAGCGCGTCACGCGGGCGGCACGCGAGCTGAACTATCGCCCCAATCTGATGGCCCGGAGTCTGCGGACCAGTCTCTCCCACACGATCGGGATGATTTCGGACGTCGTCGCGACCGAACCCTTCGCCGGCGACCTGGTGCGTGGCAGCATGACCGGTGCACTGCTGATGGACCGGCTGATGTTTCTCGGGGAGACCGGCGGCGACCCCCGCCTCGAGGAGCACCTCGTCCAGAGCATGCTCGACCGTGGCGTCGACGGCTTCCTGTATGCGTCGATGTACACCCGCGTCGCGCGCCCCTCGCCGTTGTTGCGCAGCACCCCCCTGGTGCTGCTGAACTGCGTCGCCCGGTTCGAGGGGGTCACCTGCGTCGTCCCCGACGACAAGGGAGCCGGCCGCACGGCCGCCCATACGCTCTTGAATGCCGGCCACCGGGACGAGATCTACCTCGTAGGTGAGATCCAGCCGACCGTCCTTGCCGCCCGTGACCGGTTCGCCGGCGTGCAGGCCGCCCTGGCTGTGGAGGGCGCCGCTCTCCGCGGTCGGGTTGACGCGCTCTGGTGGCCCGAGGCAGCCCACGAGGCCGTCGCCAAGCTGCTGCAGTCGGGCGCCCGGCCGTCGGCCATCATCGCGCTCAACGACCGGATCGCGCTGGGCGTCTACCAGGCGCTGGCCGACGCGGGTTTGAGCGTGCCGGACGACGTGTCGGTGGTGTCCTTCGACAACTCCGATCTGGCGTCGTGGATGGACCCGGCGCTGGACAGCATCGCCATCCCGCACTTCGAGCTGGGTCGGCGCGCCGTCGAGCTCTTGCTCGACGGCGAGCGGCGCGGCGGCATCCACACGGTGCCGATGGGGCTGCACCGCCGCGGTTCGGTCGGGGCTCCGCCGCGCCGAAGCAGCCGTGGCTCCAGGCTCGCCGCGCGCAGCCGGTCCGCGCGGTAGGTCCCCGAGCAGCTACGGGTCATCATGCTCTGCCAGGAGGGCTACACCTCGTCGCTGCCGGCGGAATCGTTGTTGCGTATCGGGATGGGCTGACCCGCACAGTGCCTTCAGGCGACCGCTGTCACCTGAAGGGTGAGACCGCCACGCGGACGCAGCGTGACGAAGGCGTTGATCGGCGGGGCCACCCTGCCTGGCGGCAGCGAGACAGCGTGGTCGCGCAACAGCTCGGCCACGATCACCCGCAGCTCGACCAGTGCAAAGTCCCGGCCGATGCACAGCCGCGGTCCGAGGCCGAACGGCAGGTAGTCGCCGCGGGCCGGCTGCCGACTCTGGCCCAGGAACCGGTCCGGTCGGAAGTCCAACGGATCGGGCCACTGCTCCGGCCTGCGGTGCAGCAGCCAGGGGCTGATGATGGCTACTGTGCCGGACGGCACGTCCTGGTCGCCGAGGGTGTCGGCGTCGGTTGCCCTGCGCGAGACGACCCAGCCGGGCGGATAGAGCCGCAGCGACTCGTCGACGACTGCGCGCAGGACTGGCCCGGCGGCGGGATCGTCCCCGCCAGACGAGCGCACTTCGTCGCGCACCTGCACCTGGACCAGCGGGTGCTGCGCCAGGAGCAGCAGTGTCCAGGTCAACGCCGATGCCACGGTCTCGTGGCCGGCGACGACCATGGTGACGAGTTCGTCCCGCACCGCGTCGTCGGGCAGGCCGGCGGCGATCAGCAGACCGAGCAGGTCGCTGTCATCCTCCTGCACGCCTCGCAAGCGACGGTCGTCGATGAGCGCGCGGCATACCTCGTCCAGGTCTCGCACCGCAGTCTTGAGCCGGGCGTTGCCTCGAGTCGGCAGCCACTCGGGCACCGGTATGACGGATCGGCCCCGGCTGACGATCAGCTCCGCGGCGAGATCCGTTGCTGCGACGAGCTTCTCAGTCGAATCGGCCAGATCATGGTCGAAGAGTGTGCGACCGATGACGTCGAGGGTCGCCGCCTGCGCGAGCGCGTCGATCTCGACCTCGCCACCAGCACCCAGCTCGGCCCATGACGTCGAGACCCGCTCGGCTGCCCGCAGCACGCTCTCCGCGATGTGGCTGAGCCGGCCATGGTGGAACGCCGGCTGGGCCACTCGACGCCGGCCCAGCCAGCGGTCGTCGGAAACGGCAAGCAGCCCCGGTCCGGTCGCCCGTGCCAGGGCGGCGTACTGGACGGTGTTCTTGCGCCAGTTGCCGGCGTTGCCCGCCAGGATGTGCCGCACGTGCACGGGATCGTTGACGAGCAGGGCCGGGCTACCCGGGACGGGAAAGGCGACCAGGTCGCCGTAGCGCGCCTGCGTCGCCTCCAGAAACTGCAGCGGGTCGTCGCGGATGGCGGTGAATCCCCGCAGCATGTCCCACGGGCTGGGGCCCGGCAGCCCCAGCGAGACCGGCCGCAGTGAGCGCCGCACAGGTCTCAGGGGGACACCTCGTGCGTCCGCGTGCACTCAGCGGCGGACGCGGCGAAACACCAGCAGGCTGAAGAGCATCGCCAGGGCGGCGCCTACGGCAGCCAGTCGCTCGGTCCGGAATTGGCCGTCGGGGGTGCGGGCGGCCTCGTTCAGCTTGACCATGGCCACTTCGCCCTGGCGGCTCAGCGTGACCTTGGCCACTTCTGCCTGGCGGCTCAGCGTGACCTTGGCCGCCTCCGCCTGTCGGCGGGCGATCTCCTTGGGCTGCGCCCGTGTGGCGAGCTCGTCGACCGTGCTGGCCAGGCGGACCCGCGTCGCCTCGATTTCCGCCTCGATCGCATCGGCGGACCTGGTGTCGTCGCTCATGCCACTCCCCTCTCGGACCTGTGCGGCGACCATAACGCAGACTGATGCGGTACAGCATGGGGCGTCCACACGCGCGTAGAACGCCACAGCAGCCCCGAGCACCTGTCCCGTAGGAGAGCAGATGACCCGTTTGGAACCGTCCCAGCCCGCCCCCCCGTTCAGCCTGGCCGACCAGAACGGCCAGCGGGTGTCGCTGTCGGACTTCGCCGGCCGCGGAGTGGTGCTGTTCTTCTACCCACAGGCGATGACACCGGGATGCACCACCGAGGCGTGCGACTTCCGCGACTCCGTCCCCCGGCTTCAGTCAGCCGGATACGAAGTGGTGGGTATCAGCCCCGACGAGCCGGCCGCGCTCCGGCAGTTCGCCGACCAGGAGTCGCTCACCTACCCGTTGCTGTCCGACCCCTCGAAGGAGACCTTGCAGGCGTACGGCGCGTACGGAGAGAAGTCGCTGTACGGCAAGGAGGTCGTCGGCGTCATCCGCTCCACCGTGGTCGTGGACCCCGAGGGAGCGGTGCAGATCGCCAAGTACAACATCAAGGCGACTGGCCACGTGGCCGCGCTGTCCAAGGCGCTCGGGCTGCCCTGACCAGGCCGGTGCGGCCGAGCGAGTGCGGTGGGCTTCGAGCAGCCCGCACGAGGTGGCCTGCGGCTGCTGCGTTTGCGTAGAGTCGACCGCGCGCGGGAGTGGTGTAACTGGCAGCCACGCAGGATTTAGGTTCCTGTGCCTTCGGGCGTGAGGGTTCGAGTCCCTTCTCCCGCACTCCTTGGCCGGCCGTCAGCCGACGGTCACCTCCCCGTGCAGGGTGAGCGCGTCGCTGGCCAGACCCACGTGCATCCGGAACTCGCCCCGCTCGCTTGCCCACCCGCCGGCCGCGACATCCCAGTGCTCGAAGGCACGCGCAGGTACGACGAGGGACACGTCGGCGCCGGCACCGGCGTCGGCCTCGACCGTCTGGAAACCGGCCAGCCACAACGGTGCTCGCTCGACCGCGCTGTCGGGGCGGGAGACGTAGATCTGGACAACGGTGCGTCCGGGACGATCGCCACGGTTGTCCGCGCGCAACTGGACCGTGGTGCCGCGGCTGCCGTCGCCCTCGCCCGAGGGCGGCCCCGAGCTGACCTTGAGCGCAGAGAGCTCCCATGTCGTGTAGCCCTGCCCCGACCCGAACGCGTAGCGGGGCCGGCGGTCCTGCGCAACGAACTGCCGATAGCCGATGAGCAGGCCCTCGTCGTAGCGGAGCTTCCCGTCGACCGGCATGGTGGACGGAAGTCCGGACTCGTCGACCGGCCAGGTCGTCGGCAGCCGGCCGCCAGGTTCGACCGCGCCGGACAGGACGTCGGCCAAGGCGTTGCCGAATTCCTGCCCCGGGAACCACGACAACAGCACCGCCGGCACGTCGTCGGCCCACGGCAGCAGGACCGGGGCGCCCGCGTTGACGACGACGGCAGTCCGTGGATTGGCGGCGACGACGGCGCGGACCAGGTCGTCCTGGCGACCCGGCAGAGCGAGGGACTCGCGGTCGTAGCCCTCGCTCTCCACCTCCTCCGTCGTTCCCACCACGATGATCGCCACGTCGGCAGCGGCGGCGAGCGAGACCGCGCGATCGAACTCCGCCTGCTCGTCGAAGACGCGAACGGCGTTGAGCTGGAACGTCGCCGCAACGGCGTCGGCGTCGCCGAACCCGCTCATCGACTGCAGCTCGTGATGCAGTACGACGTCCAGCCGCTGGCCGGCGTCGAGCTCGACCTCGGCGTAACGCTGAGGCGGGCGCATCATCAGCTCCACCGGGTCGGCACCCTCCGGCAACGTCAGCCGCTCGTCCAGCCGCGCCTGCCCGTCGAGCGTGAGCCGGAACGGCCCCACCCCAGAGGCACCGACGCGGTAGGTGCCCCCTTCCGGCGCCACGATCGTGGTCACCAGCTCGATGCTGTGGACGTCCCGCAGTGACAGGCCGGTCAGCACGCTGCTCGCCCAGTTGAGCGCCGCGTGGTAGCGGTCCTCGGTGCCGAGCACCCGCCCGGCCGCGTCGAGGAACCGCGCCTCGAGCCCCGCTCCACGCCCGGCCGGCAGCTGCATCAGCTCCAGGGAGGCCGGTGGGAGCCGGTCCGACGTGCGCACGCCCTCGCCGAAGCTCACCTGCACCTCCGGGCCGAAAGCCGCCCGGATGCCGTCGAGCGGCGACACGTCGTACGGGGGAAACACGAAAGCACTGCCTCCGCCGAGACTCCGCGCGCCTTCCCCGGCGTTGGGCCCGATGACGGCGAGGGTGCGTAGCCCGTCCTTGGCCAGCGGGAGCAGCGGCGACTCGCCTACCGGCTCGTTCTGGGCCAACACGAACGAGGCTGAGGCGGCGCTGCGCAGCTCGGCTGCGATCGCCTCCTCGGACCAGATCTGCGCCTGCACCCCTAGGACTCCGTCCAGGGCTCCGACCCGGGCGGCGAGCCGCAAGATCCGCTCGACCTTGTCGTCCACCAGCGACTCGGCGACCTCGCCGGCTCGCACCGCGGCGACCAGCGCGTCGCCCCACGGGCCGCTCGGGCCCGGCATCAACAGGTCCAGGGCCGCCTCGGCCGCCTCGATCGACCGGCCCGCGAACCAGTCGCTCATGACCAGGCCGTCGTAGCCCCACTCTTGGTGCAGGATCGAGCGCAGCATGGGGCTCTGAGTCATCGTGGTGCCGTTGACCGCGTTGTAGGCGGCCATGACCGACCAGGCGCCGGCCACGCGGACGATCTCGTCGAAGGGGGCGAGGTACAACTCGCGCAGCACCCTCTCCTCCACCACGGCGTCGAGGCTGAACCGCTGCGTCTCCGAGTCGTTGGCCACGAAGTGCTTGACAGTCGTGCCGACTCCCTGCCCCTGCACCCCCCGGACGAAGGCGCTGCCGACCTGACCGGTCAGGTAGGGGTCCTCGCTCAGGCACTCGAAGTGGCGACCCCCGTATGGCGACCGGTGCAGGTTGACCGTCGGAGCGAGCAGGACGTCCACCCCCTGGCGCCGGCACTCGCTGGCCAGGAGCGCGCCGATCCGCTCGATCCGCGCCGTGTCCCAGGTCGCGGCCAGGGCGGTCGGTGAGGGAACGTTCGCCGAGGTGTCCCGCTCGTCCCAGGTCTCACCGCGGACACCGGCGGGTCCGTCCGAGACCACCAGCCGGCGCAGGCCCACGGCCGGCTCGGCATACAGCGACCACGAGTCGGCGCCGGTGCACAGGCGGACCTTCTGCTCCAGCGTCAGTGCCGCGACCCGCTCGGCGAGGTCGTCGGGCGGGGCCGATGCCAGAGCATGTGCCCCAGCCCCAGCCCCAGTGCCGTCGCTGGCGGGGCTGGCAGGGCTGGCAGCAGTACCGGGAGTGCCAGCAGCGGCAGGGGTGGCGGGGGTGGTCGGGTCGAGGTTGGTCGAGGTCATGGGCTTGGCTTACCCGTTACGGGCTGGCAAGACAACTCGCCGCCGCCGGCGAACCACCCTGGACCTCCCCGGGACGGTGACCGCTCAGTCGACCGAGACGGTGATGGTGTGCCAGCCGGTGGCTCCGTCGGGTTCGGGCGGTGCCTCATGCGAGGTCTGAACGGCACCGGCGCGGTCGGTGGCGCGTACCGTGATCGTGTGGCTGCCCCGGGTCGCCTGCCACGGCAGGACCCACTGCCGCCAGGAGTCGATGGTGGGCTCGAGAGCGAGGGTCGCGCGCTTCCAGGGCTGGTCGTCGACGCGCACCTCGACCCCCCGTATTCCGCGGTGCTGCGCCCACGCGACGCCGGCCACCGCTACGCGGCCGGCTCTGACCCGAGCCCCGCTGCGCGGCACGTCTATCCGCGACTCGGTCTTGATCGGCCCGAGTGCGGACCAGCCACGCGGCGTCCAGTAGCCCTGAGCGTCGGCGAACCGGGTCACCTCGAGGTCGGTCACCCACTTGGTCGCCGAAACGTATCCGTAGAGGCCGGGCACGACCATCCGCACGGGGAAGCCGTGCTCGACGGGGAGCGGTTGGCCGTTCATGGCGACGACGAGCAGGGCGTCGCGCTGGTCGGTGAGCGCGGACAACGGTGTGCCCGCTGACCAGCCATCCGCGCTGGTGGACAGGACCATGTCCGCGCCGGCCCGCGGCCCGGCCATGGCGAGCAGGTCGCGGATCGGCCAGCCGGTCCAGATGGCGTTGCCGATCAGGTCGCCGCCGACCTCGTTCGACACGCACGTCAGCGTGACCATTGCCTGACGCATCGGCTTTGACAGCAATGTATTCCAGTCGAGGCTCACCTCTTTGGCGACCATGCCGTGGACGCGCAGCTTCCAGCTGGAGCTGTCGATCTGGGGCACGACCAGGGCGGTGTCGATGCGGTAGAAGTCGGCTGCGGGGACGACAAACGGGGAGATGCCGGAGACGTGTAGCGAGGCACCCGTCGGCACGCTCACGGGCGCTACGGCGGTGGGCACGCGCACAGCCGCCCGGGACGAGGCGACCGAAGCCGCCTTGCCGCCGATCCCCTGGCCGATCGCCGCGCCGCCGACGGCCGCAGCGGCGATGCCCGCGCTGCCGACCACCACCTGGCGGCGATCGATCAACGCGGCACCGTCGCGCTCACCATCGCCGCGGTCGGCCCGGCCGGTGGTGCCGCCGAGCGAACGCCACTGCCACTGCTTGGCGAGCGCCCACATGCCTGCGAGCGCTCCCGCGACAGTGGGCAGCGCGTCGATAACGCTGGCGTGCGGACGGGTCAGCACGGCTCCGAGTCCCAAGGCCGCCAGCGCCGCGAACAGAAGCAGGGCCGCCATGAGCCGTCGCCGCGCGAAAACTCCCAGCAGTGCGCAACCGATGGCGAGCACGGCCGCGATGCCGACGAACAGCGCCTGCTTGTCGTGGGTGCCGAACGTCGCGATCGCGAAGTTCTTGAGCCAGGGCGGGGTCCTGTCGACAAAGGCCGAACCCACGGCCAACACCGGCGAAGGGATGCCGCCGACCGCCCCCATCCGACTGATCAAGCCCGCCAGCAGGGTCGCGACGCCGAGCGTGAGCGCACCGGCGAGTATGCCGGTCACTGCGGCTGCCGCGGATCGCTTCACCGTTTCAGAGTGTCACGGTCGCCTGGGCGTCCCCGGCGTGCGGGGTTACCGACGACTAACGGGCGCTCAGTTCCCGGCGCATGTCCGCGGCGATTGCCCTGAATGCCCGGCCCCGGTGTGAGACGGCGTTCTTCTGCTTCGGCGTCAGCTCGGCTGCGGTCCGTGAGCCGCCGTCCACGACCAGGATGGGGTCGTAGCCGAATCCGTTGCGGCCCCTCGGTTGTCGCGCCAGGGTGCCGGGCATCGACGCCTGCGTCGACCACGTGCGACCGTCCGGCAGCGCGAGCACCGCGGCACACACGAAAGCCGCACGGCGGTGTATGTCCGGCACGTCGTTCAGCTGCGCCAGCAGCAGGTCGAGGTTGGCGCGGTCGTCGCCGTGCCGCCCTGCCCAGCGGGCACTGAACACCCCTGGTGCACCTCCGAGGACCTCGACCGCGAGTCCCGAGTCATCCGCCAGAGACGGGAGCCCGGTGGCAGCGGCCACTGCCACCGCCTTCAGCGTGGCGTTCTCGGCGAAGGTGACACCGGACTCGACCACGTCGGGCACGCCGGGAAACGCGTCGAGGCCGTGCACGTCCAGGCCGAGGTCGGCGATGAGCTCGCTCAGGATCTGCTGGAGCTCGCGGACCTTGTGCTCGTTGCGGGTGGCCAAGACCAGGCGGTTGGCGTGGCCGTCCCGGGCGGGCTCGGCCCTCCCCGTCATCGCCCGGATACCGACCCCTGCTGCAGGTCGGTCAACCGCCGGCAGCCGGTGGTTGCGAGGTCGAGCAGTTCGCCGAGCTGGGACCGGTCGAACGGCGCACCCTCGGCGGTGCCCTGCACCTCGATGAAGGCGCCGCTGCCGGTCATCACCACGTTCATGTCGGTGTCGGCGGTCGAGTCCTCCGCGTAGTCGAGGTCGAGCACCGGGACCCCCGCGACGACGCCGACGCTGACTGCGGCGACGGTGTCGCGCAACGGAATCCGCGAGGTACTGATCAGCCCCTCAGTACGGGCCCATTCGATCGCATCGACCAGGGCGACGTAGGCGCCGGTGATCGCCGCGGTTCGCGTCCCTCCGTCGGCCTGCAGGACGTCGCAGTCGAGGACCACCGTGTTCTCGCCCAGCGCCTTGGTGTCGACGACGGCCCGCAGGCTGCGCCCCACCAGACGGGAGATTTCGTGCGTCCGGCCGCCGATGCGCCCCTTGACCGACTCGCGGTCCGAGCGCGTGTTGGTCGAACGGGGAAGCATGGCGTATTCCGCGGTCACCCAGCCCTCGCCGCTGCCCTTGCGCCATCGCGGCACACCCGGGGTGAACGAAGCCGCGCACAGGACGCGGGTCCGGCCGAACTCGACCAGGACGCTCCCCTCGGCATGGTCCAGCCAGCCGCGAGTGATCCGCACCTGGCGCAGCTCGTCGTCGGCCCGGCCGTCGTGTCGCGTCATGCCGCACACAGTAGGTGAGCCGGCCGCTCACGTGACACCTCACCTCCAGCGCGCCCACCTGTCACAGCTCGTGCGTCGCGTCCGGAGCCGCCAGCTCCACCTGTCCGGGCCACACGTCGCCGGCCTGGGCGCGGCATACCTGCGGGTCGGCCCACGGCGGGAGGTGGGTGAGCATCAACCTGCCCACGCCCCCGGCCTCGACCGCCGCCTCGGCGGCACGACGGGCGGACAGGTGGATGCCGCGGCGGGTGTCGACCCCCTCGACGAACGCGGCGTCGGCGAGCAGGAGGGAGGCGCCCGTGCTCAGCGGCGTCAGCGCCCCACACGAGTCGCTGTCGCCGGTGTAGGCAAGCACCGCGCCATCGGCCTCCACCCGCAGCCCGTACGCCTCGACGGGGTGGTTCACGAGGTACGGCGTGACGGCGAACGGGCCCAGCCGCAACGTCATTCGGTCGGCGAGGGTGCCGAAGTCCAGCAGCCCTGCCAGGTCCCCGTCGCCCTGCTGCACCGCGTAGGCACGGCTCAGCCGATCCCCCAGACCCGACGGGCCGTGCACCGGCAGGCGGCGGCCGCGCGACCGGGCCGGGCCGTGCTTGAGCCAGACGTAGAGGCCGCAGAGGTCCAGGCAGTGGTCGGGATGCAGGTGGCTGAGCACCACCGCGTCGATCTCAGCGGGATGGAGATGCCGCTGCAGTGGACCCAGCGCGCCGCTGCCAAGGTCCAACAGGAGGTTGAATTCCCGCCCCTGCCATCCCGCTCGGACGAGGTAGCACGATGCGGGCGAGGCCGGCCCCGGGACCGAACCGGAGCACCCCACTACGGTCATCCGCATCGGCCGGCCGAGCTGACGGTGGGGACCTCCGGGCCCAAGAACCGGCGGGCGAGCCGGGCGAACTCGGCTGGGTCGCCCGTGGTGTGGAACTCATGGGCGGGGGGCGGAAGGTGATCCGGGCGCAGGGCATCGGCGTCGGCCAGGAGGCGGTAAAGGTCCTGGGCCGTCTCCTCCGCCGACGAGACCAGCGTCACCCCCTCGCCCATCACGTAGGCCAGGACGGCGGTGAGCAACGGATAGTGGGTGCAGCCCAGGATCAACGTGTCCACCCCGGCCCTGCGGTCGCCGGCGTCGGCGCCGGCACCGGCAGCGGTGAAGGGCTCGAGGTAGTCGCGTGCCACGGCCAGCAGCTCCGGGCCGGAGGTGATTCCGTCCTCCACGAACTCGACGAAACGCGGGCAGGGGCGGCTGGTGAGGCGGATCTGCGGGGCTGCCGCGAACGCGTCCAGGTAGGCATGGCTGCGGTGAGTGGCCAGCGTCGAGATCACCCCGACCCGGCCGCTGCGGGTGGCGGCGACGGCCCGGCGCACCGCGGGCCGGATCACCTCCACGACCGGCACGTCGTAGCGCTCGCGGGCGTCATGCAGGACCGCCGCCGACGCCGAGTTGCAGGCGATCACCAGCGCCTTGACGCCGCGTTCGACGATCAGGTCCATGCACTCCAGCGAGAACTCGCGGACCTGGGCGATACGCCGCGGGCCGTAAGGCTGCCGGGCCGTGTCACCGAGGTAGACGACCCGTTCGTGCGGCAGCTGGTCGAGCACCGCCCGGGCGACGGTCAACCCGCCGTAGCCCGAGTCGAAGATGCCGATGGGAGCGTCCGCCACAGCACCTACCGTATGCGGCGGCCGAGGTAGGGCCGGCGGTGACTCACCCGAGTTCTCTAGCGCATCAGGGCCTGGGTGAGGCTCTCCTGGAGCCAGGTCAGGAAGTCGTAGTAGGCGCCCAAGCTCGCCCGGGGGTCGTCCGGGCCGGCGTCATCCACGTAGCGGTGCAGCGCGTCGGCGTCCTCGTCGGTGAGCAATCCAAGCCGGTCACCGAGCAGCAGCCGGACGTCGACCAACGACACGACGAAGGCCGCTGCCTGGCGCTGATCGAGCTCCAACCGGTCCTTGCGCACCGCCGCCAAGGCCCCGATCGCGATCGTCAGGTTCTCGCTCTTGCGCTGACGCAACCCGTGCTCGGTGAGCCGGCGGAACTCCGCCGCCGCCTCCGGGTCCTCCCGATTGGCCGACGGCAGGAGGCGGTCCAGCGCCGGGTCCCGAGATTCCGTGCGCGTCGGAGCCGTCCCGGCCGCCGTCCCCGCGTCACTCACAGGCCCGAGCTCATCCCCCGGCATGTCCTCGAGGTCGAGCGTCGCCACGAGTTCGTCGAAGGCGTCGCCATCGGTTTCCGGCGCCCGGGCCGCAGTATCCGCCGGGGCGAGCAGGTCCCGCGTCTGCACCATCAGGACCGAGACCACCTCTCGCTCCAGGCGGTCGAGCTTGGCGACCAGCCGGTCACCCTTGCGACGGAACGCCGTCGCCACCTACGCGTCCTTCTGGAACGTCGCCCACAGCCCGTACGCCTGCAACGCCTCGGTGTCGTGCTCCATCTTCTCGCGCGTGCCGGTGGACACGACCGCCTTGCCCTTCTGGTGCACGTCGAGCATCAGCAGCTCGGCTTTCGTGCGACTGTAGCCAAAGTACGTCTCGAACACGTAGGTGACATAGCTCATCAAGTTGACCGGGTCGTTCCACACCAACGTGATCCACGGCTGATCCAGCTCGGCGTCCTCGACGACCTCGAGCCGCTCCTGCTCTGCGGTCGAGGGGGCGGCGATGGACACGCTGCCAACTTTAGAGCGCCCTAGGCTGTCGCCGTGACGTCCGTGACCAGCTTGAGCTCGACGGCGCTGCTGACCGACCAGTACGAACTCACCATGCTGCAGGCAGCCCTGCGCAGCGGAGCAGCCGGTCGCGAGTGCGTGTTCGAGGTGTTCGCCCGGCGCTTGCCGGAGGGCCGGCGCTACGGCGTCGTTGCCGGCACCGGCCGGCTCCCCGAGGCGATCCGCGACTTCCGGTTCGGCGAGGCCGAGCTGACTGCACTTCGCGAGCGAGGTGCCGTCGACGAGCCCACGCTGAGCTTCCTGGCGGGCTACCGCTTCACTGGGGACGTCTGGGGATACGCCGAGGGCGAGTGCTTCCTGCCCGGGTCACCCCTGGTCGTGGTCGAGGGCAGCTTCGCCGAGGCGGTCGTGCTGGAGACGCTGGTCCTGTCGATCCTCAACCACGACGCCGCCGTCGCCTCGGCGGCGTCGCGGATGACCTCGGCCGCCGGGGACCGTCCGTGCATCGAGATGGGGTCGCGGCGGACCCACGAGGAGGCGGCGGTGGCAGCCGCGCGGGCAGCGTACATCGCCGGTTTCGCCGCGACGAGCAACCTCGAGGCGGGCCGGCGGTATGGCGTGCCGACCGCCGGGACCAGCTCCCACGCCTTCACCCTGCTGCACGATTCCGAGCGCGAGGCGTTCGTCGCGCAGGTGGCCAGCCTCGGCGCCGGGACGACCCTGCTGGTGGACACGTACGACGTGCCGGCGGCGGTGCGGCTCGCCGTCCAGGTGGCGGGGCCAGGGCTGGGTGCGGTGCGGCTCGACTCCGGGGACCTGCTCGCCCAGGCGCGGGAGGTCCGCAGCCTGCTGGACTCGCTCGGGGCCACGTCCACCCGGATCGTGGTGACGTCCGACCTGGACGAATACGCCATCGCCTCGCTCGCGGCGGCGCCGGTCGACTCCTACGGCGTCGGCACCTCTCTCGTCACCGGGTCGGGCGCGCCAACCGCTGGCCTGGTCTACAAGCTGGTGGCGCGGGCCGACGCGGCGGGAGCGCTGGTGCCGGTCCAGAAGCGGAGCAAGGACAAGCTGTCCATCGGCGGCCGCAAATGGGCCACCCGGCGGATCGACTCCCAGGGTGTCGCCGACGCCGAGGTGGTCGGGGTCGAGTCGCCACCGCAGGGCGACTCCAACGACCGCCCGTTGCTCGTCCCGCTCGTGCGGCGCGGCGAGGTGGTGCAGGCGCCCGACCTGGCCGCAGCCCGCGAACGGCATACGCTGTCCCGGGCCGAACTGCCGCGGACTGCGCTGCAGCTGTCGCGGGGCGGTCCGGCCATCCCGACGATCTACAGCAGGGTGACCCAGAAATGACCCGCGGACTGCTCATCGTGGACGTACAGAACGACTTCTGCGAGGGGGGCTCCCTGGCCGTCGCCGGCGGAGCGGGGGTGGCAGGGCAGATCAGCCGCTACGTTGAGGCTCACGCCGGCGAGTACGCCGTCACCGCCGCGACCGCGGACTGGCACGAGGACCCGGGCGATCACTTCTCCAGCGAACCCGACTACGTCCACACCTGGCCGCCGCACTGCCGGATCGGCAGCGACGGCGCGCTGTTCCACCCTGCCGTCGAGCCGGCGCTCGAGCGCGTCGACGCAATATTCCGCAAGGGCGTGCACGGCGCCGCCTACAGCGGTTTCGAGGGGGAGACGACGGTCGCAGATCGCAGGGTCGACCTGTCGAGCTGGCTGCGGAAGCACGGAGTCGACGCCGTCGACGTCTGCGGGATCGCCACGGACCATTGCGTGCGGGCGACCGCGCTGGACGCCCTCGACAACGGCTTCGCCACCACGGTCCTGCTCGACCTCACGGCAGGCGTGGCCCAGGAGACGACCAGTCGGGCACTGCAGCAGCTAGCGGCTGCCGGAGCCGAGCTGGTCGGCCGGCCGGTCGTGGGCGCCTCCTGAGCCGTCCTGCGCCGGAGACTTTCCGCTCCGGGGCTGCGGCCCCAGGACGACGTTGGTCTTGGCGACCTTGTCGTGCAGCGCCTGACGGCGGGGGTCCCACAGCGGCCAGAGTGCGTCGACCACCTGAAACAGGCTGAGGAACGAGCCCGCGATGGGAATCAGTCCCAGCAGGCTCGGCAGCTGCCAGACCGCGAACCGCTTCAGCACGGCGCCGATCGGTGGTGGTCCGGCGGCCTCGCGCAGCCGAACGCTGATCCCGACGATCTTCTTGCCCGGTGTCGCCCCGGTGCGGGTCAGGAACGCCACCTCGTACACCGCGTAGACCACCAGGGCGATCAGCGCGGCCGGAACGGCATAGGCGTAGGCCTCGGCCGGCGGGACCAGCGAGCCCGCCCGCCGACCGGCCTGCGCGTCGGCCGTGATCTGGTCGACCCAACCCTGGACCACCCGTGCGTACTGCCAGACGAACCAGCCGGTGAAGGGCAAGGAGAGGATCAGGGCGAAGACGATGTCCAGGATCCGCGCCAGGACGCGCTTGCCCCAGCCGGCGGTCTCGACGCCGTCGGGGGTGGTGACCACGCCCATGGGACGCGGCTGCTGCCACTGCGGTGCGCTGGCATAGCCGCCGGATCCCTGCCACGGAGACTGACCGGTCGACGAGGGCGTGGACACCGACGGTGCCGCCGGTGCCGCGGGTGGCTGCTGGGCGGCGGGTACCGGGTACGCCTCGCCGATGTGGGACTGGGCCAGGGTCGGCGACTGCTTGGGTGTCACGTGGTCGGTCCACATGACACCGTCCCAGTAGCGAAGGTTGGCGGGGTCACGCGGATCGTCGTACCAACCGGCTGTCGCGCTCATGCCGGTAGCCTGCCACGCAGGGGCGGGCGGCCGAGTCACCGCGCCCGATCACCGACACTCCCAGCCACCCAGGGGCTCGTCGGCGCGCTGAGTGGGCGCCAGCGGGAGGCTAACTGTCCCCCGTACCGGCTTCGCCGCCGTCTCTGGGCGCCCGCAGGCCCTCATAGATCTCCTTACAGGTGGGGCACACCGGGAACTTCTTCGGATCCCGGCCCGGCACCCAGACCTTGCCGCAGAGCGCCACGACGGGATCCCCCGACATGGCGCTTTCGAGGATCTTCTCCTTGCGCACATAGTGGGCGAAGCGCTCGTGGTCGCCGGGCTCGGCCAGCTGCTCCTCGACCTGCTCGCGTTCCAGGACAGCGGTGGACGTCGACGGACCGAACGGGTCCAGCGGCTCCGGCGGGGGCGCGTTCGGGTCGTTGGACGCGGTCATCGGATCGCTCATGCCGGCGAGTCTAGGCGGGTGCACAGACCTGCGGCGGGGCCTAGTTCATCGTCGGGTCGTCCGGGAAGGTCGCCACCAGGCGCAGGTTGTCGCGCTGGCGCTGCAGCACCGCGGTCCAGAGTCCGTCCGGGTCTGCTGTGAACCCGTCGCGTGCCTCGGCGTCGACGACGTACCACGCCCCGGCCACGACCTCGGCCTCCAGCTGCCCGGCCGACCACCCGGCGTACCCGGCAAAGATCCGCAGCCCCGCGATCTCGGGGATGACCACGGGAGGCGGCGCGTCGAGATCGACCAGCCCGAGACCGCCGAACAGCAGCCGCACCCCCAGCGGCTCGTGGGGATCACCGGGGACGGTGACCAGTCCCAGCGCCGAGTCCAGCCCCACGGGACCGCCCTGGAACAACCTGCCGGGTGGTGTCACGTGGGCCTGCCACGTCGGCAGGACCGACTGGACGTCGGCGTCGAGCGGCCGGTTGAGGACCACGCCCTGAGCGCCGTCCTCGTCGTGGTGCAGGAGCAGGACGACGCTGCGCCGGAACACGGCACCGGCGGTCTGCGGACTGGCCACCAGCAGCCGTCCGGTGAAGAACGAGCTGTCCACCGCCCCATTCTGACCGGTTCGACGGCCAGGGTCCGCACCGCGCCGTACGGCGCTGCGGCTCAGCCGCGTGAGCGCTCTGCTCGGTACCGGCGGGCCGAGCCGGAGGGCGCTCCGGCCCCCACGCCCGGTCTCGTACCGGTCCGGGGTGCGCGGCGCGGCTTCGGCTCCCCCTCGAGCAGCCGGCGTACCTGCTGCTCGGCGACCGGTACGCCGCTGGGGGTCCGGGCACCTGTCGAGCGCATGGTGGCCTCGTCGCCCGGAGTGGCACGCACGGCAGTCACCTCGACCCCCGCGTCCCTGACCAGTCGCTCCATACCTCGCTTCTGGTGGGGCAGAGCCAGGGTCACCACGGTGCCTCGCTCACCCGCGCGGGCCGTGCGCCCGGATCGGTGGAGGTAGTCCTTGGAGTCGGCCGGGGGGTCGACCTGCAGGACGACGCTCACGTCGTCGACGTGAATCCCCCTCGCTGCGACGTCGGTCGCGACGAGCACGGGCAGACTGCCGTCCCGGAACGCGCCGAGGACGCGATTGCGGGCACCCTGGTTGAGGCCGCCGTGCAGGGCCGCGGCCAGGATGCCCTGGTCCCGCAGTTGAATTGCGACGCGGTCGGCGCCGAGCTTGGTGCGGACGAACACGAGGGTACGGCCGCTGCGGTTGGCGACCTCGCCGGTGATGACCTTCTTGTGCATCGGGTCGACCAGGAGGACGTGGTGCTCCATCGTCGTCACGCTGGCGGTGGCCGCGTCGGTCGAGTGGGTGACCGGGTCGTCCAGGTACCGCGCGACGAGCTCGTCGACGCCCCTGTCCAGGGTTGCGGAGAACAGCAGCCGCTGGCCGCCTTCGGGGAGCAGGTCCAGGATCGAGGTGATCTCGGGCATGAAGCCCATCTCGGCCATGTGGTCGGCCTCGTCCAGAATGAGAACCTCGGTATCGCGCAGCTCGACGGCGCCGCGCTCGAGCAGGTCGTTGAGCCGGCCGGGGGTGGCAATGAGCAGCTCGACGCCGCGGTCCAGGGCGCTGAGCTGAGGCTGATACGGCATACCCCCGGCGACCAGCTTGTGCCTGACGCCCATGACGTGGGCCAGGGGTTCGAGGGCATCGCTGATCTGCATGGCGAGCTCCCGGGTCGGCGTCAGCACCAGCGCACGCGGACGCCTGGGGGTCGCGCGCTTGCCGGCTGCCAGACGGGTGAGCGTCGGCAACCCGAACGCGAACGTCTTGCCCGAGCCGGTCTGGCCGCGCCCGAGCACGTCTCGGCCGGCGAGGGCGTCGGGGATCGTCGCGGTCTGGATCGGGAACGGTGTGACGATGCCGTCGCGCGCCATCCGCTCGACCAGCGCATGGGGCAGCCCGAGTGCGGCGAACGGGTTGTCCTCGCGCACCGGTACGGGCGCGGGCGCCGTACGCCGTGCCGGCCGCTCTGTGCTCTCGGACCGCTCGGGGCGCTGATGCTCCGGACGCGGGGACCGCTCGGGCCGCTGGTGATCGGCGCGATCAGGCCGCGAGGGGCGCTGGTACTCCGTGCGCGCAGGACGCGCCGGCCGGTCGGGGCGCTGGTACTCCGTGCGCGCAGGACGCGCCGGCCGGTCGGGGCGCTGGTACTCCGTGCGCGCAGGACGCGCCGGCCGGTCGGGGCGCTCGTACCCAACACGCGCGGGACGCTCGGCTCGTTGCTCGACCGGCGAGCCGCTGACCGGCCCGGGCGCGACGTCCTCACGGCGACGACCGAACGCGCCGTCGACGCCACCTTGGCCGCGATGGACCTTCGTCGCCCCCGTCGCGGGCCTCTGCGTCGAGGGCCGGCCCGGTCGACCGGGCCGGCCATGCCTGGCCTCGGCCTTGGCCGCGGTCGTCCACCGCGCCTTCTTGGGACCCTTGGCCGACTTGGCTGACCTGGCGGACTTCTCTGAGTTGGACGACTTGGCTGAATTGACGGACTTCACGGGCGCGTTGGCACGCCCGAGGTGCTTGCTCATCTGGCAGCTCTCACTTCGGTACTCGAGGTAGGCACGTCTCGAGCACCGGGAGTAGCGGTGTGGACGAACCTCAGGCGCGAAACGGTATGCGCGCCCGGTGGGCCGGCACTGAACGGATCAGTCCGGAGGAATCCGAGCTGCAGCCCACTTTTGCCAGGCGGGCGATGCTCGGTGAGGTCAGTCTACCAGCGGCGGGAGGCGCGCCATCCGCTGAACAACAGCCAGGCGACGAGCACGCCGGTGAGATCGGCCAGGGCGTCCCAGACGTCGCCGTCGCGGTTCGGGAGACCAGCCCACTGCACCACCTCGCTGAGCGGCGCATGGATCGCCAGCAGCGCCAGCAGCCAGCGTGGCCGCAAGCCGGCGGCGAGGCCGGCGAAGGTGGGCGCCGCGAACAGCAGCAGATGCACCAGCTTGTCCAGCCCGGATATCTCAGGGCCGTGCGGCGCCCCCGGTGAATACACGGCAAGGACCTGCACGAACATCGCCGCGGCGAGGACCAGCAGCCACCGGACCCTGATCGCTCGGCGGGCTGATGGGACGGTCGAGCGCGAAACCGGCACGTCGGCGTCGGTCCCCCGGCTCGTCATGTGGGTACGACGCCTGCCACGTCGACCTCGGCAAAGTCGGCGGCCGACAGTGGAACAGGTGGCAACGGATTGGCTGCCAGCGGAACCGGCGGAACCGGCGAAGCCGACGGCGAGGCGCCATCCGGTACGAGGGGTGCAGCCGGCGTCGCAGCAGCGGTACGCGCAGAGCGCGCCACGGCTTCGACGGCCGCGGCCACGACCTTGGACACGTCGGGGTGGAACACGCTGGGAACGATGTACGCCGGGTTCAGCTGGTCCGGTGCCACGACGTCGGAGAGGGCTTCGGCAGCCGCGAGCAGTACGTCGTCCGAGACATCATTCGACGCGGCGTCGAGGAGGCCACGGAACACCCCCGGGAAGACCAGCACGTTGTTGATCTGATTCGCGAAGTCGCTGCGCCCCGTGGCGACCACAGCTGCGTGCTGAGCCGCCTCGGCCGGGTCCACCTCCGGGTCGGGGTTAGCCAACGCGAAGACGATGGAACCCTGGTTCATGGTGGCGATGTCGTCGCCGGTCAATAAGTTTGGCGCCGACACCCCGATGAAGACGTCGGCGCCCTCGAGAGCCTGGCGCAGCGTGCCGGTGAACCCCTCGGGGTTGGTGTGCTCCGACACCCAGCAGAGGTTGGCGTCGTCGGCCCGGGCGATGTCCTCGCGGTCGGCGTGGATGACCCCGCGCACGTCGGCCACCACGACATGCCGGGCACCGGCGCGGAGCAGCAGGCGCAGGATGGCGGTGCCCGCGGCACCTGCGCCGCTCATCACGATGCGGACGTCCGCGAGGTGCTTGCCCACGACGCGCAGCGCATTGCGCAGAGCGGCGAGAGCGACGATGGCAGTGCCGTGCTGGTCGTCGTGGAAGACGGGTATGTCGAGCTCATCGCGCAGCCGTCGCTCGACCTCGAAACACCGCGGCGCACTGATGTCCTCGAGGTTGATGCCCGCGAACACCGGCGCGATCGCCTTGACGACCGCGACGATCTGGTCGGTGTCCTGCGTGTCGAGGCAGATCGGGAAGGCGTCGATGCCGGCGAACCGCTTGAACAGCGCCGCTTTGCCCTCCATCACCGGCAGCGCCGCGAGCGGACCGATGTTGCCCAGACCCAGCACCGCGGACCCGTCGGTGACCACGGCGACGGTGTTGCGCTTGATCGTGAGCCGCCGGGCGTCCTCCGGATTGGCGGCGATAGCCATGCAGATGCGGGCCACGCCGGGGGTGTAGATCAAGGACAGGTCGTCGCGGTTGCGGATCGGCACCTTCGACTCGACCTTGAGCTTGCCGCCCAGGTGCATCAAGAAGGTGCGGTCGCTGACCTTGCCGATCTCGATGCCCTCGAGGTCGCGCATCGCCGAGACGACCTCGTCGGCATGCGTGGTGTCCCGGGCCGCCACGGTGACATCGATCTGCAGTCGAGCCGGCCCCGAGGCCGTCACGTCCAGTCCGGTGACCAGGCCGCCGCACCGCTCGATCGCGGTCGTCAACTCGCTGACGGCAGTGGCCCGGGCCGGCAGCTCCAGGCGGACAGTGATCGAGTTGGACACGGACGGTACGGCGGGCATGGCGCCCATTGTGACTCACCGGCATCGGCGCTCGTGCACGCCGGCCGGGGGCACCGGCGCCCGCTCAGCGGAAGGCGGAGATCCCGGTGAGAGCTTGACCGATGGTCAACGTGTGCACCTCGCTGGTGCCCTCGTAGGTGAGCACCGATTCGAGGTTGTTGGCGTGCCGCATGGCCGGGTACTCGACCGTGATGCCCGATCCGCCGAGGATCGTCCGGCAGGTGCGGGCGATCTGCAGCGCCTCGCGCACGTTGTTGAGCTTGCCGACGCTGACCTGTTCGGGCCGCAGCCGTCCCGCGTCCTTGAGCCGGCCGAGGTGCAGGGCGAGCAGCAGCCCTTTGTAGAGCTCCACCGCCATGTCCGCGAACTTGGCCTGGGTCAGCTGGAACCCGGCGATCGGCCGGTCGAACTGGACCCGCGCGCCGGCGTACTGCAGGGTGCTGTCGAGGCAGTCCCGGGCGGCGCCCATCGACCCGAAGATGATCCCGAACCTCGCCTCGTTCAGGCAGCCGAGCGGTCCGCCCAGCCCGCGCGCCAACGGCAGCCGGGCCGAATCCGGCAGCCGCACGTCGTCCAGATGCAGCTCGGACGTGGTCGAGGCGCGCAGCGACAGCTTGCCGTGGATGTCGGAGCTGGCGAATCCCCTGGTGCCGCGAGGCACCAGGAAGCCGGCGATCCCGTCGTCGGTGCGCGCCCATACCGTCGCGACGTCGGCGGCGCTGCCATTGGTGATCCACATCTTCGAACCGTTGAGGACCCAGTCGGCACCGCTGCGGACCGCGGTCGTCCGCATAGCGCCCGGATCCGAGCCGAAATCGGCCTCGGTCAGGCCGAAACACCCGATCGCCTCGCCCGAGGCGAGTTGCGGGAGCCACTCCTGTTTCTGCTCCGGGGAGCCGTAGCGCCAGATGGAGTACATCGACAAGGAACCCTGGACCGAGACGAAGCTGCGCAGGCCACTGTCGCCCGCTTCCAGCTCGAGACAGGCCAGCCCGTAGGCGACCGCGCTGGTCCCGGCGCACCCGTAGCCCTGCAGGTGCATGCCAAGCAGGCCGAGCGTGCCCATCTCGGAGGCCAGCTCGCGGGGCGAAATCCCTTCTTCGAACCACCGGGCGATGGACGGCCGGACCCGGTCCCGGACGAACGCGCGCACCACCTGCTGGATCTCGCGCTCCTCGTCGTCCAGCAGTGAGTCGAAGTCGATCAGAGCTGTCGCGTCAGCTGGGCTCATGTCAGCGAATCTCCCTGCCCCGTCGAGCCGAATCCCGTCGAGCCCAGTCCCGTCGAACCGCGAGCCACCGCGGCACGGCCCGTGCGGTGGCGGCGGCGGCGGCGACCGACGCGACGCCCCGCCACGGCGTACCGCGCTCGCTGGCGGACAGCAGAGTGGGAGGGCGGCTGACGTCCGTTGTCGTCGCCTCGTCCAGCAGTGGGTCGCCCGTTCCCGAGACCTCAGCGGTCACGAACCGGCCGACCACGTCGTCCCACGCGGAGGCGCTGCGGAGCATGTTGTGCTGCTCGCCCGGGACGGTGAAGAACGCAGCGGGCCACCCCCTTTCCCGGCACCGCCGGACGAACTGTGCGGTCGACGCGAAGTCGGTCGTGGTGTCCGCATCGCCGTGAGCGAAAACGATCCGTCGGCCGCCGAGGTCGGCGAGCGCTTCGCCGGACGGGAGCCACGGCGCCAGTGCACAGACGCCGGTGACCAGCGGTGACGCGGCGGCGTCCAGCACGGCACGTCCACCCATCGAGTGACCGATCAGCAGCACCCGATCGATGTCGCGGCCGCTGTCTCCGGCGAGGCCGCCGAGTACGTCACGCAGGTCCTTCGCCGCGTCCTTGCGCGAGCCGTTCCAACCCTGCACCCGGTAGCGCAACATGCCCACCGCCGCCGTCGGCGCGGCCGCGGTCGCCACGGCCGCGAACGGCAACATTCGCAGCAGCGGCGGCCACCAGTCCGAGGAGCCGGCCTGGGAGTCGGAGCGGCCACCATGGGCGAGCAGTACGAGGGTTCGGGCTGCGGCCGGTCGTGCGTGGTAGTCGATTCGAGGACGCTGGGTCGCGGCGGCTGTCCGGAGGTGCACCTGCCCACCCTGCCATCGGCCGCGCAGAACCGAGGTATTGCGGCGCCGTGGCCGCGCGCGTCCGCACGCGACGAAGGGCCCGGCGGGGAGCCGGACCCTTCGCTGCGGAGCTTCGAGGGACGTGAGCACGATGGTGGAGGTGGCGGGAATCGAACCCGCGTCCGTTGACGACAACCCAGGGCTTCTCCGGGTGCAGCGCGCTATGGATTTTCTCGGCCCCAGTGCTCGCGCGCGCACGTCCACTGACAGGCCCAGCCGTGTGAGAGTCCCGCACTACCCCCACGACAAGAGCGTGCAGCAAAGCTTCCTAGCTGACGCCAGGGACTAGGCCGGAAGCATGCCTAGGCTGACGGACTTCGGTGCTCGCTCAGGCGGCGAGGGCGAAGTCGGTGCGCGATGTATTGGCACCTATTGGTTGCGGGGGGCGTTGACGAGATGACCCCGCATCCTCGGCCCGCTTCCCCTGGCTCGGCGGCCAACGTCGAAACCGTTCACCCCCATGGGGTGCTCACGTTCCTCTGTTCAGTTGTCCAGCACCGAGCGGTACGCGCGGACCGGTAGTGACCGGCTCGTCCCGCTCAGGGCATGGTTTTATCCTATCCGTCGAACGTCGAGCGCCCCACCACAATTCCGGCTGGCGAGCGGCCTATGGTCGGCGCATGACGACGAGCCGGCTGCCGGAGCCGCCGCGATGAGCCTTCCGCCGCAGTACTTCGAGGAGTTCTACGCCAGCGGCGGCGACGACCCGTGGGGGTTCACGACGCGCTGGTACGAGCAGCGGAAGCGGGCGATCACGCTGGCCAGCCTGCCCCGGCCGCGGTTCCGACGCGGTCTGGAGGTGGGCTGCTCGATCGGGGTGCTCACCGCCCAGTTGGCCACCCGGTGCGACGAACTCCTCGCCGTCGACGTCGCGGCGGCGGCGGTGGCGCAGGCAGGGGAGCGGACGGCGCGGCTGCCCGGGGTACGGGTCGAGCAGTGTTCGGTGCCGCAGGACTGGCCGAGCGATGAGGTGGATCTGTTGGTGCTCTCCGAGGTGGGTTACTACCTCGACCTCCCCGATCTGGGCCTGCTGGCCGACCGCGCCGCGAGGTCGTTGACGGCGGACGGGGTGCTCGTGGCCTGTCACTGGCGGCACCAGGTGGCCGACTACCCGATCCGCGGCGACGACGTCCACCAGGTGCTGCGCTCCGATCCGCGCCTGGCGCTGCTCGCCGCCCACGAGGAGGAGGACTTCCTGCTCGACGTCCTCATGCCGGCCCCGGCGGTCAGCGTGGCCAGGGCAACCGGCCTGCTCTGAGCCCGTCGTCGCTCGCATGCCGGTACGTCGGGCTCGCCGCTTGGACACGTCAGTAGGCTCGGCGCTGACCTGACGGCCACGTCCGCCCCGGGAGGCGCGCATGTTTCGCAAGGTGCTGGTCGCCAACCGGGGAGAGATCGCCGTCCGGGCGTTCCGCGCGGCGACGGAGTTGGGCGCCAAGACCGTCGCGGTATTCCCGTATGAGGACCGCAAGAGCGAGCACGTCCTCAAGGCGGACGAGGCGTACGAGATCGGGGAGCCCGGGCACCCGGTGCGCGCCTACCTCGACCCAGGCGGCATCGTGCGAACCGCGGTCGAGGCCGGCGCCGACGCCGTCTACCCCGGCTACGGATTCCTGTCGGAGAACCCCACGCTCGCCGAGGCCTGCGCTGCCGCCGACGTCACCTTCATCGGCCCACCGGCCTCGGTGCTGCACCTGACCGGCAACAAAGCCCGGGCGATCTCTGCCGCAAAGGCCGCGGGCCTGCCGACGCTGAACAGCGTGCCGCCGAGCGACGACATCGACGTGCTGGTCGCCGCCGCCGACCAGGTCGGCTTCCCGATCTTCGCCAAGGCCGTCGCCGGCGGCGGCGGCCGGGGCATGCGCCGCGTGGAGCGACCGGAGGACCTGCGCGGGTCGATCGAGGCGGCGATGCGCGAGGCGGAGTCGGCCTTCGGTGATGCAACGGTCTTCCTGGAGGAGGCCGTCGTCAGCCCCCGGCACATCGAGGTGCAGATCCTCGCCGATGCGGCCGGCACGGTGCTGCACTTGTTCGAGCGGGACTGCTCGGTGCAGCGGCGGCACCAGAAGGTGGTCGAGGTCGCTCCGGCACCGAACCTGGACCCGGCGCTGCGTGACCGCATCTGCGCCGACGCGGTCGCCTTTGCCAGGCAGATCGGCTACGTCAACGCCGGCACGGTGGAGTTCCTGCTGGCGCCGGACGGGCGCTACGTGTTCATCGAGATGAACCCGCGGATCCAGGTCGAGCACACCGTGACCGAGGAGGTCACCGACATCGACCTGGTGGCATCGCAGATGCGGATCGCGTCCGGTGCCACCCTGGCGGAGCTGGGCCTGTCGCAGGACCGCGTGCAGCTGCGCGGGGCGGCGTTGCAGTGCCGGATCACCACCGAGGACCCGGCCAACGGCTTCCGGCCGGACACGGGGCGGATCACGGTCTACCGCTCCGTGGGCGGCGCTGGCGTGCGGCTCGACGGCGGCACGGTGTTCGTCGGTGCCGACATCGGCGCGCACTTCGACTCGATGCTGGTCAAGCTGACCTGCCGAGGGCGAGACTTCCCCACCGCGGTAGGCCGGGCCAAGCGCGCCCTGGCCGAGTTCCGGATCCGCGGTGTGTCGACCAACATCCCGTTCCTGCAGTCCCTGCTGGAGGAGCCGGACTTCCTCGCCGGACGGCTCTCGACGTCCTTCATCGAGGAGCGGCCGCAACTGCTCAACTCCCGGGTACCGGCCGACCGGGCCAACAAGCTGCTCACCTACCTCGCCGAAGTCACGGTCAACCAGCCGTACGGCCCCCCGCGGCAGCACGTATCGCCGAGCGCCAAGCTGCCGGACATCGACCTGGACACCGCACCCCCTCCTGGGGCGCGCCAACGCCTGCTGGACCAGGGCCCCGAAGGTTTCGCCCGGTCACTGCGGGGGCAGACCGCAGTCGCGGTGACGGACACGACGTTCCGGGACGCGCATCAGTCACTGCTGGCCACCCGGATGCGCAGCCGCGACCTGCTGCTCGTCGCGGGTCACGTCGCCCGGCTGACTCCGAAACTGTTGAGTGTCGAGGCCTGGGGCGGCGCGACATACGACGTTGCCCTGCGGTTCCTCGCCGAGGACCCCTGGGAACGGCTGGCCGCGCTGGGCGAGGCGATGCCGAACCTGCCGCTGCAGATGCTGCTGCGGGGTCGCAACACGGTGGGCTACACGCCGTACCCGACTGCCGTGACGGACGCGTTCGTGCAGGAGGCCGCCCGCACGGGCGTCGACATCTTCCGCATCTTCGACGCGCTCAACGACGTTAACCAGATGCGGCCGGCCATCGAGGCGGTGCGCGAGACGGGCACCGCGGTCGCGGAGGTGGCGCTCTGCTACACCGGCAACCTGCTCAGCCCGAGCGAGCGGCTCTACACCCTCGACTATTACCTGCACCTCGCCGAGCGGATCGTCGGCTCCGGCGCGCACGTCCTGGCGATCAAGGACATGGCCGGCCTGCTGCGGGCGCCGGCCGCCCGCGTGCTGGTCGCTGCGCTGCGCGAGCGCTTCGACCTGCCGGTGCATCTGCACACCCACGACACACCGGGGGGCCAGCTGGCTACGCTCCTGGCGGCGATCGACGCCGGCGTCGACGCCGTGGACGTGGCGAGTGCGCCCATGTCCGGCACCACCAGCCAGCCGTCGATGTCGGCGTTGGTCGCCGGGACGGACGGCACAGCGCGGGCGACCGGCCTCGAGCTGGCCGCCGTCTGCGACCTCGAGCCCTACTGGGAGGCGGTGCGGGCGATGTACGCCCCGTTCGAATCCGGCCTGCGCTCCCCTACCGGCCGGGTCTACACCCATGAGATCCCCGGCGGGCAGCTGTCGAACCTGCGGCAGCAGGCGATCGCGCTGGGGCTCGGGGACAGGTTCGAGTCCGTCGAGGACACCTACGCCGCGGCTAACCGGATCCTGGGCAACATCGTCAAGGTCACTCCGAGCTCCAAGGTCGTCGGCGACCTAGCCCTGGCCCTGGTGGGCGCGGGCGCCGACCCCGCCGACTTCGAGGCCGACCCCACGAAATACGACATTCCCGACTCGGTGATCGGCTTCCTCGGCGGTGAGCTCGGCGAGCCTCCGGGCGGCTGGCCCGAGCCGTTCCGCAGCAAGGCGCTCCAGGGCAAGGCCCCAAAGCCTCCCGTCGGCGAGCTGGGGGCCGACGACACTCAGGCGCTGGCGACGCGGCCCCGTCCGACGCTCAACCGGCTGCTCTTCCCCGGTCCGACCCGCGACTACGACAAGAGCGTCGAGAGCTACTCGGACCTGTCGCTGCTCGGGACGCCCGAATTCCTGCACGGCCTGGCGCCGGACACCGAACACCGGGTCGAGCTCGAGCCCGGCAAGCGGCTGTTGCTCGGGGTGCAGTCGATCAGCGACGCCGACGAGCGGGGTATGCGCACGGTCATGTGTACTGTCAACGGCCAGCTCCGGCCGGTTCAGGTCCGTGACGAGTCGGTTTCCGTCGACATCCGTCAGGCCGAGCGGGCCGACACCTCGGTGCCGGGTCAGGTCGCTTCGCCGTTCGCCGGGGTGGTGTCGCTCTCCGTCGCCGCCGGCGCCGCGGTGCAGGCCGGCGACACCGTGGCGACGATCGAGGCGATGAAGATGGAGGCGGCCATCACAACGCCTGTCGCCGGGACCGTGGAGCGCCTGGCGATCAGCGGCCAGCAGCAGGTCGAGGGCGGCGACCTACTGCTCGTCGTCCACTGACGGCCAATCCTGAGGCCACCTCGCGCACCCCCGTGGCACTTCGGCCATGCTCCATCCCGCCCGAAGTGTCACCCGGGTGCGCGAACATGCGGGCTACACCCTCTACCAGGAGGAGGAACCGCCGCCCCCTCCACCGCCGCCGGAGAAGCCGCCGCCGCTGAACCCGCTCCCGCCCGACGATCCCGGCGTGCTGGTGAAGGTGCCGCTCGCGGTGGTCGAGAAGCTGTCCACGCCATCGGCAATGCCCGCGAAGGACCCGAAATTGCCGGCACCGGCGAAGACGTACCACCCGGGCGTGCCGAGCGAGTAGCCCGCAGCGCTGGCGGCCTGGGCAACGTCGGAAAAGACCTTGGCCCACCGCTGCGCCACACCGAAGACGATGGCGTAGGGCAGGTAGCGGCTGAACACGTCCTGCGCTTCCTCGAACGCGATCTGGTTGGCCTCGGCGGTCAGCAGGTACTGCTTGAAGCCGAGCGACTGGGCCAGTACGGCGCTGCCCCTGGCGGTCCGGGCGGCCATCTGACGGCCCAGAACCATCACGATCAGCCCGGCCAGGACCAGGCCGGCCACCAGGATGTAGCCTGAAGAGATACCGAAACCGACTCCCGCCCGGGTGTCGACCCCCGCGGACCTGTGCGCGAGACCGAAGGCGGCGAAGGCCGCGACGAAGAAGGCGGTGGACAGCACACTCCACCCGCGGCGCTGTCTCTGGGGCGAACTGCGGAACCAGCCGCGGCGGACCACCTCGTCGTACATCGAGCTCTGCGCGGCGACGAGGGTGCCGTGGAAACGGTTCTTGAGCGCGGACAGGAGCACCGGGTTGGCCGAATCGAAGAGACCGTCGAGCACGATCTGTTCGTAGTGGTCGAGCCGCTCCGTGGTCGTGGGCACCATCTTCGTCAGCTGCCAGTCGGTGCGGGCAAAGTGTCCACTGACCCCCCCGCTCTGCACCTCCTCGATCCGCAGGTAACCCCGCACCGCGAGGTCGACGACGGTCGCGCTCACGTCGATGGTGCCCGCCTCTTCGTCCAGGACCGTGCCGACCAGCCCGGCCTGGACCCCCGCGGGAGGCTGGAACTGGACGGCCACCGGAGCGGACCGGCCGCGGACGACCGCGACCTCCGCCCCGGGCGCCGGCTCCAGCCCCGGGGTCAGACCGGCGTACTGCTCGTCCCGCCCGCGGGTCCGCACGAGAAAGCCCATGACGACCGCGGCCAGTACGGGGATGCCGATCCCGCCGCCGATCGACAGGACGCTGACCGCTTTGGCCGCGCCCTGCGACAGGCTGGAGACCGGATCGCTCGGGACGTTGGAGCCGGCCTCGCTGGAGCCGCCGGACACCAACGCCGGCGAGGTGTCGGTGAACGCCGGCGTCGGGAAGGCCGCGACCACGCTGACCTGGGAGTAGGCCGCCAGGCCGGACGCGGAGAAGCGGGCCGTCTGGCCGGGCGTGGCGGTGCACTGGTCGGTAGAGCCTTGTGCGCCACTGAAGCATTTGGCCTTGGTCACTGCCGCCGGGCCGTGGACGGTGACGTTCACCGCGTCAGTGGGGATGCTGGTCTGGGCCCCAGTGACGTTCCAGTACAACTCGACGTCGTCAGGCTGGCTGTTGACGACGTGCCCCAGGTGGTAGCGCACGACGTACGTCTGGGTTCCGGAGATGGTCGTGTTGGGGTCGCCGACCCGGATGATGGTGTTGGCACCGAACTGCGACGTGCTGGTCTGGGTAGGGGCGCCGCTCGGGCTGGACACCTGGACCTGCGTGAGGTCGTAGATCCGGTGCTTGCTCGGCTGGGGGTCGTAGCCCTGCGACGTGGTGATGTAGCGCTTGATGCCGTGGTGTGGGCTGGCGCCGAAGTCCCACACCAGCGTCTCGACGACGTCCATGCCGCCGCCGGCTTCGACGGTGTAGTCGGCGGTGAACGAGACGATGTGCTCCACACCCGCAGACCAGGCCGAGGACGCCGGCAGGACGACCATGGCGGCCAGCGCGAGAAGGACCGAGACGGCTGCTCGCCACCGCGTCGCCCGGTTTGGGCGCGGGACCGGTGCAGCGACCGGTGCCACGACCGGTGCCCGCACGGCGGGCAGTCCGGCCATCAAGAGTTCCTCGAGCCGAGCGCCCTCGCCACGTCCCGCTTGTCCTGCTGCTCCCGCAAGGTGTTGCGCTTGTCGTAGCTGCGCTTGCCCTTGGCCAGCGCGATCTCCACCTTGGCCTTGCCGTCCTTGAAATACAGCGCCAGGGGCACGATCGTGTGCCCGGTCTCGGCGGTCTTGCCGTTCAGCTTGACGATCTCGGCGCGGTTGAGCAGCAACTTGCGACGCCGCCGGGGTTCGTGGTTGGTCCACGTGCCCTCGGTGTACTCGGGGATGTGGACGCCCTCGAGCCAGACCTCCCCGTCGCGCACCGTTGCGAATCCGTCGATCAGCGAGGCGCGTCCGGCGCGCAGGGACTTGACCTCGGTGCCGGTGAGCACCAGTCCCGCCTCGAACGTGTCCTCGATGAAGTAGTCGTAGCGGGCTTTGCGGTTGCTGGCGATCAGCTTGCGCCCCTGCTCCTTCGCCACCTGTCCTGCCTCGTCTCTGTCCTGGCCTGCCGCCCCCCGGTGCCGGCACGGGTATGCCGGTCCGCCACGCTACCCGTCCGATGCACCGGGCCGGGTCACGGTTCCGCCCTGCTCGTGTCTGCCTGCTCGGACTCGCCTGCTCGGACGGCGCGCGCTCGCGCCGGCGGGGCCGGGTCAGGTCACACCCGCAGGTAGCGGCGCAGCGCGACCCACGAGGTGACGAACGCCAGAGCCAGAGCGCCGCCGACCAGCCACGGCGTCAAGCGCCACACGTCGGAGACGTCCACGAAGCCGATCGACAAGATGGTGGCCAGGAAGCCCGAAATACCGTAGTGGACCGCGGCCCATAGCAGTCCCACCGCGAGACCGGCACCGACCAGCGTGGCCAACAGCGTCTCGAGGACGAACGGCAGCTGGATGACGAACGCCGAAGCCCCCACCAGACGCATGATGCCGGTCTCCCTTCGGCGGCTGAAGGCGGTCTGCCGGATCGTTGTGCCGATCAAGAGCACCGCGCACAGCACCATCGCCGCGGCCAGCGCCAGAGAGCTGAGCGAGAGCACCCGCAGGAAGCTGAAGAACTTGCCCAGGATCGCCTTCTGGTCCTGCACCTCCTTCACCCCGGGCGCGCCCCGGAACGAGTTGGCGATGACGGCGTACCGAGAGGCGTCCGACAGCTGCACCCGGTAGCTCTCGGGCAGCTGCGCCGCGGTGACATTCGCGGTCAGCGAGCTTCCTTTGAACTGCTGCTTGAAGCGGGTGAAGGCCTGCTGCTGGGTCTCGTGGTAGACGTTCTTGACCAGCGGGCGCATGGAGCCGAGCTGGGCCAGGATCTGCTGACGCTGGGTATCGGTGACGGCTCCGTCCGCGCATGCGGAGGTGGTGTCGCCCTGACCGCAGAGGAAGATCGAGACCTGCACCCGGTCGTACCAGTAGTCCTTCATCGTGCTCACCTGTCGCTGGGCGAGCAGGCCGAACCCCAGGAAGAACAGCGACACCATGGTCACGAGCACGACCGACACGGCCATCGACACGTTGCGTCGCAATCCAGTCCAGATCTCGCCGAAGATGAACTGCAGTCTCATCGTCGTCCTATCGTTGCGTGCCGTAGGCGCCGCGGACCTGGTCGCGGACGATCTCGCCGTCGCGCAGCTCCACGACCCGCTTGCGGAGCTGATCGACGATCTCGTCGTCGTGCGTCGCCATCACGATCGTGGTGCCGGTGCGGTTGATCCGGTCGAGCAGGCGCACGATGCCCAGGCTCGTGGTCGGGTCGAGGTTGCCGGTCGGCTCGTCCGCCAGCAGGATCGGCGGCTTGTTGACGAAGGCGCGGGCGATCGCCACCCGCTGCTGCTCCCCGCCGGACAGCTCGTGCGGCAGCCGCTTCTCCTTGCCGGCCAGGCCGACGAGGTCCAGGGTCTCGGGCACCAGGGACGTGATGTCGTGGCGGGAGCGGCCGAGCACCTGCAGTGCGAACGCGACGTTGGCGAACACCGTCTTGTTCGGCAGCAGCCGGAAGTCTTGGAAGACGACGCCGATCTCCCGGCGCAGCGGCGGCACCTTGCGGGCTGGGAGTCCCTTGACCTCGCGGCCGGCCACCAGGACCTCACCGGCGCTCGCGAGCTCCTCCCGCAGCACCAGCCGCAACAGGGTCGACTTGCCCGACCCGGACTGGCCGACGACGAAGACGAACTCCCCCCGCTCGATATCGAGCGTGATGTTCTCCAGGGCCGGCCGCTTGGCTCTGGGGTAGGTCTTCGTGACGTTCTCGAAGCGGATCATCGGGGGTCCATCTGGTGGGGGCCTCCGGCGAGGGATGTGGCCCGAGGGCCAGTGACGGATGTGGCCCGAGGGCCAGTGACAAGCACGTGGGACAAGCACGTGGGACGACGACGTGAGGGGGGCAGAACTGGGATACGGACACGAGAGTACGTCGATGTGCTGGTGCCGGCGTGAATCCGGCGTGCTCTGGCGTTGCGACCGGGCCGGCCCGGAGGCTTCACCGAGCTCCCTCGAGCTCCCTCGAGCGCCATCGAGCTCCGTCAAGCTTCGTCGACCGCCGACGGACGTCATCGAGCTCCGTCGACCGCGTCGACCGCCGTCGACGTCGTCGCGGCCGGCTGCCTGCTATTGCTCGTCGCGCTCGGCGCTGCGCTTCATCCGGATGCCGGCTTCGAGGAATCCGTCGATGTCGCCGTCGAAGACCGCGGCCGGGTTGCTGACCTCGTATTCGGTGCGCAGGTCCTTGACCATCTGGTACGGGTGCAGCACGTACGAGCGCATCTGGTCGCCCCAGCTGGCCTTGACATCGCCTGCCATCGCCTTCTTGGCGGCGTTCTCCTCTGCCTGCCGCTGCAGCAGCAGCCTGGACTGGAGCACCCGCAGCGCTGCCGCGCGGTTCTGGATCTGCGACTTCTCGTTCTGCATCGAGACGACGATGCCGGTCGGGAGGTGGGTCATCCGGACGGCGGAGTCGGTGGTGTTGACGCTCTGCCCGCCTGGTCCGGAGGAGCGGAATACGTCGACCTTGATCTCGTTCTCGGGGATCTCGACGCTGTCGGTCTGCGCGATCAGCGGGATCACCTCCACGGCGGCGAACGAGGTCTGGCGCCGTCCCTGGTTGTCGAAGGGCGAGATCCGGACGAGCCGGTGGGTGCCTGCCTCGACCGACAGGTTGCCGAAGGCGTAGGGGACCTTGACTTCGAACGTCGCGGACTTCAGCCCGGCCTCCTCGGCGTACGACGTGTCGAGCACCGTCGTCGGGTAGCCGTGGCGCTCGGCCCAGCGCAAGTACATCCGTAGCAGCATCTCGGCGAAGTCGGCGGCGTCGACGCCACCGGCGCCGGAGCGGATCGTGACCACGGCTTCGCGCTCGTCCCACTCGCCGGAGAGCAGGGTGCGGACCTCCAGCTCGCCGACGGCCTTCTGTACGGCGGTCAGCTCTACCTCCGCCTCGACCATGGTGGCGGCGTCGGCCTCCTCCTGACCGAGCTGCACGAGCACGTCGAGGTCCTGCACTCGGTGGTCCATGTCGACGACGCGCTCGTAGTCGGAGGTCAACCGCGAGAGCTTGCTGGTGACTTCCTGCGCCCGCTCCTGGTCGTCCCACAGGTCGGGGGCGCCGGCTTGCGCGGACAGCTCGTCGATCTCCGCCTGCAGGCGCGGCAGGGCCATGACCTCACGGACGGTGTCCATGGTCTGGTGGAGCTCTTTCAGCGCTACGGCGAAGTCGACGGACACGCCTTCGAGCGTAATGGACCGGTGGGCGGCTGCCGGTCTCCGCGCGTCAGCCGGGGGCCGGGAGTCGAGTGCGGCCGGAGGCCGGGTGACTCACCCACGAGGCCGCCCGCCGGACCGGGCGTACCTGCCCAGAGCTCACTGGACGACGGCGCGGGCGTGCGACTCCACGTCGAGGCCGATGGAACCGCCGAACGCCTGCAGGAGCGGTCCGGCCAGCGGTAACCGGGCCGTGCCTTTCACGCGGACGACCGCGGTATGCCCGTCCGGGCTCCCCGTACCAGGCGCCAGTCCCCAGCTCGACACTCCCTGCGGAATGGGCTGGCGAGCAAGATAGCCCGCGGCCACGGTAGCGACCGTGGCATCGCTGAGCCGAACCATCCCCCGAAGGCCCGCGCCATAGGTCGACGCAAGGTCGATCGAGTCGGCCGCATCGAGAGCCGCACCATCGGCTGCGTCCATCATCCGCGTCCGGGCCAACTGCACAGCGGTGATGTCGATCCCGCCGACGACGAGCAGCAAGGTGATCACCGTGAAGCCGAGGATGAGCAGAGCCACCTGGCCCCGTTCCCCATCCCGTCGCTCGGACCTCATTCGCCTGCCCAGCCGGGACCGGCGCCAACTCGCGATCCATCGATGCTGGGCGCCACCGGGCGCCCGTGTTCGGGCCGTGGTCACCGTGACCCGAACCGGTCGACCGATGCGACATGAGTAGCGCTCACCGGCACGGTCAGGGGCACTACGGCGGCGAAGGCGGACGGCACGAAAGGCAGCGGTACGCCGACCACGGCGGTGACCTCCACCCGGCCGTCGCGACGGAGGCAGGGTGATCCGTCGCAGCTGAGCGTGATCGAGCCGTTGCCGGAGAAGCCCTGGTCCTCGAATGCGACTTGGGCGGCAGCCTGTGCCCTCCCCGGAGCCTGCCCCGCATCGAGGGCCGTGACGTATGCCCGGCCCGCCTCCCGTGCGGCGCCGGTCACGGCGTACGCGCCGGCCTGGAGCCGCGCCAGCATCATGACGAGGTAGAAGATCGGCACCATCAGCACGACGGACAGGAAGACGAACTCGACCATCGCGCTTCCTGCCTCCCTCTTGCGCCCAAGGGCCGTCCGGGCACGACCGCATACCCGCGCCAGGGCAACCCGGCGCTCCCCGGTCGACCGGTCCGGTTTCGTCATGTCACTGCACCTCGGCGAAAGCTCGCCCATGGACGACCAAGTCGCCGCTCGGGCCGAACATTCCGACCACGGGAAGCGGCGCGACGATCCGCACGTCGACGACCTTGACCCCGTCGACCGTCGCCGTCGCCGTCGAGACGTCGCCGGCGTAGCGGTCGGCGAGGCTGAGGCGCACCAGGTCGACCGCGCGCTGCACGCCGTCTCCGGGCTGGTTGTCCGCCCGGGCACCGAACCGCGCTCCGTCCGAGGCGCACTCGATCAGCGTGTTGCGGACGTAGAGCGCCAGCGCCACCTGGAAGACCGCAAGGAACAGCAGGCTCACCAGCCCCGACACCAGGACGAAGTCGGCGACACCCGAACCTCGCTCGGACCGACCACGCCAGACCACGACCGAGTCCGTCAGCGGGGGCCCGTGACGGCGGCCAGGGCCGCGGTGAACATGCGCTGAAAGGTGTCGCCCGCAATACCCCACAGCAACGTCACCAGACCTGCGGTCATGATCGTGATGAGCACCCAGCCTGGGACGTCACCACGCTCGCGTTCACCGACCCGCGCCTCCAGTCCTCGAGTGGCGCCGGCCAGCACCTGCACCGTCCAGGCCAACGCAGTGTGGCGGATTCCGTGGATCGGGTTCATCTGTGTGCTCCTTCGGTTGGGAAATCAGATGGACAGGTTGAGGAAGGTGAAACCCGGATAGACCGCGAACAGGACGGTGACGGGCAGCACGAGGAAGACGACCGGGATCATCATCACGATCTCTTTCTTGCCGCCCTCCTCCATGATCTGGCGACGTCCCGCCTCGCGGACGTCCTGCGCCTGCGCCCGCATGACGTCGGCCAGCGGCGTCCCGCGCTCGACGGCGATGACGACGCCATCGACGAAACGGGCGAGGCTGACCAGCCCCGTCCGGTCGGCGAGACCTTGGAGCGCCCGAGGGAGGTTCGCGCCTGCTCGCGCATCGGCCAGGCAGGTTCGCAGTTCCACCGACAGCTCGCCCTCCGAGAGCCGGCAGACTCGCTCGAGTGCTCCGATCGCCCCCTCTCCGGCGCCGACCGCCAAGGCAAGCAGTTCGGCGATCGTGGGAAACTCCTGCATCATCTGGGCCTCGCGGCGGTTCGCCTGCCGAGTGAGCAGCTGGTCTCGAGCCACCACGCCCGTCCCCACAGCGCAGAAAACGAACAACACCGAGGGCACGGGGGAGCCGCCGCGCCCCAGCCAGCTGAGTGTCACCACAGTGAGCGCGCCGAGGCCGGCGACCGCCCCCCACACGACCTGTTGGGCCCGGAAACCGTCCACGTCCGGTGGCATTCCCGCTCGTTGCAGCCGTCGGCGGACCGATGCGGCTCCCCCGAGGACGCGCTCCACGAGGGCGGAGAGGTCGTCCATCACCGGCGCCAACAGGCGGCCCGCGGACCAGCGGCCGGCCAGGTCTCGGCGTACCGTCAGCAACCGGGACGGCCGCGGTGCGTCGCGGAGGTACGGCGCCAGGCGGGCGTCCAGGCCTGGCCGGCGGTTCATCGGCAGGCCGGCGAGCACCAGGACGACTCCCAGAGCTAGTACTAGCCCGAGCCCGGCTCCGTGCCATGACCAGCCGACAAGCGGGCCCGACGATGAGGCGTTCGTGACCATGCTCATCGCAGTACCCGTGCGTCTTCGGGGAGCCGGCCGACCCGGATCATGATGCGGTAGGCGACCACTGACATGGCCGCCCCGAAGGCCAACACCGCCACACCGGCGGGGCGACTGTAGGCCTGGATCGAGTCCCCCCGGGTGGCGAGCATGGCGAGCACGATCCACGGGGCCCCCACCGCGAGCCGTGCGGCGTTGACCGTCCAGCTCTGCCGCGTCTCCAGCTCGGCACGCGTGCGGGAGTCTTCGCGCAAGAAGGACGACAGAGTGCGCAACAGTCGGCCAAGGTCGCTGCCGCCGACCTCGCGGGCGATTCGCAGCGACTCGACCAGCCGGTCGGCCACGGGGTCGCTCAGTCGTTCTTTGAGCCGATCAAGGCAGTCCTGGAACCGGCCCGAGGAGCGGTAGTCCTCCGCGAAAGCGGCGAAGGACGGCCGCAGCTCCTCCGGGCCGCGGACGCTCAGCTGGCTCAGCGCCTCCGGCAGCGCCAGCCCCGCACGAACGCCCGAGGTGATGTTGTCGACGACATCGGGCCACACATCACGCATCCGGGAGCGGCGCTTGCGGGCCCGCGTCCGCACCACCGCGACCGGCGCATAACCGGCCATCGCCGCGAAGCACAACGACACGGACGTGACTTGGGTGATTACCTCGAACAGCATCATCGCGGCGGCACAGAGCAGGACACAGCCGCAGAACAGACTGCGGGTCGTCATGGTGACGAAGCCGGCCTGCGTGAGTTCGTCTCCGAGCCGGGTCAACGGACCGTTGCGTCGGCGGTTGCGACGGGGCACCCGGGGCCACCAAGACCACCAGAGGCAGAACAACCCCGACCCGAACAGCAAGCCGATCGAGATACCGGTCATTCTCAGTCGCCCCCGGCCAGCAGGGCGGCCACGTCGTAGCCGGCGTTCTCGAACCGGTCCAGGTGCGGCGGGAACCCGTCGGCCCTGGAGAGGACACCGCCGCGCTGCACGAAGAGGTCAGCGATCTCCACGACGTCGCCCTCGACCCGACCGGGCACCCCGACGATCTCGCGCACCCGTCGGACGCCGTCCCGCTCCAGAGCAACGTGCACGACCAGGTCGATGGAACTGGCCACGGTCGGGACGACGAACCTGCTGCCCACGTTCTCCCCGGCCAGCAGCGGCAACGTGCACATCTTGACGACGGCCTCTCGGGCGCTGTTGGCATGCAGCGTGCACATGCCCGGCAAGCCGCTGTTGAGAGCGATGAGCAGGTCCAGGCTCTCCGCCTGACGGACCTCTCCGACGATGATCCGTGACGGCCGCATCCGCAGCGCCTCCTTCACCAGGCGGCGCAGGGGCACCTCCCCGGTGCCCTCCAAACTGGGCTGCCGGCATTGCATCGCGGCGACGTCACGAAGGGGAATCTTGAGTCCGGACGCTCCGCTGCGAGGTGGACATGGAGGCTACCGCGCAAGGACATCCAGCCAGACCGGACAGTCCTCCCCCCAGCCCAGTCCGCTCAGCTGGCACCCGGCGTCAAACTTGCGACGACGGAATCGGCCGGACCACATATCGCGGGGACTCCACGCTGAAGATGTCCTACTTGGCTATCCGCCGACGCGAACGGCGAGGAGATATGCGTCCTCGTCGAGCACCTGGGTGAGTAGGCCGGCGTTGGCCGCCCACCACCGCTCATCGGTCATCGCGCTCTCGACCTGCGCGGCGCGAGCGGCGACCTCCGCGCGTTAGTGGGCCTGCACGGAGCGGCGTGCGGCTGTCGCCGAACCACGTCCCTCCTGACTGGCCGGACGGAAGTCCTCAACAGGTACATGCCGACCTTCACGTCGATGACCCACGCTGCTGCCCACGAAGAGGCGACGTCCCTTGGCGCCCGACTGCTCAAGCCGCTGAGG
>JAABUK010001826.1_pt1 | contig 39827 bp, 49 predicted proteins | sample 5559141 | NCBI WGS metagenome assembly JAABUK01 (sample SAMN10711869, study PRJNA513367) | rock metagenome | isolation source: Antarctica rocks | place: Antarctica: Victoria Land, Pudding Butte nord | collected 2016-01-03 | reverse complement strand
CGATGATCTTTTTGTTTGTCTATGTCACTTTCTTGTCTGTCTCGTTTTCTGATGAAGAACCGCAACTTAGTCAAATGGGCTAGCTGGCCCCAACGACTGTAAAATCCATGAATGAATGAATGAATGACTGTAAAATTCCTGACTGCAGGAGAAAATTTGCAGCGCATGGAAGCGCCGGGCAGCACTGCAAGTTGATGCATGCCCAGCTTGATGTATGGCCTGCACATCCGTCACGAAACAGAACGGACCTCTTGCACTTTCTTATCACGAGTCAATAACCAAGAAGCCCGTTGAACGTGCCTCTCTATCGCTGCATGTTGATATAGCTCCGCACCCACACCCATACAGCGGCGGTGCGTGCGACTGGAAGCTTCTGCACCATTTAGGAGCTCTACTCTTTCGCTGCAGATGCTGCAGCGATTGAGGAGTTGCACATTAGCTGGAGTCAGCACAGCGTTTCCTGGTTGCAACGGATCGGCCACTCGCCTGTTGGCTTATAAACGCGGAAGGTTTGCGAAAAACAAGGCTGCATACAAGCGTGTCATCAGATACCATAGTAAGGACCAAAACGATGTCCCGGTCAACAAGCACCACGGTGGAACTGTCATGACTGATCAGCTGTATGGCTATCTGCTTTCCCACACAGCCGAACACGAGGTACAGCAAGCATTGGTGCAATTCGTCAGACCAGTATGGAGCGTGCTCACATCGATTCCCTTGCTCAGCTGTGCAGTGAAGTGCAGGTACTCAGATGGCTGAGGCAACAGACTGCAGAGCATTTCCCTGTGGGAGCTCGCATGCAAGTGTCCCCTGAACAGGCGCAATTTCTGGCATGGCTAGTGAAGGTTACCAATAGTAGAAAAGCTCTGGAGTTAGGCGTGTTCACAGGCTACTCTGCACTTTCTGTTGCCCTTGTAAGCTGCCACTCCCTATTCCCAAACACGCCTGCCTTCGGCACATTTGCAATCAGCACAGTACATGCACTGTCTCAATGCTGATCACGCTCTAGATCCGATTTCATCAGCTTAAATCTGCATCTGGTTTGTGGCAAAACGTCTTGCATACTACGCATACCAGCCTTCTTCACCATGGCTGCTCCTTCAGACCAGGTGGCATCTTGAGGTTGCTTACTTACTCTCTGTGGCACTGCACATCTAAGGCATGTGTACTGCAGTGCAGGCCCTGCCGTTTGACGGGAAGCTGATAGCATGTGATAGGGATGCACGTCCACTGAAATTAGCTCGGCAAGCATTTGAAAAAGCTGGTGTAGCTCACAAGGTAGGCTTGCCATCTCCACGTCACTGACAATCCAGTGAAAACCTTCATGTGCTTCTTCCACTGAGCGTTACATGCTGCTTTACATGGTATTGCATGGTAGCATGTGGATCTCCACAGGGACAAGTCGCAACCAACACCTGCCACAACCAAAGCTTCAGTGAGTGCTGACTCGGAGCTTAGCTACAGGTCTGCCCACATGTGGCTTTGTCTGTTAGCAAAGCATCAAATCAGGGGTTGAACATTGTCAGGCTAGAAATGCTTGAACTGCAAACTAGGTCTGCAGAGCTAGGTGCATCTACACGTGTATGTATGTATCCTCACCTCTGACTTCAACCAGCTTTCCTCTGCAGGTCAACATCAAGGAGCAACCAGCCATTGAAGCTTTGCAGCAGCTGTTGCAGAGTTGTGAGGAACCAGGCAGCTTTGACTTTGTTTTCATAGGTAGGTAGATGCTGTGTGATTGCCTTGATTGATTGTCATGTAAGTGCAAAAGTTGATGGAGGTGATGGGTCACATCCAGATATGGTGCTGTTGTGCCTGCTCAAAACATACTGCAGCATGATTGCTGACCAGGCACTGTGCCTTGTGTGTCCTTGGCATGCAGTCAAAAAAGCCCGATGGCGTTCAGCACCACTGGGATGCTTGCGTCATCATTGCGTTACACAGTTTCTGCACTGATTGTTAATCCCTAGACCCTGAGCAGCAGCATGACAAGGACAAAATGTATTGCTGTGTCTGCAAGGCTTAGTGTCGTAGGTTGAACAGGCTGGCATAGACAGTAGCAAATGTGCAGCTTGGTGACCCACAAGCATTAGCACATTTACGGGCAACCTGACAGCTGCTTCCTCACTGCAGATGCTGACAAGAGGGCATATGCCAAGTATTATGAGCTGTGCTTACAGTTAGTGCGACCAGGAGGCGTCATTATCTTAGACAATGTGCTCTGGTATGGCAAGGTTGCAGACTCTAAGGTCAGTTTGTGAGGCATGCTCCCTCACAAGGATGAGATGCACTCTACTGCACTTGAAAGCACTTGCACCTGATGTACACTCTATAGACTAAAGCCATTCACTGAGGCCCTTCATTGCTCAGTCAGCAGATAGTGTATAACAAAAATTGCAGCTGGACGCAAATGCAGGAACAAGACAAGCGGACTGAGGCATTGCGTCAGCTGAATCAAGAGCTTCTGCACGATGAGCGCATTTTGCTGAGCATTGTCCCTGTTGGTGATGGTATGGCATTGTGCATGAAGCTGTGACTGCAATCTAAGATGCATTTTCATTGACATTGTGGCATCACTGACCTTTTGCCTTGACATACATCAGTCCGTCACCTTACTACTTTCAAATAGGCTTTGCACGCTGTTGCAGTGTTACAGCTTGCTGCAGTTCTTTGAGTTTGTGATCATACACTGCACTGAACTTTTTGTAATAATGCACGGTTCATACATCGAACCCGCCCTCCACCAGTATCTAGCACAATGACAGGCAGTTTGCCAGTACAACTCTCAGCGCTGAAAAACAATGCATGCAAAGTTGCAAACCTGAATGGTCAGGGCAAGACTTGGTGTTGTATTCAATGTTGCAAATGCTCAACAACGCTGCATCACATCTGCAGTGGTGACCAGTTCTTGCAATTGGCAGCAGTAAAAGACACCGAACACCACATGCTGAAATTCTGCTGTGTTGTGTCAAACTTTGTAAACATGACACCATTTACTCAAAGATTGTTTCTTGATAAAAGTTGTAAACATAAAACTCAATCTAACCACAAAGCTAAATGTAGTCTATGATGTTCTGTTGCACCGCCAACAAAATGTAAAGCTGGGTGCAGTGTCATTTGAAGCACATGGTACTGATTTGACATGCATGCTCTTAAATAAAAAATGTACAGCGCTGTACAGTGCTAGCAGCCATTTGTTGTGTGGCTACCACAAGGTTCATTCCACTCTTACAGCGCTTGAACCTGCACAAGATCTTGTGCAGGCTACTTAGCCAGCTCTCATACCTAAGCCACTGTTCACTTAACAACATCAATAACACATTACCATGTACAGATGCAAACACACCATATACTCAAAATTGTCATCCACCTGGGTTGCCACACAGTGACATGCTTTTAACTCTTACAAGCCCAAACTTGTCTCGTACACCCACAAGATTGAAGGAACTGGATTTGCTCTTGAAAGACCTTGCATATGTCACCTGTCACCCTCAAACCTGCTGACATCAGGTGCCACTGCAGGTCACACTGCCTCAGCCACACTGCATTGATTGACTTGTGCGTTTACATGCTTGCAGACAACCTTGAAGGTACCAAAGAGACATGCATGAACCCAATGATCATCCCTCAATTGGGCTAGCTGGGGTTTGACTGGGCCGGGCTGGGCTGAGATTTGTATTTGGTTAGCTCAGGCGGCGACGTAGCTGCTTTGACGCAGAATGTCTGGCCCTTTCGACTGCCACCCTACCTTGTGCATGCGTCAGCACCTTCCCTAGCTGATGCAGTTGCTCTTCACTGCAGTTTTCTATGTCGCCACCGGTGAGCTGAGCAATCTGTTGCCGCAGCTGGCGTATCTGCAGGCACACAGAGCTAGTTTAGAAGCAGCCTCTTGTTTGCCTGAAATGCTATGCCAACTTTGCACTATCCAATCTAATGCATGCTCCTGTGTCACAGCGTTGCAGAGTTACATCCTGACATACACACCCCATATAAAGGTTCAGCACCATGTGAGTTTACCTCTTTCTCTGCTTCTGCCTTCTCTGCTTCTGCCATCTTGTTCGCTTTTCTGGTCTGCTTGAGCTCTTCTTTGATTGACTTCAGCTCCTGTTTCAACACCTGCTGTGTAAGGCAGGCACTTGTGTGTTTGAGACCATAAACGCTTCAGTTGCATGCCTACCGACCTCAATAGCGGCCTTTGCGCACCTTCATCTCAGTGCTGGGGGGCAGATGAATATCAGCTTCCAGCTCCTCTTCATCGCTGTGTAGGCTCAGTGTCGGGCTGTCAGCTCTGTGCTTCACACGCTCAGTGGGACTAAGCTTCTCTTCTCCCTTGGCCGGGGTCAACGGAGATTGACCAAAAGAAAGGCGACGGCGTTTTTGCGATGATCTAATGTACTCTTGCAAGTCCGTCGGCTGCAAGCGAAACAGGGTAGGTCAGAGTGGATACGTCAAGCGCTTCGTCGACCACAGTAGGCAACCCCGCCAATCTCTCGTCGCTTCAGGATGCTTGCCTGTGACAGTGCATTGCCGGAAGGCCTAGGTGACTTGCCGAGGGTGTCGTCAACAACCATGCTACACGGCAGAGCCACGGGCACACCACGAAAAAGTGTGTGTTTTACTAGGGTGAGCCGCTGTAACAGAATAACGCGTGCGCCGAGCCGCAGCACTTATAGCTAGAGAAGCGTACAAGACGAGCTGCTGTGGTACAGGGCCGTTCGTAAGCGGGGACGAGGATGTGCAGTGCGACGACGAAGACAGGCGGGATGACTCGAATTCCCTCCTATAATATCATCTACATCTCTGCATCTAGCTGTCGTCATGAGCCTACTACGCATGAACCCAAGGGTAATTACCAACCCCCGTGGCGCCCTCATTGGGAGAAAATAGGTCACACGTGTGCAGATGTGAGCGTTAGCAATTTGTCATCATGCCCCTGATGACTGCTGAAGGCATGCGTGGGCCAATCCCGTCGGGTTGCGTGGTGTCACGCGCTACGGAGTGAGCACAACATTCAAAGCACCTAATTAGTAAACACCTGGCAAAATTCCGGGTTACGCCCCATTGATAATTTGAATGTTGTGACTGTTCGCATGTTAATGATGTATATATATTATGTATATATGTGTAAAACAACAAAGTAGGCAAAACCTGGCCATAAATGATGGCTAAGAAACAGACTGACGTAAGAAAGGATCAGCATCTCTCTTTTCTAAAGCCCCCAGTGAGCCCCAGGGCCATTGGCAGCAAACGAGGGCAGGAGGAATGGCCAATCATTTCCAGTCTCACCCTTACCAGGTGAAGTCAATTTGCTGATGTGCTCAGCTGCAGCGCTTTGTTGGCTGCAGCTTGCACAGCTACTTGGTACCCATCCAAGAAGCATGCAGAGTCTTTGAGTAAGTCAGTCACCCATCTTCATTCATCATATGCTTGCCTGCTAAGCATACGGATGTATGCAAATATTCAAACAATGAGCTTTGACCTGCAGCTCACACATGCCCGCAGCTGATTACACATTACAAACGCAGCCAGCTGATGTGTAACCGCATATGCCTTGAGAACTCCCAATACAGTGACAACGGTCCACTGCTCAAACTTTTATCTGATGTCATTATGCATGGATCTTAGCAACAGATGACATCTCAATAGTTGATTGCCAGACACAACTCCTTGTTGCTGCCACCCTCGAACATGTCCTGCAGAATTTGTCAAGGAACACTTTCTCCAATGTTGTTCTTCAATGAGCGCACCATCTGGTGGTGGCCTCTCCATCGTATGCACATGAGCTCTTACAAGCCAAGTCCAACAGTACGGCCATCCTTTCTCTTCAAGCCAGTGATGAATTGTGACTCCAGATCACCCATCACCCTGTCTTGACGCTCTCCTGCAGAAAATCAACCTGGCCAGGCTTAGGGAAGCTATGCATTCACTCCAGGCTGCTGGCAACAATGATTCGAATGATTGAGAATTCATGTGACAAATGGGCAGCTTCTCTTCTATTCTCTGAAGGTGCCAAGGTACAATGATGCAGCCTGGCTTGCACAAGAATACCAGTGCGCTGGTGTATGGCAATAGCCTGCATGCTCACACAGATAGCATGCAAACACATGCCATCGAATTGTATTGTTTGCCTTGCAATGCATGCAGCTCAAATGGAGGGGCACATACTTGAAAACAACTCTCGGTCTTCAAAGTTTGCTGCATGCTGTGAAGCAGATGTAGCAGCAGCTGTCCTCTTGACACCCTGCGCAGAGCTGTGCACAGGTTTAGCACAGAAAGCTGTTGATGTCATTGCCCATTGCAGCCATCATGTCAAAACAGGCCCTGCTCTTCTTCACAAGCACTGGCAAGCAGAACTAGGAGTGCCGACCAGAAATCTTGCGCCATTTAACAAGCCTGTTGCTTAGATATGCATATGCTGCAGGCAAACACTGGAGCAAGCCAGGCAGCTCTTAATTCCCCAGTCATTGCTAATTCCAGCCGCCACTGTAACGCTGTGACTCGCATGCCGACCATGTTGCACAAAAGCTTACCATCAGGCGGCTGAATTTTTCCTTATCAGTCTCACTACTGAATGCTGCTGTGTCCCAGCGGTTGACTCCATACCCAGCATCAGCCTGCAGAGCCATCTCCGGTAAGACTATATCCTTGGAAAACTCACTCACTGTCTGACTCATCATCTTGACGCACAGCAATGACAGACAGTGGCTGCAGTATGCATGTGATGCATGTCATGCAGAGTGCAGGTATGACATGGGTGAAACATGCTGCACTGCAAAGCTTTGAACATGTTTTTGCTGCGGTGAGTCTCAACGCGGCGCGGTACAATGTCCTAGAGGGTAATGCATTGACCTGTGGCTGTTCAGTTGCTGCCTTGCTGCCCCACAATCTGCTCTTCTTCTGCTCCAGGGTGAGGCCAGTTCCAGTGGGGTGCCCTTGCATGCGCATCACTGCATGACACAAAAGTCAAGGCTGCCACTTGTACACTTGGCCAGGCATGCATAACGCCCAGTGACAAGTATGCCTGCCATTCCTGCACTAACATTGTGACTGCATGCCAGCAGAAGTGCGTGCTGCCTTCTCAGTCTTGCCTGTGTATGCATTGAGACCCGGCAATCCACAATCAGCCTTGCTGTGCATCAAAGCACGTACCATCCACCTATGGTGCTGGCAAGGAAAGAAGGTTGTACATTGAGACATATGGCAGCAACTTTGGAAACTTGGGCTGCATGTGTACATTGGGCAGAGCACTCCGTGCAGCAAAGCTGCTAAAGCTGACCTGCTGCAGCAGCAGAAGTGGGATCTCCTGCCACCATTGGGATAGCTTCATCACCAAAGCCAGTGACTTTGCGCCGTTCAGTATGATCCCTATCTGCACTGGAGCTGCGGTGGCTGCGGCTGCCTCCCTTTGTTTGCCTTTCATCCCTGGGAGGCGGCCTTCTATCTCTGGAGGGGTGCCTTTCATCACTGAGGGGGTGCCTTGTGTCTCTGGAAGCATGCCCTTCACCTTTAGAATGGTGCCTTTCATAGCCAGAGGGCCTGCCTTCTGGAATGGGCATTTCACCTCTGGAGGACCTGTCACTCCTGACAGGCTGATCTCCTTGGCTTTGCCTTTCACTCCTGGATGATTTGCCCTCTCTGATGGGCCTGCTGTCATGAATGGGCCTTTCACTTTCTGAGTGTCTGTCAGACCTGACATGAGCTGTAGGGTCCCTTTGCAGTCCCCTGAAATCACCATGCAATGTTAGCGAATGCAGCACACTGAGTCGAGCAGGTTGTTGCCTGCACATGTACAGGCAGCTGCAAAATACAGAGTGACAATTTCAACTCTGTGTCATGCATGAGAAATGAGATGAACAGGCTCAGTTGCCATGCAAACATATTGTACAGACATCAAGCCAAACACTGGTATCAATGAAAACTGCACAGGGCTCTGCAAGCGATGTTGTTCCCAGCCTGCAAGGAAATCAGGCATTCCAGTTGCAAGAACATGCGTTGCAAAGCACAAAAGCAGGCACATTTGCACTGGGGCAAGACTGTGCTAGTTTGCACAGGAGCCAACGTCCAGACTGACCTGGAGTCCTGCAGACGAGCTGCATGATAACCTCCAAATTGCCTATCGCTAATATCTGCTCCCTTCGCCTTCCGCCCATGCTCTGGAGGTGGCGAGGCCATACCATTCCCATTGTGGCCCCTTCTGTTGGCACTCTCAGGCCTGTCAGTTTCCCTGCCCCGCCTGTCAAGCTGAGCGTCGCCGTGCGTGTCATGCCTCGTGATTCTAGCATGGCGCTGCAACTGCCTTTGGCTGTCATGCCCCCTGTCATACCCACCAGGCCCGTCTGAGTGTCTGTGGGCGGCTGCTGTGAGGTGTGGGTCGCCACCTGGTCTAGCCTGCACCCCATGGCGCCCCCCAGGGGGGTGAGCGCCCCTGCTGGCTGGGGGTGTCCCGCTGCCAACTCTGCTGCCTGGGTGGTACTGATCTCTTGGTGCATCTTGGCGTCTGTCCTGATACGCCGGGGGGGTCTGATCCCTGAACTCATGTCTGAAGGGGCCTTGACTTGAGCCAGGATGCCCTGAGGGGGTCGCATCACGCGTGAAGGGCCGCTTAGGTTGCTGCGCTGACCTGTCCAGCTCCTGGGCTGGGTGCCTGTACAGGCCAGGCTGATGGTGTGGCCTGTACTGGTGCCCATCATCCTCTGTGCCAGATGGGTATTGTCGTTTCCTGGAGGCTGCTTGCCGGTGTTGGCTAGGATCCAGGTCATGTCTGCGGTGGTCAGGTGTGTATGGCTGCTGGTGCCTGTCTAGCCTGCCATGCCTAGCAAGGCCATTGTGTCGCTGCATCTCATGGTCAGGTGAAGCCTGGAATTCGTCATCAGCAGCGCTGGCCGAAGAGGTATGCCGGCCATCATGTGATGATCTGTGGTGGGATCTATTATGCCTCTGATTGGGGCTGGCAGCAGGCTCAATGGGCGCTGCAGAGGGACCTTGCTGCGCAGATGGCTTAGCTTCTGCCCTTGGAGCTGCCTCCTCAGGTTCCAACTGTTCCTGCTGACGCCAAGATGGAAGAGGAAGAGGACGGGATGCACTGGCATCTGAGCCTGAACCTGAACCTGAAGAAGAGTAGCTGCCAGGTGACAATTGCTGCTGCTGCTGCTGCTGCTGCTGCTCATGTTGCTGAACATGATGTGTCCCTACCTCAAGGGCAGATACAGGACTACCCCCGCTGAGCTGAGCGTGATCTGGAAGAGAACCTTGCTGCTGTGCAGCTGAAGCCTTGCGCGCGCTCCTGCTGCTGGCATGATCTGTTCTTACAGATTCTGGTGTGGCAGCTGCCTTGCTTAACCCTCGCCGCTGAGCTTCAGGCTTTTCAGTGGCAGGACTCTCATGCAAGCTAGTTCTCTGCTCTTCACTGGAGTCACTGGCAATAGCATTACCATCCCTGCTGTTATGGTAGCTGCTATCAGTGCGGTGTCGCTTATGATGCCTAGCCTGCGTCACTACATCCCCGTGCACTGCATGCTCGTCCAGCTCTTCCCCAATGACTGCTCCCTTAGATGGCCTACTGTGCTGGGTATCAGAAGGGGGTGTTCTGCTGTGCTTCCGATCTGATTGGAAGCCTGCAGTGGATCCCTTGGGGTGCACCTCCTCACCCACAGCATGATCAGAGAGACTGTCCTGTCCCGCTGTATCAGCTGCACCTGGGTGTCTGTCCGAAGGACAGTGCACTGTGGATGCTCGTGGGTGCACTTCTTCGCCGACCGCAGCTTGTGCAGGAAGCTTCTGTCCAGCTTCACTCGGATCATCATCAGGCATCTCTCCATCTTCAACATCCGCACTCTGTCCCACTGCAACAGCAATCCAGCAACTGCTAGGTTGCTCCTGTTCCACCTTGGTGGCACTGTCTTCTGGTGAACACAAGCATTGATGCAATCATAAACACATGTTGCACCAAGCTGTGATGCAAGGCTTGGGCAGGCTTACAAGGGCGAGAAAAGTCGCTTGGCAACCACACAACTTTTCACATGTTGCATAACTTTCCACGTATTGCACAGTGCAACCTGTGCAGTGTAACCTGTGCAGTGTAACCTGTGCAGTGTAACCTATGCACAGCAAGTGGCAGCTTGCGCGAGGGTAGGTGACTGACCTGCTTGGCTGTTTTGCTGCCTGGCATAGCCCTTTGGCCCTGCACTTAGTCCGGACCCTGGGGGTGACGCATTGCTGTCACTGTTTCCTGTGCTGCGGCCAAGTTCTTTGCCTGATGCGCGCATCTCTTTGCCAGCAGAGTTCTCCAAACTGCTGGGAGACACTGTTACAGAAGGCGGGTCTTCAGCTACCGCTACAGCTGCTTCTGATGATCTCGTCTCTTCTCCAATCACATGCTCAGCAGCTGGCTGGCTGTTGGACCCCTGTCTGTCTGTAGCTGCGGGCGGAGAAGTGACAGCAGCCCCGGCACCAATTTGATGTGGCGTGGTGAATGCTCTGGCATCGAGCTCCTCGCCCACAACATGCGTATCTGTTGCAGGCTGAGGCTGTTTGTGGCCTGTGCGATGTGTTTGACCCAACTGAGATGAGGGCTTGGAGTCCAGCTGTGTTGTTGCTGCTGATGCTGTTGTCGAAGCTGCAGCTGCAGCTGCTAGACCTGACTGGGGGGGATCAGCGCCGTTGAGCGCTTGATCTGCAGTGGTGAGCTGCTCTGAGCTGCCTGCTTTCCTGGCAAGTTGCTTCTCCAGTGGGGCTGAGTCAGCGGACGCTTTGACCTCTGGGTGGGTAAGGTCAGCGCCTGCAAGGCATGCACATAACATTTGACAAACTGTAGGACTGATACGCTTACGCACATCATAATGAACGCATTGAGATGCGCACTGACATTCTGTCCCTTCTGCATTCCCATACTGCCTTTTCAAAGTAGAGATGGACCTTCACTCAGAGGTCCATATGAGCTCAGGGCCACAGAATGTAACTTTGAACAGGCTTGCTTGCTACGATGCTAGCTCAGAGGCTGCTCTGAAGAGTCCAGCACTCAGTGATTCAATGTCACAATGCAGCAGTTGACGTACCAATGACCTTGAAAATGCGAGGAGAAAGGCCGATTGAGATGATGCTGTTGCTCGGCAGATCTCTACGCTCCCCTTTGCCCAGTCTGTCCTTGTCCACAAAGGTCCCTGCATGTCAAAAACAAGCTGAGTGTACAATCACAGGATATAAACAGAGTGGTCTGTTCAGTGGGAGATTTGGCCCATGTTGCTGTTACAGATTTGCTCCGGCTGTGCTGTCTTTGGATGTCTTTCGTTGAGACAGAAAGAGCAGCATAAGCTTGTGTCCTGCATCATGCACGAAGCAGCGGCAAGATCAGGTTGAAATGGCAGACATGGAGCCCTTCTCTTGCCCTCGACTGGCATGGTTCTACACCCTGCTGTGCATGTACATGCAACAGGCTTTGCCAGCATTAGCAGGGATTCAGAAACTAATACACTCTGACATGTAGCCTTTGCATGCAGGAGTCATCACTGATTTGTCAACGACAGGGATTGGCTCTGTTGCACACTCTGAGCCCTGGCAGATACATGCATCCCACAGCATTACAATATCATCAGACTATGTTCAAGCAAGTGACATACAGACTCTCAGCACTGTTGGTTGTATTGCATGTATATTGGGTGGCAGATGTACACAGGCTCCTTTTGGCACCTCTATTGTCTGCCTGGTCTGTCTTCATGCGCAGAAAATTGCGATGACAAATGACAGAAATGTTGTTGTGATTACACAAGCAGCCCAAAGGAACTGATGAACGAGTTTGTACCGTGTGTGCTCCCTAGGTCCCCGACCTGAAGCTTGCCAGTTTCGTCGAAACCCACGCAAGCATGGACCTAGGGTCAGTGAACAACCCGGAGCCGGGCCCCGTCGGCAGTGAACAACCCGGAGCCGGGCCCCGTCAGGCATAGCCCAGGTCTGCGGTTTTTGGTTGCTCTTGTATGATTGATTCATTGCTTTCTTGACGCTACACCTGCTTACTAATCTTTTTTCGGCTGTGACTCACTGGAATCCTGCTTGGTTTTTCAGGTATTACTAGTTCATCACTCCTTTGCGCAAGATCATACTGTTGCCTTCCTCAGCGCTCGTGGCCAGCGAACATCCAAACATCTGAGTCACCACGTCAAGGTTCAGGTAACGTGCACGCGGCTCGGGAGCGACCGTGCGACATCACACGTGAGTATGATTGTTTTCGCTATTTCGCTCTCGGGCGACTTTTTAGTCGTTTCACTGGAATCCATCCGATGCCACAGGGAGACCAGTGATAGTTCTGAACAAGTGACCTTTTATGATCCATATGACTGTGACTAGGACCACACTGGCCCGCGGGTGGTGGAGTAGTTGCGGTGGACGACTGGTTCACTTTGGCAGCAAGCCAAGAAAGCTGGCCAATTTGGGCTGTGTCGCATCTGACAGATTCTTCTTTGCCTGCCTCCGCTTTCTAGTAGCCTCAGCTTTCTTGGCCTTTACTGCAGCTCACAGCAGCTCATTGTCAGGAATGGTGCAAGGCAGGACTGCCCAGCAGGAGAGTAAAGTGCTTCATTCACAAAGCAACAAGATACACTAACATATACCTTCAGGCTTGCTGTCACGTTCTGCCCTCCTGGCCTTTACTGCAGGTCACAGCAGCTAAGCAAGCATGGCCATCATCGCAAGCAAATATGCACAATCAATGCCGCAAAACCATGCCCATGATACACACAAGAAGTTGTCGAAACTTGCATGCTTTATTCAATGATATGCATGTAACCTACATGGGCATTCACTTTGAATTTGATCCAGAGCAAATGCAAGGATGCAATAAAGTATGATCACGTCACACCTGCTACATTGGCTTCAAGGGTAACGCTAGCACCATTTGATCTACAGCTAGCCAGTCTGTGAGGTCCCATGCGGTGCGCAAGCTTGTGAATGCACGTTTGTCCCTGTCATCACTTCAAGTGATAGGCATTTGCAGGCTGTTATATAGCATGCCCTCAATGAATTGCTATTCGACCAACCCAAATTGCACATTGTCTCAATAGCATTACTATATGTAAGCCCACAGGGTGTGCCATTAAGCATGCAAATGCAACAAGATGATGCATAGCTTGACTTACCAAAGTTTTTGCCAAGACATACATGACAGCAAGTCTCCAAGTGACTTTGATGCCAACTCATTCCTGGGCAATGTATGGTGCATCCTTGTCAAACTCACAGCCTGCCTATATAACACAGCATGTAATCAGCAACAATCTTCTGTATTTGACTTCTCATGACAAGTTAAAAGCTATGATGTGTCATTGCTTGCAATGTATGGAGCATGCTCATGCATGTGATTTGCAAGTCTCCAACTTATTGCAACATTTGTCTGTAAGTCCAGTTGTGCCACTTCATCCTAGGCTGTTGCATGCTTGGCAACACAAGTGAAAGCTCGCTGACACGTGACTCACGAGAACATCGCAGACCCTCTCGACTCTCCCAAACAGTATCCCTCGTTTGGTAAACGACAGACGTTCAGTCACAGATCCGGAAGAGTCGAGCTCTTCCAGGACGACTATGTGATCTACGGATGTTGGGTGTCTCACCCAGTCTGGAATGTACTTGGATTGGATTGCTGCCATGCTGTAGCTCGCGCGCGCTAACGACTTGGCAATCAAGTCAGGGTCCCTGCCCACAGGCAGAATCGACAAGCGCAGCGCTGCACAACATCAGAGCTGCCTGCCTGCCGAAAGGCCTGGCTCCGAAGCCACAAAAGTTGGCAGTGAAATGCTTGTGCTATGACCACGATGCGTCGGGCTTGTAATGTGGCGCAGCCGTCAGTCATCAAGTTAGCATGCTGTCCTTGGTGCTGACACCGTCGTCCAATGTCCTTTGGGAGACTGCGGAGCCTGCAGCAGTTGACTTCTTTGCGGCTGGTTTCCTTCACTCTGCAACAACAGCTGCAGCAGCAGCAACAATGTCAGTCACACGTCATGAAAACAGCCTTTCAGTCTGGCCTTGTGCGCATGTTCGCCACAGGTATCAGCAAGCAGACAATTGCTTGGAAAATTAGAAATCAAGAAGGCTTCTTTGTTGCTTTTCTTTTTAGGATAGTGATATGAGTCTGACTGCAGGTGTTGAAGGCACTCAGCAGCAGGAGGGAAGCTGGATGCCTGGTTGGTTGAAGTCAAGGCTGCCAGGTGATTGTCAGCAAGCTGCATGCTACCTCCATCATGTGCCTACAATCACTGACTAAGCTTTCTGCAGAAACCCTTGGAGGCACAAAAGGACCAGCAACCGATGAGCTTGACCTGGATAGTAAGCTGCTCGACCATTCTGGACTTTCTTAAAGCAGCATGCTTACACTTGGCTTTCGAGCCACTACTTATGTCGTCGTGAACTCTGCTTTGCTAGAGTATGCAAGCACGCTGCGGCAGGCAAGAAGAATGGGCAGCGTAGCAAATATGATACCTGGCGTTGGCCGTGCTAGTGCCACAGAAAGCTTGCATCTGTATGAGAGCATTATCAAGTAAGGAACCGGCCCTAGGTGGTGCCCTGTGTGCTGCTGCGGCTAGCTACTCACCGCCCCTTGAAGCTCTAGCAATGCAGGGGAGCGGCCTTTTGATTAGCCCACACTAACCTGGAATACTTTGTTCACAAGTGCAGTGTACTATACGCTGCACTTTCTTGCAGTGCCAGACATTGTCATGTAGATTGACACCTAACATGCATGGAGACAGCAAAACTGCAAAGAAAGCAGTGGGGATGACATGAACTACAGCAGCAGCATGCTAAGCTTGACACACTTCAGCTTTGGTGTGCAGTGCAATGCAACCACAGGAGAAACAAGACTTGGCCAGTTTTGATGCCAAGGCCAGGCATAGAGTGGCAGCGCAAGTCAATTGCAACTTCTCCCAGGTGCGCAGCTCTTGCAAGTATGTCATTGCAGATGCATAATCATGCATGTTCTGCAATCTGTCGCTTGGTTCTTACTTACAGGTCTATAGTTACAGTGCAGGCTCCCTGCAATCATGACAATTTCTGCTTTGTGACAGGTAGATGACTGCATTGCAAAGTTTCTATATATGAAAAGCATGGTAGGCAAGGTGAAGCAGCTGAAAGATGAGGGCAAGCCAATGCCGAAAGACTATCAACAGCTCGAAAAGGATTTTGGTGAGCACAGTCCACTTGCAAAGATTGGTGCAGAATGCCTAGTTACTTTGCTAGCTGTCATGCTTACGCACTGTTCTGCATGGCTTGTCATGTGATAAATGATTCTCAACATGGTGCATTCAAGCTCCCATGTAGAATTGCATGCTCAAAGCAGCATACCTGAAGAGACTCTGTGTGTGATACAGGCAGTTGGCAGTCGTTCAAATCACCTGTATCAGAGAATGTGACTGAGTCAAAGGCAGCACTGCCCGGGTCCAAAACAGTCCCCAGTGATGCCAAATCACCGCAAGGTCACCCTTGTCCATGGGCAGGTCAATCAGTAGGGCGCAGTACAAAGTGCCCAGCTACCAGAAAGTCGTTCAAAGCCTGCTGTGGCAAGAGATACGGCATGAATTGATAACACATCTTATACAGCAAAATCACTGCTGTCAAATACTCTGCCTGTAAGCATTATTTTGTGTATGTATAGGTCAAGATTCGTATGAATGCATTTTATGTCTTCCCTAGAGATTCATACTTTCAAACTATAGCACCCACTATGAGGTCACGTGTTGGCATTCAGCATAGATCAAAGGTGCTGGAGCCTGGCTCGTCTGCACCGCCTGGCTCGTCTGGGGGCTGACTGCCTCCCACTGTGATGATGCAAATAGCAATCATCTGCAATGTTTGAGCAGACGATGACTAAGGCAAATAAGTCTGAGAGGCGTGATATGTAGCAACAAGCTGCAGAGCAAATTGTTAGAACAGCAACAGACACCGCCAACCTCGCATTGCTTTCCACCGGGACAGCAGTGGGGGCACGTAATTTGAGGAGGCTAAGTCTTACTTGTCAAGCCAGAAATCGACTGTGACCATGGCAGGCTCGGACAGCGACGACCTGGAGGACATGCTGCTGGAAGCTGGAGGAGCAGGGAGACCAAGCAAGAAGCGCTCTCGCGACGAAGACGTCTCCGATGCTTCCCAACAAGACGGGGACTCGCAGCTTTCCGAGGAAGTCTCGCAGGAATATCAGGCACCTGCCAAGAAGGCCAAAGCCTTGGGGAAGAAACGCAAAACAGCGACAGGCAGCGATGATGCTGATAAGGAAGACACCTTTGACGAAGATGCCTTTGTGTTTGATGGATACGGAAAGGACCTGATCAGAGGCAGTGCTGACCAAGCAGAGCTGGACAAGTTGACTGAGTTTGAGAGAGAGAATGAGCTGTTCCAGCGTGCTGAAGCAAGAGACAGGGAGATAGAACGCCGAAGACATGCCAAACTTTTGCAGCAGTCTCGAGCCCAGCAAGCTACTGCCCAACCCCAGGTATCAGCCTGTCAAACAGCTTGTGTTTCCAACAACATGTGTCTGCTGATCAGTCTTGTTGAACTGGGACAGCAAACTTCTTTGCAGGTGTAATTGTGTCAGACCTGTGTCAGTAAAAGTCCATTACATATGCATGCTGAAACCTTTTACCAAACTGCATGCACAACGCTGGTCTTGATGATTGCATTTGTCACTGCAGACTGCAGCAGACAAAGCTGATCAGATGAGGTCATCCACTAGGCAAAAGAAGCCAGACACAGGCAAGAAGGATGCCATGGCAGAGTTGCGAGCTCGGCGAGCGCAAGCACAAGAGCGCAAGACAACCCAAAAAGTAGCAAAGTAAGCAGACCAAGGCTGTTTTATGCATCATACATGGAGTGGTGTCCCTTGACCAACATGTCGTGCCAACATTATGAGCCCTTGACATCAGACAAGCACGTTTTTGCACCCATGCACAGAACCATGCAGAGCTGCAAGTAATATTGTAGATCAGCATACATTGTTGGTACCTCAACTTTGATAGGTCCAGAGTGGTCTGCCATTACGCTCAGGATGAGGCACACTCCTTATGTCCCACTCTCAGCAATTCAGCTTGCCGTGATATCAACAGATGATGCCCATGTGTGTAGGAAGAGAGGCCGCAAAGGCAGAGGACAGGACAGTGATGAGGCGTACACAGACGATGAAGCCATCAGCGAGTCAGACTCTGATGATGACCGCCTGCCTACAGCCTCTGCCCAAGAGGCATCTGCTGATGACCTATCCAGCGGTAAGACACAGCTGCCAATGTCATTGCAGAGCTTGCTCCTCTGTGTGTTTGAGCAACAGTCAGACATGTTATCGATGGCGGCGATACATTGTTATGCTGCTTTTGCTCAGTGGTTGATTTGGTTTGGTCAATCAGACCTTGCTGCGAGGATGTATTTACCAGCACTGTAGCCTGCCAGCAGCACCGATTGTGTATCACTGCTCCCAGCGTTGTTGCATGCCACCACTGTTACTGCTGAGGTAGTGGTATACCATTGATGGTACTGATTGGTGGCGTGTAGGCCCCTCACCGCTGCGGGACAGCAGCGAAGAGCGTGACCTTAGGAGAGAGAGTGATCGGCATGATGATGACAAGGCTCTCACCCCCGATGGGGTAAGCTGTAACATGTGCCAGCCTGCTGAATTGTCAAATGAGATGCAAACTGCCAGAAGCAAGAGTGGTTTGTGTTTGTGGCCAAAGCTGATGCAGTCAATACGTCGCACTTCTGAATTGACGTGTGCTAAAACATTTTCACAATGTAGCACAACATTTTTACTGTCCCCAGGCTTTTCTGAGTTTACACTTCCTGTGTAGGGATGACGTATCTGAAATAAAATAGACGTTTTGGGATTGAAAAGAGCTAAAACATGATGCTGGTTGGCCATGCACCAGCTGTCACATGGATGTGTCACTGTCATGCCCCATGTGCCATGTCAGGGTGGCCTTGCAGATGCCTCTGGGCAAGTATTGTGGCAGCCTGCACAAATAGCTGGCATCAGATGCTTGCATGCCTATTAGTATTGTCATCTCTTTTTCTGCACAATCCCTTTTGTCATCACTGCTTCTTGTTCAACACCACCACCAGTTGTTGTTGGGAGGGAAGGGCCTTAAGGCATGAGCTGTACCTTTCTGGATGTGTAGGACAAAGACGATGAGGACGTTCCAGCAAATGATGCAGAGCTGGAATCCCTGCACGTGAAGCGCCATACCCTGGAGAAGTGGGTGAATGAGCCCTTCTTTCAGACCACTGTCATAGGCTGCCTGGTCAAGGTTGCCTACAGTGGCAAGTATCACCTGGCAGAGATTGTGGATGTTCAGGAGAGAGAGCCTGGCAAGCACAGGCATGCTTCTGAAAATCTGCATGCAATGTTCTTTGGGCAACATTGAAGATGCAGGAGTATCTTGTGCTCTGTCATGCAGCTGACCTGAGTTGGATGAGCTCATTTTGACGCTGCATGCACATGCGTCTGCGTAACAACATTGGTATGTGACAAAGCATCACTATGCTCGAAGCCGTTCCATGTGCAATGCAGCATCTGCCATCATACAGGCCATCCTTGTTGACACAGCTCATTGTCACAATTGATAAAGAGTAGCCTTCGCTGCAATTCGACATGTCATCATTTGTGCTTCAGGACATTGCAATGAATGAGTATATGCAGGTGATGCATCTTGCATCTTGCACCACGCAGTGATGTATGCTAGGTGCAGCTGCTAGCCCAGCCCTGAACCAGTTCCAATGCAGTTGCATTGATGGCAATGTGCTGTGCAGAGACATGGGGGTGAATGTAACCTACCCGTACCAGTTTGGCAGTGGAACCACCCGAAAGGTGCTGCTGATACGCCGTGGCAACAGCGATCGTGTGTGCCCCATGTACGTTGTGTCCAACACAAAGCTGGAGGCGCAAGATCTTTCCAGCCTGACTGCCTACAATGAAGACCAGCGCATGCCGCAGATCACACGGTCACATACCAATAGGAAGAAAGAGGAGCTGAAGCAGGCCCAGAAGTATGTGCCAGACACAGCCACACTGTCCAGCACATGTGCATGATTTGCCTATCCTGTTCAGCACATTGCCTCCAAAACAGAATGCTGTCACGCACATGTGCATGATTTACTTGCTGTGTCAAGCACCTGTGCCTGAGTAATTTACGATGTCAAGCACTTGCGCCTTGGATGTTCCACACCGTCAAGTGCATATGACTGTGATGGCAAAATTGAAGTCACCATGACATCTGCTTGAATAGCAAACTGCCCAAAGGACAGTCCGACAGTCCACTGCGTTGTCTGGATGTCACTGAGTCAGTTGGCGTCATGCATGATCAAGGCTTAGGTGTTTGACATAATTCATGTTGCGTGCAACAGCTACATGCTGCATCCGTCATCATACTTCCCTTGCGTTGGGAATGCTGCTGTAGCATCTTTGCAGCATGCTGCCAAACCCCTTACAATGCACAGATGGCGCAATTGAGCAGCATTACAGACCAGTGCCATGTTTGCCTGCCTGCTGAAACCTGGGATCAACCACACATGCTGCACTTCAGACTGCAATGAGCAAGACGGCCGCAGCATGCGCCTTGGAAAGCATGCATGCTTTGACAATGCCTTGGCGTCTCTGCAGCTACACATACACAGCAGCAGATGTGAAGCAGATGCTGGCAGAGAAGAAGGCCAGAGGCAGCACTCGCATGAACATAGCTGCAGAGAAAGCACGGCTCACTCGGGAGAGGGATCACGCTCAGGAAGTTGGAGACGTCAATGAGATTGAGAGGTATGTAAGAGATTCTACAGGTTCAGTAAACGGCAGCTGCAACTTGCACAATCAACAATATAGCATCTTAGGGCCACCATTGCAGGAACACAATGAAGGTTACTCCCCTGGGCAGCCCGGTGTAATACTTGGCTTTTCACTAAGTTGACGCTAAAAGGCATAGTCTAGTTTTTTTCTCTCTCTTTTCTTTCTGAAGATCACTTTAATTCACTACCAGCTGTGCAATGCTGCATGTCAGACAGGTGCCATGCTGGAAGGACATGCATGCTTGCTTAGCCTGGGTGGCGTCAAGCATGCAGCTGTGTGTGACTCAGTCAGCCTTGAGTGTAGATGCTGCCTGGAATTCAACTTTGGGTGCAGGAGTCGTGCCAAGACATTCCTTGGAGGGGGGGGGGAACAAACATGCTCATGCATCAGCAGCCAAGCAGGCATCGTTCCTTGCTGTGCTCAGCAGATTTTGCGGTTCTTTATTGCAGGACTGAAGCTGAACTGTCACACCTGGAACACCGGCAGGCGAACTCTGAGCGGCATGCTAACAAGCAGGGCTTTGGCATGAGCAATGTTAACCAAAGAAACAAGCACACCAACTTCATGAATGCGTACAAGAATGTGTCGTCGGCGCCTGACAATCAAAAGGTGAGTCACCTGCTGGTGCACAGCATTCAGTACATACTGCTATGGCAGATGCATACGGCTGCTCTGGGCGTGTCAACTGTACAAGTTTGCAAGTGACTTTGCAAAACTTGAGTGGCTTTGCAATTTGTCGTAGGACTATGTAGCATGTCATTGGTACTCTGTGCTGCAAAGTGTGCAAACCTGTGTACTAAGTCCATGTTGCAGCTGCAGTGCTTGTACCTTCTGTGCTGTTGCACCTGGAGGCTTGTGGCAGCTTGCTTTTGCTTGTTCTTTGTACTTGTGTGCATGCTTGAGCTACACATTCGTTGCAGGTCAGCGCCACTGGAGCTGATGCCTTCTCTCGGCGCAAGACTCAGTCCAAAGTGTACTGGAGCACCATCCCCAAGAACAAGAGGGATGAGCTGGAAGCTGCTGCAGCAGCTGCTGGTACCACTGTGCGTGTGAATGCAGATGGTACAGCCATGGTGCAATCAGGAGCAACAGGTCTGCTCTCACATGCCTCATGCACTGCTTGTCCTTCCTACCTAAGGATCTGCATCCTTGACATGACAGTCGGTGGACCATAGTGTCTGTTGCTCTGTGTTGCTGAGTGCAGCTCCTGGTGGCTGCTTGCTGGCAAATGTCTGATGGCGCAGCAAGCATGTCAATTTGCAATTTGATCCGACTCGCTGTAGTCAAGACTTTGTACTACATGGCTGATTGTGTGCTCGATGTTTGCCTTTGTACCACCTCTGATCTATACCATGTAAGGGCTGGTTACACAAGCTGTAACTGCAGGCAACATGAACCTGGCAGGGTTGGAGGTGCCTGCAGCAGCTGTCCGTACGAATGCTGATGGCGATGTCATCAACCTGGAAATTGATATTTCAGTGCTAGACTCCATTCCTGAGGGGGCCATCAAGGCCAGGAAGCTTTTGGGCCCTCAATATGGTTTTGTGCCTAGTAGAGCTGCAGTGCCTGCTGACCTGAACATGAAGAAGCTGCTGACGCTCAGCGAGTACAAAAGACGACATGCCACAGGCTCTTGACTGTGGGTGTGCTTGTGCCATGCAGCCAGGCATTTTGTGACAATTTTGTATGTTCACCGCGGTCAATTTGCAGCAGGCTGTGCTTTGAACATGTGTCTATCATAGCCATCATAATGATAGGGGTCATGATCATAGCATGTTGCTGTTGCAGCACATACCTTTGCCACGGCGAAAGAGCATTCTTTGCCAATTGATGCCTGTGCGTGAGATGGCTTTGGTGCACTATCTCTGTCAGAGCAGATGCATTCATGTATTGATAGAACTTGACAACAGAGTGACCTGTCAGGGTTTCCACTGCAGCCCTAGGGGGCCTACAGGTGCAAAAATTTACCACTAGAAACCTTGGGCTGAATCAAATCAGGCGTTGGTTCCTCAGGTCGTTCGACAACACCTGATTTCAATCAACAGAGCCTGTTGAATTAAGTCATGCTGGCCTGCCGATCAGCTTCAAGTCTTCGTCTTCATGTCTTCGTCAGAATTCCTCCCCATTGCGGTCCCCGATCATAGTGTTGTGGGGACTGTACAATGCAGTGTGTGACGGCACTACAGTACTAGAAGGCTTCGGCCCAAAACAAGGACGTTTGATCGCCCTGGTCTAGCCCAGCGTGGCAGACTGTGCGCGTCACACTACAGTCACTTGTGAAAATCTGCGTTGTTCCCCGGTGTCGACCTCAACACGGACCTGCGAGAAGGCACGCAGCTGCCTGCTTTGCATGCCTGAGGATGTTGGGTGCAACTATTGCGGCATGGTACATTCGTGCAGCCTTATGAGTTGGTCTTTCTGCTTGAATGACTGTGGTGCTAGGGTGTGCGCACCTTGGACGCCAGCAACACGTTGATCACTGACTGCAACATACGATTTCACACAGCACAGGTTCTGTGCCGACATTGTAGCGCTATGATACAGGCAGTAAAGCTGCGTACAACCAACAGTGGGGTTGCAGAGTTGATTTGTGCTCCTCCGCGCTATGTTTATTCAACGTGAGCGTGTCTATCTCGAGAAGCAGAAGAAATCAGTCTGCATTTATACCAGGTATTGTGAGCTGCAGGAGGGTGGCAGGCACACTTGCTCTGTGCTTCATTTCACAGCAGTGCTGCAACACTGCATGGCCTATCATTGTCAGTGCCTCAAGTAACACCGCATCTTGCGCAGGATGAACGGCAGCGCGGACCCCTCCTGGGCTCAGCAAGATAAGCGAAGAGTTGTGGTCATAGATGTCCGTGTGCAGAACATTGAGCATACACAGCAGTTCTACGAGCAACACCTGGGCATGCGATTATGGCGACGCCTTGGTGACCTGCAACAAGGGCAATTTACTAGTGTGTGTGGCTATGGTACGAGAGTTTACCAGTGCATGTGACTATGGCAATACTGAGCAGGCAGAAGATCACCTTTTGCAGGCACTGGCACTTTGTCTTGTGCTGCAACTCACGACCATCCAAAGGGATGCAAATATGCATGCAGCGTCCAGTCAAACTGCTGCACATCATTGGTCTGATGACAGCATTGAATCTGCCATGTCCACTTTGCCACTTTGTTTGACAGGACCAGAGCAGACCCATGCAAGCCTGCATTTCCACAATGATGAACAGCGGTCTCCTGTGCACTTGGGCAAGGCATTTGGCCATTTTTCTTGTTCCCATCCTGGCTTGCGCATTGCCAAGCTCATAGAAGATATGCAGCTCACAGGTACACACCTCATCGCCAAACAAACCCCTCACACTTTATTGAGGCATTTGCAACCTGTGTATCTGCTCGGTTGGCTCAGTCTTTGCATTAATTTTGTTCACAGAGCCTGGTGACAATTACAACATGCACACGCCCATGCATGCGCATCATGCACAGCATGACAAGCAGCAAGATAGACTTGGTGGGTATGAAATAGAATGCATGAATGGTTGCTTTTGTGCCATGAGTCTACATTATCTTCTGCCATGGGTAGCGTGTCCATGCCACATTTGCATGTCTTACAGATCCTCCAAATGGACCATGACATAGGCATTAAGTCATAACTTTGTGGCTGGCAGGCACTGGACGTGTCTCCAAGGTAGAAGAATTTGAAGTGGCAAATGTGGAGTCACTGCGCTTAGGGCGGGATGCCGACAAGATTGCATGTGTAGTAGACCCTGCCGGCTACTACTGGGAAGTGCTTGAGCGTCATGAGCGCAATGTCTCAGAGGCCTTATGCAAGGTATTTGACATACTCGTCACCTGTCCATACAGCAAAGCTTTTGCTCCATTGTCCAGCTGGCACATACACATGTGTAGGGTCCCATGCCTTAGTATGACCTGCTGCATTGCTGTTGTTGCTTTGCAGTCCAGGCTGTCTCCTCATGTCGCAAATCAACATTACAGGTGGTGTCTTGCCTTTAGAGGGTTGAGCTGCAAGTAGCGTTGTAATTCACAATTTGTCTCCATGCCCTGAATGGTGTTTGGAGGATACAGGTAATGCTGCGGGTGTCTGGCGACCTCGATACCCACATCAAGTTCTACCATGAGGTGAGACATGTGACCCACTTGCACACCCTGCATGCTTGCTTGCACGTGTATCTGCTGGACCTGTTCCTGAGCCATGTGAGCTGCATGCTGTGCACTGGGCTGCATGCTACTATGTACTACAGATCTCATCCCCACCTTCACACAAATACTAGTACGCTTTCCGTCGTGCGTATGGCACGCATGCACACTGCGCCGCACACCTGTCTGCACACTCCTCTGCCATGTGGACTGACTCATTGACTCATACCAAGTTGTGTCATGTGCAGGTGTTGGGGATGAGGCTCATCAGAAAGGCTCATCTGGCTCCCGGGCATCACGAGTGCGCCTACATGAGCTACAAACCCTCTGAAAGGGATGGCACCTGGGTTGAGCTGCTCCTATCCGACCCATCTAAGGTCAGTGTTTGAATAAAACTGCTCAGAGAGCTCTGCCCATTGCACAACCCAGTCTATGCTCATTCTGCCATGTCAACTTGACTGACATTTCTTTAATTGGCCATTGTGTCCATCAAGTGTGACCGTGCAAGCAGATTTTACTGTGGTTGCATTGAATTGCCACTTGACAACCAAGATGCCCAGTCAGCAGACTTTTCTGTCTTCCTGTCCAGGACTTGATATACATGAGTTCTGAAATTACCTCTGCTTTCACTGTGTTTGCTCTGTTGGGTTGTGCTGCTGTGAATATGGACAGTGAATGTAAATCACAGATAGGTCATGCACCTCCGGATGGTGCTCTTATCAGGGCCCTGCATGCTCTCACAGTGTCACTCAGTAGTCTGGTACTGGGGGTGTGACTGATGCCATGAAGCATGTGATACAGCAGTGCCCACAGTGCGTCTGAACTTGCTACTGTTCTGCCCAGGTCAATGACAAAGGTGATGGTTTCCAGTTCATTGCCATCTCCACTAAGAATGTGTTCCAGACTGCTGAGTCCATCAGAAAGGCAAACGCACCCATTCTGCAAGATGTTGGCCATTTCCCTGGCACTTCCATCACCAGTGTGGTCACTCAAGACCCATCTGGCTGGAAGTATGTGTTTTTTGATGAGGACGACTACCTGAAGGACATTGAGTTCCGTCAGCATGTTCGTTGAGAGTCAGTTTGCTTGGCTGTCTCAGACGTGTGATCTTCCAAGTTTCAGATCCAGCCGTGTCTCTCAGCCTTTCTGCAAGGTATCCAATAATAGGAAGCGTTCAGCATTGGGATGAACATGATGTTTGTTCCTTGCCCACCTCTAGCAGTATTTGCGAAGAGGTGTCTGGGCGAGGAAGCATGCTGCTTGTTCATGCTTATGACAGTGCACTTCTTGCTTGGTCCTTGTTCTGTACTGAATCTACTGTAGTGTCTGTGATGTGTTCAATTTCATTTTCAGTTGACTTGCTGCCTGGTTTGCATGCTCAGCCACAATTCAGCCACGCTAGTAGTATCTGTCGAGGTGTTGTAGCTTTGTGCTGACTGTAAATGGTGCCACTCAGATCGCTGCTGTAGCAATGTTCACATGCCTTGCTGCTGGCTGACATTTCAAGTGCAAGCTGAATTGAGTTTGTGTGCTGATTTTGGACCTCGAGGTGGTGGGGCTCACTGACGGTACATTCACATAACACGTTTTAAGTTACACAGTTCAGAATCCTTGTGAGCCCATACTTTGCCCCACATCAAGTCTTACAGCACCTCGTTCAGCGTACGGTGGCCTGGTACTGATGTACAGGAGTTTGGTATTCTGTGCAGAGATTAGCTGCTGGTGTGATGCCACTCACAAGCCTGGCCAAATAGCTTTTATGTGCATCTGACGTTTTGTTGTATCAGCACAGCATGCGTTTTGGCTGCGGCACCTACAGAGCCTCTTCTCGATTTTCTGGCATACTGCCTTTGTCAGCAGGTACATCTTTGGCAGGCTTGGTTTTGCTAGCATATCTGCTCTCTTGCAGCACGTCAACTCCATATACTGCCCGCAGAATGAAAAGTGCTGTATCATAGCTACTCCAATAGCAGAAGTGTGCCTTGATAGCAGCCAAATATGCATTTTCTGTTGGCGAGTCCTGCACACGCAAATTGCATTGTTCACCTTGGTTTCAGAACAGAGTATCTTGTGAACATCTTTTGTGCAGGTTTGCAGAGTGCTAAACCCAACAGCCAATAGCAAAATGAGTTGAAACAACCTGGGTCAAAATGATTGCAGGAAGCTCATGCACCACTTCAATCATGTCAGCACCAGCAACTTTTTCCAGGCTAGCAAAGACTGTCATGAGTGCGGAATTATGTACAGTGGTTTGTTTCACTCCTGCATGGCCACAGACTCAAGGACAGACAAACAGCTTTGCTGCAATCATACCCAGTGCGGGTCCCCACTTACAGCACTGCTGTTCGCAACCCCAACAATCATTTAGCAACAACTTGCATTAATTTCAGGTGCAGTAATGATTGCTGGAAGGCAATGTGCACAGTCCAAATCACGGTGTCTCAGTGACATTGACAACGTCACAAAGCAGCTGACCTGAAGCACAAAGTCCATTCTGCCTGCAGCTGTCTTCCTCTCAGACACTGGCTCCCCTGCTTTTGCACCTGAGGGCACTTCGCCGCTGCCCCCTGACCTGAGCAATGGCCCTACTGCTCCGTCCCCCTTGCCAGCTGTCAAGCGCCAGATGGCAGACTCCAGAGCATTTGACTTTGACTCCACATCAGCCTCGTCTGCCGGCGTTCCCTCCTCCGCGTCCAAATCTGCGTTACTTTGGCTCTTTTATGCATAAAACTGTGTATATCAAATCAATTGTGATTGTGTTTGCTGCAGTTAGCAGGACCACAGTGCATTCTTCATGGCTGTGGGACAGCTTGGAGTCATTTTGCAGTCTGCTTGCAGTAGACCAGCAGCAAGGCTTTCTGTGCAGTACACATGTGTGTGCGTGCATGCATGTGTGTGTGCCAGGCAGGCATGAAGTCTGCTGTGACGGCGTCATGCAGGGCCCGCCACACAGGGCCATGGCAAAGTACTCTCTTTGACCACCATTGACAGTCAGTGAATGATGCTAGAATGCCTGGCTGTGTGCATAAACTTCAGAAAGTTGCCTGAATAAGCTCTGCTTAAGAGATTGCTCCCAGATTTGGAAATAAGCATCATCAGTGTACCAACAAGGTTCGAGAATGTCCAAGAAGGAGCTAGCATATTCAAAAAGAACCAACAAAAGTAGGCTGACCCACCTTCTTGTTCAGCAGCAGCTGCAGCAGCACTAGCAGGATCCAATGCAACACCAGCCTTCTCAGTTTGTTTCTCCACCTTGGAGGCGACCACAGCCTTGCCCAGGTAGCCTGCAGCCATCTTCATGACAGAGACGCTGCCCAGGGCTGCCTTGGAGACTGACCCACCAAAGTCCTCTGCAAACTCGGCCATGCCAATGTGCAGGCGGCGGCCGCCTTTGTAGTAGGGGGCGAACACTGGCTTGCGCTTCTCGCCCCCTGCCACTATCAACGGCTCCATTCTGCACTCACAACAACAATCATAATGGTAATAAACTCGGTTTCCAGCTCATGATGAGCTAGGTACGCGCGGGGCAAGTCTTGTCTCTCCAAAGCAGCACTCACAAGCATTTGGTCAAGCATGCAAAAAGCATGCTGCCTTCCCTGAAGGCCATGCAGATACACATGCTGAGTTCAGGCTTGAATACAGGGTTGAGTATGTAACAAAAGTAAAAAAGTACAGATTTGAAAACATATTTCAGCCTTTGCACAAGGTCTTGCTGTGGCAGCTAGCACAGGCGTGCACAAAGGCAGCTGAGTGAACACTACACAAGCCCAAAATGCCAGTCACAAGGCATGGCCTGCCAGCAATAAGGCATGGCCTGCCAGTCACAAGGCAGGGCCTGCCAGTCACAAGGCATGGCCTGCCAGTCACAAGGCAGGACCTGCCAGACCTAGTAGTCGCAGCGCATGACCTGTCATTCCCATGGAGTCAGAACAGGCTATATACAAAGCATAAGGCAGTCAAAGGACAAGGTGCAGACCTATAGGCAACAGGATCATAGGGCTGGTACAGATTGTAGATCCTGTTGGCAGCTGGCAGGCCATCAGAGGTATGGGAAGATTTGGATTGTGAGGTAGGGGTAGTACCCAGAGCCCGCCCTTTAGTCGGGTCGACCCCCCTCAGAGCCAGAAACAAGCCCAAGGGAGAACCTGCAGTGCAAAACACAGAAAATTTTTCAGGAATACGTGCTTCTGTGGTTTTGGCGAAGCAGCATGACGTGATGCAAGAGCATCTTGAGCAATGTTGTGTCATGCTGACATAATGCATCCGCACACAGACCCACTCATGAGTGACAGGACTTCATTTGAGATGCGTTGGTAGTGTGCTAGAAAAGGCATCACTGCTGTGGCACTTCACATGCAGTATTGCCTTTGTGACAACTTCTGTAGCCATCCAAAGCTGCACACCTTATGCACATCTGTTTGTTGTGCACAGCTGCACATCAAGTGCATGTCTGTTTGTCACATACAGCTGCGCATCTAGTGCACATTTAGTTGTCATGCACAGCTGCAAGGCCATGTGATGCACTCCATTTTCAGCAGTCACAGAGCTGTGAAGGGCCACAGAACTGACGATGGGTCGCACCTATGCATATGAAGTTGTCCACAGGGAACAGCAGGGGCTTGATGTCCATGTGAGGGGGCAGCAAGCTCCCTTCACCTGATTCCTGCAAAGGCAACCACGCTCCCTTCAGATTGCCTTTGTTACAAAGATTCTGCTAATAACTCTGCTCTCTCCACTCTGTTGCAAGGTGTTCCCCACACATACTAGACGTCATGCCAATTTGCGAACCATCCCAGACATTCCTCATACTTAATTGTCATACCATGTGCACAAGCTGTCTCGTTCTAGTCTGTCCTTGCAGATCAGTAATGTGCAATGCATGGTGCAAGTGAGAGCTGGCAGCATCTCACACCAACAGTTGTCTGCATGCCATTGGATCTGAGCTACACCATCATGTCAGCACTCAATGCCTGGATGCTAGTGCAAAGCTGGTGCAAATGCATAGTGGGCTGACTGCACACTGCCTCTTGTTGTTTGCAGCATCATGCTGCTGTCCATCAGTGATACTGCATACCTGTGGCTGCTGCTGGGGTGTGGGCGTGGGCAGGGTAGGGAGTTGCCACCCCGGAGCTGTCTGTCCAGATGTGGTGGCTTGTTGTGAGGACAGCAAGCGCTCCCTGTCAGCACGCACTGCTTCCAGCTCTGACTGCAGCCTTCCATTCTCTGCCCGCAGCTTGCTCTCCTGTACAGGGCACAATGATAACAATAACATTGATGATGACGACATGAACAAGAATAGTAATAATCAAAATAATAACAGTATCAATAACAGTCCTGGGCAGCCCGCTATATTGCTTGGCTTCTCATTAAATTGACGCCGCTAGGCGCAGTCTTTTCTTTTCTTTTCTATCAATAACAGTAATCAACAGTGACGATGATAATGATGACGATGACAACAGTAATAACAATAACCATAACAATAGTAACAACAGCAACTACAACAACAATAATAATAATTTGATGAACGACGATGCCAATAATGATGATGGTAACTATGGTAACAAGCATTGATTTACCGCTTGTAAGCTCATGATGAGTTAAGTATGTGCAGGGCATGAGTTAGAGAAGGCGTGTGCCTGCCAAGGTGGCTGATCCAAGGATGGCTGACAGCTTGCACAGGTAGCACAGCACAATGCAAACAGACGTGCGGCTTGACCAATCTGATCACCTGCATGCAAGGGGCCGTCCATACGCTGGATGCTGAAGTGAGGGTGAGTGAGGCTGTGACTGCCCCGCCGTACTCACCTGACACAAGGATGCATGCGGTTGTTCTCACCACTGCAGTATATGAGGCTGTGACCATCCACCTGACACAAGGGTGCATGCGTTTGATCTCACCTCTGCAGTACCTGACTGCGCAGCTGCAGAGCCTAAGCTCTGGGACATGCCTGCCTGTGACCTCACACTCTGCCTTGGGTACGGTGGGTAGCTGCTGGGAGGTAAAACGCTCCCATCAAGATCACTGCTACTCATGGGAGCAAACACAATCTCTGTTGACGCTTGCCGCTTCTGCTGCTGCTGCTGCCGTTGCTGCTGCTGTTGTTGCTGCTGCTGCTTTGAAGGCAACTGTGCTGATTGGGTGCTTTGCTCAGACTGGGCTTGAGCAGCTGGCAATTGAGAGACATCAGTGGGGCTGTCAGTGTTGTGGATGTTGAACTCGAGATGGTCGAAGAGATGGGGCTGGTTGCAGAGGATCTCATAGCACAGGACGCTGCCAAGGGAATGGGCTAAAAGGGAGACTTTGCCCTGCAGACACAGCGAGAGACAACTCCTGAGCTAAAAGGAAGAGTTTGGCCTACAGACAAAACACACCCCCAAGGCGTGAAACAACAGGAGGTTAGACAAGGTAAGGAGAAGGTTTGGACAGGTGAGGGATGTGGCACAGGGTGCGGCACAGGGTGCAGAAAGGTGGTATGGAGTCTACCTTGAAGGCAGGGTTGCGCTTCATGAAGGCGGAGAAGGTGGCATTCATGGAGGTGGTCAGAGAGTCCAGCATGTCCTGGCAGTGGATGGGGGTCAGGTACAGCAGCACCTCCACAGCTGTGGCGTGGAACATGCTGCGCAGGCCTCTCACCCCAGCAGGCATCAAAGCTTCTGAAATGGCGTCCACCTAGAAAAGAAAAGACTATGCCTTTTGGCATCAGTTTAACGACAGCCCAAGTATTATACCGGGCTGCCCAGGTACATCCACCTACATCAATGTCACAGCATTGAGATCGCATTTGTGACCACACTGGGAGTGCACAGAAACAGGTGTTGCAACTAATCAATCAGGCCAATCAGCAACGCATCAAAGCTTCTGAGCTTGCATCCGCCGGAGTTGTGCACGCGTCATCTACTATTTGTCGATCTGGTTCAAGATACCAAGCACATCACTTGACAGATGGCAGCTGTTCAGAAGCAGCTGTATAGTGGGCAGCAGGGCCTTTCAGTGCAGAAGGGAGTTTCGAATGAAAGGCATATGGCATGTGATGCAAGCAGGAGGGAGTTTCAGTTGAAAGGCATGGTCTGTGATGTCAGAAGGCAGTAGTGACCTCAAGAGTGAGGTGCTTCCTCCACTGCACAGGCAACACCTCCACTCGTCCATCCTCATGCTGCTCCTTGCTCATAGTGTCCTGCACGCAACACACCCTGTCACAGCTCTACACCACTGTGTCTCTTACTGACCTGACAGCAGGCGACAAGCTGACAAGGAAGTTCAGAAGAGCTTCACTTTTGCTGATCATGTACAGGGTCTATTGCACTGACCTGCACAGTAGTCATTAGTCACAGTGGCAGTTTGAGTCGTACTGACAATCAAGTCCCTTGTGTACATCACAGGTGAGAGCAAGAAGGGCGACAGGTAACAGGAGCTCTCCCACACCATTCAGAAACATAGCTGTCACTGATGCTATCCCTGCTCCTACGATGCTTATGTCTGCAAGTATGGTTAGGCAGTGCTGTGATGGCATCACAGCATTCAAGAGCTAATGCCCCCTCACAGAGTAGGGCCTTAGCCTCAGCAGGGATGAAAAGTCCATGCCGGCGGCAACCGTTGGGGTGTGCCATGTACAATAGGCATCACAGCATCAACTTGTGCGAGTGATGTCTCTCCAGAATTGGAAATTCGGCTTGCACATTCCTCTATGACAGCTGGCGCGAAATTCAGTCTGTGTGTTCACCTGTGACAGCTGGCGCATGATGAGGCGCATGCAAGCTGCGTCATGGGCAATGTTGCTGACTGCCAGCTTCTGACCAATGCCGTGACAAGCCAGCACCAGTCTGTTGACCGGCACCCGAGCGCAGTAGTTGTCAACCTCCTCTTGCTTCATGTCAATCTCTACCTGCTTGTCTGAGGGTTTTGGGGGCAGGTAACCTCGCCGTAGCTTTGCCCCTGGTGGGGTGCCTTTCCTGCATGGTGCTCCAACACTAGTGCCAGCTTCTTCACTGTGCAGAACAAGTTCACCCTGTGTCTCTCAACAAGCTTGGATCCGTTTGCCAGGCAAAGGCAGACGCAAGATGTGGCCGGTTAATTTTGTTCCAGGGTATGTTTGCATGCAGGCTGTACGTGTCATGTGCTATTGCTGGGAACAAGAAGGTTGCCCTGGGTCCTTCATGCTGTGCCTGTTGGCATAGCCTTCAAATGAAGGGCCAGCATTGCAAGACACCTGCTTCAGTCTCTTGTAGCTTGTGATTGCGTTTTTGCAACACAGCATGGCCAGAAAGCAACACTGGGAGTTGGCTTGATGTCACTAGCCTATGCACCGTAGCTTGTACTCAGGTTTGCAGTGACAACAGGCGGTCTGTAGCTGGTGCAAACAAGGCATGATAAGCTGAGTGGGCCTACCTGGCGAACCAGGAGCCAAAAGTGGTGTCGGTGCACAGATAGGCCTCGCTATCACTCACAAAAAGGGCATACTGACCCTGCAGATAGAAGCATCATGGGTCAACAGTGGGTTACCACTCACATCCATTCATCAAAATTGCCTTACCCTGAGGGTCAGGCATGTACAGCCCTGATTGGGTCACTGTGTAAGATCCAGTCGATAGCGTGTGTTGGTGAGCTGTGAATCAGACTGTGCAACCTCATGCCAGCCTTTGCAACCATGACCAGGGCATCCTTTGCCTTCAAATCAAAAGAGTGAAAGCTTGGTGTGTATGCAAGGGGCATACGATGTAAGTGCCCGTCACCACAACCAATAGTGCAGCGGTGCTTGTGGATGTGCCAATGCTAGAGAGTGTCCAGAGACAGTAGTGCAGTATACATGCACGCAGAAGGACTAGCATCTTGATTCATGCATCTCAGCATCAGGCGGCAGATGACAAGCAGCTCCAAGATCATCAATCAATCAAGCAATTTAAGTTTTAAGCATGCAGACATCAGCAGAGGGTGAACCTTTGTGAAGAGAGAGGTCAGCTCCACGCGAGCAGCAGTGACGCCTTGCTTCTGCTTCTTCACATGTCTGAGGCTGGGATCCCAGATGTGACTCCTGTAGGCCTCCTCCAGTTCGTCAGCTACAGTTTCCTGCAATTCAACATCAACATCTTATGATGAGCAGCACTTCATGACACAATGCACCACCAACATGCTCAGGAATGTAGCATTGCTGGCATGCTGCTGGCCAGATGTGGGTTTGGGCCCAACTTGCAAAGGCAACATCTGATCTTGCTGTCCAGAGCTTTTGAACAAGACGAGTCGATGGCAGAACCCTTTTTCTGAATGCCTTGAAATGTGGCCGGTGAAGGCACCCCACATGCATGCTTGCTTATTGTGCACAGCACAGATGTTTGTCATCATGCAGTTATACCCACAAATTGATCACGCACTTACACCCTAGATAGACTGCTCTGGAGTGAATCTGCAGGCTGTATATGACCACACATGTACTGTCAGCCAAACCCATGTGTAAGCATGTGTTTTAGTTTGACTGGTGTTTGCTTTGGGCCCATACCTTCAAGGGAGCATAGCCGGAGCCTTTGTCCACGTACCAAGAGCCTCTGATGATGCGATGGAGTGTGCCAGGCCAATAACAAGGCTGCATGCGCCTCTTCACCATGTCAACCTCGTGCAGCCCTGCCTTCACAAGAAGCCCAACTTCCCCCTTATTATCACCTAGCACATAGTCCTGGGGACGGAGGCAGATATTCAGTTGGATTTGGTGACATGCGTGGATGCACAGCATGCTTGATCTTGTGGCAGCAGTAGTCGTCATCACACAGCAAGGTGACCCACCTGCCACTGAGTTGATTTAGCTTCTTCCTCAGGAATTGCGCCTTTGCCAGCAGCAGCAGGACCCGAGCTCAGTTCAGCTTGTTCATTCCACCAAGCCTTTTCCAGTTCATCAGAACAAAGCCTGCACATCAGCTGGCGTCAAAGAAGAAGAAGGATTTTACAAGACTCATGTAAGTTGTCTTGCTCTGCTAGCATTGCTAGCATTTGTATATCAGCACAATAATCAGCAAGCACCAATCACCTGTACTGTTGTTCCAGGTGGTTTGAGTCCTCTTCACAATACCGCATCAGCTGAGATCTGGACTGGACATCTAGCTGATGTACGGCTGCAAGTGATACTGACACAGTGAAGGCAAGGCTACGTGTGTCGAGAGCAGTGGACCTAAAGCGGGGTTGCAAGCACACCTTTCAGGTTGAACGGTTGCTTGTTCCAGTACCAGCGCACTTGGTCGACCTTGAGAGGCTCATAAGTGAATGATGATATGTCTGCCATGCTGACTGTGGCGGTGCAAACTTTGACGAGCCGTGGCGCGAGCAGACAAGGTCTGATCAGACCTTTCCGCTCAAGGCTGCCCTGCGCTCTCCTGGTACTGCATGCCAGCAGCAGATTCCTCAAGTAAGCACTTCCTGCAGGCTTCTCAGCGAGCAACGAGAGCGCATCTAGCCAGGGCGATGGGGTGCGCCAAGGAAGGACATGCATGTGGAGCTCACGTGCATGCATGTGAGTCATATGACCGAGTTAGCAGATCAATGCGCCAGCTCTAACCATCTTGCCAGCAGCACCAAAAGGCAGCAGATGACGGAGGTGCTTCCATATTCAGCAGATCAGCTGCGCTTCTGCCAAGCTTTGCCTAAAATCGAGCTGCATGCTCACTTGAACGGGTCGATCAGAGAAAGCACTATCCGGTACAGCTCACGTCCCGGTGGAGCATCGACTCCAATGACTTCAGCAACCGCATTGATTACTGTCGTCGTGTGCCTGCAGAGAGCTAGCAGAAAAACACGGACTGAGTGCAGAGACCCTCGAGTTTCTTTCAAAGACAGGCATGCAAACTTCTCAAGCTCTTGCGTTGCCGGGAGTGCACAGCAGACCTTTCCGGTTGGCCTGCAGGCACACGATCTCTCTCAGAAGGATTCAAGCTATTTGCTGTTATTCATACCATCACTACAACTCATGCTATTCTCACACGCATCACCCGTGAAGTGGCCGAAGATTGTGCAAATGACAACATTGTGCACCTGGAGCTGAGGACAACTCCCAAGGTCTGCTGCAGACAGCACAAAGTAAATCCTGAAGTCATGTCTGTGTGACCACACTGCAACCTTGATATCATGCCTGTAGGATAGACCAGAGCATGGTATGACCAAAGCATCCTATTGCAACGCCGTCCTGGCTGGCCTGCAGCAGTACAGAAGCACCCATGAGTCAACAGGTGCACGTCACAGTCATGATGGCGTAGCGTTGCACCTTTTGCCCCATCTTGCTACATAGCACTGCAAGCACTCTAAACACACACTGCAATTACTGCCTGTGTAATCTGCCCCCCCCCTGCTCAGTCATGTCTTACTAGTCTGTAGCTGTATTTACCACGCACTGCCTTATCTGCCTCCTGTGCGCCATGACTCTTGTTCCAATGGAATTGTTGTCAGACAAAACGCCATTTTCTGGCCTTGCCTTTTCACGTCTTTTGGCAGGCTTTGTTTACTCAGTGCCACACAACAGGGGGCCCACAGTCTGCGCGCAGCCTGACAGCCCTGTTTACTGTGTGAAGACAGGGCACAGGCCGATCAGCGTAGGACTAATCTTGAGTATAGACAGACGCGAGACAGCTGCTCAAGCTCAGGAGACAGTGGACCTCGCCATCCGCCTAGGCCATCATCAAGTCATTGGCATTGACCTGTCAGGAGACCCCACCCTCAACTCGTGGCATGACTGGTCTTCAGCTTTGGACAAGGCTCGCCAACACGGTCTCAAAATCACCCTTCATGCTGCAGAGGTGTGCAGACACAGCCACTCAATGTTGTCAGATCTTGGTCAGAAACATTGCATCATTGCAACTAGCATCCATAGAGCTGTGATTTTGTGCAAGTCTGATTTCCACTCATATGGAAGCATTGCTATTTCCAGCACTTCAGCCAAGGCTCAATGCATTCCAACTCACAGATCACAGTTCGAGCTCCATTTGCAGACTGCAGCCAGTCAAATCCTGCTTGCTCAGTTTCACCATGCCTTCCATAGGTGTATGCGCCAGAAGAGACAGAACACATGCTGCAGTTCCGGCCAGACAGGCTTGGCCACATGTGCTGCCTAAATCCCTCTTTGGAGCAGCGACTCTTCTCTTCAATGATCCCTGTTGAGTTATGCTTAAGCAGTAATGTGATAACTGCAAGCGTCAAAGGCTTTCCTGATCACCATTTTCTGCCCTTCTACAAAGCAGGTCAGCCTGTCCTCAAGCTTATACAACAAAGATCTGCAAAAAGCCATATGGCACAATCTGCAGCTTGATATCTGCATGCGCTTCTTAGCATCGCTTCCTGCATCTTGGCATGGCTCCTGCATGTTGTTGACATGCTGCTGCCAATTTTAGTTTGAGGTGGCATTATATGCCCATAGAACATTTGTGCGTTGCTTGTGGTGCCTGCCAAAACTGCGCATTGGCTGACAGCTTTTAGCAAAAGCATCGAATCTGTTTCTTGCTGCAATGTTCAGATGCATCCCTTGTCAAGTTGCCCGGTCATGTCCTTGGTGGCAGTATTCTTATTTCGCTTGCAGGCCATCCTGTGGTCCTCTGCACAGATGATCAGGGTGTGTTTCAGACTTCTTTGTCCAAGGAATATGCTATAGCTGCACGGGCATTCCAACTCACGGATGATGACCTGTGGACTCTTGTGCTGCGCAGCGTTGACTACACCTTTCTGTCCAAGGGAGCAAAAGCAGAGCTCACTGACCTGATGCAGAGAAGGCGTGATGCACCGAGTACTGCAAAGCAAAGCTGACAATTCATTGAGCATCCAGCATGCATGAGATGAAACAGTCATGATTGCAGCTGTGCAAAACATTTTATGGCAGGACAGGTGATATTATCGAAAAAGCGTTGATGCTGTATCAAAACAGATGCTGCTGATGGGTAGCATGCCTCTCAGCCTGAAGAGAAATGCCTCACTGCTGTTTCAGAGTTGATGTCTTGCAGCACGCCTTCTCCCTCATTATTTGGCTGCATGGGTGTACCGCAGGCGTACCTTGCGCAGTATTGCTTTTTGAGTCATGACACGTCAAACTGCTAGGTCAACAGCCGACTTGTTGCAGTGCCATCAGTTGCATGGAAGGCCATGATCACTGCAGCTGCAGTCCAACTGGATTTGCGAATGGAAAAACCTCTGAATGGCATAATCAGCCTCTGAGGGCATATGCAATCATCAGCACTTTGTTCCCAGTGACTGTCCTCGACAGACAAGTGCTCCCGCCTGGTCATTTGTGTCAAACAGCCAGCATCACAGCAACCGTCAGTTTACACACTCATCAGATTGCATGTCATGTTGTCTTTGGTGCATGCTGGACTCCAGGAGTTTACAGTAATCCAAACATAGAGTTTGTGACACTAGAGTAACTCACTAAAGGATCTGCTGGCCAGCCCATGAATACCACTACAGGGAGATCCAGATGCGAGCAGTGCTATAATGTATCTCTGCGATCTTGCTGAACCATGTGTACCCAGGGTACCGTTTTCCTTTGTCAACCTATGCCAAGTGCATGCAGTGACAGCATCATTTGTGTGTTGTTGCCGCCACTTTGTGAACAGGACTGTGTCTTACATGAGATTTCTAGTACTGGCAATAACTTCATTTAGCAAAAATACTTGGTAGACAACTGAATAGCACAACCAACCTGGCAGCTTCACACAGTGATTTTGCTACTTCAGCTGATAATGTTTCGCAACTTCAATACTTTTGAACCAAATAAACCAAATGTTTTGTCCGATCCAAATGCGGATCTATATGCCAATGCATGGATATACATGTGCACTTGTCACATGTGTACAACCAAATGTACAGAGTCAACAGATGAGTCAAAGGACAAAGTAACATCTTTCTGCGTCACCACAACAGTACAGCGAGTAGATTAATACAAGATTATGCTGCACTACTGAGTCTTGCACTACTGAGGTCACCAGGTTTCATAGCTTCATGATTGCATTTAGTGAATTTTGCCATTGAGACCGTTGGGGTAGAAGCCACCAGGAGTGCTGGCAGAGCCAAGGTAGACAACATCCAGCACCTGGGCGGGTGTCCTGGAGTATGCAACAGCGTTGCCATCAACAGGGGTCAGGATGTAGTCTCCAGTGATGGCATTGTAGATACCCTCATCATCAACGGTGTTGACAGTCTTGTTGTCAAGCATGTCACGTCCAGCAGCGATGGCGTTGACAATGGTGGTGACATTGACGCCGTAAGGAGTCATGACATCGCCATTCTGGATGAGTGCAGTGCGCACATAGCCTGCGTGGTAAGCCTCAACAGCCATAATACCTGCAAACAAACAATGTGTGTTAGCAGCATATCTTATAACAACTGCATTAGATGCAGGGAGGCCTTTGCAAAATTGATGCAGATGTGACTGCATGCAACTTGCGCAACTCAAACATAGGCAGTGGCAAAAGCAGATAGTGGCAAGCATATCACTGCAGCCAACAGGAAGAAGGCACTTACCAGCAGCAGCCAGCATGATGTCCTTGCTCTGGAAGCTGGTCAGGGCACCCTTGTAGGCGGTCACACCAACGTCCTCAAAGATAAAGGCACCGTGCAGGAAGTACAGGTCGTTGACGTAGGGGGAGAAGGGTGGTGACAGGGTGGTGTTCAGGACGGCGTTGGCTGCATCTGAGAAGGCGCTGCCAATGTTCACCAGAGGGCACTGCACTGAGTAGTTGCCAAGGGCAGTCCTGAGGTAGTTGACGTGAGCGATCTCGTTGTTGGCAACGTCCATGGCAATGCTGTAGATGTCGTCGTTGGTGAAGTTGGCAGACTGGCAGCCGATGGGAGCGGGCCCATTGCCTGTCAGCTCAGCTGAAAGAGGCTGCCCGTAAACAGCGCAAGAATAGAACTGAGCCTCGAGGCACTCGAGGTTGAGAGCGAAGTTCAGGATGTCTGCGTCTGTGATGGATGAGGAGTCCTGCTTCAGGCTTCTGGCATTCGCAGCTGGTGCAGCGAAGGCCAGCAAAGCCACAAGGGCAAAAGCGTAGGCAACCTGCACAGCAGAAAGCAACCGGATTAGTCTACGCAGACAGCAGATCTATAGATCTTTGTTGCAAACAGGCATGTGTTTCAGCCCAACAAAACAACTTTCTAGACAAGGCAAGTTCCCACAAACATCCTACCTTCATGTTGCCAAAAGCTTGGTGAACCGCGGTTTGAGATGAGCAGCGAGGCAGAAAGGAGTTGACCTGCAACGCCACAGAGATTGCGTTAGCGCTCAAATCGATGCGCGGGGCCGTCTCATACCATGGCACAGCTGCGAAACTGTTTCACGGCCCTGACTGAACTGCTTCGCGGCACTTTCGATACATATGACCGTCTAGGCAGTTGACAAGATCTGATCTTCAACAGCACCGTGCGACAAGTCAGTGAAGTAAGAAGTGATCGTGCCACAGCGTTTCTTACCTCGAGTGTGTTTTGGTCTCTGAGGATCTGTGATAACTGCTGCAAAGCGTGTGCAAACTGTGCTGCAGCGGAAGAACAGCACGGCTCATATAGGTGAATGCCAGATTCTTTGGACATGACAGAGGACAGCTGACATGACAGCCTGATTTGGCTCGGCCCGCGGACCTCTTCACTCTTCTTCGGCTCGAATCCTCCACACATTACTGCACAATGGCAGGTGCCCCAGTCCTGGAAGACCTCCTTGGTCACCCCAGTATTCAAGCATGGCGATGCCACAGACACAGCCAACTATAGGCCAATCTCAGTGGGTGAGCCGATCAGCAGGCTATATGCCAACATCAGTTACAGCGCCTTGTCACATACACAGAGCAGCAGCAGCTGCGGTCTGCCACCCAGACAGGCTACCGGCCAGAGCTTGGCACCATTCATCCTGCCTTCGCCCTTCAGCATGCT
>JAABUK010001825.1_pt1 | contig 39842 bp, 27 predicted proteins | sample 5559141 | NCBI WGS metagenome assembly JAABUK01 (sample SAMN10711869, study PRJNA513367) | rock metagenome | isolation source: Antarctica rocks | place: Antarctica: Victoria Land, Pudding Butte nord | collected 2016-01-03 | reverse complement strand
TATATATTATAAGAAGATAATAAATTACTAGATACTCTAGATATTAATAATAAGTAGGATAATATAATTAATAATATTAATAACTTAATCTTAAGGATAAATAGCTAAGGATTATTAATTAAGATTAGAGGTAATAATATTAATATTATACCTATATAATAATATCTATTATTAATAAGAGATAGCCTAGTAAAAAAGATATTAGGATATTAATATTAATTAAGGGAGGGAATATTATTAATTCTATTAATTTAAAGTATATAAGAAAGCTATATTAATTAGATAAATTTATTACTAATTAAAGTAACTTACTTAGAAATATCTAAAGGAACTAGAAGAGTTACTATTAAATAATAAGGAAGAGATAGAGGATACTATACTAGAAGTATTTTAAAAGGTATACTTATACTTAACTTTAATAATACTACCTTAACCTTTAATCCTTATTTAAATTAAATAAATAATATATAAACGTCCTTATATCCTTCCTTAAATATCTAAATTATTAATTAATAGTAGTAAAGTATTACGGTTCACTCCGTCCGTGAATAGGATAGACCTATGATTAGTTCTTATAAAGGGGAGTATTAAGGAAGTAGGATAAGTAAGCTTATATTAAATAGGTCTAGTATAATATATTATATTTAGTACTTAGGAGATTACTAGAATTATAATATAAGTTAAGTATAAAGCTCCTATTTACTAGGAAACATCGCTATCTATATAGATATAGGAAATCCGTACGCTCGCTAGGTTACCTAAATCGCTTGTTATACGCTCCTATCATTCTAGTAACCTACTTACCGGGTCGACTGGATCGCCCTTCGTGCGTTCCTGTCGTTCTAACGACCTGCTTACCGGGTCGATACTCCTTAACTGATATTAACCCGTCGACCTATATTACTAAGCCGTACTAAGCCCCTACTTAGTAAAACCTATAATTATAATACTATCCCTCCTTCCTTTTCTTTCTTTGTCCTTAAAGATGTATTTATACCTTCGTAGAAGACCTCTTAGCGTTTAACCTTGATAGAGTAAGTTCTTTCCACGGGTATCTTAGCTATAATTACTTACGTTCGCTGCGCTTAATAGTAGAAGGAGTATCGACTTTCTTCCCTGTCTTAGAAGTATAGCGAGTGTATACGTACTAGAAAGAAGTACGAGCCGGCTAAGCTGGTAATTAATTTCGGTAGCATTAATAGAGCTATAGAGAAGCTTAAATAGAAGGAGATTAAGATAGAAGCTGCCTAGGAGGCTATTAATGAAATCGCCTATATTAAGTAATTAAAGCTTAAGCGCCTAAGGGCGCAGAAACGTTTCTTAAAAGAGAAGGAATAATGAATATTTAATAAAGGGTTAGATAATATTAAAGAATTAAAGAGGCTCGAGGATCTAGAGAAGATATAAGAAGTCTAGAACTATATTATAAGAGTGTTATTAATAGAGGATTTCCTGAATATTAATATATCTCTAGAGATACTTAACTAGTTACCTCTAGGCTTATTCTCTAGTAAAACTATCGTAGAAGGTTCTTATAATTCCTAAGATATCTAACTAGTTCCTAAGTATTCTTTAAGTCTTTATATCCTTTCTACTTAACTAGGTATTCTTAATCCTACTAGTCTAGGATCCTTTTAACTTCGTATTCTTTAGTCTTAGCCTTGAACTTCTAACTTTCTTGAAGCGGTATTTTAGAGTCGGCTGGTTCTAGTAAGGAGACATAGAATACTAGGAGTACCTTAGCGTTAAGTAGTAATTATAACTTATAGTTAATAGCCCCCTTTAGTTACTTAATTAAAAATGGTCTAACTTTCATATAGTCTAGTTTCTTACTTAGTCTCTTACTCTTCAGGTTTTTAGTATAAAGGTAAACCTTATCCCCCTTCTTTAATTAAGGATATATTTTCTTTTCTTATTAAATCTTATTTAAGTTTTAATATTAACCTTATTAATAATCTATTATATATCGCTATATAATCTTTTTATATCGGATACTAGTACTATTACTTTTTCCGCCCTAGCGCCCTCTCGCGGCTCTAGGAAAAGATTCGCATATCGTTTATAATTTATAAAGAATGGTAATAGCTATATAGTATCCGATCTTTTATCATTAAATGCTAATTATACTATTAGGAGTAGTAAGACCTAGTTATTTTATTTATAATTAATATAGTATCTTAGGTATACCTCTATTATTTAGTTCATGCGTTCTATCTAACTGTCTATTTCTAGGTAGTAGGCGGTTAATATCCGTAGTTTAGTTCTAATTATAACGACTAGAGTCTTCTAATAATAAGAAGTAAAGAGTCTATCTCTATCTAATATAATAGATTCAGGTATACTATAATCCCTTATTAGCCTATTAAGAAGTATATATCCTAGTTAATCCGCTTTATAAGTTTCTTTATAAGGAATTATAATAGCGTACTTTATTAACTTATTAATAATTACTATAATTAAGTTAAAGATATCCCTTATAACTAGATCCCTTGATTTTAATAGTTTAATAATAAAGTCTATTATAACATCTTTTTATAGTATATCTAGAACTAGTACAAACTATATTTACCTATATTTAGCGTAGCGTGCAGACTTATTCTACTGGTATTAAATATATTCCTTGATGTATTTCTTAACGTGCGTACGTAGACGTGGCGCCGTATATTCTTGTTAGAGGAGCTCCACCGTCTTAAAGATTCCTAGATATCCTAATAAAGGATTATTATAATGATCCTAGATTACTTCTTTAGCGTATCTCTTAGGCAAGTATATCTTCCCCTTATATTAGAGTAGCCTTTATCCTAGTTACTAATTCCTTAGCTATAATACTAGGTTATTATTAATATAACCTTCCTTTAAGATTAGCGTAATATCTTAGAATATAATTTACATAATTACTATTAAACTCTATATTAGTATTAATAATCTATCCTTTTCTTATTTAAGGATTAGTTTCTTTATAATATCCTTGAACTCTATATAATCTATACGCTTACTTAAGGCGTCCGCTCGACTATTATCCTTTCCTAGGGTATATAATATCTTGAATTTATACTATCCTAATAATTCTAATTAACGAACTTGTCTTCGGTTTAACTCCTTAATTATAGTGAAGTTCAAGAGGTTCTTATAATCTATAAAGATAGTAAGTTCTAAATAACTCTTAGTATATACCCTCTAATTCTAAAGTGCGTATACTACTACTAATAGTTCTTTATCATAGATATTATAGTTCTGTTCTACTACTAATATCTTTCGCGAGTAGTAGGTAATTAGGTACTACTTACTATCCTTTTCCTAATATAGGCAGGCGCTAATTATAAGATCCGAGGTATCTATCTTAATATAAGTAGATTCGTTTACTTAAAAGGTATAAAGTACTAGTGGATTTTGATAGACTTCCTTTAATATCGTGAATACTTTTTACTAACTAAATCCCTATTAAAATCCTTTTTCTTTCTTAGTAATTTCCGTAAGTAGTAGTACTATCTTTAAATACCCTTTAATAAACCTTCTATTAAAGTTCGTAAATCCTAAGAAGCTCTAGACTAATTTTAAATTATATAGTGTAGGCTATTCCGTTATAGCCTTAATCTTTTCAAGGCTTATATAAATGCCTGTGGTACTTACTATAAATCCTAGGAATTCTACTAATTCCTTATAAAATTCGTACTTCTCTAGCTTAAGGAGTAATCTAGCTTATGATAGGCAGGTTAAGATGTCCTATATATACTAGATATGTTCTTCCTTAGTCTTAGAGTAGATTAAGATATTATCAAGATAGGTAATTATAGTATAATCTAGATAAGCTTAAATAATATTATTAATTAATACTTAGTAAGTTATTAGTATATTAATAAGTCTAAATAATATAACTAGGTACTCGTAATATTTATATTAAGTCTTGAATATAGTTTTCTATTCTTCTCCTTCCTTTATTTAGATTAAGTTATAAGCTCCTTATAAGTTAAGCTTAATAAATATCTTTACTTAAGAGAGTCTATCCTATAACTTACTAATACTTAGTAAAGGGTATCGATTCTTAATAATAATATTATTTAACTTCTAATAATTAATATATAGCCTAAGCGTTCCATCCTTTTTTAATATAAAAAGGATTAGATAACCTACTAGTAATTTAGATTCTTAAATAAATCCCTTTTTAAGGGTCTTATTAATATACCCGCGTAGTATAGTAAGTTCCTTTTCTAATAATATATAGATTAGTCTAAATATTAATTCCTTTCCTAGTTTAAGTTTAATCTTATAATCCTAAGATTAGTATATAGGTAAAGCTTTTACTATTATCTCTTTTATAAAGAGATATATCTATTTCTTATACTCTTATAAGATGTTAGGAGGTTTATTATTTCCCTTAATAACTCTAGCTTAGTTATCCGGCTAACCTCTACTAGTATATATTAAATTAGACCCTCGTCTAAGGTTATCCTTCTTTGAAACTAAAGTATAATAAGCTTTAACTAGTCTTTAATTCTATTTCTTATCTATTATTATCCGCTATTAGCGTATAGGTTATATACTAGTAATATCTCTAGTATTTATAAATATAAGTACTCCTTTCTTTTAGTTAATTACTAGATTATACTTCTTTAATTAAGGTATCCTTAAAATGATATAATAAGTAGCTATCCTAATTATATCAAAGGTTAGTTCCTTATAATAGCGTTAAATTATTATAGGTAGCGAGTATATTTCCTCGTCTATCCTTCCTATTAATAGCGTTAACCCGTCGGCTATCTATAAGTTATACTATTCTTTCTTCCTTCAAGTTAGTAGGCCTAGTAATTATACTAAATCTTAGGAAGCGAAGTTACTAGTTACTCTAGAATCTATCATTATAATAATCCTTTAACTATTAATTAGTACTAGTATATTCATATATGTATTATACTAAGTAATATATAGGAATTACTTTAGGGTTAGTATATTAATCTACTTATATCTCCCCGTAATATAAGAGATTACTCTTTTCCCTGTTTAGGAAGAAAACTATATATCGTCTTGATTTCTTAATACTTCTTGCATTTATCGTGCATGTAGGTATACTATTCTAGTAGGTAGTATTCCACTACGTCTTAGCTATACTTTAGCTGATTCCTAACACTATTATACTATACTACGGTAGATCCTGGAAACTATAAGTTAAGTCGCTTACTAGCTAGGTACTAGTTATAATTATCACTTATATAGTCTTTCTAGATTATCTATTTATAAGACGTACCTACTACCTACCTTCCTAGTTCTACCTGAACTTGGGAGTAGTACTTATAATAGTCGTCGGCGTAGGCTATCTAATATATAATACTATATTCTAGGTATACTAAGTTAAATCAGTAGTCTTTAATATAAAGCTTTTCTTCGTGATATGTTTTCTCTAAGTGTTTTCCTTTATTTAATCCTTGTGATATAGTAGTATAAGATGGAGAGTTATCTAGAGTATTCTTATTAAGTTTATAGTATAGCGCTTCTTCTTCTAAGCTCTCTTAACTTTCTTATCTATATTCTAAGCTATACTTTAGAACCTTACTATTATTTAAAGATTCTTATTCTATCTTCTTATCTTAAATATCTTAGAGTTATTATTATAGTTAGTCTACCTCTATCTAGATATTAATAACTAGGTCTTTTAGAACTTCTTTAAGTTTTAAGTCCTCTTATCCCGCTAGGATAAGATACCTCGTGGTTTTTATATTAATATCCTAGGGTAATATTCTATAATCTTTTAGATTCTTAATGAATTAATATACTTTTTATATAAATTTAAAATAGGGTTCTCTTTTTATAACTTCCTTTAATAGTTTTTCTACCTTTATCTACTTATAAGTTAAGTCGTAGTTCTCTAGATCCTTAGAAGGTTTATTATATAGAACTCTTCTTAGTATATTTAACTATGGTCGCGGTACTATATTCTTTAACTAGTAGTCTCTAGCGAAGTGGCCTAGTTTATTATAATTATAGTAGGTTAATACTTTCTTACCCCTTTTAAGTTACTTCTTACCCCTGAATTTTCCTTTATCTTATTTCTAAGTGAAGTCTAGTTCTATTAGTATATATTTATATAGGTCGCGTTATTAATACTATTATCTTCCTAGTCTATTACTAGTAAAGATTCCTGATCGTCCTATTCTAGAGGTTCTACTATTATGTCGCTTCTTTATTACTAACTTATAGAGCTTATTATTAACCTTTATAACCTTTACTATTAAAGTATTAAGATTATTAATCTATACTCTAGTTCATATAAGTTCTTCCTTGATATTAAACTTTAATCCGCGGTGGTATATTATTATTAATACGTTATTATCCTAGTCTATCTTAATTATATATTACTAGAACTAAGTAGAATACTTAATAGTAGACTTCTTCTAAGATAAGTACTAAATAACTTATATAACTACTTTATTTTTATTTAAAGGACTAAAGACTTATTATATCTTAATATAAAATCATGTAAAGCTTTCTATCTAACTTTAGATATACTAATTATCTAGATTATCTTTATCCTTAAGGTACTTCTTAAGTAAAGGATAAACCTACTTCTAAGCTCGTCCTCTTATATATATAATAGCGAAGGCCGGCTACTATACTATTAATAAGGTCTATCTATTAAAGGTAAAGTAGAGCTGAAGCTATATAAGCTAGTCTTTAAGCTTCTCTCTTTCATCATAGAATAAATCGGGTCTAGTAACCTTAGGTCTATCTTTACTATCCATGGTTAGGCGTCGGGAACTCTAGATACTTAGGGGGGGGTCTCTACTTTCTAAGGTACTTATTCTAAGGGTGTTTAAAGTGTTATAGTTCACTCCGTCTATAGATAGAATAGACCTATGATTGATTCTTATAAAGGGGAGTATTAAGGAAGTAGGATAAGTAGGCTTATACTAAATAGGTCTAGTATAATATATTATATTCAGTGCTTAAGAGATTACTAGAATTATAATATAAGTTAAACACGGAGCTCCTATCTACTAGGAAATATCGCCATCTATATAGATATAGGAAATCCGTACGCTTACCAGGTCGCCTAGATCGCTCGTTATACGCTCCTATCGTTCTAGTAACCTACTTACTAGGTTGACTAGATCGCCCTTCGTGCGTTCCTATCGTTCTAACGACCTACTTACCGGGTCGACACTCCTTGGCTGATGTCGACCCGTCGACCTGTATTACTAAGCCGTGCCAAGCCTCTACTTAGTAAAACCTACGATCGTAATATAAAGTATAATAGGATTTAAATAAGAAATTAGGTAAGATATTAAGTAAGATATTAAGTAGGAAATCTATTAGGTAAGATATTAAGTAAGATGTTAGGTAAGATAATTAGGTAAGATATTAGGTAAGATAATTAGGTAAGATATTAGGTAAGAAATTCATTAGGTAAGATAATAGGCAAGAAATTTATTAGGTAAGATAATAGGTAAGAAATTAAGTAAGAAATTCATTAGGTAAGATATTAGGTAAGAAATTCATTAGGTAAGAAATTTATTAGATAAGATAATAGGTAAGAAATTAGGTAAAGAACCTAGCTAAAATCTAGATATAACTATTAAATACTAGATATTCCTTAAAATCTATTATTAATATTCTATTTATTATAAATAGAAGATACTACTAATAAGTATAATATTATAAGAGCTATTATAAATATAAATAAAAGAGATATATAAAGTCTATATTTATTTAAATATTATAAAACTAAATATAGATAAGTATATTCTAGAAAATAAGACTATTAATTCTAAGTTTACTATAAAGTTATCCTAAAGATATAAAGTATTTATAAAGGTATTAAGTAATAGTACTATTTATCTTAATTAAATATAAGGTCTATAAAGATATTTAATTATAAGGAGGATTATTAGGAATTAATAAAGGTTACTTAAATCAAATAATATATTATAATTATATAATAACTTAGTAAAGATAAATAGTTACTTAGCTTAAAATAAGTTAATAGGTCTTATAAGATATTATAAATAAATAAATTACTTAATATTTAAAAGGCTAATAATTCAGTTATAAAGTAAAGATTAAAGAAGTGAAAAGAGTAAGTAATAAGTATATAATTAAGGTAGGTAAAGTATATTATATATATAATAAAGGTATAATATATAATATAGAAGGTAAGTTTAATTAATAAGCGCTTTTAAATAATATAAAGGTAATAAGTAGTAGTAAAAGAGCTAAAAGATAATATTAAGATAATAAACTAAGTGATTAGAAGATTAATAGTCTATAAGATAGTATTAATAATAGAAGCTAGGGGCTAATAGGTAATAGCCTAAGTAGCCTAGGGCTTACTAAGGCTAAGATATACGTAGATTAGCTCTAGGAGCCCTAGGCCGCCTACTAGACTTAGGGCTAGCTCTCCTAATTTGCTAATGTATCTATATTTAATAATAAGTAGGTAAACTTTAAATAGTATTAACTTAAGTAGTAGCTCTCTTAAGAATTAGGATAGCTTAAATAGGAGTAAGGATATTAATAATAATAATCTTAGCCTCTAATCTTTTATTAATATATTTCCTTTATTCTTACTTTAAGATAAGCTTTATCTTTTAATCCTACTCCTTAGTTAATAGGTTAATTAAGGTAATATATTAATAAGAGCTCCTAAAGTAGGTAGATTTAATATTAATAATAATTTTAACTATCTCCTCCTCTATATAATAGAGAGTAATTTAGTTATAAATAATTTTTATTACCTTATATATATTAAAAGTATTTTATAACTACTTAATCTTCCTAATAACTTTATACTATTTAAGTCTTAAATAGGTACCTCTGATACTAATAATATTCTTTAATATAGCTTTTATAATATATTAATAGGGGCGCTCCTATTAGGCCTTATAATTAGCCTCCTTTTATAAGTATTATATATTATCTAAGTCTAAATTAGAATTACTAATTTTATTACTTTTAATTAAATCCTCCTTTTTACTATTAAATCTTTATTATATTATTATATTCTAATTAATTAAAACCTAGTCTTAAATAGGAATATCCTATAATAGGCCTTAAATAAGATATATTACTCCTAGCTTAATTAAAAGATTTAATTAATCTAGAGGTCTTATATTAATATTATAATAATAAGTTATATTACTACTACTAGAATCCTTACTATTATAAGAAGTAGCTATCTGATTATAAGTATCCCCTTAATCTTTTACTTACTACTACTTTATAACCTATTTTATATAGTTCCTAGCTAATACTTATATATTTATTAGAGCTTAATTACCTTTATTTATATTATTAATATTATTACCTCTTTTTTTATCTTTTTTTTTATTACTACGCCTACCGCGGCCTTTATAACTATTATTACCTCTTATTATATTAATAATAATCCTATTAACTTTTATTAAAATAGTATAATCTATTTATAAGATATTCTTATAGGTATAAGATAAAGAATAAGAGCTAGGAGTAAAAAGAGATAATATAATATTTAATTAGGCTAGTTTAATTAAACGGGTATTATACGTATTTATAGATATATTTATAAGGTATATATAGCCTTAATAATAATAAATTAAGATATTATAATATTAATATAATCTTAATAACTAAATATTATATAGGTTTATATATAAATTTAGGGGGGGGATTTTTCAATGTTCCATGCCAAGGAATCTCAATAGTCCTGAATACGCTAAATGTTCCTGGAGCGCTTGTTTCGGACCGTGCCGAGATCGGCGTAAGGAGGATGAGTCAGCAGCCAAGCAAATCTAGACGACCAATTCCCTCATTCTTTCGTAGAATATTCAAAGCATCCTCTATCCTCCAGATTATGAGTGCCTTTCGCTAGGTGAACGACTAGTCTTGACAGCAGCGATAATTAATCTTCCGAGGGCTCACTACATACTCAGGATGCAGTTGTCCTCGGCGTCCAACGGTGTGGCACGGTCATTGGTCGATATTTACGGGCAGGAAAACCCTTCTCAACCAATCGCCTTGTGCGTTGCGTGCCAACAAGTCGTCCTATACATTCCCTCGGTCATTGACCCTGCATATGCAGATATGCGCTCTCTTTTGATCTCCCAAATCTGGGTGGTGTGATGCTCGTCGAGTTTGCCAGTCGGGTTGCTGCTGTCACAATGGCTAGGCAGTGTAGCACAGATACATCTGTGACTGGCTGTGGCCTTCGAGAGGATCAGATGGAAGATGAGGAGCAGAGCGCTTTCTTCGGTGACTGCCTATACTGTGACCTGAGCGGAGCCTGACGCAACGCCGATATGTTGGTGATGCACGACTGCCGACGCTAGATAATGGATGGCGAAGACGACGATCGTGGCTTTGCTTATGGCTATCTTGTGTTGTTTTGCTTTCCTTCGTCTTTGCCCACGCGAACAGTGACCAGGATACCGCATCGCTCTCCATGGAAACAGTGGTCATTCTACTCTTGAATACAGTGCCATTCACCTCGATATTTCATTTGCTCCCCAACCGTACCAATGTTTTGACGCTCAGCGGAAGTGTTACCCTCTACACGGCACAAGCCCGTAGTAACGACTTGATGTGCTCTTTGTGCACTTCATCTCTGACAATATCGCCTATTCTGAGACCTATGATTTGCCTGGCGGAGCTGTCTCTTCGACTGTCGTGAGCGGAATATCTGGTATCTTGGCCTGAAACCTTCGATTCCATAATTGGGGTCTTTTCCTCTCCAGAATCAAAGCCTCCCGCCTAAGAAACGATGGGCAATCCCCTCTCTGCAGCGGCCAGTATCGCTGGTTTGGTCACCATCACAGATACGGTCTTCTGTCGAGCCTTCAAGTACGGGAAGGCTGTCAAAGGTGCTCCAGCCGAGATTGCAGGTTTGGCATCAGCCATAGGTGCCCTTTCTGGGATTGTGCACAATCTGCACCTTTTAATTTGTCAATTGGACGGGGAGACCTTTGATACAGCAATTCAAATCCATCATATACATGCTTGCCTCAAGACTATGGAAAGTATCGAAAAAATTCTGGATAAATATGGCTCTCTGCCAGGTCATGGAATGGAGACAATGAAAAGATTGAGGTGGCCATTCTTAGCATCGGAAGCGAAGAGCCTTACTACACAGATTGAACGACATAAAGCGACGCTGAGCCTTGCTTTGGCTGCTGATGGACTATCCGGCCTTCTTCAAGCCTTGTCGAGGCAAAAGGAAATACAAAGCGGCATTCATGATATCAAAAATGAAATTAGACAAAAACGGGAAGCCGACACACGCATAGCCATGAGCAAAGAGCGTCAAGAGATACTAGCGTGGATCCAGATACATGATCCTCGTCAGAATCATGACATGAGTTTGAAACTCAGGCATCCCAGCACCGGCCTCTGGCTGGTCGAGAGCGTTGAGGTATGCATTCTAAAAATTACTCAAACCACCAATCGTATACGGGCGACTGGTGAGGCTTAATTTTGGGCCTTTACGGTCTCCCAAATTCTTTCGCCTCTTCGGCTTTCTAGAATTATGCTGACACCGCGCACTGATCAGTTCAGATCCTGGTTGAGCACTCCCAGATCGAAGCTCTGGTGTTACGGTATTCCCGGTGCAGGCAAGACTGTCTTAGCATCTTCCATCATTCAGGAAGTTTTGCGGCAAAGTTCGCCCGTTATTGCAGTTGCTCTCTTCTACTGCGATTACAAGACCGCTGCAACGCAAGACCCAAAGAACGTTCTTGGATCTGTAGCAAAACAACTCGCGGTACAAGATGAACAAAGCTTTGAGAAGCTTCAAACGTTCTACGAGAGCAAAAGTACCAAGAATTCATCACATGTTGACTTCAGCCTGGACGAATTGCGTGACCTCGTACTGACAATGAGTTCGAGCTTCAACGACGTAATGATCATTGTGGACGCGTTGGATGAATGCGGTACCGCTATGCAGGTTCGTTCTATCACCCGACTACTTGCCAGCTTGAACGATGGCAGAGGATTAGGAATTTGCAAAACACTGTTCCTGAGCAGAGACGAGCCTGACATTCGAGAGATACTGGAAGATTATGACCATAATTCCATTGCAGCGAGCAGCAGCGATCTCAGACTGTACGTTGGGGCCGAAGTCGAAATCAGAACCCGCAATGGTGACCTCCGCATTGAGGAACAGAACCTCAAAGAGCAAATCATGGAGCGGCTAGTTGAAGGCGCAGATGGCATGTGAGTGGACAGCGACCTCGGTCAACTAAAATACTTACTCTCTCTTCCTTGCGGATCCTTTCTACAATACAGGTCGGCTGAGGTGGAGGCAAAGGCCGATCTCTAGAATTGCTAGACTGACACATTAGTAGGTTTCGATGGGCTGCCTGTCAGATGGACCACCTATGCGAGCTACCGAATGATGCCGCTCGTCAGAAAGCCCTCGATACCCTTCCTCCTACCCTGAACGCAACGTATGAGCGAATACTCCAGCGGGTCAATTCATGCAACAAACCTGTGCGTCAACTAGTCCAGAGGTCTCTACGATGGCTTGTATGCACCACGGTCCCGATCAAAAGTCAAGCCCTGTGCGAGGCGACGTCAGTTGAGCCGGGAAATAAACGCCTTGATCGGTCAGCGATTCCTGAGGCAGACGAGATTCTTCGACGGTGCAGTAGCTTGGTGCGGAAATCGGTTTCTGGAGACTGGCTAGAGCTAGCCCACTTTACGGTAAAGGAGTTTCTCACCATGGACATCGACACCTGGAACCCCCAATATGGTCTCTACCATTTTGACCTGGAGTCAGACGACGTAGCATTGGCCGAGACATGCCTCACTTATTTATCATTCGAGGAATTCGCGGTGGGGGAAATTATATGTCAAGACACGCTGTATCAGAGATGGAAAGCATTTGCCTTTCGTGAACATGCGGTCAAATTTTGGATGAATTATGCTCGAAAGCACTTGACAAAGCCAAATATTCTGGCCTTGACCAAGCAGCTGCTGCATCCTACGAAGCCATTCATCTTCGTGTCTTGGGCGCAAGAATTACTTATGGCGGTTTTCAAGGTTGAAAGTCCAGACCTGATCAAAACGAGTCCGTTACATTTCGCTGCTGCTCTGGCTCTTCCCGAAACCTGCGTTTGGTTGTTAGAGGACGGCTGCAACGTTGATCAGCGAAGCGTTGTGGGTACCCCACTTGAATGTGCTCTGGCTGGAAAAGCTGCTTTGTCAGGGGCTGATTACTGTGCCATACCAACCGAGACGCCACAGGCTGAATTGGGAGGACCACGTAGATCTACGGTGAATATCCTGATAAATAATGGAGCAGATGTTCAATACGGCTACCTCAGGTCGTCACCAATCTATATCGCTATTGCGATGTCTGACGTGGTTTCGTGCGTAGCATTACTGCATAATGGAGCGACCATCGACGAGGAAGCTGCTGGTTGGCTTTTCGAATTCAAAAAGTGGGATTAATACGCGAAATATTGGAGAACATCAACAAGAACAAGATTCGACACAAAGACTACGCAACACTACTGGAAGCTGCGCTGATGTCGGAAGACTTCAAAGCTAACGCCTCACTTCGAGGTCCAACTAACAAACTTCAAGATCACTCGACTGCGACTCCTGTTTATCTGGAAGCTTTCGAGACTGCCGCGGCATACGGTCAACTAAGCGTTGTTCAGCAGCTCTTACACGATTACAAACTTGATATTAACGCGGTCAGTGTACATGATGGTCTTCCAGCCCTTCACAAAGCCGTCTCAAATGACCACGTTGAAATTGTCGAATTCCTCATGAAAAATGGAGCCGAGTATAGCCTGGTTGATTCCGAAGGACGGACTCCATTGCACCATGCCGTTCAGGGGAGCAGTCGTTGTCTACCTCTGCTTTTGGAACGGGATGTCGATATCGATCTTGGGGATCTGCATGGGCTTGCTGCATGGCATTTGGCTGCCTCGAAACATAACCTACACGCATTGAACAGTTTGAGCGAGGCGGCAAAGGACAGTCGAAAATTGAATTGTTTGAAGGCGAATGACGGCAGAACTCCGCTCCACTGTGCTGCACATTCAGGATCCAGGGATACCATCGCATTTTTCAAAGATCACGGCGATGGTGATGGCGTTCGGGACTCGACTTTCGACGGCTTTACTGCTTTGCACTATGCTATAGAGGCCGACTCAGTGGAAGCAGTCCAGTATCTAATCGAGAACGGTGCGGATACTCAGGCGTTGACAATTGATGGATCAACTACACTTCATTATGCTTTACAACGTCATGATGATCCGGCAGTCTTCAAGATCGTTGAATTGCTTCTTGGACAAGGTGTGGACCCATGCAAGGCTCGTGGAGATGGCATGACACCAATTCATGTGCTGATGAGAAACGCCCACACAGCCTATGCAATGAACGATGCAACCAGGGAGCTAGATTTCCTCCTCAATAAGCTTGCTCAGCATGCTTCGTCTCTGGATTCGACAGACACGGAGGGCTTGACAGCTCTACACCATGTCTGCCAGGTGCATAATGTTGACAGCCTCTGGAATTGGAGGCTAGTAGCGCTTCAAACACTGCTCGAAAACGGTGCTGACCCGTCTGTCGAGGATCGGAATGGCAGCACTGCGCTGATGTATCTCGTTGAATGTTGGAAGGGACAAGTGCTAGACTCTGCTAAAGAGGACCTTAACTTTGGCGAGGTTACTTCATCATGTGTGGCTACGATTGAAAAAACTCTGGCCTGCATGAATGATACTACTTTGATCTCAACGACATGTGCCGATCCTCATTTACTCTGTTTGGCACTCATGTTCAGGAAAGAAGCACTAGCCTACGAGGTCCTGAAGTACTGTACTTCGGTGGATTCGATAGCATATCAATTCTCCGGAATGACTCCTCTCGAGATTGCTTGTCAATACGGATGTAGCTATCAGCTCCTAGCCGAGCTTCTTGGGAAATCGACCATTGACCGAGACGCAGCTGGTTCAAGTTCGCAACTACTTCGTTTTGCCTGTGAAAGGAATCGATCGAGTCTCGAAACGACGGTCGCCGCCCTCCTCAGCTTGGGCTTCGACTCAAAGGAGCGTACCTCAGGGGTCAAGACCGCCCTCATGTTTGCAGCTCAAGCGGGAAATATTGCAGTGGTAAAGAATTTACTTCGCTATGGTGCAGATATATCAGCCACAGACAATCACGGCTGGACCATAATACATTATGCTTGTGAAGCCGGAAATCTCGAATTGTTGTATCTTATCATGAATATGCCTATGGCCTGGAACACGAGGATAACAGCAAAGCTCAGTACCATTTGGTCTCGAAATGCAACTGTACTCCATTTAGCTGCTAGCCTCGATAATTGCGCACTCGGATTTCTTCTCAAAAACAAACTTATGGAAGACATCAATTGTCTTACTCAGCGCAAAGACACACCATTATATATAGCCGCTTCAATGGGGATATCAAGTAATGTCTCCTTGTTACTCGACTGGAATGCAGATTACGAGCTATCGAATTCAATGTCAGAGAGCCCTCTGCATGCTGCTTCAAGACTGGGCCATCTTGATGTCGTCATAAATCTTCTCGACAAGGGATGCAGTCTGCAACTCCAGGATGGCTCAGGATATACTCCCGAGCTAGTGGCAAGGAAATATGGACATATGGATATAGCAGATATCTTGGAAGAGAAAACTTCAGGGGAAGGTAAGAATGATCTCGCCCACTCAAATGCTACCTCGCCATCTCTGATATGACTGTAGCAATCGAGGGCCGTATATTTGACGGTTTCGAGGCCAAACAAACATTGCGGGTTCCTTCAGAACCACTGAAGCTGGCTATCGAACTCGGAGACCTCGGACTCTGCCAAGCCCTTGTCGCAGGAGGTGTTGATCTCAACAGTGGGTTTCCCGAATGCAATGGATGTACACCTGTGCTTTATGCTTTTACAAAAGGACGTTTCGACATAGCAGGTTACCTGATCTCGCAGGGCGCTTCGATCGCCGGTGCTGCATGCAGTACAACCAGTACTCGGGGATATACACCGTTCCATTTTGCTGTAGGCTTTGGCCTCGTGCAGGTACTGCGGATTCTGTTCGAGAGAGCTCCGCAAGATATCGTCCGCTGCTGTCGACCCATACACCCGATAGCTCTAGCTATAGCAGGCGATCATTTGCAGTGCATAAAGCTCATCATGGATCATGCCCGCGAAGGTAAGATAAGGTCAGATGTCACTTGACAGAAGTAGCTAAGTACTTGCAAGGGCTTGGTGGAACCAACATTGAACATGTCTGCAGAGGAAGCTACAATCTCAGCCACTTGAACAGCATTCAACTTTGCGGCAATAAGCTTCGTTGGCCATGGCAATTGCCATTTGGGACCGCTCTTCAACGTTTGCAGCTGATCACCGCGACACCTTTGCACATAGCCGCGGCCCTTGCCCGAGTTGAAATCGCAAGGTCTCGGATAGTTTGGGGAGCCTCTGTAAATGCTACTGACGCGTACTCCTGGACTCCATTACATCATGCAGCTTCAGAAGGTAACATCCAGATGGTTGAAGCCCTACTCTACTCTGGAGCAAACGCAAATGCCGTGGATTTGACTATGAGAACCCCATGCATGTGGGCTGTGTCATGTGGTTTTCTGGCCATTGTTAAAGCCTTAATCAAGGGTGGCACGGACCTCACACTCAAGGACCGCATTGGTCGTACCGCTCTGCATTGGGCCACAGCGTCGGGAGCATGGGATATTGCTATATTCCTCATCATCAATGCAGAATGTTGCGAGCTAGCCACCGCATCCATAGACGGCGATTCTGTGTTGACCGCTTCCCTCTCAACATTACCTCCTTTTTTCGGAACATTCTTGCTCAATCTAGCGCCGGACCCCAGTGTTTACGAATCACGCCGGACCAACACAGTGAGTACCATGGTAGTGACCAACAACCGCTCGTATCTCAAAAGATTTTTGCGAAGACTGCCCAAGGCTCTCGTGCCAAGTTTACTATCACATCGAGCTTTGCACATGGGAACGCCACTCTACGCAGCTGCTGCGCATCCTGCAGAGCATGTCATACACACACTGCTTGATGCTGGTGCAGACCTCGAGCTTGAAGGAGGCGAGCACGGCACGCCACTAATGGGCGCTTGTGCAGCAGGTCGCCTCGAGGTGGTGAGAATGCTAATTATGAAAGGTGCGAAGACATCATATGTAAAAGACGGTCGGGTCTTCAGTGTGATTGCAGCTGCGAGGCTCCATCCAGCAGTCATTCGATGGCTGCTCGTCGGAAGGTTTATGGAAAATCCGAGACTCTTAATGAATGGCTAACACTAGCAAGAATATTTAGAACGCGTATTGACCAATGATCGCAGCATTTACTCACATTTACCGGACTCTTATGAACGTCGTCAGTGCTTGCACAAACCTCGCTGGTTCTCCCGCTCCACTATGGGCCTCCCGTCCATTATCTGCGAGCTGGCTGGCTACTCTTCTTAAGCATCGTACGCTCGCGCTTGCCATCCGTCTCGTCCCTGGCGAGCTCTCTAAAGTATAGCTCGACAGCTTCCGGGTGAACCTGGAATCGTACTGCCGTGCGTTCGACGGTGTCACCGGCCTTCCACCTATTTAATACGCCATCTATTGCCTTGAGCTGCTCTACTTGAGCCTCGATTTGGGCTTTTTGAACCCCTAAATCGTGCGACACATGGTCAAGGGCGGCGGTCTCCGAGGGTGAAGGCAGGCCACTCGAGTGAGTATTCTGGTGAGAAGGACATGGTGCACGCCCCGCAAGATGCGCAGGCTTCAGGAGTTGGGTTTCGCTTGAAGGGCGTTTCCCACCCCTCGCTTCCAGATACTGTTCTTCACTACCACCACACAGGTGACCATGGGGGCCCTCGGATTTTATCTGCTCTGTAAGCATGCTAATAATCGCTGTATAGGTCTCAACAGTAGCAGTAAGTAAGCATTGAAGTTAAAGATATGGGCAGAGTATAGAGAGAGAGTACTGAGATTGGGGTTGCTACGGTTTTGATGGCAGCATGGCAGTGCTCTCCAATATTCGGACGTACCCATTTCTGGGCCATGAACCAAGGCGGCCACACACTACGATACCATTATCATCATTGGTCTCCATTACAGATCGGGTTTCTTTGTCCTAACGACCCAGGCACGCCGGTAGTCACACTACTGGCTGGAATACTATACGGCCGTAAGAGATGTAGCATGATCATGGCAACGATGAGGTGGTAACACCATTGATTGGGAGAGCGAAAACACAGCCATGTGCAACGTGAATGTGAAGGATATGTTTATATATTATCAAGTAAGTCTATGATTATTGCCACCGCCTCGCCTCGTTCCTAACCATGGTTGAATGTCATTCTCCGGGTCCTTTCGTGCGTAAAATGGCCCAACATTATCGGGATAGACAGATTGAGAGTCTCTACCAATCGCTATCCGAGCCACATGTCTCGTGCGAACGAACAATTTGCCCCGGGGAGCTAAGAGGATACTGCGACATGCTCATTGGCGCGTTGCGGAGGACTGAGTGTGGTGATACAAGATGAGAACAAAGAAATGATGACAAATTTATTGGAACGTTCAACCGTGCGCATACAAGGCGTGCACTCACGGCTTCTCCTAGGTGTGGGTCATCGGAGTGGCGAATTTGTTCTACTCGCAGGCCAAAGTAATAAAACATCAAATTATAGATAGAGGCGAATATTAATGATTAAGCAGTCAAGTCTTTACCACGGGTCCTCGGTCTATTTCCACCGCCATACCCGGTTTCATCATCCTGCCTCCCGTCCTCCCTCCGCATAACCCCATTATCTGTGAGCTGGCTGGCTCCTCTCTTTAAGCATCGCACGCTCGCGCTCGCACTTGCCCTTGCCGCCCTTATTGTATCCTGCCAGCTCTCCGAGGTATATCTCGACAGCTTCCGGGTGGACTTGGAATCATGCTACCGTGGTTTTGGTAATGTCGTTGGCCCTTCTTCTTCGAGCTCCGTACCTCTGGACTTGGAGGTCCTCTACCCTCAGGCAGATGGTGCAATCTGGATTTGCATTGATGGTGCAGCCGTTTATTGGGAACTACGAAGCGTTTGGCTCGCTTCCGCAGAGATAGTGCAGCAGGATGAATTTCCCCAGTGCTCTCTTCTTGAGCATCGCACGCTCGCGCCTGCCCTGGCTGTTCTTGTCGTCCCTCGCCAGCTCTCTGGAGTACATCTTGACAGCTTCCGAGTGAACTCAGAATTCTGCTGCAGTGTCTTCAACGGCGTCGCCGCCCTTCTAGCGGGCTACCGCGCCCTCAGTTTTCCTGAGCTGTACTACTTCAGCCTCGACTCGGGCCCCTTCGACGCCTAGAGAGTGCGACACAGGGTCAAGGGCGGCGCTCTGGAAGTCTAATCCGGAACGGGCGTCTAGTGCCAATAGGCCAGCTTGGGATGCGTGAGAGGAATTTGGTGCATGAGCGGTAATGTGTGCAGGCCCGGGCAGTTGAATTTGCGAAGGACGCTGTCCGCCCCTCGCCTTCTATGGTGCGAGATTGGTGTTGGTCGGTTCCCCAATCCTCCATGCTTGAGCACCGCACGCTCGCGCTTGCCCTTACCATCCTTGTCATCTCTCGCCAAACTTCTGGAGTGTAGCTCGAGCCTTCTCCGAATAGACTTGGAGTTGTGCTGTCGTGTCTTCGGCGATGTCGCTGGACTTCCTTCCTGCTGTCTTTGTCCTTCCAAACTCTTTCGACGATGGTCTCATCGGTGGTGGATCATGGCCTTAGGTTCCCTGCACATGCTGGCGCTTTTATTTGCCTTCTGGGCTTCCCACGCCCAGTTCTTTGAAGCATTATTGTACTACCTCTGTGCGGGAACCTAATCTTCTAGCCAACTTTTCGGGTTTTTCTCCAGCGATCCACCACTCGATAAGACCTTCCACTTTCTGGAGCTCTGCTTTGATCGTTGATCTTTTTCTGCTCGGAAGGCATGATGGCGGTGTTATTGTAAGTGATCATTGCGGATCGGCTGAGATGTGGGTAGGGGATAGGTAGGGGATAGGAAGAGGATGAAGTCTGTGGATCATGCTCCGGCAGTTGAACTTCGCTTGGTGGACGTTTCCCACGCCTCGCTTCCAAATGTTGTGTTTGATTGTCATCATATGGGTGACCATGTGGGCCTTCGGGATCATTCGTCACTGCAGGTAATCGCTAGGCAAGTCTTCACAGTGGTAGTGGGCAAGGATCGCAGGTGAAGATGTGGAGAGATGGTCCTGGAATGGGCATATTGCCTTCTGACTTGGATGTGGGAAGAAGTCAAGAGGAGAAAGTATATATATATCTCAATGAAAAGAGGAGGTTTGATCATTGTGTGGAGAAAATATGGTGCTGGCAGCAGCTTTATAGATCGAAAAGTGAGCAAGTGGTACGAACACCATGGCCGTGCCGTTCAATATCTGGACGTAGCTATTTCTGACCCATAAACCAGGCGGATCACATGCCTTGATAATATCACTCATTGGTCCCCACTAGAGATCACACATCTTTGTTCTAACGACTGAAACACGCCGAGGGTCTCACTGCTTCCTAAATTAGAATTCGAGATTGGACAGTAAGCCGGACCCGTCAACTTCAGTATCGAGCCCCAAGTCAAGGAGACGTCCTCGACCTTGTTCTACACTCATGATACGCCCATAATCAAAGTCTTAATATCATGATAAGATGAGGCAATCAGCACATGAACTGAGAGAGCAAGGGTACAGGCATGTAGGATGCGAATGTAAAAGATATTTATATCCCTACCGCTTCCTTCAAGCGCTGTGGTAAGCTGTAGCCCAATGGTATGACATGCGTTGGCCAGTAATCTCCAAAAAAGCACGGTCCGATCGTGGGACCGTGGACCTCCTCATCCCCAGGACGACGTTGAGAGATATCCGATTGAGTGGGTAGGCGTAGACATATGGTGCCATTGATCGAATGCCTTTGATTGGGTAAAGGCTGTACTATATATATGTATTCGAGTAACACAAACGATATATATATCCCTACGTCTTCCTTCGAGCGCTGTGGTAAGCTGTGGGCCAATGGTATGACATGCCTCGGCAAGTGATCCCGATAGAGCACGATCTAGTGATGGGACAATAGGCTCTCCCACCCTCAGGACGACGCGGAGGATATCTGATTGAGTGGGCATGCGTGGACTCCTGGTGGAATCGATCAAATTCTTCGAACCAACTAAATGCTGTACGATATATATATATTCGGGCAACCCAAAAGATTGATTGGTGAAAGACGCTCTGAGTGGTAAAGTGTGTCTGATCTGCAATTGGAAAAGGGAAAAGGCAAAGATATTTCTGCCATTCTCTGTATCTTGGTTCCAGCGATGCCGAACCAATGTCTGTGTCCTATTTATATAACAACGAAGAGCCCCATGATCACAGTCACCGCCTTGCTCTCTTGCCTGGGCGTTGTGACCGATGGCTATTCATAGGACCCTTCCCTGCATAAAGGAACCCAGGTCAATCTTGGAATAGACATACTATTCTATATATAATCTCTCGTACGACACGAGTCCCTATTGCTCAAACACATCTCCAGCAGGAAAACCCCACATCTTTAAATATCCCCTGGCATAGTGACACTATCAATCCCCACAGAAGCATTTGTTCATAGAGCATTGTCACGGTGTGAGTCACTTCGCCTCTTCACACTCGATCATGAATTCTGAGCGTCACGGATTGATTTGATGTGGTACGACATCTAATTTTGTATCTCCGTTGGGATTCACAGTTTGTGTCACGCTGTACGCCAATGAGATGAATGAGTGGGTGCTGATTTTGTACTGTGTACTGGGTTCTTGATGGGAGGAAGTGTGGGGTCGTGACATGCATTGGTAATTATAGATCTTGTTCGGGGTTGGTGATTTCGTTGAGGCTTTTATAATTTGGGGTGGTTTGAGTAGGAATGGAGCGGTTAGGAGATGGAAGAGGTTCGTTATTGCCGTGAGCAGGGTTTGGGCTGCGCTTTGGGGATGTCATGCCTGGTTTATTGCTGTGAAGTTCTCTGTGGGACAAGTGATGAATTTTAATTATCACTCGAGGGCTTTTTACTTCAAGGAAGAGATAGATGACTATTTGGCGCATTCACAGATGGTGTGATTGTGTGTGAAGTGTGGAATGATACTCGCGGTGATACTGGGGACGTGAATAGCGTTTGAAAGTCACGTTGGGTTGCTTCCCTCCATGGAGAATGAAGGGTTGAATAGTCACTATGGTAGTATTGATTGCGATTTCTGATGACTTGGCGGCATTGGTGGGTTCTTTCTATGACTTTGGGGTAGTTTAGTTGTTGTGCTGGCCGGTGGTCTTGTGTGTCTTGCATACTTTGTACACTTGCAATCTTCTGCAACAGTGCTTGGGAGATGGGCATAGCTTCGGATATGTGTGTGAGAAATGTAAGTCTTCGTGCTCTGATAGATCTATTGAGATTTGACCTTCGCATCTTCTACCAGCAATAAGTCGTCTACCATCCCTCATTCTTAAGTGATTCCTCCCCCCGATTCTCCACGCACGAACCTTGAACTTATTGTGTGCTCCTGGCGACCTGACTAGAGGTGGTGAGTCTGACGCAGGATGAAGCGAGGCAAATCTGTTACGCACAATCAATGCCATTTTGTTCCTTTCTTGCGCGTACACTCCAGGAAGGTTTGAGACGATCACGGCTTAGCAAGAAGTTTTCCGCGTGAAGTTTCGCTTATTCTATCTACTGCCTCCAGTGTTATTGGGGCATTGCCATCGATAGCTGCATGGACGCATCTGCACTGCTTCGCACCAATGGCAATATTGGAGTGCTCTGATACCGCGCTTGTAGATTTGAGTATTGTGTTCTGAGACAATTTGCACAAGTAGATGCGATTTGGTAGTCTGGTAGGCTCTCTTGGAGGAGCGTACTTGAGATTGATTAATTTGGAGTCTGTCGTAAGAACCCTGTATGCTAGTAGCCAGGGTTTCTATCTGTGGACTCATGACAAGGTTCCCCAAAGCCAGGAGTGTCAGAGCCGTAGATAAGCTAGAAGACCAGCTTGGGATCATTGCATTATTTGATTCTCTAGCTCTGATTTCTGGTACGGAAAAATTCTACCTTTGCTCCCTCCCACCCGTTCTTGCGCCATACGTACTCTCCTTGCCTCTTCTTCAATGCAAGATCGTCGTACAAGTCTCTGAATTCTTGTACGACAAGCCAGCGCGGAATCGAAGGGTCGTCTTGTCTGAAGCAGCTGATCCGTTGGTACTGCTCGTGGATTGTCATAAAGGCGTAGCTCTGTTACATACAGAAGAAGTCGTAGTCCGATTTTGCCGAGGGTATTTGGTAGATTAGGAGGTTGGGCGCTAGTGGTGAGGATGCTGCAGGTTAGGGGGAAGATAAGTTGATGTAATGTTGAGGGAGGGAGTGGGGTGAACGCACGGGTCATAGGGGACTCTTTATGAGCTTCGGAATAAGACCCAGCCGGGTGGTCACTTGGTATGTCCAGGGTTTCGTAGAGTCTTATCTTTGCGCCTTTGGCGCATTCTTCTTGGTCTGCCATGATCCAGGCATTGATTACGTCGTTTGTGTAAAATGATTTTTCAGGGTCCATATCGGGATCATAATCTGGTAAGTTCTTCAGATCTAATGCATCAAAATCGATATCATAACCATCGTTGATAATTTCTGATTCGTCCTCGGGGGGCTCAGGTAGACCGGATTCTTGAAGGACTGGTTGCAGCTCTGGTGGTAGTTCAGGGCTATCGGTGTCAGGTGTCTCTTCTGCTAGAGCCTCATCATATGCTTCTGCTTTGTTCTCAGCGTCGATCGAGTCTTTCCTTTGGGGCGGTAATGAGTGTAGCTTGGCGGCCTGCGTTTTCGCCTTTTCGAAGTCGTCGATGAGACATAGAGCAAGGCCACGTGGCCGGGTCTGCATGCGGTTGTGTATGACATCGTACATTTGAAGTTGTCGAGTGGTTTCATTCATCAAATTTTTCATCGCAATGCTTGCTGGTGCATTGGGATGCAGATCGAGCGGCTTTGAAGAAACATACATGAGGCCAGTTGCCATTTTGCGAGAATATGGGAGACGGGAGGCGACATTTTTGAAATCAAGGCGAAAAAGAGGATAATTGGGTATTTGGGGGCGCACCCTGGTGCAACAGCCTAGTAACTTCATTGATCACACAGGATTGGAGACTGTCGGAATAGGTGATAGCGGTGTTGCGGTATTGTCCTTGACACAATGTACAATCAGAAGAACTCACAATCCCGACCACGCCATTAAGATCGGTCGAAACGTAGTTTGAGGCAGCTCCTTCGCGGATGGGAGCTGTGAGGTCCAGTGGTATCGAGATTTCTACTGTTGGTGCAGCAACCCTTCTTGCATAACTGGCCACACTGGTCTAGTCGTTAGTAAAGAGGTTGCTTTTGGCCTGTAATTGGAACATATAGCGCGGCTTTGGCCTAGCGCTAACAGCCGAGCTACTAACGCGCTAGGCCTAGCTTATCGTAAAAGCGGTCATCTATTCAGTAGAACTATTGTAAGAAACCCTTGAAGTAACATATATGAACACCAAAGCTACTGCGTATTTGGCAACATACGGTGCCAAACCCAGCCCCAGGGTTAACATATGGGCCCCCCACTCATTTGCGCTCAATGGGCATATTTTTGCAATATGCTCGCCCCCCAGTTTGACGATTTAGGGCCATACTACTGATCGAGATTTTTGAATTGTAGTCCGAAGTCCCGATCAGACTGGGGGCGTACAAGGTTTGAGAATTTGGGGATGATATGGTCAGATAGACCACCACTTCACGAGAGAATGAAGGACATTCTTTTGCTCTAGTCTTCGATTCAAGTTTCTAGCGTTAGATAGTTGCACACACCGCATTAAATGACTGCCTGAGCCAGTTCTTTGGGTTTGAGGTGAAGTCATAAGATGGGCATGAAATGAGTTTTCTAATTTACCAACCTACTCCGAGAAACATTTGAAGGAGTCCAATAAAATGTCTTCACAGTCCTCTAAATTGTATCTGCGTAATTTAGCTTGGACAGATAAACGGATCTCATTGACATTCAGAACGTAGACATAGCGACCGGGACTACGCGAATCCCAAGACTCTTCAGGAAGAATGTCGTTGACAGCGATCCACCACTTGCACAGAATTTTGAGAAAGGCCCAATGTGTTCCATTTGAAGAAGTGCGCAAATGCGCATACAAGATTCCAACGCTTGTCTGAAATTGCTGTCTTCATCGCGAAGCTCGTGGTAGTCCTCTTTCAATGCCACAAAGTATTCAGTGCATGCAAGGGGACTAGGCCTGACGTCGCAGTAGGTGTGGGCCATACCCAGACGCTCGAAGATTTCCAACCGGCACAACACTCCCCCGCACAGTTCTCTTTCTCAGGTAGGAAAGGACGTGGTTGGGATTGAGACTTTCACCTTCGATGGGATAGCTCCTTTCGCCTTGAAAACGTTAACGCCAGCAGTGGCGAGGCTTGGTAGGGACAATTCACTATTGGAACAGGAAGGCCTTCGACGCTTGCGTACGGGTGGATTCAGAGCCTGCATGTCTTCGAGTCCGTCTAAATCGATCTCCTCCACTCCTCGTTTCTTTCCGGTGGTTGCCAACCGAGACGAGATGACTGGTTGGTGAGGTTGCTTTGGTGTTGTTTGTCCACTTGCTATTGTCTGGTCTGAAGGTGCGCAGTTTGAACCTAGCTTGGCGCTCTGGAATTGTCGCTGCACTCCATCGCCGATCGTTGATGGGAGAACGCTCGTACGCCTTGAGCTTTTGAAGCTTTTCGGGTTGGGCTGCCCGTACGAGTAGAAATCCACTTCACGCCTTGCAAGATATAGTCCAAGGTCCTTCTCTAAATTCTGGACGAGCTTTGAAGCGGCAGCATTGATCATTTTAGAAAGATCATCCGTCGCGTATTTGAAAATCTTTTTAACCACCTCCAAGGCCTTCGTCCGGGAGAATTCGTCCCCATAACCAATCCTTTGAAATTCTCGAAATTCGAACTCCAGGCGGTAATCAGGTTGGTCTGGCATGACAAGCTCCCATTGACTCGCGTCATCCGGCTTCCTGATAGCTCGGTGGATGCGAACGATAATTCCTTTTCTATTGGCCACGACTGAGAAGAATCTGACCTTATCATAAAAGACCTGTTCATGCTCAGGGCCTGCGTCTCGAAAGAACTCGAACATGTTATGTAAAGCTTGACTTGCGTTATTTAGACATTGATGCAATGCTTGTGGCGAATCGAGATCAAGCATTGCTTTCTTAGCTTCTACGGCGAAGAAGTGAAAGATTCTTGACGCATTTGAGGAGCTGTTTTCGAAGCACGCAAGCCCTTTTGTTGGTTCCGGTAGTGTCTTCCACATCCTGTCTGATATCACAGCTTCTCGTTTGAAGCATACCGCAAGATCAGGCTTTGGCTGGGTCAGGAACTTTGCTTCAGACTTTTGGCCTTTAGAGATCGCCCAGAGAAGTCGACTTGGCATTGGCAGACAGCCCCAAGGTTCTTCCACACTAAAATCAAAAATCTGCTCTTTGCTACTATCGAATTGATAAATCAGAAAATGTCGTGCAATGAGGTCGATCATAAGAGTCCGCTGATAAAGAGCCTCACTCGAATCAGGGGTGCATTTGGCTTTATCTGACTTCCATAACTCGTCGTGAGATCTTTCTTGCTCTTGTGTTTCCTGCAGATATCCCTCCAGGGATACGGATTGAATCTCCTTCTCACGTGGATCTAAATGAGTACTTGGATCAGATAAGACATTTCTATTGTGGAGGCCAGGCAAAAATTCCTGGTTTTCAGGGCCTATTCCGACCATAGTCTCTGCACGGGCTGGGTTTTTGATAATAGCCTCTATGATGCGTGTAGTCTCTCCGTCCAAGGGAGGCACGTAACCCCACTTGCGGTTGAACCGTTCCTGTGAATCAATGCCAATCCCTTGGGAAGATCCGTCTTCTGACTCTTCGCCAGAATATCCTACGGCAATCTTTTTGGCAGATCTGTCACGGTTAGTCTGGTCTATCGACTGCAATCGTCGAGCCAATTCTTCGAGGGCCTCTTCAGTCAGTAGCTGGCGGGGGCCTGGGGCGCAGTAATCTTCCTGAAGAGGTCCAGCTTGGGGCTCAATAGCATGTAGTGTTTCTGCGTTATCTACGGGAGCAAGGGTCAGTTCTGTGATCGATTTGGATGAGACTTTGTTTTGGGTGCCGCGTCCAGTAGCTGAAGTTTTTCGAGGGCCGTCAGCTTTCCCACTCTGGCGCTTTGTACGATGGCGAGAGGCGCTACGTTCGGGGTCTCGTCCTGCGCGCTGTTTAGATTTAGCACGAAGTTTTGGTCCACGACCAGGTCGAAGGTGGCGTGTAGGACTAGAGTGTGGTACTGGGTTACCGCTCTTGGGTCTTCCGCTGGTTCGACGGTTGGACCGAACGACTGCTTTCGCTTTGGCTTTCGATTTTTGAGATGATTTGGCGGCAGCTTTTGACGTTACAGTCGCCTCGGTCGTTGGACGAAGAGTTGTGGTGTTCTTTACGTTGGTGTCCTTCTTGGTCGTGATATGGTTGCCGACCGTCGGTTGTTCGTTTCCTTTGGAGAGTGGATGTTCTTTCGCAGCAATCTCCGAAGAGCCGTGGTTCCTTGGAGAGCGGCGAGGCTTTGTCGTCGTAGTCAAAATAGGATGAAGCTGAATACCATCAGCTTATATGCCACAAGCTAATCGCTTTGTAATATTTGAAGCAATTGGCGGGACTAACTTACCTTCTTGCGTTTATCTATTGGGGATGTCTCAGTGTTTTTGCGAGCTTTTGCAATATCTGATGTAATTGCTGTCCTGCCCGTCTTGCCTCGAGGCATCGGAAGGGATATCCTAGAACACCGACGCGAAGTGGAGAAGGCTAAGATCAAGAGAGACAGAAACAAGGCGAATTAAGGAGAATAGACAGAGTGTAAACGCTGAACCAGAGAATGGATGTGGGAGGAATGTTGCAGCGGCACAAACATCAAACCACGCTCCAATATAGCGGCGCCGGGGCACATCAATAGAGACCGTTTCGGGCTACAGAAAGACCGTTCCGGGCTATCCCTTGCTCTGGTGATAAGTCACACCCTCACTACGATTTCGGGAGTTAACGTTTTGAGGTTTAACGGCTGGGCAGACTAGCCTTCACAGGCTTAGATGTTTTGCGCGTCTAGCCCCAACAAGTTAGCTTCCGAGTTTTAGTGAGGGTGTGACTTGACACCAGACAAGGGATAGGTGGACCCGAGGGAGAGGATAAGGTTTGGGTGCAGGTGAGCTTCCGAATGCAGGGATAGTGCTTAGATGCAAGTCACACCCCAGATCAAAACAAACAGAGATGTGATTTGACCCTTGCTTCCGATCGTGATGGATGGTGTGCCACATCTCTAGGTACAACGAATTTGTATTGGGTCTCATGAAATCAGATACTGCATGCATATGTTTCAGTTGACTTGGATCGCAGTCCCGGATTTGGTGTATCGAGCTCGTGTTGTTTTCGCTGGAGTGTCTCTCTCTCATTGGGTACCGAAGACGCCAGGGCACTGAATAAAAACCAAACGTCCACTTGAGCGCCTAGTGGGAAAGCCTTATGTCTGCAAGGGAGATCTACGTACGCGCTAGGCCTAGCGTATCACAAAAGCGGTCATATAAATTTACTTTTACTTTTACTTTTACTTTACAAGGAAAATCTAACAGTTGGCCTTTAAATATTTTAAGAGAAAGGTATACCCTTCCTGCTCAATACATGCTTACGGGCGGTCACAACGACATTCCGGACACATACTTTTGAAAATCGACTTTTGTAAATAGTCGACAAAATCATGCTCCATCCTGAACCCCTTTCTAGTCTTGACTGTGGACGACCAAAGAATTTGGTTGCCTTTTCGTTCTTCAGACACATGATGTAGCTCGGTGCCATGATCAACGATTACAATTGCGAGACGGAAAGCCTTTGTATTTTTGCCGTTCGCGGCGGCAATCTGGGATCAAAAGAACATGAGCGTCTAACATATTGAACTCACCAAAAAGCTTGGAGGTAATGGAAGCACTGAAAAACAAGGCGACGATTACCCAGCAATCGTCTTCATATGACAAACTGTTAGAAATCAGCCTTATGCTTGGCATGATTGACATATAAATAGTCTAGACACGTAGACCTCCTATCTCTTATATTATTCATCATTTAATCAATATACTTATCAACAATAAGTAGGCCAATCCGCCTGTATCTTTAACACCAACACCAAAAACGATATCGTACAACTCATCTGCCTCTACCATCTGCGCAATCAGCTAAACCATGATACCCGCTTTCGCTACACGTTCGCCCACTTAGTGTTTGCCCAAACCGACATTGAACTCAAGCATTTCCTTTCCAGTAAGATCGTGCCACACCACACTGTCTGGATTTTGCGCCTCATGCGTCAATTGTACTGGCACGGGTGTACCGTCGGTGCCAAGTATGGCGTTATGGAAAGTAGTAGCGATGTAGTTGAGAGCATCTGCACAGAGGGCTACTGCTTCCGTCTTCGAGGCCGGGTCAGTACCCATGCCCCAGTTGGTCATAGTAAGGAACACCTCGACGCTTCCCTTGTGCCAAATCGTTGACGCGACCTATATGGCGTCAGTGGGTCAGGACAGGATTGGATGGAGGTCTTTTGGCAAGGGAGAGGGAGGGGCGTTTGAGGGGTAGTGGGTGGGGAACAGAGTAAGCATACCTTGACCTTTGCTCGAAGTAATTTGGTGGCTTCCACTGGGGGAGCGCCCACGGCGATGAGAGTCTCACTCGTGCCATCAGCGCCGACTTCTGCCTCAAAGACTTTCTTGCAGACTGCTGCCTTATGTTCTTAGAGATCTGGTGCAAGAGGGTAAATCTAGTATTCAGATGGACGGGAGGGAGACTTTCCAACTTTCCCGACTCACCACTTGAATAGAAAGAATACTTGGTGATTTCCGTTTTTTGACTACATAGGTAACTACCTATATCGAATTTGCCGTCCGTGGACGGAATGTTAGTTGGGCCGCCTTGTCTGGGCGCAAGGCCCACTGCTGAGTCGCGCTTATTGTTCTCCTTGGGGAAGACGACGGTGGGAGGGGGCGTTTCGTTTTCGTCTGCGAGTCTGATATCGTTGAGGTATTCGGCTCTGCGGACGACCATGCCATCGGGCTGTACGTTTGTTGGAGTTGGGGAAGTAAAGGCGGTCTGTAGGCCGAGGGCAAGGAAGATGCCACAACAGCCTCTCAACCACGCTTCATACCCGCAAAGATAGATTATTTCGAAGCAAGAATCTTCTTGTATAATCATCATCACCATGCGGTTTACCGAAACAGCTTTGGCCATGGCTGGCCTCTGCCTGGACATCCCTGGTGTCATCGGCATCCCGACGCTCCTAACACAAAAAAATGCACCAAACCAGGTGACCAAGCTCGTTGACTGCCAAAAATGGGACACCCCCTATTTATGCGGCATATTCTGCTACGCGGTGTTTTGTCTGCAGCTTCCAAGTGTCTTGCAAGTCAAGTCGAGACACAAAACATGACAGTTGAAGGATCAAAGAGGCTGACACACAGACAGGGACCCATGATAAAAATCAAGACCGTGGGCAGAATCGCCGCAAGGAAAGTGGGAACACGCTGAGGCCTTTCAACGATGCGGGAGTCGAGAAGTATCAAACGATCAGGCGTAACAATGACGCAAAGTTCAAAGTCGCCGACGAATACACCCCTGCATCTTGCAAAGAGGGCGGTTATGGCACTGGCAAGGGAAGGCAATTCTCCAAGGCGCGACCCAGCATGACCAGTCGTGTAAGCCATGCCCCTTGTTGACTATTGCCAGCGCTGTTTGGCAAATTCGGCTGACTTTTAAAACAGTGCAATGAAATTGGCTCCAGCAGCTATGGGACGGCGTCGAAGACTGCGATTCGGTTGCACTTGACGTTACAAATTGAGATCCAAATCTAAGGTAAGAGCTCCTTGATATCGAATCGATACTAGAGGTGAACATAGAACTGACCTTGGCATCAAAGCCCTAATTGCGAAGCCCGGAAGAACAATGATCAATCTAAATGTTCAGGCATTGCTACCAGTCCGTACTTTCGGAAGAGCGACGTCAAGGGGCCGAATGGAAAAACGGTCTTCGATCCCATGGGAAATTGAGACGAGCAGCAGGATATTAGGTGTGCTCGAGATGATAATTTCAAAGCATCAGTCGGTGCTTTAACGTACGGCTGATCCAAAGCACGGGGTGTTGGCGTTGCTGGACAATTCCATGGCCTGCCGATGGAGTGGTGGGTATTTCCTGTTTGCGATTAGTTAGTTCGTGAATGTTTTTAGATGAAACCAATGTACCAATGGAATTCAACGATTGCGATAACAGAATGCGTCAACTGTAATCTCCGACTAAGCCTGCTCTTATAATCAATCATGACGTCCTTGCTGACGATGCATAGCCCGGAGGAAGCTGTCCAGGGGCTGTGTGAAGCCCTGTCAGCCCCGCTGGGACCGCTCCCACCGAATCCTGTCGTGGCTGACCAAGCATGCCATCCTCCTTACATCACATTCTGCAACCCTCGTGGTCTTTCCCCTTGGGCTCATCACCATCTCCTGTGTTCGTAATTCCTGGCGAACCATAAATTTCGAGCAAATAATATCGCAATGGCAAGAGTTGAAAACCTACTTGACATAAAAGGCCACCGGCCCCGAGAGCTTTGGCCTCTGTTCTGCACCACTCAAATACCTGTCGCAGTAAGCTAGGAGGTTCTCACCCAAAAAAAATCTTTGTTTCATTTTCTTCTGCAATCAGGAGAACCTACTCACCGCTATGGCTTCACCGGCTGATGTGTTCATCCTTATTCGAACATCTAGACAATCAACACATTCCTTCTTGCGTCAGAAGAAGGCAGCAAACGCACTACAGGCCTTAACAGAGACAACCTCTGGACTCTCATTCTCACCCACTCCCAGCCACGCGCTGACGAAGCGACAACCGCTCCCATCCCTGAAAACCATATTAGCACGACCTTCGCCGACGCAACCTTGGACGATTTGGGCCATTTTTGTCGTCAGCGTTTCTCCTCTGAGGAAGGCAAGCCGAAAGCTGAGCCGCCGATTGCATCCGACAGATTTGGCATTATGGACAAGCGTTCTTTGAAAGATGATACGATCGTGCTCGTTCGTTGGGAGCTGTGGGATGAGCGTATTGACCCAAAGTCGGAGGATGATAGCGACGAGGCTTTCCGAAGGGTTAGAGGGTGGGCAACTGTGAGAGTGCAGTTTCATAAAGCCCCGCTAGCGGTAGGAGCGGTGGGCCAGGACTTTGGGATTTCCGATTATCGGGACATTCTAGACGTTGAAGACGATGGTGTATGTCTGCTGGATGGGCGTTAGCACCGATTAGTGCTGTGTCGTCCTTCATAGATATTACTAGGCTGCTATTACGCGTGCACCCTGTCCATATCAGGCCTAGCGACTACTACTTTAGGCTTAGCGGCTCAAGGGCGGGGCAAGGTACAGCGTTGGCCCCAGTATATAGATATCGCCAGGAATTCTAACCCAGCGCATGGTTTCTCGACTCTTGCTCACGCTGATCACAGCCACTGTCACGGCCGCTTCTTCCGTATCTACTTTGTATGAACCGCGCGAGAGGTCCTGCCCATGTGAGGTGTGTTTGACCACCGAATATTGCCTGGTTCAAGAAAGACTTATGTAGTAATAACTAAGGAGTGCACCAGCTAGTGGGATGTCTAAGAGGGCCCAATATGCCACCTACCCTGCTCGATGACAATGATTGGAGCAGGGGAAGTCTGACTACTTGGTAACCTGGGCAGATCCTGTACAACGCAGGATCGAGTTTACTCCGAAAGCAGTTCCGCGCCAATATGTCGTACTGGTACCGGCATTGTGTGACTTGAGAAACTCCTCTCTTCACCACCCCCAATTCATACTTCTACAATAACACCACAATGTCAGTCAAAGTCATTTTTGGTACTGCCGGCATCATAGCCCTGACTGCTGAGGCAGTAGCTGAGGAGCTACAAATCTTGCAGAAGCATCACATCAAAGAGCTCGACACTGCCAGTATCTATGTAGGTGGTTCGCACAGCTATGAAATGCCTCGCCTGACTCCCATTCAGATTGGCAGTGAAGCTGCACTTGGCGATCATGGAGCCTCGTACGGCTTCGTGATCCACACCAACGCACCAGGCTTCAACCCTGGCTCGCTCTCACGATCCTCTGTGCTTGGTGCTATGGAACGCTCGTTGGAGGCTTTGAAGCTCGCCAGTGTACGTAATATAATGCCCTATACCAGGCCGTCATTCATGGCGCTTAGGTTGAAACGTACTTCCTACATTCTCCGGACCCGGAGACACCCATTGAGGAGACTCTCGAAGCTGTACAAGAGCTTTATGAAAAAGGCAAATTCCGTGAAGTATGTTCAATCCGCCTTGATCACTTTAGCAAAATAACATGACATTGTTACTCAATTGATTGTCTTTAGTTCGGCCTTTCCAACTTTCCCGTCTCTGACGTTGAGTCCATTCATAAGCCAGCAAGGCGTTATATCATACCCACCATCTACCAGGGCAACTACAATCCAATCTCCCGGCGCTGCGAGCACAATATGATTCCGTTACTGCGGAGATTAAAGATGTCCTTCTGGGCTTATAGCCCTCTGGCAGGTGGCTTCCTTGTCAAATCTGCCCAGGCGATCGAAGAAGGAAATAAAGGACGCTGGGATAGGAACAGTACCGTTGGCCAACAATACCACGGGATGTACTCTAAGCCGACCTTGATCGCAGCCTTGGAGCAATGGGAAGCTGTAGCTGAGAGCATAAGGATCACCAGGGCATCATTGGCGTACCGATGGGTGAGGTATCATTCTGCGCTGCAAGCTGACAGCGATGACTGCATCATCCTCGGTGCGAGCAGCCCTGCCCAGCTAAATGAGACCTTGGAAGGGCTGGCCGAGGGGCCGCTTCCCGCTAAGGTCTTGCCCGATATTGCGGCTATCTGGCAGTTTGTGAAGGATGAAGCTCCTGTTGATAATTACCATGGGTAGTCCTAACAGATCGTTTGCGAAGACCCTATCATTAGCAATGTGTGAATGGAGACCATCGCAGCTACATAACACACCAGGAATAGACTTTATTGTCTAGGCCCGTGCTACTCCTCTGCAAGAATTCAATGAAATCACAGCCTTCTGCATCAGCGTGCATTAGGCAAGGCAAGCTTGCCAATGACAGCCTCCCAAGGAATGTTTCCTGCTGCAGATATGATTTCGCGCTTGGGCACCAAAAGAATCTTACAATCAGTTTAAGAATCAAATTGTGAGGATAGTGTAGTGAAACAAACGCGTCATGAGCCTCTGTTTCACATGACGCAACTCTCCACAGACGTGCACATGCCATCTATTCAATCATTCGATCATGTTCCGGGCAATATACGCTCACTTGTTGCCAACACCGAGAAGCTAGGCTAGCAAGTCAAGCGGATCAAAAGTCAAGATGTCATTCTTAAGGCTGAGGTACTTTGGGCACGGTTGAAGGCCATTTACCTATGAGACGAATCCCTATGTTCATCAGACTGGCAGAAATCTATCGTTCTCAGCGTTGGCCACTTCAGGCACTGCCTCGACGTAATCTCTCAAAGGGGAAGCCTAGAATTAGTCAAGCGATACCTCGATCCTGACAAACCTATGCTCGGTATACAAGTGAATATGCAAGCATTTTTCGAAGGCCATGAAGGAGGTAAAGCGGTACCTGGTTCAGATTTTATTCACGCTCAATTGCCGAGATTCATGGACGATGACAAGAGTGTCACGCACATGCTTTTAAACCCCGCTAGGCCTATCAAGCTACAGTGTGATCAGAGCAAGATCATTACGGCCTAAACCATTATTGCAAGTACTACGACGTACAATCCGACGCAGTGCCGTATTGAAAAGGTGTCCTGTTGAATAATGGATGGACAGTAGCAATAACATGATACAGAGAAGGAATTCAACAGTGCTATTGGCTGTGACAATGTCTTCGCGACCTAATTTACGTGCCGAGAAAAGTGGACAGGCGTTTTCAAAAATCCTCGACGTGTTCAGCATCTCGTCCAGCACCGCATTTTTCCAAGCAGTCACTCGAGCCTACAGTCCCAGACATCAACTCAAAGACTCGTTGCCTGCTTATAGGTAAGAAGCAATGATGCAGGCGACCTAATGGTGACCAAAGGCGACCAATACGACATGCGAGAGTAAAAGCGCTGGCGGAGGTGAAGTACGAATTATCAGTAAGCCCGTCGAGGTATCGATGAGGTACTTCGAGCATGGGGCGGATAAACTCAACTTCTTGAGTATTTTTTCCCTTTCAAAACTGCCCATCGAAGGACATTCCTGTGCTAAACGTCCGTTGACAAGCTTCTCAGACCATCTTGATCCCTACGACACTCGGAGGGCCATTCGTGAAATATTGAATACCAATGGAACCCCTGTATCCGCTTTGGACGTCGCAATGCTATACCAAAACGCTAGGAGTTACCGAAAGAGCAAAAGGGTTGTACTTTGCCTCCGACAAAACCCGATCCGAGTCCACCGCAATCACATCAACTCGAAAGCTAATGGCTCCTAAGAGTAGTGTTGAGCGTCGATCCCGAGAAGGTATACGTGGGCGATTCAGAGGATACACCCTACCACACGATTGATACCAGATTCGCTAATGAATACTCAGAGACATGCTACTGGTATCAGTGCTATAACAAAGGAGGAGGTGGAGATGCTTGATATCAACATAAGCTCACTTGTCACTGCGGTCGAGGTTATGGGATCCGGGGAGATCACGCACTATTCTATCAATAAGGATGGGATGAATAGCGCCTTCGACTTTGAATTAGTCACTGATGTTAAGAGATTTGTCAAGAATCCCGTCATTGCGTATAGTGATGCAGGAAAGCCTGCGCACTTCAAGGACGTGTTCTGTGAGGCTTTGAGAGATGTCGCTCTGTGTGCAGGGATGATAATTTAGTTATCCAGCCAAGTGCGTAGATCAATCTGGCAGTGCAGTAGTTGCATCGTCAGTGATATACGGTAGGACAAGCAAAAGAATAATCGGTATCAGATGGGACTTCACTAGGTCTTTAGAACCGGACATGTCAAGCGTCGCTGGAGCTGATAGAGTGGCCATTTTCGTCAATCATTCACAGAGCGTAAATCTCAAAGAAGCAGACTTCCCATGACAGAGCATCGCACAACACGACGTAAATCTACGCATCACCCAACCCTCCAAAAACCTCCCCATTCCCTCCCTCATCCTCACCATGGACACCCACACAAAAGTCCCACACGATATCGGTCCTACTCAAAACACTCAGCCCGTACACCTGAAATACATATACCCAACAAGACACTTCCCCGTATCTTCCCAGCAACAAAACATTATGGTTAAACCCGATTCTCCCAAATAGGACAGCCTAGGGCATTGTATAATAATGAAAATTTTCACATTAGTCACGACAACCCTCTGACCAAATCGCACGAATATATATGGCCGGATCGAATCTGAAAACAGCGCCAAAGCCGTCGTCCAAAGCCTGAATGCATACGACTTACCCATCCCCCCCCCCGAAACCCCCCCTTCCCCCAAAAGAAGCTGCCAAAAGACCCATCGTCTTCCACCTACCCTCTACTGTTATAAAAGATAAGCAAGTATTCACTACCGAAAGCTTCCGCAACAAAGTATCCCCCAACGAAAAGACAATTGTGAAAGCAACACCCACTCATCATAAAGTCTGATTCGGTTATATCAGACTATGTGACTTGTTTATGTTAAAAGGCCGAATCCACACACAATCCTTAGTCCGACCACATTACCAACCTAACGCCCCAGCCGCTCGCGCAAACCTCCCGAGACTCGCTCATTTCCATTCCTCCAAATACTTCCCTCGAAAGTAATTAGTAGCGTGAATCAGCCGGCTACGGGAACGCCATCAGTCCAGTCTCGACGGGGTTAAGAGACCACTGGTAGACTGGTTTAAGCTTACATCTTCAGGATCCTTACCTTTGGCAGGGCATGGTTGAAGTGGATACTGATCTGGGTAGTAGCTGCTATCGAGAAAGTGACACATGTAAGGAATATAAACACCTCTTATCGATCGCCATAGACAAATCTGCGGGATATTGGCAGAAGGCAGCCAGATCTGAGCAGTATAATAAGGTTGTCACTACATCCTATTGGAAAAGAGTCGTTGCACAAAGATGCATAAGTCAAGGATGCACACAAGACACGAAAGCATTCGTTATATGTAAAAGGGACTGTACCAGCATGATTTGACCCTAGCGCGCCGAACTTGCTGCACGCTACAGCATGGTTGCGCGTCATGCCTTGCACCCATTCGAGTATCCAACACCAAGGCCGTGATAAGAAAGAAGGCTATACAGATGTTTGTTCACTTCTCACGAAATATCAAGCTGTTCAGGTTCTGGTCTGCTTCTTTGCAGTCCCAATGTGTGTATTGTGTACCTTCATTGCGAGTTTAGCTGGGGCAAAAGACTGAACACAGGGTAACTTACTTTCGTAGCGAACTTCAAGCTCGTCAAGGTCTCGCTGAGATGGGCTTGTAGTGGGCTGATCATGACGAACATCAGTGTCTTCGAATTTCCACCAAGAGAAAATTGCAGCAGATACGTCAGCTAAGTAGGACGTTAGCCTCCAAACGTGGACGTCTACATCGAGCAGCCCATACCTTGCTGTTTCGGTAAGGAACGTGTCCACCCTCCTTGCCCTGTCCCAGCGCCCCAATAACATCTCCGAGGCAGCTCAAGCTCTTGTTGATGCTCTGAGTTTCCTTCAGCCTGTCGCCGGTAGCCCCACTGTGACTCAGCCGCTCACTACCCGCGAGATCAACCAGGTTTAGGGTGCCTTCACTCTTCTCGCCGGTCACGCTGTTCTCGCCGATAAGCTTCAGGATGAAGACCGAGTGACTCCGTGAGGAACGCTGATTGGCGTTTGTGGATGCCACGGAGCGGTTGCTACTCGCTCGGCTAAGTATTGATTCGACTCTGCCTGGGCTGTCTAGTTCCACGGTCGTAACGTCGGTAATTGTCGTCTTGCCCTTGGCGATGTCATGCTTGATTTCGTGCTTTTTCTTGTCGAACTCGTCGGCTTTGCCTAGGAGGTCATTGAGCACTTCATTGTAGACCTCTACAAAAGACCCCTCCATCGTGTACTTCCAACCTTTCTCTTCCAGAGACTTGGCGGTATCGTAGATTTGGTTAACTGCAAGAGGGATCATTCCATCATTTGCCGACATTGTGTGAGTCTTTCCAGATCCAGTCTGCCCGTAACAGAATATGCAAACGTTGTAGCCGTCAAGGGCACTTTGCACCAGCTGGCTGATTTCTCCGAAAACGTCCTGATTTTGCGACTCCGGCCCAAAAACGCGATCAAAGGCAAAAGCATTTTTCTTGGTTGTTATGTTGCCAAGACTGCTCTTTTCCTCTGGACCCAGCACTTCTACTTCCTTCGAATCTGTTTGGTCGTCCGGGTAGTCTATTTTTGCGCTTGTAGTATCACCATCCAGTGTAGGTCTCACACGGCAAAACACCCTGATGTTGCCTTTTAGTTCCTGCACTTGATTGTGCAATTTCCTGCGTAATGTCTCCTCGGTCCTGAGCTTGTCATTGGCTTCTGCGGCACTCTTGAGGGCATTTTGCATCCGCATCTCCAAGTCAGCAAACGCTTGGCTTTGAGACTTGTTGTCCGACTCTAGGAAGGTAATATGACCCTCCAATCGGCGTACGGAAGTCTCCAGCCCCGCAATGGTGTCGTTCAGCCGGGATATGTCCCCCGTTAATTGAGAATTTCGATCGTGCTCCCGACCCAAGTCAGCTTGACAACTGCGGATCTCATCCTCCAGCTTTTGGAAAGCTTCTCGTTGCTTCTGGAGTTCCTTCTCCTTCTCCTCTTGAGTCGACACCCCTTCACTGGTCAATGCTTGGACTTCTTTGCTGTGATGAGTCCTTTCGTCTTCCAATCGATTCGTCAAAGTCCGCTCCAGGTCCGCCAACTGGTCAGCATGATCCCGCAGAAGTCGCCGTTTTTCGGTCTCGGCACCGTGTTGAAGGTCGTCAACCTCCCGGCGGTGTTGTCGTAGCATATCATCAATTCTGATATTCTGGTAGCGTTTGGAATCATCCAAAGCTTCCGAGGATGTCGCGAGCCTGGCTCTGGTTTGATCAAGATCAGCTTGCATCGCAGCATTGCTCGAATTTAATTGTGTCCTGATGGCCTCTAGTTCGGTAACTACACAAGGTGAGCATCATAAGTTGGCGAATAGGCCGGCTCTCCACGTACTTCTTATCTTGTATACTGCCATCATATCTTTCAGACCCCTGCTTTCAATGGTCGCGCCATCGAGCTTTTCTTTGAATTCGGACATACAATTCTCCACGTCCTCTAGACGACTATCGGTATCGAACGCTATCGTTGTGTTAGTTCCCCGGTTCAGGAAGCGTGACAACGGTTTGGGGGTTTTCTTGGGGGCTTTGCTTGGGCTTGGGGTCTCTGCAGCCAGTGCAACGCGTGTTGATGCAAGTTTTGGAATATGGGACGGAGTTTTGGGGAGGCCCTCATGCAGTACGCTGGGGGAAGGGAGGCAATCCTCGTCTGTCTCTGCTATGGGAGCAGGCCGAGCGCAGGAGGCCACAGGTGAGGGGGAACGGTCACCACCAGCCATTGCTGTGGTAGTAGGCTGCAAAGAGAGGTGATGGAATCTAGTGTTCAACGATGCTTCGCGCGCAGAGACAACCCTGTACGGTCTGCTATCTCCTTTTGGTGCGGAGTTCATTTCGGAAGAACATCGACCTCTGACCTTG